>Ga0181528_10000373_pt1 | contig 34306 bp, 33 predicted proteins | sample PEATcosm2014_Bin_47_FD_119742 | JGI IMG/M metagenome (GOLD analysis project Ga0181528, IMG submission 119742) | Peatland microbial communities from MTU Mesocosm Facility, Houghton, MI, USA - PEATcosm2014_Bin10_10_metaG | ecosystem: Environmental > Terrestrial > Soil > Wetlands > Peat | place...
CCGACTCATACCTCGTGTGTGTCCACATTCATCCGTATGTGGACACATACGATTTCCCAACCGAGGGCGTCCGCTACGCACAATTCCCGCGGGAGTTCCATGTGGCCGCCGCCGGACGCTTACTGCTCAGATACCGAGGGATTCCTTTAAGATCAGTCGATCCATATTGCCAAGTGAAATCTCAACTGATTGCGCGTACTTGGATGGATCAAGTCCTAGTGACTCAATCTTCTCTTTCGATCCGACTTCGACGAAAGACGCCCCCTCAAGGTCGGCTTCGATTTCCTCTACAGCTCCGACTGACAGAACCATCCGGTTGTCATCGAAGGTCGTAATCCGGCCCCGCGATTTGAGTGAAGAGTGCTTCAGGGCCGAAGAAAACTCGATTAGCAATTCTACGGAGGCTGAATTCCAGGCTTGGATCAGCATTCGTCCTTTCATTTCCATTTCGTTGTCTGAGTTCATTGAGCGCTTCTACTCCAGGGATGATGAGATTCTATGCGCCGTCGAAAGGGAGCGCAACGCACTGAGCGTGAATTGTGCGCTTGAATCCGGTGACTGCCCCCGGATGCAACATTGCCTTATCCCTAAACATCAGTAGCTCTTTATGGGTGTCCGGTTCTCCTCTTTAGCACGAGGTGCTCTACCTCGTCGAGACAATCCTCCCACCATCGAATCGCCTCCGCGGCGACATCCTTTTCGGACCGCCCCTTGAATGGCCCGTCCGCGAACAGCGACTTGATTTGTATCTCTTGAGGGGGAAGCGGACCGCCAGTTACAGAGAGGGCGTCAAACTTAAACGCGAGAGCGTGCGCATGACCAGCAGGAGTCGACGACACAGGGGTTCTCGTGCGTGCAGGCGGCTCAATTGTCCTAGCAAAACCGAAGTCATACTGTTTAAGGACGTTGTTGCGCTCGCAATAGATAAATCTCCAGAAGATCTCCGGTTTCGGTTTCGTCTTTCTCCAAAGCTCGAATTGTCCGCGCACGACTTCGCGCACATCGGCATCGGCCTTCGCGTCTACGAACTTTAGAACATGTCCGACCGCTCGTAGTAGCGTCACAACAGCTACCCATGAAATCCTAAGTGGTTCGCCTGAACTGGTTCCTGAGTGTTGCCGTAATGCCCATTGGCAGTCTGAAAGCACAAGCCGTGCTCGAAGGTTGATTGTGCTGGCCATCAGGGTCAGGGTATCACTGCAGAGTTGTCGCCACCGGTAGCGCACGGCCGAAGCACCGCAAGCGGCTCAGACCTTGCGAATCCAGGGTCAGCATACGCAAATCCCATGTGCCACGCTGGCTCGCGGCGCAGCGTGGCTGACCAGCGACTGGGGCCTTGGGAAGGGGATCCCAGAATCCAAGAATCAACAGAACCTAGGGGAATCACAGCCACTACCGCGCTTGCAGCGTGGTTCCATCCCTGGTACCGTTAAGCTGTGGGTAACGCGAAGAAGATCCTGGCTAAGATGCGGAGTAATCCCCGCGATTGGCAGATTGAGGATTTGAAAATGCTGGCCCACCACTTGGGCGTACCGTTCCGTCAGCATGGCACCAGTCACGTGGGCTTCGAGTTCCCTGCGGGAACACTCCCCGTGCCCGCAAAACGGCCAATCAAAGCTGTGTAGATCCGGCAGTTTCTATCACACGTCGAATCTGTCCAGAACAGCGAGGATGCGAAATGAAGCGCGAGGAATTGCGGCTTTCCGAATATCCGTTTACCATCCGTCCCCTCACCGCCGACGAGGGCGGCGGCTACCTCATCGAATTTCCAGACGTGCCATTATGCATGTCCGATGGCGAAACAGAAGCAGACGCCATTGTGAACGGCCGCGATGCGCTCAAATGTTGCCTGTTGAGCTACAAGGAGCGCGGCGATCCGATCCCGCAGCCCAGCGTCGCCGCAGCTTCCAGCGGTCAATTCCGCCTTAGGGTTCCAAAAAGCCTCCACGCATGGCTCACTGTTCGCTCCGCCCAAGAGGGTGTCAGCCTGAACACGCTGGCGGTCGCATTGATTGCCGAAGGACGTGGGAAACGTGAGTCCGGGTCCCAGAACGCCAAGCGCGCGCGCAAAACACGCGCCGCCTAGTGCGCTCGAATCCGGCGACACGCAAGCCAGGATTCCCGGCCGGTGCGCCCAGTACCTCCGAGCTTCTTTCAGCGCGGCCCCGATTGCCGTGAGCGGCAGCAACGGAGATAGCGGCGCGTCCAGGAGCGGCACGGCGCCGTGGCTCGAATACCATGTGGCGACCCGTTCATTTTTGGCGTCGATGACCAGCACCACGCCGCCCACCTCCGCCGCGGCCAACAGGCAGCGTCTGCCCGCCGCGAGCAGAAGTTGCCCGCCAACGCCTTGCCCTTGCAGTGTGCGATCCACAGCCAGGCGCGCCAGGCGGAAGCCCGGCACGTCATGGCGCGCCAAGCCGCGCCGTGCGATCTCCGGCGTCCGGGCGTAGTCCACCGAGGCGGGGCTCAGGCTGCAGAAGCTGAGAATGGGGTTGAATTCATGCCGGACGGCGAAGAGGTTGTTTGACTGCGTATTCCACCGACATCGGGTTCGCCATCCGTTTCGACGCGTCGAGGATCTCAAGCGCGACCACATTGCCGTTCAGATCGTAGTCCAGAACCAGGCCGGGCTTTTCTTCGTCGCTCTCGGCTACATCCCCGTCGCTGAGAAGAACGCTGAGGACGTCGACTTCCGGGTCGTATACGACTTTCATTCGGCCCTCCACTACTTTTCGATTTTGCCGGTCCGATACGCCGTGATCACCGTCCGCGGCTCCTCTTCGGTTACGACGATCCGCAATAAGTACAGTTTCCCATCATCGAACCTCACGCGCGACTGGTAAATCCATCGTCCGGCGTGAGCTTCGTCCGGGACTCGCTGCTCCGAGCCGTTCAGAACCGCCTCTAGCATCGCGTTCGGGATGCCGCGCCGCTCCAGTTCCCATGCGGCATGACTCGACAGTCGAAACTTCATCTTCCTCGTTCGAACTCGCAGCTCTCGCTGGCACCTGAAAGGCGATGGGTGCTCCCGGACCGAGACTCCTTCCCACTATAGGCGTGGCCCGCGGCCCACGCAGCCTAGCGTTGGAACTGCACTGTGCGGAAGCGGGCGTAGAACGGGAAATTGCGTGTACCATTACTGGATTCGGGACCAAGAGTACACGATCCCATGGTCAGGACACTCGTCAGCGGTTGTTCAAGCCGACACGCCGTACGGCATGTTCAACCTGAGTTGCCGCTGGCACGGCAATGGGTGCCGGGCTGGAGGCCGGCGCTCCCAGGGCTCGACGAATCTCCACTCTTATGTTGCGCCAGCGCTGCGCTTCCCGCCCGGAACGCCGCGAATCTATGGCATACTGGAAGTTGTCTGCTTCCTGACGGCCGTGCCATAGGCGCGCCACCACGCGAAAACCCCTTGGTTTTGGATCCTGTCGCGGGCCGTTCGTAGCATGTAGGTTTTGGAGTTTACGCACGGAGATCGTCTGTCTATGAAGACCGTATTTCCGTCCAAGGGCGACATTACGCGTTCCTGGTTCATCCTGGACGCCAGCACCGCGCCTCTTGGACGGCTCGCCAGCGAAGCGGCCCGGATCCTGATGGGGAAGAATAAGCCGATTTTCACTCCCTTCCTGGACACCGGCGACCATGTCATTATCATCAACGCCGAAAAGGCCGTCCTGACTGGTCGTAAGGAAGACCAGAAGGTATACCGTCACCACTCGGGCTATCCCGGCGGTCTGCGCGAAGACAAAGTCGCGAAGGTGCGCCAGGTCCGTCCCGTGCGGATGATGGAAGAAGCGATCCAGGGAATGCTGCCGAAGACGAAGCTCGGCAAGCAAATGTACCGGAAGCTGAAAGTCTACGCGGGCGACAAGCACCCGCACGACGCCCAGCAGCCGACGACTCTGGTCGCTGCGTCCGCTCGCTAGCGGACGGCGTACAAGAAAACTGAGGAACAAGAATGGCTCTGATTCAGTATCTAGCGACCGGCCGCCGCAAGCGTGCGACGGCTCGCGTGTTTCTGCGGCCCGGCACGGGCACGATCAAGGTGAACGGCAAGCCCGTGGACGACCACTTCAACACTTACACGTCGAAGAGCATCGTTCACCAGGCATTGCTCGCCACCGAGATGGCTGACAAGTTCGACGTGATGATCAACGTGAATGGCGGCGGGCTTACGGGTCAGGCGGGCGCTGCCCGTCTGGGCATTTCGCGCGCCCTCATCGAGTTCAATGCGGAATTGCGCGGCAAGCTGAAAGCCCTCGGCTATCTGACCCGCGACCCGCGTGAGCACGAGCGCAAGAAGTACGGGCAGGCCGGCGCACGCGCCCGCTTCCAGTTCTCCAAGCGCTAGAAGGTCGCGCATCGACGAGTTTCCGTGCATTTGGGCCAGCCGCCCTCTTTTGCCGCAAAATCCCGCTTGGGACCGACGGCGAATCTCCTGGGGCGGCTGGTCTTGTGTCCACACCGGGCGACGACAAGCGCCCTAAAACCAATAGATTAAGGAGACCCCTTGCCATCCATTTCCATGAAAGAGCTGCTCGAAGCTGGCGTTCACTTCGGGCACCAGACCAAGCGCTGGAATCCGAAGATGAAGGAATACATCTTCGGAGAACGTAACGGAATCTACATCATCGATTTGCAGAAGACCCTCAAGCTGTTCAAAGACGCAATGCGCTTTGTCGGCGAGCAGGCGGCCTTGGGCAAGACCGTGATGTTTGTCGGCACCAAGCGCCAGGCGCAGGAAGCCGTCGCCGAAGAGGCCACGCGCTGCAACATGTTCTATGTGAACAGCCGCTGGCTGGGCGGGCTGCTGACGAACTTCATCACCGTCAAGCAGTCGCTCAAGCGGTTGAGAGAGCTCGACGAGCTTTTCGCCGAAGATTCGGGCGGGCGTGAGCGCCGCACGAAGAAAGAGCTGATCCAGCTTGAGCGCGAGCGCGGCAAGCTGATGGCGAATCTGGCCGGTATCAAGAACATGACCGAATTGCCGGACGTGATCTTCGTCATCGACTCGAACAAGGAATCGATCGCCGTGAAGGAAGCCCGGAAACTGGGCATTCCGGTGGTCGCCGTCGTCGATACGAATTGCGATCCGGACGAAGTGGACTGGCCGATCCCGGGCAACGACGATGCTCTGCGGGCGATTCGCCTGTTCACCAACAAAATCTCCGACGCGGTCACCGAAGGCCGCGCGCTCGCCAGCGAGCAGGATTTTGCGCCGAAGGAAATCGTCACCGATGAGGGCCCGGTGGAAGACATGTCGCAGTTCGCGCACTATGTCGATCCGCGGCTCAACGAGGACGTGCTGACCGAGGGCATCTCGGATATCGATCTGCCTTCCATGTCGCTGCCGAAGGGCGCGAAGGAAGCGGAGCCGGCGCCCGAGAATTAGCGTCCGCGCCTGGCCACGGGATGGGGCGGCAACGCACGTCCCGTGGCCGAACGCCTCGCTTGAGTTGGTTTTTCACCACGCAATCGAGTAATTACTCAAAGGATTCTTCCATGGCAGAGATCACTGCGCAGCTTGTCAAGCAGCTCCGGGAAAAGACCGCGGCGGGAATGATGGAGTGCAAGAGCGCTCTCGTGGAGGCCAAGGGCGACCTGGCCGAAGCCGAAGTGGTGCTGCGCAAGCGCGGCCTGGCGAGCGCCGCAAAGAAAGCAACCCGTTCCACCAAGCAAGGCCTGATCGGAGTGCAGATCGCCGCGGACGGCAAGACGGGCGCCGTCATCGAAGTGAACTGCGAATCGGATTTTGTCGCCCGTACGGACGAGTTCCAGCAGATGGTGGCGAACCTCGGCCAACAGGTGGTCGCCGAATCACCCGCTTCGGTTGAGGCTCTGAAGGCCGCGGTTTACGCGGCGGATCCGACCTACACCGTTGAGGCGCTGCTCAAGGCTAAGATCGCCAAAGTCGGCGAGAACATGAACATCCCGCGGTTCGCGCGGCGCAGCGCTTCGGGCGTTCTGGGCAGTTACGTCCACCCGGGCTCGCAGCTTGCGGTGTTGGTGGACCTCACCAGCGGCAAGAGCGAGACGGCCAAGAGCGACGCTTTCAAGGAACTGCTGCACGACGTGGCGATGCAGGTTGCAGCCGCCGATCCTAAGTTCGTTCGCCGCGAAGAAGTAACGGACGAGTTCCTGAAGCAGGAGCGTGAGATTCAACGCGTCCGCGCGCTGGCCGAAGGCAAGCCTGAAAAGATCGTCGACAAAGTGGTGGAAGGCCGCATGTCGAAGTACTACGAAGAGGTCTGCCTGCTCGACCAGCCTTTCATCAAGGACAACGCCGTCAGCATCTCGCAGCACCTGGCAGCCAAGGGCAAGGAGCTGGGCGATACGTTGGACGTGGCCGCCTTCATCCGCTTTAAAGTGGGCGAGACGGTGGTGGCTGGCGAGCCCGCGGCCGAGTAAGGAGACCATCCCATGCCGGAAGCTGCGCCGGGCGCCTCCCTGCGATTCAAGCGGGTTCTGCTGAAACTGAGCGGCGAGGTGCTCGCCGGAGGAGCCGGGTTTGGCGTCGACGCCGATCGGGTCCGGCTGCTGGCCGAAGAGATCGCCGAAGTTGCGCGCACCGGCGTCCAGCTCGGGCTCGTCATCGGCGGCGGCAATTTCTTCCGGGGCGTGGCGGCAGCCGCCCGTAACATGGACCGGGTGGCAGCCGACAACATGGGCATGCTGGCCACGATTATCAACTGTCTGGCCATGCAGGACGCGCTGGAAAAGCAGGGCGCTCCGACGCGTGTCATGACGGCCATCCATATGCACCAGGTGGCGGAGCCTTACATCCGCCGTCGCGCGATCCGGCACCTGGAAAAGGGCCGGATCGTTTTGTTTGGTGGCGGCACGTCCAACCCCTATTTCTCCACCGACTCGGCGGGCAGCTTGCGAGCGTTGGAGATCCAGGCGGAAGTTCTCGCCAAGGCCACGAGTGTGGATGGGGTCTATGACAAAGATCCGAAGAAGTTCCCGGATGCCTCGAAATTCGAGGAAATCGGCTACGGTGAGGTCCTGGCCAGGAACCTCGGAGTGATGGACGCATCGGCCGTGGCCATGTGCCGCGACAACAAGCTCCCAATTCGGGTCTTCAAACTCACCGAGCGAGGCAATATAATGCGGATGTCGATGGGAGAACCCGTCGGCACGTTGATTCATTGACCGAACGACTTCACTCGACGGAAGGACAAACGGATGAAACCTGGACAGCAGAGCGCAGCGCCAGCAGGCCAAGGCCCATCTCTGAAAGAGGTGGAGAGCACGGCCAGGCAGCGCATGGAAAAAGTCATCGCTGCGTTACAGCACGAGATGGCCAGCCTTCGCACCGGGCGCGCGTCCATCAACCTGTTCGACGGCATTCATGTGGAAGCCTACGGCTCCCCGATGCCGCTCAGCCATGTGGCCACTTTGCACGTGCCGGAGCCCACGCTGATCACTATTCAGCCCTATGACGTGTCTCAAATTGCATTAATCGAAAAGGCGATTCGCATTTCGGATCTCGGGCTGAATCCCAGCAACGACGGCAAGATCATTCGCGTGCCCATCCCGACGCTCACCGAAGAGCGCCGCCGGGAACTCGTGAAGAAGCTGAACCACGAGGTGGAAGAGCACCGTATTCTCGTGCGCAACGTCCGGCGGGATGCCAATGAGAGCTTCAAGAAGCTGCTGAAGGATAAGACGATCAGCGAAGATGACGAGCGGAGAGCGATCGAAGAGATGCAAAAGCTGACCGACTCGTATATCGCGAAGATCGATCAGCTCGCGAAGGCCAAAGAAAAAGAAGTCATGCAGGTTTGACGTCTGAAGGATTGCTCGCCACAGCGTGACTGGAGCGCCGGGCGATGATCAGCGCTTCTCCGCACCACCAGCGCAGCGGGGGCACGGCGCCGATCATCGCCCGGTCCGCGTTTTCGAGCAGAGAAAGAGCAAGGCGCGCGCCGCCGGTGTGCAGCCGCCCGCGCAGAAGCCGCTTGGCCATCGCGAGGAAGTGGAAGGTCTCGATCCGCCAGTCTTCAAACCAGGGCTCAAGACGGCGCAGCTCGCGCCGGGAGAGGACGATCTCTTCGCCCTGATCTTCCTCCTCGCCAGCCGTCCAGGCCCGGGCCCGGCGAGCGAGCCCAAGCAGCGGGTTCTCGCCCCACGTTTCACAAAGCACGAGACGGCCCCCAGGACGGACCACCCGCGCCAGTTCTCCAACAGCTCCCTCGTATTTCATCGTGTGGTGCAACGAGGCACAGGCGAAGACGAGGTCAAAGGAAGCGTCGGCCAACTGAGGCAGGCGACTGGCATCGGCGGCGATGCCGCGCACCCGCTCGCCTACACCACTCGCCGCCGCGCGCAGCATACCCAGGTCCACGGCGGTCTGCGAAATATCGAGCAGCGTCACTTCGGCGCCTTCGGTCGCCATCCACACGCCGAAGTCGGCGGGACCGCAGCCATAATCGAGAACGCGCAGCCCGGCGAGAGGCACTTCCATTAACGCCTGCAGTGTGGCGGAATAAAGGCGGCGGCGCTCGAAGAACGGGTGCCGGGGGTCCTCGCAGTTGCCGCGCATCGTTTGCAGATCGACGCGCTGCGCGTGCTCCGGAGCAAGCAGGAGGGGTTGATACTGGCGGTCGTAAAACGCCTTCTCCCGATCGGCTTCCGTCACTGGCGCCTCCTGTTCATGCCAGACTGAGCGGCCTGCACCGAAAGATGCAAGGCGACTGCATGCGCTCGTGTGGCGGGTTCCTGACATGGACGTGTGTCATTTGGACGCGAGCAGGAGTCGGGATGGCCCGGCGGGCCACCTTGGGGAATGAAAGTCATCTGTGAAGTCGTGCCTCCGTTCGCACACGGGAAGGCCGGGAGGTGCTCTCTCCCGGATGGACTCTGAGTTGAACGGAGCCGATCTGGAGATCGGCGGTCCCAGGGTTCGCCCTCCAGGCGGCGAAGCGCAAGGAAATGGACAGCGGAGCGAGACCTGTGTCCACGTCGCGCACAGACCTGCCTCTTTGATGGGGGCGAGCAATCGAAGGCTGTGGGAAGGATTGGCAACCCCGCTGCGGACACCCTTCTGGCTACGAGAGAACGCGCCCCAGCGTCGACACGCCAAGCGGAATGGCTACTGAATACTGGAAAATGTACGAAAATCTGGAAATGCCCGCGCATGCAGGCTATTGTACGCGGTCAGGTCCGTTCGACCTTGTGCGCAGGGCCATGGGCAACCGGCTCATCCCTCCTGGGCGACGAGGAGAGCATCGTAAAGAAAAGCCCCAGAACGAGCAAGCCCGTCAGCACGCCTCCGATCAACATGATGGATTCCTCCTTTTACTCTCTCCGTCGAGGTAGATCCCCCGAGCTTCTTATCGGCACTGGCCGCTACTTTCTTTAACGTATTTGAGGCCAATTTGGTTTTAGACGATTCAAATACATGCACGTTAAATGCCAATCCGAATTCGCGCGTCTTCGGAACGCCGCGGCCCGCCCCATCCCGAAATCTGGACTTCTGTGCTAGGTTCAGGGCATGCGCGTAGAAATGGCATTTGGGAAGACCGGCATTTGCTTGGATCTGCCAGAAGCGGCCGGGAGTCCCGGCGCGGCACGATGGACGGTTCTGGAACCTCGCTGGGCCGCACCGCTCGAAGACGAGCCGGCCGCCATCGCCGCGGCTCTCGACGCGCCGTGCGCGGGACCGGCTCTGGAAGAACTTGCACGCGGAAGTGCGAGCGCTGCCATCTCGGTGTGCGACATCACACGTCCCGCTCCGAACCCGGTGACATTGCCCCCGGTGCTCGAACGTCTCGAGCGTGCCGGCATTGCGCGCGAGAACATCACGATTCTGATCGCGACGGGACTGCACCGTCCCGCCCCGCCTGAAGAGATAATGTCGATCGTGGGAGAAGATATCTCCCAAAAGTACAGAGTGGAGAATCACTTCGCCCGGGAACAGGCAGATCACCGCCACCTGGGTGAGACCTCCCGCGGAACGCCAGTGTGGATCGATCGGCGATTCACGGACGCTGACCTGCACATCACGCTCGGATTCATCGAGCAGCACCTCATGGCGGGCTTCTCCGGGGGCCGGAAGCTCATCGCGCCGGGACTCGCCTATCAGGACACCATTCGAAGCCTGCACAGCCCCCGGTTCATGCGTGACGCGCGCGCCGTGGAAGGCTCCGTTGAGGATAACCCGCTGCATGCCGAGCTGCTGGAGATCGCCGGACTGGCGCGGCACGACTTTGCGCTGGACGTGGCCCTGGCGCCAGGAAGGCGGATCTGCGGCGTCTTTGCCGGCCAGCCCAGCGTCTCCCACGCCGCGGGCATTGCTTTTGTGCGAGAGAAAACGACGGCCTGGATTCCAGGGCTTTACGATGCGGCGATTACGAGCGCGGCCGGGTATCCTTTGGACCTTACCTTTTACCAGACGGTGAAAGGGATCACGGCGGCTTCGCACATCGTGCGGCCCGGAGGAGTCATTCTCGTCGTCTCCGCCTGCACCGAAGGCTCGGGAGCCGAGGAGTTTTCCCGAATGCTGCTGGAGTTTGACCGGCCGTCGGCGCTACTCGAGAAACTGAGCGGTTCGCCCGTTGCCGTCGATCAATGGCAGCTCGAAAAACTGGCACTGGTGTTCGAGCGGCAGCGGGTCATGTTTTATGTGCCCGGCCTGGCGCCGGAGTATCGTTCCCGGCTTTGGGGCCCCTCGTATGATTCGGCTGGTGAGGCAGTTGCCGCTCTTGTCTCGGGTTTGAAACCGGGCGCAGAAGTGGCGGTCCTGCCGGAAGGGCCGTATGTTTTCGCGCGTCCCCGGAGCCGGCAACTGGAACTCGTCCACTAACGAACAAGGCACTGGACATGCGCCGTGGTTGACAAGCCCAGGAGCCTCCGCTATAGTTCTGAAGTGTCGCACTTTCAATGGTTTGTCGGGAAGGTGCGAGGCTTCTGCGCGGAGAGCGTGGCTCCGATGGCCTGCCCTCCAATCGGCTTGGCGGCAATCCTAAAGTTGTCCGCTGGCCCGGTTCCCGCTGTGAAGCCTTCCCTTGCTGCGTGCCGTAACGTGAGTTGTACTTGGGAGACCTGGAGATGAATACGAACCAGGACGATCGTCCGGTCGACCTGCCGGGTGGTGAGGAAAGCTACGAGCAATTGCTCGACGACTACAGCCACGCCGGCTTGCCTGCCGAAGGCGAAGTCATTTCCGGTCGAGTACTGCAGGTAATGCCTCAAGGGGCGATAGTCGACGTTGGCTTGAAGCAGGAAGGCGTGGTTCCGCTCTCCCAGGTCACAGGCGCCGACGGTAACCCCATCTATCAGCCAGGCGACCCCATTGATGTGATGGTCGACCGCCGGCACTCGCCCGCGATTGAAGGCTACATTGCACTCAGCCACGAGCGCGCCAGCAAAATTCGAGCCTGGGACACCCTCGAACAGGCGCATCGCGAGAATCTGCGTGTTCTCGGCCGCGTGTTGGGCCGGGTGAAGGGCGGCCTTTCGGTCGACGTCGGCGTAGCGGCATTCATGCCCAGCACGCAGGTCGATGTCCGCCAGATCCACAACCTGGACGCCTTCACGGGGCAGGATATAGAAGTTAAGATCATCAAGCTGAACCGGCGGCGGGATAACGTTGTCGTTTCGCGTAAGGCCGCGCTCGAAGAGGACATGGGCGCGCGGAAATCGACGATTCTCGAACACATCAACGAGGGCGACCTGGTGCATGGCGTGGTGAAGAACCTCACCGAGTATGGGGCGTTCATCGACCTGGGCGGGATTGACGGACTGCTGCATGTGTCCGACATCTCATACGGCCGCGTCGGGCATCCCTCAGACGTCTTGCAGGTGGGGCAGGAAATCACGGTTAAGGTCCTGAAATTCGATCACGAGAAGGAACGCATTTCGCTCGGTTTGAAACAAGTGGTCCCCGATCCGTGGGAGACCATCCACGACCGGTATACAGATGGCATGCGCGTGGTGGGCCGGGTGGTCAGTATCAAGGACTACGGCGCTTTTCTGGAGTTGGAGGCCGGCGTCGAGGGACTGATCCACATTTCCGAAATGACCTGGTCGCGGCGCATGAAACACCCGTCCAAGGTCGTGAAGGTCGGCGACAACGTCGAGTGCGTGGTGCTGGAAGTGAAACCCTCCGAGCGCCGCATCTCGCTGGGCATCAAGCAACTCGAGCCTGACCCCTGGACCACCGTGGACCAACGCTACTCGATCGGCAGCGTCGTGGAAGGCCGCGTTCGCAAGCTCACGGATTTCGGGGCTTTTATCGAGATTGAAGAGGGCATCGACGGGCTCGTCCACGTTTCGGATCTGAGTTGGACCAAACGGATCCAGCACCCTTCGGAAGTATTGAAGAAGGGCCAGGTCGTGCAAGCCGTTGTGCTGCAGATTGACGCGAGCGATCGCCGGCTTTCGCTCGGCGTGAAGCAATTGCAGCCGGATGCCTGGGAGACTTTCTTCCGTGGCCACGTTGCGGGAGATATCGTCAGAGGACGCCCGAGCCGGGCGGTGGCTTTTGGCGTCTTTGTCGAGCTCCTCCCCGGGGTCGAAGGCTTGTGCCATAATTCTGAGATTCCCGTTGAGATGCGAGCGGACAATCCGCCGCTGCCGATCGGTGAAGAGTTGACGTTCAAGATTATCAAACTGAACGAGATGGAAAAGCGCATCGGATTGGCGCTTGCGAGCGCTTCGGCCGAGCAGGAGAGGCAGCGACTGGACGAGTACCAGCGCCAGGCCGAACAAGCCGGCCAGGGGATCGGCGAAGCAACGCATCCGGATGAAAATGCTCCGGAGTAGAGCATTGCCCGAGACGGAGCAAACTGAGAGGAACGGAATCCCTGCCCATGACCAAAGCGGACCTGATTGAAGAAGTAGCACGCGTGGTGGAGTTTACGCGTAAGGAATCTGAAATCATCGTCGAGGCGATTTTCGATTCCGTTGTAAATGCACTGCGGGAAGACGACAAAATCGAAATTCGCGGCTTTGGCAGCTTTCGCACACGCCAGCGCCAGTCCCGGATAGGCCGTAACCCAAAGACGGGCGCAAGAGTGGATGTGCCCGCGAAGCGCGTGCCTTTTTTCAAGCCGAGCAAAGAGTTGAAGGATCTGGTCAACGAACAGGATGCCGTGCCGGCGTCGGAGCCTTCGGGCCCGGGCGGGAATTGAGCCCCGGCCCCGTGACACAGGCCTGAGACAATGGACCGCTTATGGAGCCCTTGGCGCTACCGGTACGTGTCGCGTACCGCTGACCGTGAGGGCTGTGTTTTCTGCAAGAAACCGAGTGAGAGCGACGAGAACGGCCTGATTCTCTTTCGGGCACGGCTTAACTTCGTCATTCTCAATTTGTTTCCTTACACCACCGGTCATCTGATGGTGGTTCCCTACGAACACTGCGCCGCGCTCGAAAACCTGGGTGAGGAAACCTCCGTCGAAATGATGGCGCTCACGCGCCGTGCGGTGAAGTGTCTCAAGCAGGTCTACCGCCCCGCCGGCTTAAATGTGGGCATGAACCTAGGCGAATGCGCTGGTGCGGGAATTGCCGAACACCTGCACATGCACGTCCTGCCGCGCTGGCCGGGAGACGCCAACTTCATGACCACGGTCGGCGAAACGCGCGTGATGCCGGAAGACCTGGGAGAGACCTGGCGGCGCATGTCGGCCGCCTTCCACGAAACTCCGCTCAACCCCGCCCCGCAAGATTGACGCCGTGATCGTTTCGGCCAGTTGCCGCACCGACATTCCCGCGTTTTACAGCGAGTGGTTGTTCGAGCGCCTGCGGGCCGGCTTCTGCCTGGTTCGCAAACCATACTCCGGCAAGCCGTACCGGGTGGACCTGCGGCCGTCACAGGTCGACGGCTTCGTCTTCTGGACGCGCAACTTCGGCCCAGTGCTGCTGCGCCTGGACGAGTTGCGGTCGTTTGCACGGCCCTTCGTCGTGCAATACACGGTCACGGGCTACCCGCGCCAGATCGAAGCGGCAGTCATCGAACCGCTCCGGGCCATCGGCCAGATTGGCGAACTCGCCGAACGCGTGCATCCCTCCTGCGCGGTGTGGCGCTACGACCCGATTCTATTCACGACGCTCACGCCGGCGGAGTATCACCTCGAAAACTTTCGCGATCTCTCGCGGCGCCTGAAGGGCTCGACGAACGAGGTCGTGGTCTCATTCGCGCAGATGTATTCGAAGACGCGCCGCAATCTCGACGCCGCCGGGGCCCGCAATCACTTCGAGTGGTCCGACCCCGCAGTTGAAACCAAGATTGAACTGCTGGGCCAACTCGCGCGGATCGCGCGGGAAGCCGGTATGCAACTCACTGTCTGCACGCAACCCGAACTGGTTCGCGAGGGAGCACCTAGCTGTCAGGAAACACCTGGCTGTCAGGAGACAATAGATGCGCGCTGCGTGGATGCGCGCCGTCTGGAGCAAATCGGCGGGTTTCGGATCGCCGCGCCTGCCAGGGGAACCCGGCCAGGTTGTGCGTGCCACGCCTCACGCGACATCGGCGACTACGATACCTGCCCGCATGGCTGCGTCTATTGCTATGCCGTCCGCCACCGGCGGATCGCGTTGAACAACTACAAACGCCACGACGCCGCAGGGGAATCCCTGCTGCCGGTAATCGACTGAGCACGGGCGCCAGTCTCAGTCCGCGAGCTGCCCGGGTTCCTGGCGTTTCCTGGCCAGATAGCGTTCCCGCGCCTCCGTGATACAGCGGCGGGCTTCGCTCGGGCCACCCCACCCTTGGGTAGTCGTGACCTTCCCTTCCAGCTCTTTGTAGATGAGAAAGAAGTGCTCCAGTTCGCGCTTGGTATGCGCAAAGATCTGGTCCAGAGTATGGATCTGGTCGTAGCGCGGATTCCGGCAGGGCACGCCAATGATCTTCTGATCCTGCTCCTCGCGATCCACCATTTTCAGCACGCCGATGGGCCGCACTTCGATCAGGCAACCGGTGAAACTCGGGGCGCTGACCAGCACCAGGACGTCCAGGGGGTCACCGTCCTCGGCGAGCGTGCCGGGGATGAACCCATAGTCGCCCGGATAGTGCACGGGCGAGTAAAGTGAACGGTCCAGCCGGAAGAGCCCCAACTCCCCGTCGTACTCGATTTTGTTCACTGAATCCTTCGGGATCTCGATGATGGTTCGAACGAGTTCCGGAGATTCAGGACCAGGATCCAGATCGTAAAGGCACTTGGTCACGCATTCAGATTAACAAGAACATCTTACGCGCGCTGGTGTGAAGAGCGGCCTCACGTTCGATCTCACTGCAAACAAAGAGCGAATGAAAATAATCTCGCCGCGGGCATGCAATAAGCACTTGAAACCACCGGCCACGTGGGGTACGCTCGTTTTGAGGCCAACGGACTAAATCGGTCCTCAAAAGGCTTGATAAGTTCAGTTCGGACCAAAATGGAAGAACTTGCGGCAGGGACGTCTCCTCGGCCGCTCCGCAATCCGCGGGGCTACCACGCCACGCGTGTGGACCCGACCGGGCGTCTGAAGCTTCCTGCACGATTCGTAGAATACATCCGTGCGCAGCCGGACCAGATTCTGTTCGCCACGGTCGTGAAGGACCTGGCAAAGATCTACGTCAACGGGGCCTGGGAGCGGGAATTGGACAAGATCCCGGCCGAAGACGCGGACGTGAGAGACCGGATCGCGCGCACCGCCGAAGCGCAGGGCGGAGATGTGGAATGCGACCCGCAAGGGCGTGTGACCATTCCGCAGAAAGTCCGGGAGTTTTTGAAGCTGGAGAACCAGGCGGTCCAACTCCGCTTTTCGGAAGACATTATTTCGGTGTATACGCAGGAACGTTTCGACGCCGAGTTGAGGGCGAATCTGGCTAACAACCCGATTGACCTGGCGCTGGCGGAGAGGCGCGGATTCAACGTCCGGTAAGGCATGGAGCATGTACCAGTCCTGCTTGCGGAGAGTCTGGAGTATCTGGCGATCCGGCCGGAAGGCCGGTATGTTGATTTTACGACCGGGCTTGGAGGCCATGCCGGCGCCATTGCCGGCAAGCTGACCAGCGGATGCGTACTGGCCTTGGACCGCGACGCGGAGTCGCTGGCGCTGGCGAAAGAGAACACGCAAGGGCTGCATGACCGGATCATCTTCCGGCATGCGGCGTTTTCGCAGTTGGACGAAGCCATTCGGGGCGAAGGCTGGGATTTGGTGGATGGAATGATCGCGGACTTGGGCGTTAGCAAGGTTCAGCTAACCAGTCCCGAGCGGGGTTTCTCGCTGATGAACGCGGGTCCTATCGATATGCGGATGAACCGCCAGGCTGAGATCACGGCAGCCGACATCATCAACCGGTCTTCCGAGCAGGAACTCGTCCGGCTCTTCATGGAGTTGGGCGGAGAAAGGAGAATCCCGGCCGAAAAAGCAGCCAGAGCAATTCGCGCGCGGCCGATCCGCGACACACGCCATCTGGCGGAAGTCGTCGCTTCGGCCGTACCGCGATTCGGCAAGCTGCATCCGGCAACCCGGATTTTCCAGGCTCTGCGAATGGCGGTCAATGAAGAACCCGCCGAGTTGGATGCGTTATTGAAGCACGCGCCAACTCATTTGAAACAGGGCGGGCGCTGGGTTGTGATCGCGTTCCATTCCGGGGAAGACCGTAAAGTGAAAAACGCCTTCCGCGATATGGGACACGCGGGATTGGTGAAGGTATTGACGAAGCACGTAGTGCGACCGGGTCCGGAAGAGACCCGGCGCAACCCGCCCTCGCGCAGCGCTGTACTGCGCGCCCTCGAAATGGGTCCGGGCGGATCTGGCAAACTGCACGAACGGGATAGCAAGGATGAATCGGCATGAAGAGTCTCTCGGCACTCTATGATTGGTTGGGCGCGGACCATCCGGCGACAGGCGGGTCGCACCGCACCGAACCACCTAACTACCATCTCCGGAACCTGCCCGGTGAGGAAATCCACCTCTTCATCAAGAACATCGACAATACCAAGCTGATCCGCGTGGTCGACAAGAAGGACTGGGCGACCAGCGTCTCGGTCACCGGGGCGGCCTTGGCATGCAGCCTGATCGTCAGCGCGATGGTCGGGCCGTCCTGCTACGGAATGCTCGCCAGCCGGCGGATGGAATACCTGCATGAGGAACGCACGCGGCTCCAGAGCCAACTGCTCGAACTCAAGGTCCAGGAAGCCCGCCGCCTGAATCCTCAAAACGTCGAGGAGTGGGCGGGCACGCAGTTCGTGCCGGCCACAGCCGAACAGATCTTATACGCCCCGCCCTCCAAGGAAGCTTTCGCCAGCCTCGGCGTGACGGCCAAAGAGGACCGTTAACCGCCGGCGCGCCCGGTGGAAGCGGGGCCCCGTAATGCGATTCCCAGTCGAGAAACTGTCTGAACGGCGCCTGCGCATCGTAGCTGGCGTCGTTCTGCTTTGGGCCATTGCGATCTCCGCCCGGTTCTACGAGTTCCAGGTTGCCAAGCACAAGGAGTTGAAAGCCGCGGCCGAGGCGCAGCAGCAGCATACCTTCCAGATTCCGGTCTTGCGCGGCGAGATCGCCGACCGCACGGGCCAGTTGTTCGCCATCAGCATCCCCACCGAGTCCGTCGTCGTCAATCCGCAGAAGGTCAAGAACCCGGAGTTCTTTGCCGGCCAGGTTGCCGCAACCCTCGGGCTGAGCGCCCAGGAAATACGTACGCGGCTGGAAGAGTTGCAGGCCCGCAAGGGCAAAGGGCGCGGGTTCCTGCTCCTGAAGCGGCACATCTCCCCGCAGGAGGTCGCGGACCTCAAGCGCCTGCCTTTCAATGCCATCGAAATCGTGCGCGACGCACGCCGGGAGTATCCCAACAACCGGGTTGGCGCACACGTGGTGGGCAGTATCGACGCGGAAGGCGATGGCAATTCCGGCCTGGAGCAGAAACTGAACGCGGACCTGAAGGGGCGCCCCGGCAAAATGCGGGTGCTCACCGACTCTCTCCAGGATCCCTACATCACCTGGATCAGCGACCCTGGCGAGCAAGGCGCGAATGTTACGCTCACCATCCAGAACGTCATCCAGCACGTGGCGGAGCGCGCTCTCGAAGAAGGGATCAAGGAGGCCTCCGCCGAGCACGGCAGTATCGTGGTGATGGATCCGACGAACGGCGAAATTCTCGCACTGGCCAACTACCCGAACTTCGACCCCTCGGTGGAAAAGCCCTCCCCGGAGGAGTTCGCCAAACGCCTGAACACCGCGGTACAGGCTCCCTGCGAGCCGGGTTCGGTGATGAAGATGATCACCGTCAGCATGGGTATCGAGAGTGGCAAGTTCACGCCGGAAACGCCGATTTTCTGTGAGAACGGGCACTTCGCCAGGCCCGGAAGGAAACCGATCCACGACGTGCACCCCAACGGCACGCTGGACGTCGCGGGGGTTCTGATCAAGTCGTCCAACATCGGTGTGGCCAAGATCTCCATCGCGTCGGGGCCCGAGCTGCTGTACTCGTACCTGAAGAAGTTCGGGATCGGCGACAAGACCCACGTCGAACTGCCCGGCGAAACAGGCGGCATTCTGTGGCCGCTCGAGTGCGGCGGCAAGAACAGCAAAGGCGAGCGCACGCCGTGCTGGTCCTCGTCCTCCCATGAGTACATCGCGTTCGGCCACGAAGTGGGCGCCACCGCGCTGCAACTCGCACGGGCTGTCTCGGTCATCGCCAACGGGGGCATGCTGGTATCGCCGCACATCGTGCTGAAGAAGGAACGCCCGCGTGCGGATGGAACCGTCGAGCAACTGAGCCTGAATCTGGCGCCCCCGGCGCGCGCAATCGAGGCGCAGACCGCAATGACGATGCGCCGCATCATGCAGCGCGTCGTGCTGGAAGGCACCGGCAGGCGTGCCAAGGTGCCCGGCTACACAGTGGGAGGCAAGACTGGTTCGGCACAGATCTTCGTCAAGGGCGCAGGCTGGATCAACCGGCATAACTCGTCGTTCATCGGCTTCGCGCCGGTCAACAATCCACGCATCGTGGTCGTAGTGACGCTGAACAACACCCCGCAACAAGGCGGCATCGCATCGGCACCCGTCTTCGCGAAGATTGCCGAGACCGCGCTGCGCGTAATGCAAGTGCCCAAGGACGACCCGGACAACGACATCCACAGCCTGCCCGCCCTGCCGAAGGAGGTGAACGAAGAGCCCGAGGAACAACCGAAGAAGCTCGTGGACAAAGCGCCGGAGAAGAAACCGGAACCCGCACCCGCACCCGAGTCCACGCACGGACCGTTCCTGGTAGCAGGGCCGCGCGTGCCGGATTTCCGGGGCAAGCCGATGGTCGCAGTCATACGCGAATCGGCCGCCATGGGCCTGCCCGTTGAGATTGTCGGCACCGGCGTGGCGCAGGATCAGTCTCCGCCGCCAGGAGGGATTCTACCCATGGGCGGGCGAGTCCATGTTCAATTCGCGAGGCCCCAATGAAACTTGGTCAATTGCTGGGAGGCGTCGCGGTGGCAAGCCCGGTTCCTGCCGAAGTTAGCGAGATCGAAACGCTGGGACTGGAGTACGACTCCCGCCGTGTGCAGCCGGGCTGTGTCTTCTTTGCCTTCCCCGGAGCGAAAGCCGACGGCCGCCGTTTCGCCGCCGATGCGATCGCGAAAGGCGCGGTAGCCGTCGCCTGCGAGTCGCCCGCGCCCGAAGACTCGCCCGAAGATTCCAAGGTCCCGTGGATTCACGTGAACCACGGCCGCGAGGCGCTGGCGCGCATGAGCCGGACCTTCTACGGCAAGCCCGACGAAGCGCTGAAGCTGACGGGGCTCACCGGCACCAACGGCAAGACCACAACGGTTTATCTGATCGACCAGATGCTGCGCGCGACCGGAGCGATTACGGGCATGGCGGGCACCATCCACTATCAGGTGGCGGGCGAGGAGCGCCCGGCCGTGAACACGACGCCCGAGTCGCTCGACCTGATGCGTCTGATGGCAGAGACGCGCGATCGCGGCGGCAGCTACTTCAACTTCGAGGTCTCGTCGCACGCCCTCGACCTGCGACGCGTATTCGGCCTGTCCTTCCACACCGCCGTCTTCACCAACCTGACGCGCGATCACCTGGACTACCACCAGACCATGGAGGCCTATTTCGAAGCCAAGCAACGGCTCTTCGATGGCGCGGGCGGCCCGCCGCCGCACGGCGCGGTGATCAATGCCGACGACCCGTGGGGACACAAGCTCCGCACCGCCCCCACGACGCGCCGGCTGACCTATGGCATCACATCCCACGCCGACCTGCGCGCCGTGCGCGTGGAGAGCGGCTTTAACGGCGTCGATTTCCGCGTTGCCTTCCATGGCCGCGAGACGCGCCTGCGCTCGCCCTTGTGCGGGCAGATCAACGTCTATAACCTGCTGGCCGCCTTTGGGGCGGCCATGTCCCTGGGACTCGAACCTGAGCAGGCCGCACAGGGTCTCGGCCAATTGACGGCCGTGCCGGGACGCTTCGAGAGGATCGACGAGGGTCAGCCGTTCCTGGTGGTGGTGGACTATGCGCACACTGACGACGCATTGCGCAATGTGATCCTGACCGCGCGCGCGCTCAAGCCGAAGCGCGTCATCACGTTGTTTGGCTGTGGCGGCGACCGCGACCGGGCCAAGCGCCCGCTCATGGGAATTGCGGCCGCGGAGCTGAGCGACATGGTGATCGTGACCAGCGACAATCCGCGCTCGGAAGATCCGCTGTCGATCATCAACGACGCGATGGTCGGCGTGCAGCGCCATTCCACGCGCGCCATCGTCGAGCCCGACCGCCACGCCGCGATCCTTCGCGCCCTGCGAGAGGCGGGGCCCGGCGACATCGTCATCCTCGCCGGGAAGGGACACGAGACCTACCAGGTTTTGAAGGACAAGGTCATCGACTTCGACGATCGCGCGGAGGCGCGCAAAGCGCTGCGGGACTTCGGCTACGTCCGCAAGGCTCCCCCGGTCACCGGGGGTGGCCGCTCGTGAACCTGCCACTCACCTTTTGCGCGAGATCCATGAGCGCCGCGTTGCGCACGAGCGAGGACGCAGGCGTCCCGCTAACCAGCTATGGCATCGACACGCGCACGCTGCAGCCGGGCGCGCTATTTTTCGCCCTGCCGGGTGAAGCACACGATGGGCACGAGCACGTCGCCGCGGCGTTTGAGCGAGGCGCGCTCGCGGCCGTAGTGACGCATCCAGTCGACCATCCCGGCACTCAACTTGTGGTGAAAGACACGCTCGCCGCGCTGCAGCAACTGGCGCGGCGGGCGCGCGAAAGCTGGGGCGCGGACGCTTCCCGCCGCGTGGTCGGCATCACCGGCAGCGCCGGCAAGACGATGACCAAAGAGGCCATCGCGGCGCTGCTCGCGACGTCGCTGCGCGTTGGCAAGACGAGCGGTAATTTCAACAACCACATCGGCGTGCCGCTGAGCATCCTCAACATGCCTGACGACGCGCAGGTGGCTGTGCTCGAAATCGGCATGAACCATGCCGGCGAAATTCGCGATCTCGCGCGCATAGCCCAGCCGCACGTCGGCGTGGTCACCAATATCGGCACGGCGCACATCGAGAGTTTCGATTCGATCGAAGGCATCGCCCGCGCGAAACACGAGTTGATCGAAGCGCTGCCCGCGGATGGCATCGCCATTCTCAACGCCGACGATGAGCGCGTTGGCCGTTTCGCGGGGACTTATCCTGGGCGGTCGATCCTGTTCGGAACTCGCGAAGCAGCGGACATGCGCGCGACCGAAGTCTCCTGGCGCGCGGACGGCTGCGAGTTCACTCTGGATGGCGCGGGACGCCTCCATTGTCCCTTGCCTGCGCGCGGCGGGCTGATGACTGTTCTGGCTGCGCTGGCCACGGCGCGCGCTTTCGGTCTGGACGCGGCAGACTTGAAAGACGCCGTCGCCGCGCTGGAGCCGCCGAAGATGCGGCTGCAGCGGATCGAGCGGAATGGCATGCTGATCTGGGACGATTGCTACAACTCGAATCCCGAAGCAGCCTGCATGATGCTCGACCTGCTGGCCACCACGCCGGCCACCCGGCGCATCGCCGTGCTCGGGGAGATGCGCGAGCTAGGCACATGGGCCGAAGAGCTGCATCGCGAGGTCGGCCGCCACGCCGTACAATGTGAAGTATCAGTGCTCGTTGGAATACGCGGCGCGGCTCGCCACCTGGTTGACGCAGCCCGGGACGCGGGTCTTCCGGCCGGCGCTGCGTACTTTTTTGATGAACCCCAGGCCGCCGGGCAATTTCTGAAGACCCTCGCCCGCCCGGGCGACTCCATTCTCTTCAAAGGTTCGCGGGGAACACGAGTTGAACTGGCGCTTGAGGAGTTCCTGCGCTAACCATGCTTTATTGGCTTCTTTACGAAAAACTATTCCCGATCTTCCCCCCTTTCCGCATTTTCGGATATGTGACGTTCCGTACCCTGGCCGCCAGCCTGTGCGCGCTTCTGGTTACGATCATCGTCGGTCCGTGGATGATTCGCCGTCTGCGCTCGATGCAGATCGGCCAGCACATCCGGGAAGATGGTCCTCAATCGCACCTCAAGAAGGAGGGCACGCCGACCATGGGCGGATTGCTGATCATCACCGCCTCCGTGGTGCCGACTCTGCTGTTCGCCAACCTGACAAACCTCTATGTCTGGGTGGCTTTGTTGGGAATGGTAGGCTACGGCGCCATCGGCTTTCTCGATGACTATGCAAAGGTGAAAAAGGAACAGAACCTGGGCCTTACGGGCAAGCAGAAAATGCTGCTGCAATGCCTGCTGGTGCTCATCCTCGGCATCATCATGATGGCGATGGAGCGGGCGCACATGTACACGACCGTGATGAACGTGCCGTTTTTCAAGAACTTCCGCCCTGGTCTGCTGATCGGGCATCTGATGCATCATCCCTGGACTTATCCGTTGGCGGTGGCGCCGTTCTTTATCTTCCTGTTTCTGGTCGTTGTTGGCAGTTCCAATGCAGTGAATCTGACCGACGGGTTGGACGGTCTCGCCAGCGGCCTGATGATCATCGCTTCCGGAGCCATGACGGTGCTCAGCTACGTCACGGGCCACGCGCAGTTCGCCCGCTATCTGGACATCACGCGTTTGCCGGGCAGCGCCGAACTGACGATCTATTGCGCTTCGCTCACCGGCGCCTGCCTCGGATTCCTTTGGTTCAATTGCCATCCCGCCGAGGTGTTCATGGGCGACGTCGGCTCGCTCGCGCTGGGAGGCGGATTGGGCGTGGTCGCGGTGCTGCTCAAGCAGGAGTTGCTGTTGCCCTTCATCGGCGGCGTTTTTGTGCTGGAGGCCGGCAGCGTCATCATTCAGGTGGTCAGCTTCAAGAGCACCGGCAAGCGGGTGTTCCTGATGGCTCCGATTCACCATCATTTTGAGAAACTCGGCTGGCCCGAGGAGAAGGTCATCATTCGGTTTTGGATTTCGGGGTTCGTCCTGGCGCTGTTTGCCTTGACCACTCTGAAGTTGCGTTAGGGACGCTGCCTGCCATGGATATAAAGGGACTGCAATTCGCAATCTTTGGAATGGGCGAGTCGGGTGTCGACACCGCCGAATTCCTGCTGCGGCGCGGCGCTCAGGTTCGCGCCGTGGATCGCAAACCGTACGAAGAATTGAAGCCCGATCACGCCCGGCGCCTGGTAGCGGCGCACATTCCGCTCGTCCTTCAGGGCGAGTCCGCGCTCGATAATGTGGACATTGCCCTGCTCTCGCCCGGCGTTCCGCCGAAGCTCCCACTGTTCGAGGAAGCGCGGCGCCGCGGAATCCGAGTGACGGGCGAACTTGAGTTCTGTTCGCACTTCCTGCACGGACCCATCCTCGGCATCACGGGCTCCAACGGCAAGACCACGACTACATCGTTGTGCGGCCATCTGCTCAAGGAGAGCGGCATCCCCGTCCAGGTCGGCGGCAACATCGGCACGCCGCTCGCGGCCATGCTCGACAGCTCGCGCGACGACCAATGGAACGTACTCGAGCTCTCCAGCTTCATGCTGGAACTGGCCGACACGCTGCACGTCGCAATTGCGTCCATCCTCAACATCACGCCGGACCATCTGGACCGCCATGGCAGCCTCGAGAATTACACCGCGGCGAAGCGCAGGATCCTGCGCAACCAGACGCCCTTGGATGCCGCAGTTTTGAACGCCGGAGACGCGCTCTCGCACGAATCCGCGTCATTCACGAAGGCCGCGGTCCACGAGTTCTCATCCGGCGGACGCGTCGAACGCGGCTTCTGGCGGGAGGGTCCGGACCTGATCGCCAACGGCGAGTTCTGGATGCCGCGCAGCGAGGTGCAACTCCAGGGCCGCCACAATGTCGAAAACGTGCTCGCCGCGGGCTGCTGCGCGCATCTGGCCGGAGCGCCGCTCTCCGCTCTGCGCCGGGCCGTAGCTGATTTCCCCGGCGTTGAGCACCGGATTGAATTCGTGCGCGAGTTGAACGGCGTCCGCTACTACAACGACTCGAAGGGCACCAACGTCGACGCTACCATCAAAGCGCTCGAGAGCTTTGAATCGGGCATCTGGCTGATCCTCGGCGGGCGCGACAAGGCGAGCGACTACACGCCGCTGCGGCCCCTCATCGAAGCGCGCGGGCGCGGCGTGCTGCTGATTGGCGAAGCCACTCCGATCATTGACGCCCAGCTTGCCGGCATCTCGGTTCCTGTCACGTCTTGCGGCGACATGGCCGCGGCCATCGCCTACGCCTCGGCCCGGGTCGTACCCGGCGACGTGGTCCTGCTCTCTCCGGCCTGCGCCAGTTTCGACCAGTACTCGGGTTACAACGAGCGCGGACGCCACTTCAAGAGTCTCGTCGGCCAATTGGAAGAGAAGGGGTAAACCATGCCCGCGCGCATCCATACCGACTGGCCGCTGTTCCTCGCGATTCTCGCCATCCTCGCGTTCGGCCTGGTGATGGTCTTCAGCGCGTCCAGCACGGTGCCGCACCTCCAGAACCACATGGAGAAATGGCAGCCTGAAAAGTCGTGGGAATTCGCCGAGCGGCAATTCGGCGCCGCCATCTTCGGCCTGGCTCTGATGTTCGCGCTCAGGCGACTGGACTACCAGAAGCTGCAACATCCGTTTTACGTCTTTCTCTCGATCAACATCATGCTGATCCTGCTGCTCGGCGTGATTGCCGCCGACCCGAAGGCGCACCGCTGGTACCGCTTTTTCGGCGCGCAGTTCCAGCCCTCCGAGCTGGCCAAACCGGTTTTGATCCTCTTCCTCGCCTGGTTCGTGTCGCGGCGGGAGAACAAGATCAACGACCGCTACACGCTGCTGCCCGCGCTGCTGGTAGTGGGCGGCATGGCGGGTCTGATCGGCTTCGGCGATCTGGGCACGGCGATGGTGGTCCTGGCGCCCGCGGTCACGGTTTTCTTCGTCGCCGGCATCGAACGCAGGTACTTCTACCTGACGTGTCTGCTGGGCTTGTTTCTCATCATTGGATTCGTTCTGCAAAAGCCGTACCGCATGCTGCGCATCACCAGTTTCGTCGGCATCACGCAGGAGAAGATCGAGAAGAACCCCGAAAAGTACAAGTGGCTCGCCGCGCGTCTCGAACAGACCAATGCCACACGCGACGCGGAGCATCAGCCGCGGCAGGCTAAGCTGGCCGTGGGCAGCGGCGGCATTACCGGCGTCGGGCTCGGGCAGTCGACACAAAAACTTGGCTTCCTGCCCGAAGCGCATACGGATTTCATTCTTGGCGTGATAGCCGAGGAAACCGGGTTGGTAGGATGCCTCATCCTGCTGGCTGCCTATGTTTTTATTTTCTGGCGTGGTTTGCGGTTGTATTGGCTGACGCCCGATGCGTTCGGGCGATACCTGGCGCTGGGATGCGTGGCTCTGGTCACGGCGCAGGCGCTCTTCAATATGAGCGTCGTGCTGGAGATGGCTCCGACCAAGGGCATTCCACTCCCCCTGATCAGCTATGGTGGCAGCGCCGTAGTCTGCACCCTGATCACGTTTGGATTGCTGTTGAGCGTGAGCGACCGGGCAACGTCCCGCTAGGCCAATGACCCGAACGGAGCCGCAGCCGTGAAAGCGCGGCGGACTTGCGATTGCTCTGCGCGTCATTTGGCGAGGCTGACTGGAGGAGGGTAGAAAGATACGGATCGTTTTTGCGGGAGGAGGCACCGGCGGCCACGTAGTTCCCGCGCTGGCTGTTGCGAGCGAAATGCGTCTGCGCGGCTACGAGTCGCTCTTTATCGGAACGCGGCGCGGCATGGAAGCGACGCTGGCGCCACAGGCCGGCTTCCCCATCGAATGGATCGAGATCGGCGGCCTGAACCGGGTGGGCGCCGCCCAGGCCCTGAAAACGCTGTGGCAATTGCCACGCAGCGTGCAGCGTTCGCGGGCCATTCTGCGCGCCAGCCGGCCGGCCGCGGTCTTCTCGATGGGAGGTTACGTCGCCGCGCCGGTGGTGCTGGCTGCGATTCTCACCGGCGTGCCGGTAGTGGTGATGGAGCCGAATGCGATGCCGGGCCTGGTTTCACGCGGGCTGGCGCGATTCGTCTGGCGCGCCCTGGTGGCCTTCGAAGAGACGCGTGGCTATTTCCCGAAGGGGCGCAGCGAGGTCTGCGGTCTCCCCGTGCGGCAGGAGTTTTTTGAAGTGGGCGAGCGGCCAGAGGATTCCGTGTTCACCGTACTGCTGACTGGAGGCAGCCGGGGCGCGCGCGCCTTGAACCGCATCGCGCGCGAATGCTGGCCGCTGCTTAAGAAAGCCGCTCCGGGAGTTTGCTGGATCCAGCAGAGCGGCGCCAACGAGTTCCAATCGATGCAGGCCGCATTCGCCGAAGCGGGGTTGGAGGGGCGTGTGGCCGCGTTCATGCCGGATATGGCGCGCGAGTACGCGAACTCGGATCTGATCGTTTCGCGCTCCGGCGCGGGAGCCGTTTCAGAGATCGCCGCCGCCGGACGGCCGGCCATTCTGGTTCCCTTCCCTTACGCCGCTGACGACCACCAGAGGCACAACGCCGAGGCGTTCGAACGCGCTGGGGCGGCACGGCTGTTCAATGAGTTCGATTTGACGGGCCAGATCCTGTGCAACGCCATCGTGGCGCTCGCGAAGGATCCGGAGCGGCGCTGGGAGATGGGACGAAAGGCCCGCGCTCTGGCCCATCCGGGAGCCGCGCAGCGGGCCGCTGACGTACTGGAGGGCGCCGCCGCCGCGCGTTGACGCTCCAGGCTCGGGAATGGAAACAATGAGGTTAGAGAATGTTGGATAAGAAGCAGGCGATGCACTTCACCGGAATCGGTGGGGCGGGCATGAGCGGGCTGGCGGAAATCATGCACCAGCTTGGCGTCGCCGTACGCGGCTCCGACCTTCGTCTGACACCTGTGACGGAACGGCTTGAGGAGCTTGGCATTCAAGTCGTGCAGGGCCATGCCGCCGCGAATCTGCAGCCCGGCCTGACCGCACTCGTCGTCACCTCCGCGGTGGACGCGGGCAATCCTGAACTCCTGGAGGCGCGACGGCTCGGCCTGCCCGTCCTCTTGCGCGGCGAACTGTTAGCCGAGTTGATGCGGCCGAGGCGCGGAGTGGCCATTGCCGGGAGCCATGGCAAGACCACCACCAGCACCATGGTCGCGACCATCTGCCTGGCGGCGGGCCTCGACCCGACAGTCGTGATCGGAGGCAGCGTCCCCGCGCTCGATGGAGCCAACGCGAGACTGGGCGCGAGCGATCTGCTGGTCTGTGAGAGCGATGAGAGCGACGGATCGTTTCTGTGGCTGATGCCTCGCATCGCGGCCATCACGAATATCGATCACGAGCACCTGGATCACTATGGCAGTTATGACGGAGTGCGCGAGGCGTTTGTGGCCTTTTCGAATCGCGTCTCCTGGGAAGGCTCGCTGGCCGTGTGCATCGATGACGCCGGGGTCGCCGGCATCCTGCCGCAAGTGCGCCGCCGCATCATCACCTACGGACGCTCGCCCGAGGCCCGCATGCGGATTCTCCGCCAGCTCACCTCAACTTCGGGCATCTCGTTTGAGCTGGAACTGGATGGAAGCAGCCTGGGCGGCTTCGACTTGCCGGTCCTGGGCGAACACAACATCCTGAACGCGACCGCCGCTATCGCATTGTCGCTGGAGTTGGGCATTGAGGTCGGGACCATCCGCCCGGCACTGGCCTCGTTCCGTGGTCCCGGGCGAAGAATGGAGCGTAAGGGAGAGGAGGCTGGCATCCGTGTCATTGACGACTACGGACATCACCCCTCCGAGATCCGTGCGACGCTCAAGGCGCTGCGGCCGGCCGCCGCGCCGGGCCGCCTGTACGTGATCTTCCAGCCGCATCGCTACACGCGGACCCGAGCGTTGATCGATGAATTCGCCACCTGTTTCCAGGACGCCGCGGTGCTGCGAATTGTCGATCTCTACGCCGCATCGGAGCAGCCCATCGAGGGCGTTTCAGCGCGCTCACTGGTGGCCCGCATCCGGGCCGCGGGCCATTCGGACGTGGAGTACGCGGGCTCGGTGGCCGACGCGGCGGCAGAGGCCGTCCGGGAACTGCGCGCCGGAGACACCGTACTCACTTTGGGCGCCGGCAACATTACGCAAGCCGCCGGGCTTGTCCTGCGCGGCTTGAGAAAGGGGAGGGAGCATGGCGAGACGCAAAACGCAGGAACCTGATTCCGCCCCCGAGCCTACGGAGCAGGAGATCCGGCGACGCCGCGCATACTGGAGAGCCGCGGCAAAGGTCTCCGGCTGGACCTTCGCGTTCATGCTGGTCCTTCTGTGTATGGCATGGGTGAGCTGGCAGGCCGAGTCCTTCCTCAAGCAGGATCGGCGCTTCATCGTGGCCTCGCGGACTATCGACGACAGCGATGACGCCATCCGCATCACAGGCGTTCACAACGCATCGAAGTCAAAAATCATGGCGGTGTTCGAGCGCGATCGCGGACGCAGCCTTTACTCGCTCAACCCGGAGAAACGGCGCCTGCAATTGAGAGGCGTTGACTGGGTGCGGGACGCGATGGTGCGCCGCGCATGGCCGAACCGGATCGAAGTGGAGATCTTTGAGCGCACTCCAGTAGCCTTTATTCGGGTCGCTGACGGCGCTACCGGAGACTTCAACAACCCCCTGAAGTTCCGGCTGATGCTGATCGACGCCGAGGGCGCCATGCTGCCCGTCCAGGGCACGGTACCCCAGACTCTGCCGCTACTCACCGGCATCCGGGACGACAGCGATGTCGAGTCGCGGCGCCAGCAGGTGGACATGATGCGCAGAGTCCTGCGCGCGCTGCGCCAGTACAAATCGAAGATCCTGGAAGTCGACGTGAGCCGGCCGGACGATATCCGGGTGACTTGCGCGGTGGACGGCCAGAATTTTGCATTGATCCTCGGCCACGAGCAGTTTCTCCAGCGGCTGGAGGTCTTTTTGAAGCAGCATGAAATCATGCGCGACCAGATGGATCCACGCCGGGAGTATGACCTGACCAACGAGGGACGCATCCTCGCAATCGAGCCCGAGTCAACTTCGGGAGCGGCGAGAAAATAAAGAAACGGATAAACGGAATTGGCGAAAAAAGCTCCATTGGCGGTGGGACTCGACGCGGGAAGCAGTTGGGTGCGCGTCGTCGCACTTGGTATAGAAGACAACCAGCTTTATTACCGGGGCCATTCGCGCGTTGCAGCCAAGGGCTGGCATCGAGGCCAGATCGTGGATCAGCAGGCCCTCGCCGAAACGGTCAAGCAGGCGATCCGGGAGGCGGAGGGCCGCGCGGGGGATGGCATCGGCTCGGCCGTAATCGGCGTCGGCGGCCCGCGCGTGCGCTGCCAGCAGGGGCGCGGTCTGTACGAATTCGGCCATCGGCGTCCAATCGAGCGCGGCGACATGGTCTACGCCGTCGAGATGGCCGCGCGCGCAAAATTCGAGGTGGACCGCGCGCTGCTTCAGGTCCTGCCGCAGGATTTCACCGTCGACGGCCAGGCGCCGCTCGTCAACCCGCTGAACATTGAAGCTCTCCGGCTGGAAGCGCACGCACTGCTCATCACGTGCTCCGAGCAGGAGCACCAGGCCCTGGTGAGCGCCGTCCACCAGGCGCATCTCAAGGTGGACGAGACGGTCTTCGAGGCGATGGCCGCCGCCTACGCCAGCATTCTGCCCGACGAGCGCGAAGGCGGCGTCGTGCTTGCCGACATCGGCGCACAGTCCACGAATCTCTGCTACTACGACGGCGACTCGATGCTGTTCGCGGTTGGCATCCCGATCTCCGGCGAACACTTCACCACCGACGTGGGGCGGGTTCGAGCTCTCTCGTTCGAAGAGGCCGAGCGCCTGAAACTCGACTACGGCTGCGCCCTGACCGGGCTTTCCGCCGACAATATGGTCATCGGCATCCCCAGTGAAGGCGGACGCGCCGGCCGCGAGGTAAGCCGCCGGGAACTGGTGGAAATCCTGGAAGCAAGGGCGCTGCAATTGTTCGGATACGTGGAGAACTTCCGCAGCCAGTTCGCGCGCGACATGGCCTTGAACGAGGGCGTGGTGATGTGCGGCGGCGGCGCTGAATTGGACGGCATGGTCGAGGTCGCCGAGAAGGTGCTGAATTGCCCGGCGCGTCTCGCCGTGCCACGCGGCATCGGACAGTGGCCCGAGGAAATGGCGACGCCCGAATGGACTGTCGCGGCCGGCCTCGCGATGTATGCCGCACGCCTGGGCCAAAGACGCGACAATCGGCGGCAGGGTCCGAATTTCTGGGACTTATTTTCCGGGGGGTAAGCACGGGCTCGTCATGACAAAATAGTTCCAGGCGTTCATGCTGTGCGCGAAAGGGTGATTCATGGCTGAGTTGGATGCGCTTAAATTCGAAATTCAGGACGAGACGCTGGGCGGCACTCGCATCAAAGTGATCGGTGTCGGCGGCGGCGGATCCAACGCGGTCAACCGGATGCTGGAAGTCGGCGTCACGGGCGTCGAGTTCTACGTGATGAACTCCGACGCGCAGGCTCTGCGCGCTTCCAAGTGTACGAATCGCATCCCAATCGGCGCGCGCATCACGCATGGTCTCGGTGCGGGGTCCGATCCCCTCATCGGCCGGCAGGCCGCGCTGGAGGACACGGACCGCATCGTGCAGGTCCTGGAAGGCGCGGACATGGTGTTTGTCGCCGCGGGGCTCGGCGGAGGCACCGGCACGGGCGCTGCCCCCGTGGTTGCCGCTCTCGCCAAAGAACTCGGCGCGCTGACGGTCGCCGTCGTCACCCGTCCCTTCAGTTTCGAGGGTCCGCGGCGCATGCGCCAGGCGGATCAGGGCCTGGCCGAACTTCACGCCACAGTGGACACGGTCATCTCCATCCCCAACGACAGGCTGGTCGAACTCGTTCCCCGCGGAACCAGCTTCTATGAGGCCTTCCGGCTGGCCGACGACGTACTCCGGCAGGGCGTGCAGGGCATCAGCGACATCATCACGACGCCGGGGCTGATCAATCGCGACTTCGCCGACGTGCGGTCAATTATGACCGGCATGGGCTTCGCCATCATGGGCACCGCCACGGCGGGCGGCGAGAATGCTGCCCTGGAAGCCGCGCGCGCCGCCATTCGCTGCCCGCTCATCGACGAGGCGGGCCTGGAGGGCGCACGGGCAATCCTGGTCAACATCTCCGCCTCGGGCAACCTGCCGCTGCACGACATGTACGAAGCGTGTGAGCTGATCCGCATGGCTTCTGGCGTGGAGGATGTCCAGATCAATTTCGGAGTCGTGCCCGACGAATCGCTCGGCGACCAGGTAAAAGTGACGGTGATCGCCACGGGCTTCGAGCGTCAGGGATTGCCGGACGCGCAGGCGCCGCACGTGTCGTTCAGCGCTCCAGCGGAACTCTCCGCGGCGCCGGCTCCTGTTGCGGAACCCGGCCCCCCGCCCATCCTCGATATCCCCATCACGGACTACGCAAGCGAAGCCGAGCGGGAGGTCAAGGATGAACCCGCGTTCGATTTCGCGGACGAACCCGAGCCCGCGGCCAGTCGCTATGCTCCGCCGGATCTCCAACGCAGCCCGGTGCCTTCCGCTCCTCCGCCACCGCCTTCCCGTCCGATGGCGGAACCTGAGCCAGGCTCAGAAAGCGACGACGTTTTCACGCTCGACGACATTGACACGCCTCCGATCCTGCGGCGTGAGAGAAAATCGTATTGATGACTGCAGCAACCGCTGTCTCCACCGGCCGTATGATCCTGCGCGGCGGGCGCCCGCTGTCGGGCGAGGTAACGCTGCGCGGCGCTAAGAACTCGCTCCCCAAGATCATGGTCGCGGCGCTGCTCACGGGCGATCGCTGCACGCTCCGGAACGTGGCTGGCATCGCCGACGTCACCATCGTCTCCGATCTCATCCGCGCGCTCGGCGGCGAGGTCACCGAGGAGGAGCCCGGCGTTCTGTCCATTTGCGCCGCCAACGTGCGGCCCATGGAACGCGCGGTGCTCAAGAGCTTCTCCGGCAAGAGCCGCATCCCGATCCTGGCCTGCGCTCCGATGCTCGCGCGCTTCCGCGAATCGGTCGTGCCTAGTTTGGGCGGCTGCCGCATCGGGACTCGCCCGGTCGATTTCCACATTCGCGCGCTGCAGGACCTGGGAGCTACGCTTCACGACGAGGCGGGCGACGCGCGCCTCACTTGCGAGCGCCTCTACGGCAATAAGATCCATCTCGAATACCCCAGCGTGGGCGCGACGGAGCAGGTGATTCTGGCGGCGGTGCTGGCACACGGCAAGACGGAGTTGTCCAACGCCGCGACCGAACCCGAGATCATGGACCTGATCATGGCGCTGCAAAAGATGGGCGCCATCATCAGCGTGGACGTCGACCGCGTGATCACGATTGAAGGCGTGCCGGAGTTGCACGGCTACGACCACGCAGCCGTGCCGGACCGCCTGGAAGCCGCTTCCTGGGCCAGCGCCGCGGCCGCCACCGGCGGACGGATTTTCGTGCGCAACGCCCGCCAGTTGGACATGATGACGTTCCTCAATCAGTTCCGCAAAATCGGCGGAGACTTTGAGATCGGCAGCGAAGGCATTGCCTTCTGGCGCCGCGATGAGGGCCTTCGCTCAACCGTCATCGAGACCGACGTCCATCCCGGCTTCATGACCGACTGGCAGCAGCCCTTCGTCATCGCGCTCACCCAGGCGACGGGCGTCTCCATCGTCCACGAGACCGTTTACGAGCAACGCTTCGGGTACGTCGAGGCTCTGAATCGTATGGGGGCGCAGATCCAGATCTACCGCGAGTGCCTCGGCCGTATCCCCTGCCGCTTCGGCCAGAGGAACTACCAGCACAGCGCCGTCATCGTCGGCCCCACGCCCCTGCATGGAGCCGAGATCAACATCCCCGACCTTCGCGCCGGCTTCTCCTACGTCATCGCGGCCCTCACCGCCGAAGGCACTTCGACGCTGACCAACACGAACCTCATCCAGCGCGGCTACGAGAACCTGATCCCCAAGCTCCACGCGCTCGGCGCCGAGATTGTCAGCACCGAATAGCCCCGGGAACGCCGATCTCCAGATCGGCACCTCTTGCCGCGCGAGCGGCAAGGTTTGAAAGTGCCTTTCGACGAAGCTGCGCTATCCCCGCAGCCGAAAATTTCTCTTTGCCGTGGATCGAACCGCACCCGCCGCTCCACGCGGGATAATGGGATGTTCTACTCTGTTTTTCCGGATATACAAACATGAAGGTTGTTGCGTTCAATGGCAGTGCCCGCAAGGGCGGGAATACGGCGATCCTGCTCGGCTATGTGCTGCGCGAGTTGGAGGCGGAAGGCATTGAGACCGAACTCGTGGAGTTGAGCGGCGCAAGAATACACGGATGCCTGGCGTGCCGCGAGTGCTCGGCAAACAAGGACCGGCGTTGCGCTCAAAAGAAAGACGAGGGCAACGCCTTCATAGAAAAGATGGCAGCGGCAGACGGCGTCCTGCTAGGCTCGCCCACCTACGTTACCGACGTCTCGCCGGAGATCAAGGCGCTGATCGACCGGGCTTGTATGGTGTCGGGCGCAAACGGCGGGATCTTCCGCCGCAAAGCGGGCGCCGGTGTCGTGGCGGTACGACGCGCGGGCGCCATGCATGCCCTCGACACGCTCAACCATTTCTTCCTGATCACCGAGATGATCATCCCCGGCTCGACCTATTGGAACATCGGATTCGGGCGCGAGATCGGCGAGGTGGAAAAGGACGAAGAGGGCATTCGGACCATGAAGGTCCTCGGTCGGAACATGGCCTGGCTGCTCAAGAAGACTGTCGGCTAGACCGGTTTCGCATCTTCTGTAGTCCACTGATTCCCGCCGCCAGCACAGAGCCCCGCACGTATGAGAGCGGCCAGCCGTCGCTGTGCGCATGGGGCCGCTCTTTGCATTCGCGGCTCGGTGCTGGCGCTAGGTAAAAGCGGACGGGCTAC
>Ga0181528_10000374_pt1 | contig 34280 bp, 24 predicted proteins | sample PEATcosm2014_Bin_47_FD_119742 | JGI IMG/M metagenome (GOLD analysis project Ga0181528, IMG submission 119742) | Peatland microbial communities from MTU Mesocosm Facility, Houghton, MI, USA - PEATcosm2014_Bin10_10_metaG | ecosystem: Environmental > Terrestrial > Soil > Wetlands > Peat | place...
AGCTTCAGCAGAATTGGAGAAGTAATGTAGTAAGGCAGATTGCCAACCACTAGGAGCCGCTCACCCGCGTCCGCAGAGGCTGCGGCAAAATCAAAATCCAACACATCCTGCTCGAATACCTTCACGCAATCTCTTTGATCGAGCATGAATTCCACTCGCAGCCCAGCAGCCAACTGCTGATCCAACTCCACAGCCAGCACGTGAGCAGCGCGGGCAGCCAGCGCTCCGGTAATCGCGCCGCGTCCCGGACCGATCTCGACCACAGTGCGCCCAGTCAGATCGCCGATCGAGGTGGCAATCCTCTCGATTGCCTCGGAATCGACGAGAAAGTTTTGGCCGAGCTTGGATTTGGCAGGCATGGACTCATTCGATGGTAGATGAATCCGGAGGAGTGCGTTGGGAAGAACAGCAAACGGGCTTGCTGGCGGAATCCGCGCACAAGAATGCGCACTCTAGCACTTCCGCCATCTTCGCTCTCAGCTCATCCGCACTGGCAGCCGGTCGAGCAGTGAATACTCATGAATCGGCTGACGGTATTGCCACTCATCCCTTCGAGCGAACCAACTGTACAACCTCTCGTGTGCGCGTGGCCTTGCGGAAGAGAAGGAACGCCAGGAGAAGAAGTCCCGTGCCAAAGAGCAGTAAAGATCCCGGTTCCGGTGCTATTGCAGGATCTTCCATCGGATCGGACAGATTGCTGATATCCGTATAGCTGCCGTTATCGGCCCACTGGTAGGTGCCGTTGTTCGAGAAGATGTTGATATACAAATTGTCCAAGTCAAAGAGCACGCCTTGAAAATCAAAGACCAGCGGCGAGCTTGGAGTAATCAGATTGTCGTAAACAAATCCAACATTGGAGAAGTAGATTGTGTTCGGGCTTGTTCCATTCGGATCGTGATAAACAGGCACGCTGAAGGTGACAGGAGAGGTAATATCGGTTCCTGCCGAGTAGATTGTTCCGGATACATTCGTGACCTGATAGACACCCGGATCGCCGGAAACCGGATTTGCCGCAAATGTCAGCGCTGCGTTAAATCCAGAACCATCGTAGCCGTATGTGAATTGATCCGCCGAAGCTGTTGGAGTCACTGCGAAGACGGTTACCAAAGCAAGTAAAACAAACAAACATTTCTTCATAGTACTTAGTACCTTCCCGATCCGTTGCATTCAATACGCAATCGGATCAATCGTTGAGGAGTGCAATTTCTTTGTAAATCTTCATTAAGAGTAGGAGGATTTCTCTGCAAAGTACACAAATTATTGCGCATACGCGCACGCCGCGGTAATTGTATAGGGCGCTAGAGTCACCAGCAATGGTAACCTGCAATGTGGCCTCAAAATCTTGCTTCCGCAGCGATCAGTGTCGATAGAGGGCAAAGCCTAACCGTCGCATGGTCTTGCGGATAGCTCGAAACGAGTTCGGCGAGGTAATGTAGTAGGGCAGATTGCTAACCACCAATAACCGTTCACGCGACTCCGCATAGGCCGCAGCAAAATCTAAGTTCAATATGTCCATTGATGACCGTAACGCAGGCTTTTTTCATAGATCGGCCCGGAGATTTGTTGTACTACTCCCGAATCGTGTAAGTTCTGGCCGAGCTTGGGTTTGGCGGGCATCGCTTCTTTGGGATTCGCCCATGCAGGCGCCAACAGGTTTGCTAAGTAGTTCTACTGCGGCAAATAGCCGAGGCAGAACCGCATAGAGTGGATCCGCCTCGCGAGAGTGGAGTATCAACAGGAAGAAATGCTGCCTATTATGTTTTCCGGCTGCTCTTTAGGCGATGTGAATGCCGAGAGCCCAGGCAGTGATTGCACCCGGACAGGCGACCACGTGCTGTTTACCTGCGGCAAACCAGGTCGCATCGTCCTGAGGATAGGAGGCGGTCAGGAAGTTGCCATCGCCTACCTGCCAGTCATCACAAGCGCCACCGCCTGTCAGAAACCAGCCCGGCGGCAGGCTGACTTGCGCTTTTGGATAGGCTGCCGTGCTCCCGGTGAAAAATTGTCTTGTACCTTCGAGTTTGATGTTGTTCATTCTATGCCGGATGCCGATCGCATAGGCGCGAATGCTCGCGGGAGAGGAAACCACATGATCCCTGCTCTTCACCACCCAACTCGAATTATTGGGATAGGGATAGGATGCTACGAGCAGACTTCCATAACCGTCATTGTCATACACACGTGCGCCTCCACCAGTCAGTACGTATCCGGGTGGGAGAAAGGCCTCGGCGCTAGGATAATGCTCCACGTCGCTTGTTGCATCCACCGTAACCACATCCCATTCGTCGTACTGATCGTAAATGGCGATGGCGTAGCCTGTAATGGAGGCTAGTGAAACACCTTGATGGTCTTTCCCGGCTACATACCACTTATCTGAGCCATCAGGGCAGCAATCGGTTAATAGATTGCCTGGTTCCATCCAGTCGTCAAACGCTCCGCCTCCCAGAATTTTGTAGGGAGGAGGAACGGACATCACTAACGAGGGGTGTTCTGCAGGACCACTTGTGCATGTGAGTGTCTGCATGCTGATGTTCACCATTTGAATGATTTCCTCTTGCTTCAAATTTGCGAGTCCAACTCGCATGGCACGACTGTATCATTCCATTCATGTCATAGAATGATTATTTGCAGCCGGCGCGCTATGCAATCGTTGTCAATTGATTGGGCAGGCTCCCCTCTGCGCCAGCTACGGAGAAATCTTTCATGCAGATCGTCTTTGCCGCCTCGGAGTGCGTTCCCTTTGCCAAGACCGGCGGTCTTGCCGACGTCGTCGGGGCGCTGCCTCCTGAGCTAGTCAAGCTCGGCCATGAGGTCACGGTCTACCTCCCGCTCTACGCCGCTGTGCGCCAGCAGCTTTCCGGTCAGCTCAACTACGCCCTCCCTTCCATCACCATCCCATTCCAGCACTACAATCGCTTCGCCGGAATCGTCGATGGCGGTATGCGGGATGGCGTGCAGTATTACTTTGTCGATTGCCCGGAGCTTTTTGACCGCCCCGGTTTTTATGGAACAGCCGCCGGCGAATATCCCGACAACGCCGAACGTTTTGCACTCTTTTGCCGCGCTGTGCTGGAGGCAACAAAGCAGTTGGGAGTGCCGGAGATCTTTCATGTTCACGACTGGCAGGCTGCGCTGATTCCGGTTTACCTGCGCACCGTCTACGCCTCCGATCCATTGCTCAACCGCGTCGGAGTCGTGCTGACTATCCACAATGCCGCCTACCAGGGCGCCTTTCCTCCTGTCACCACCGAACAGTTGCTCTTTCCATGGGATCTCTTCACGATGGACAAGGTGGAGCACTACGACCGCTTCAACTTCCTCAAGGGCGGGTTGGTCTACGCTGACATTCTCACCACAGTCAGCCGCAAGTATGTCGAGGAGATACAGACGCCGGAGTTTGGCGAAGGGCTGGATGGCGTGTTGCGGAGGCGTGCGGCCGATCTGCGCGGGATTCTGAATGGCGTGGATTATGCGGAATGGAATCCGGCGACGGACCGCAATCTCGTCACGCACTACTCAGCCGATGATCTCTCCGGGAAAGCCAGTTGCCGCGCCGACTTGCTCACAACCGTCGGCCTTACGAATGTTGGTGACTCGACTCCAGTCATCGGTATCGTCTCCCGCTTCGCCATTCAAAAAGGCTTTGATCTGCTGGAGCAGATCGCCGGGCGGCTTGCGGAGATGAATGTGGCAGTCGTGGCGCTGGGTTCGGGTGAACCGGGCTATGAGAAGTTCTTCCGGGATTGGGCCTTCTGGAACAAGACGAATGTGGCCGTGCGGATCGGCTACGACAACGCGCTGGCGCACAAGATCGAGGCCGGAGCAGACCTCTTTCTAATGCCCTCTCTCTATGAACCCTGCGGATTGAATCAGATTTATTCGCTCAAGTACGGTACCGCTCCGGTGGTGCGGGCGACGGGCGGCCTCGACGACACCATCGAAGAATGGAATGCGGAGCAGGGAAGCGGAACAGGCTTCAAATTCTCCAACAAGAGCGCGGGGGCGCTGCTCGGAGCGGTTGAGCGTGCGCTGGCTGCCTTCACGGAGAAGGAAGGTTGGAAGCGATTGATGCTGAATGGAATGGCAAAGAATTATAGTTGGGAGCAGCCTGCGCGGGAGTACGTGGCGGCGTACAAAGAAGCGGCGGCACGAAGAGAATAACTTCATTGGGACAGGTTGCCAGTTTCGGCGGCAAAATGCAGTGCGGGGGATTAAAGTGGAGTGAGTGGCCGGAAAGCCCCTTGGCCTCCCGACGCACAGCAAGAAAAGAGGGATCAAATGCCCGATACGATTGATTGGCCCAAGCCGACATCCTCACGGCGCCGCGGCCGCGGCGGATTGATTGCGTTCTTCACCGTGATTGTTGTCCTCTTGCTCGGCGGCCGCACCGCGCTCTCCTATTGGGTTGATCTGCTGTGGTTCAACTCGCTCGGTTACAGTGATGTCTTTTGGAGGTCGCGCTCTCTGGAGTGGGGTATCTTTGCGGTCTTTTTCCTCCTCACGCTGCTGATCCTGCTAGGAATGGTTTATGCGCTGAAGCACCTGCATCGGGATGATCTTCCCGGCGATCATACCCTGATCTTCAACGGCAAAGAGGTGACTTTCTCGCTGAAGCCGGTTCTGCGCATTGTGACCATTGGCGGCTCTTTGCTCATTGCGGCTCTCAGCGGCGGCACAATTGCCTCTCAGTGGCAGACGCTGGCGCTTTGGTGGTTTGCACCGCGCTCCGGAGGCGCGGCCGATCCGGTCTTTGGCCGTCCGCTCGATTTTTATCTCTTCACTCTGCCCGTCTGGCAACTCATTGCCGGATGGCTGCTCTCGCTCAGCGTGATCGCCTGCATCATTGCGGTCGTTTTTCTCGTTATATCTGGCGGCAGGCGCGCAATCGGTGGAAGTCATCTGGGACTCGGCGGCCTATCCTGGCGAGGGTTTTCGATCGCGCTTTCATTTCTGCTGCTGGTGATTGCGGCGCGGGTCTATCTCGGACGCTTCGAGCTGCTCTTCGAGCACCATACAATCTTCGATGGCGTTACTTATACTGATGCGCACGTCACCCTGACCGGCTGGCTGATTGTTTGTCTGGCTCTGCTGCTGGGAGCGCTGACGGCGCTGGTGAGCGGCATCTTTGCGCCTCGCGGGCGTCTGCTGTTTGCGGCCGTGCTTCCTGCCGCCATCTGTTATGCCGGAGTAGGTTTGGTCGGTTGGTACGTCACCAGCTTTCTGGTCAAGCCCAATGAACTGGTCAAGGAGCAGCCTTACATCGCTCATAACATCGAGATGACGCGGAAGGCATTTGGCCTGGATCAATTTCAGCAGCGCGAGTTTCCCGCCGAGACCACCGTCGAAGCTGCCGATCCTGCAAATAACCAGGCGACGCTGCGCAATATCCGTCTCTGGGATTGGCAGGCGCTGCAGGATACCTTGCGCCAGATTCAGGAGATTCGCACCTACTATGACTTTCCCGACATTGACATCGACCGTTACCGGATCGACGGCGCAACCCGCGAGGTTATGCTGGCGGCGCGCGAGTTGAACGTCAACAAACTGCCGGAGAGCAGCCGCAACTGGATCAACGACAAACTGATCTACACGCACGGCTACGGGATCACGATGAATCCCGTCAACGGCTTTACCTCCGAAGGTCTGCCCACTCTGCTGTTGAGCAATATGCCGGTGCAGAGCACGGTTCCCGGCCTGAATGTAACCCGCCCGGAGATCTACTTCGGTGAGATGACGAACTCAGATGTCTATGTGAAGACAAAGCAGCAGGAGTTCAACTACCCGCAAGGAGACACCAATAATCTCAGCTCCTATCAGGGCAGTGGCGGCATCGAGTTGGGCGGGTTTCTGCGGCGCGCATTGATCGCCTTTGCGCGCGGAGATCTGGCCAAGCTGCCCTTCAGTGACGATGTGAACTCCAGCAGCCGTTTGCTGATGCAGCGCAATGTGCGTCAGCGCGTCGCCGCCCTGGCGCCTTTTCTCAGCTTCGATCAGGATCCCTACATCGTCGTCGGCAACGACGGACGGCTTTCGTGGATTCTTGATGGATTCACGCAATCGGATAGCTATCCCTATTCGACTCATTACTCGGTTGGCGATCAAGAGATCAACTATATGCGCAACAGCGTCAAGGCGGTTGTCGATGCCTATGACGGAACCACAACTTTCTATGTCTTCGACGATCAGGATCCGATTCTTGCGGCGTATCGACAGGTCTTTCCCGGACTCTTTAAGGATGCTTCCGAGATGCCGGCGGGGTTGCGGGAACACGTGCGCTACCCCGAACTGCTGCTCAAGCTACAGGCCGAAGTCTACGGACTTTATCACATGAAGGATCCAGAGGTCTTCTATAACCGCGAAGATTTATGGACAGTCGCTTCAGAGGCCAGCAAGGGCGAGGACGGCACACCGCTGACTCAGTCGATGGCGCCGAATTTTGTTTTGATGAAGCTGCCGGGCGAGAGCGGCGAAGAGTTTGTGGAGATACTGCCCTTCACGCCGGCCAATCGCAATAATCTGATTGGCTGGATTGCGGCGCGATGCGATGGGGAGCACTATGGAAAATCCATCGTTTACGACTTTCCCAAAACCAGGCTGGTGGATGGGCCATTGCAGATCGAGGCGCGCATCGATCAGAATGCCCAGCTCTCCGGACAGTTGACACTCTGGAATCAGCAAGGCTCGCAGGTAAAACGCGGAACGCTGCTGGTGATTCCGTCGGGCAAGGCGCTTCTCTATGCGGAGCCGATTTATCTTCAGGCAAGCCGCAGTCCCATGCCGGAGCTGCGTCTTGTTGTGCTTGCGCTGCAAGACAAGCTGGCTTATGGACCAACCTTCGAGGCTGCGCTGGCATCGCTCTTTGGCGGAAATATCTCCTCGCTGAGCGCGGCAGAGAGTTCAACTGAACCGCCATTGACGGCATCGCCGGCAGGAACGTCCCCGCCGGCAGAGGACCTGAATGCGTTGTTGAGACAGGCAAGCAAGGACTTTGACGACTACCAGCATCTGACGGCTGCGGGCAAGATGGGCGAAGCCGGAGAGAAGTTGGAAGAGTTGAAGCAAGTGATTGCGAAGCTGAACGCGCGGGCGAAGTAAGCTGCTCTCCATGCCTTTCCCGCTCGAACATGGTTATTTGCTTCCAAGCGATTTCGGATCTTATTCAACGCAGTGTGACATCCCAGATCTTTGACAGACGCGATTTGCCTGCCGGTCCCTCTACATAGAGGACAACCACGTATTGTCCAGCCTTCGCATAGGCATGAATCGGATGCTGCTCGCTGGAGCTGGTGCCGTCGCCAAACTCCCATCGCCAGCCCGTCACGTTGCCCACGGATTCATCCTCAAAGGCAACCAGCCGCCGGTTCATATCCAGCACCTTGAAGCTCCAGCGAGCTTCGATCGGTTTTTGAAACTCGGCTTCCAGCGGCATCAGCCGGAACTCCCGCAGCAGCGTGGCATTGCCGTACATGGTGTGCTCGGTGCCCAGGTTCCAGAAGCCGTTGTTATGCTTCTCGCCGTCGTAATCGATCACTGCCCAGGAGAGTCCGATGATCTTGTTCTCGTATAACTCGGACTCGACCGCCCGCTGCGGCCCTTCGCAGCCTGCGTAATCGAAGGGAGTGATATAAAACTCCAAAATGTACTTGCCACTTTCGCCATGCTTGAAGCTGTACTTCTGCGCGTGATTGGCCCAGGGAAGTTCCTTGATCCATGGCTGGCATCCCCATGCCAGCGCCCAATCCTTGCCCTCTGAAGGCGTCATGATGTGGTAGTTCTGTGCCTGAACTCCGTGCATGGAAAAGTGCGCATCCCACTCGTCCTGGTCGGCATTGTTCCTGAACTGCGGAATCAGCGGCCCGCCGGATCGGTCTCCATCCACCACGATCTCAAAGGTGTCGTTATGCAAACCGGAATCGGCAAAATCCCAGAAGTTCTTATATGCCTCATACAGAAAATACAGCCGGTTCAATCCCTTCACCCAGCCGACTTTCACATGAACATCCAGTTCCTTCGGGTCTGGCTTGTCATGAATGTGCTCATCGTCGCTCATCTGATCGAGGCCGATCGAATAGCTCTCCGGAACCATCGCCCAGTCGCTGTCCTCTCCGTCGATGCGGGGAATCTTGTCGGCAGGGAACTGAAAGACCTTGAAGATCTGCGCGGGCGGAGGCGCCGTTCCTACGCGTTCGGTGCGCAAGACCGGAGGAGGCTGTACTGGGCGCATCTGCTGCGCGCGCAAAGCAAGGTTCGCCAAAACGACTGCGATCAAAACGGACAACCATTTCACTGCACCCATTTCTATGAATCTCCTTTGGTGCGGCGCGGATCAGCATCTCCGCCCATGAATCCTTCCACCTTCATGCCGGTCACGTTTCTGGTTTGCACGGCGTTGCCGAAGTACTCCGGGCAATTTGCGCCCCACTTCAGCCGGCAATTCCGCAACTTCACTTCGTCCGCATTCTCAATTGAGTAGCCGTCAGTCTTATGTGTTTCGATTCCCGGCATCGCTGTTGTGGGCCGGTTGTCATAGACGCCGCCCTTGTACTTTGTCCACCGATCCAATGTCAGATCCACTCGATCGAGCATTATGTTTCGCGGACGGCTGGCTTCGCATCCCCGCACTCTCACGCTGTTCTCCGCGCGCCCCGTCACATTCTGCACCGTAATGTCGTGCATCGCTCCCAGCTTTGTCTCCGGCAGTCGCGGAATCGCCGTCAATGAGATAGCCTCGCCACGCCCCCACCAGATGTCGGAAAAGTATCTCGATTCAAAGGTAATTTCTTTGAAGTTGATATTGTAGACATTTCCCTCATCGCGCAGTTGAATGCAAAGTCCACGTGAGCTGGTATTGATTTTGCAGCGTTCAAAGCTCACATCATGGATATCGGAGGTCGTCTCCGTGCCGATCTTCAAACCCGCATCCTGCGTCTCGATCACGCAATCGCGCACCCGGATATTCGCCGACGGACCATAATCCACCGCCTGCCGGCTGGCCTTCACTACAATTCCGTCATCACCGGAGACGATGTTGCAATTGCTGATCTCCACATTCCGTGAGTGGTCCGGATCGATTCCATCGCAGTTGGGCACATCCAGCAGGTTTCTCACCTTTACGTTATCCACCAGCACGCCATCGCAGCCCAGCAGGTGCAGACCCCAGTTCGGAGCCTCCGCAAAGGTGATCTCGCGCACCTCCAGCTCCCTGCATGAGGTCAGCACAAACATCTTGGGCCGCCAATCCTTCGGCATCCAAAACTCGTTTTCTTTGTCGTATCCCGTCATGAACTCCCGCGCTCGGCCTTGCAGAGTGCCAGTCCCGGAGATCTTCAGCCCCTCTGCGCCATGGGCAACGATCAGTGCATCGGTCATCGCTCCCATCTTGTCTGCATTCGCCGCGCTTGCCCTTCCGCCCAGATAATCTTCTCGACGCAGACTGGCCAGCAACTGCGCGTCGTCGGCCAGATGAAAATCGATTGCTCCTTTCAGCTCCAGCGTTCCCGATAAATAGCTCTTGCCGCCGCGCAGCAAAACCTGCGCCTTGCCTGCATAAGCCGCCGCCTCGTCAATCGCGCGCTGAATCGCTGCTGTATCCAGCGCCTTGCCATCCCCAACGGCTCCATACTTCGCCACATCAAAGATCTGCACCCGTCGCCCGCTGGCTCTGATTGGCTGCGCCATGACGATGCCGGCATATGCTGCCACACGGCCCAACATCTCTCGCCTTGTGAGGCTGGCTTGCACCTGCTCTTCGCTCATCCGAATTTCCTGCTGGAAATAAATTCAAAAAGAAAATACCGAGGGTAACTTTAGCACAGACGCCCAAGTATTGTTCATACACTACGAAATCGGCCAATGTGATAGCCTTTCTCCGTAGTACGCCAACAAGCCCGCCGTGCGCCTTGCCGCAATGCCGGGCAATCTGCTGAGAAAGCTGGCTCCGTATCCTTATGATGAAAAAGCATTTTGCAACCCTCCTCTGCCTGTTGGTATCCGGACTGGCACCGGTACTCGCTCAGCAATCCCGCTATCCCTTCAACGATCCCAATCTTTCCACCGGGAAGCGGATCGACAATCTTCTCTCGTTGATGACCATCGACGAGAAGATCGATTGCCTCGGCACCAGTACCGGTGTGCCCCGGCTCGGCGTACCGAACTTCGGCAATTCGGAAGGTATACATGGAGTTGTACAGAGAAATAGCAGGGGCAAGCGGCAGCCAATTACAACGACACAATTCCCGCAGCCTCCGGGCATGGGCGAGTCATGGGACCCGGAGTTGGTTCGTCAGGCCGGCGGGGTCGAGGGTTATGAAGCCCGCTTCATCACTCAGACGGCAAAATACGACCGGCAAATTCTCATGCTCTGGGGACCGCAATCCGACCTCGCCCGTGACCCGCGCTGGGGACGCAGTGAAGAAGTCTACGGAGAAGATCCCTTCTTCAACGGAACGATGGCCGTCGCCTTCATCAAAGGCTTGCAAGGCGATGACCCCAAGTATTGGCAGGCGGCCGCTCTGCTCAAGCACTTCCTTGCCAACAGCAACGAGAACTACCGCGACAGTTCCTCCTCCAACTTCGATCAGCGCCTTTTCTGGGAGTATTATTCCGTGCCCTTTCGCATGGGCTTTCAGGAGGGTGGCGCGACAGCCGTGATGGCCTCTTACAACGCCTGGAATGGCACCACCATGGCTGTCAATCCCATTCTCAAGAGCATTGTCCGCGAAAAATGGGGAGTCAACATCCTCTCCAGCGACGGCGGCGCGGTCCATCTTCTTGTCGATCCCCGCCACCTCTATCCCGATCAGAAGGCCGCGGTCGTTGCCTGTCTTAAGGCCGGCATCAACCAGTTTCTTGACAGGTATCAGGACGAGACCAAGGCCGCCTTGAAGGACGGCTCCATCACAGAAGCCGAGATCGACGATCTTCTTCGCCGCAAATTCCTGGTCACGATTCGTCTCGGCCTGCTCGACCCGCCAGAGATCGTCTCCTACTCCAAGATCAAAGACGCGCCGGAACCCTGGAATACGGACAAGGATCGCTCCGTTTCCAAAAAGATCGCGCTCGAATCCGTTGTACTTCTGAAAAACGAGGATGGTTTTCTGCCCCTCAAGAAGGATTCCATCAAGTCCATCGCCGTCATCGGGCCGCTCGCCGATACAGTCCACTGGGACTGGTATGGCGGCACGCCCCCTTATGCCGTCACGCCGCTGCAGGCAATCAAGGCTGAACTCGGCCCGGATGTCAAGGTCAACTACGCCGCGAGCGAAGACAACCACGCCGCTGTCGATGCGGCAAAATCCTCCGATCTCGCTGTCGTCATCGTCGGCAATGATCCCACCTGCGGCGACATGGCGAAGGACTGGTTCGGCAGCGCCTATGACGGCGGCGGAACCTTGCCTTGTTCGGTGGCCAGCGACGGACGCGAAGGCCGCGACCGCGAGAGCATCACGCTGGAGCAGGAGCAGTTGGTCAAACAGGTCTATACCGTCAATCACAAGACCGTCGTGATCCTTATCTCCAGCTTTCCCTTCGCCATCAACTGGTCGCAGGCTCACGTTCCCGCCATCCTGCACATGGCCCACTCCTCGCAGGATGAGGGAACCGCACTGGCTAAAGTTCTCTTCGGCGAGTACAACCCAGGAGGCCATCTGGTTGTCACCTGGCCCAAGTCTCTCGATCAATTGCCGCCGATGATGGATTACAACATTCGCGATGGCCGCACTTATATGTACTTCAAGGGCGAACCGCTCTATCCCTTCGGTTACGGCCTGAGCTACACCACATTCAAATACTCCAATCTCCGCACCAGTTCATCTGAACTGGCCAAGGACGGCACGGTCATTGTCAGCGTCGATCTCACCAACACCGGCAGCCGCGCCGGCGACGCGGTCGTTCAACTTTACGTCAAGCATCAGAACTCCAAGGTCGAGCGTCCCCGCGAGGAACTGAAAGGCTTCCAGCGCGTAGGCATCCAGCCCGGAGAAACCAAGACCGTGCAGATTCCCTTGCAGGCATCGACCCTTGCCTGGTGGGACGAGAAGCTCTCCGCATTTTCTGTAGAAACTGAGCCGGTCAGCATGATGGTAGGGAATTCGTCAGCCGATATTCAGCTCATCACGACAGTGAAAGTTGATTGAGGCTTCAATCTCTGCACGTCGCGCCGGACTATGAAACCGGTTTGCCGGAAGATTGGGCGGTGGAGTTGGGAATGGCGCCCAACTCCGTCTTGCCCTCGGCTAACTGGATGAGAAACTCCTGGGCGGAGAATGGCTTGGAATCTTTGAGCAGCTTACTGGCGCGCTGATAGCTGCCGTCGCCCTGTTGCAGACGGGCCTTCAGCGTGTCAGCCAGATACGCCGGCAGAATCTCGTCGTGAATGCGCGCCAGCGCCGCGGGATCGCGAACCGGGAAAACCACTTCGCAGCGTTCAAAGAGGTTGCGCGGCATCCAATCCGCCGATCCAAGATAGATTTCATCATTGCCGCCGTTGGCGAAGTGAAAGATGCGCGAGTGCTCCAGGAAGCGTCCGACGATGGAGCGTACGCGAATGCGCTCGGAGAGGCCTTTCACCCCGGGGCGGAGAATCGAAAGGCCGCGGATAATCAGGTCCACTTCGACGCCTGCCTGCGAGGCCGCATAGAGCGCCTCGATGACCGACGGCTCCAGCAGCGCGTTCATCTTGGCCACAATATGCGCGGGCCGACCGGCCTGGGCGTGCTCCTGCTCACGGCGAATCAACCCCAGGAAGCTCTCGGCCATGGTGAGTGGAGCGACCAGCAGCGGGCGATAGTCGTCGATCTCGGCATGTGCCGTCAGGTAGTTGAAGACCATGTGAACCCGCTCGGTTATTTGCGGATCGCAGGTGAGCAGGCTGAGGTCCGTATAAAAGCGAGCGGTGACGGGGTTGTAATTGCCGGTGCCCAGATGGCAGTAGCGGCGGGTGACGCCGTCTTCGTCGCGGCGCACCAGCATGGCCAGCTTGCAATGTGTCTTCAGTCCGACCACGCCGTGGAAGACCTGCACGCCGGCATCCTCCATGCTGCGCGCCCAGCGGATATTCGAGGCCTCGTCAAAGCGCGCCATCAGTTCGACAACCAGCGTAGTTTCTTTGGTCGTTGCGGCTTCGATCAAAGCCTGAAAGACCGGCGAATCCTGACTGGTCCGATAAAGTGTCTGCTTCATGCTGACGACTGCCGAATCCTCTGCGCCCTGCTGAATGAAATCGACGACCGGATCGTAGGAGTCGTAGGGATGATGGAGCAGAACATCATGCATACGCAGTTCATCGAAGATGTTGGCGGATTTGCGGCTCAGTTTGAGAGGCCTGGGCGTGAAGGGCGGGAACTTCAGATCTGGCCGCTGCACGTCTCCATAAAAGAAAAAAAGCCGTGAAAGATTGACCGGGCCGTCGCCACGAAAGACCTGATCCTCATCCAGCTCGAAGTTGACGCGCAACCGCTCGACGATCTCCGGATCGGCGCCGGTCTCAATTTCAAGGCGCACCGCATCGCCCTTGCGCCGGTTGTGCAGCTCGACGCGAATGGTCTCCAGCAGCGAGCGCGCTTCTTCCTCCTCGAAGTAGAGATTGGAATTGCGTGTGACGCGGAAGGCGGCCCTGGCCAGCACCTCGTAACCGCGATACATTCGGCCAAGATTCTGCGCAATCAAATCCTGCAAGAGCAGATAATCGCATGCGCCATCGGCGGCGGGCAGACGGACAAAGCGCGGCAGAGCGCGCGGTACCGTAACCACGCCCAGAACCTGCGGACCGGAGCTGCGCCGCTTGAGCCGCAGCAGAAGAGCCAGACAAAGCGCCTTGTTGAGCACGCGCGGAAAGGGATGCGCGGGATCGATGGCGATGGGAGTCAGCAGCGGGTCCACTTCGCGCAAAAAGTAATCTTGCGCAAAGCTGCGAGCCTTTTCGTTCAACTCCTCCCACTCCAGCAATCGAATGCCTTGTTTGCTCAGTTCAGGCAGCAGATGCTGGTTCCAGCATTTGTACTGCGCATTGACAAAGCTGTGAATGTCAGCGGTCAGCACGGAGAGGGATTCGTCGGGGCGAAGGCCGTCGTAACCCAACTCGCGGCGGCCGTCTTCAATGCGCTGCAAGAGTCCGGCTTGGCGGATTTCGACGTATTCATCCAGGTTGCTTGCGGTGATGGACAAAAACTTCACCCGCTCCAGCAGCGGGTTCGCCGCGTCCTCGGCCTCTTCAAGCACACGCCTGTTAAATTGCATCCAGGAGTAGTCCCGGCCGTTAAAAAGTTTTTGCTTTTGAATGCTTCGGGCCATTCAATCCGTTCCGTGCGCCGTGTTCGCAGTCTACAGTGTTTTAACAAAAAACTGAAGTCAAACGTTTCAGAAAGCACGAAAACGCTTGTCAGATCAGAAATACAGCATCGATGGCTGCGTGAATGTTAAAGCGGAAAGAAAAAGCCGGACAAAACCTGCGGCCTTCCTGCAAAGCCTTCGCTAGGCTGTATCGACATATACTGACGCGCAGCGTTGCGAGCGAAAAACCGCTCAGACGAGGCGGAGTCCGCAGGGTTTGGTTGTTCCAAGCACAAGGACGACAACGAAGTATGAGCGGCTTTCCACCCCAGCGACGAAGACCTGTCATTGGGAACCCTGGATTTTTCGCCGCAACCCAAAGGGACGGGGCCAATTTTCCTCATTTCTTCGTTGCTCGTCGCTCCAGTAACCGGCTACAGTTCGCTTCTCGCGCCTCGAACTGAGAAAAATTGGCCGCCGTCGCTGTCGTGCCAGTATATGTCGATACAGCCTTGGCCGCCCGCAACTATTCTATGATGATCTATGGCGCTCTTCGATTCCATCTCCAAACAGCCTGTCAGCCGCCGCCGCTTTCTGAAAGCGAGCCTCGGAGGCGCAGCCGCACTGGCCCTCTATGCCGGCGAGATCGAGCGTCATTGGATCGAGGTAGGCGAGCGCGAGATTCGACTGCATGGTCTAGCGGAGAACTTCGATGGATTTCGCATTGCGCAGATCAGCGATATTCACATGGATGAATTCACGGAGCCGTTCTTTCTCCGCCATGTTGTCGATCGCGTCAACCGACTGCGGCCCGATATGGTTCTGGTCACCGGCGATCATGTGAGTTACGGCATTTTTTCAAGAAACTATGCCATCGGCGCTGCCTGGCAATGCGCCAGCCTGCTCAAAGAACTCGCCTGCAAACAGACCTATGCGGTGCTCGGTAACCACGACGTCGTCGTCGGCTCCAGAGAGGTGACTGAAGCGCTTACCGCCAACGGCATTGTGGTTCTCAAGAACGCATCTCTGCCGATCGAGCGCGGCGGCAAAAGATTCTGGCTATCGGGAGTCGATGATCCGGTGATGGGCCATCCGGATCTGGAGTTGGCCATTCCCGAATCAATCCGCAATCGCCCGGAAGAACCGGTCGTTCTAATGTGTCATGCGCCGGATTACATCGAGGATCTGCTTGCTCACCCTGCGGGAAGATCGATTGGTCTGATGTTGAGCGGACACACGCATGGAGGCCAGGTTCGCCTTCCGCTGCTCGGCGCTCTACTGTTGCCGACGTTGGGACAAAAGTATGTTCAGGGATGGTTCCGGCGGGCTGGCATTCAGTTGAATGTCAATCGCGGCATTGGCACCTCTGGACTTCCATTTCGATTTGATTGTCCTCCGGAGATCACCGTGATTACACTGCGCCGGAGTTGATTTTGTCTTTGGCATTGACCTGCTTGCCCTGTCGGGTTGAGTATTGAGAGTGAGCCACTCCGATTTAGAGCCGAAAGAGGAGCCGTCAACATGGTGCAGAAATTGAACTTGCCGAACGACAGCCTGATTCTGTTTCAGCCCAATCCCGATGGCGCGGAGGCCTTCCAGGGGTTGGAGGAGATTTTTGAGAGGATTGCAGCCGGACTCTACAGTCTGGCAGTGATGCTCGTAGGAGAAGGTGAAGAGAGCGTGCAGTTGGTCGAGAACGCGATCTCAACCGCCAAAGTCTCTCCCTGTGCCGATCCGCATGAGGCACAAAAGAGCTGTCGGCAAGCGCTATCGACTGCGGCTCTCGATCTGCTCGTGCAGCGGGACTCCACCTCTTTGGCTGCTCCGGAGTGGCTGGTGCCTGCTTCGAGTTGCATTGAGGGTGACGATCTGGCCTCTGCCGGCATTTCGACCGAAGAACTGGTAGAGATGATTGGCGGAAAGGATCGCGACCGGGTCCGGCAATGGCTGGCCAGCCTCTCCTCATGGATGCGCACCGTCTTCGTCTTGCGCGCCGTAGCTGGTTTCAGCGCAATGGAGACAGCCGCGATGCTCAAGAAGCACGGCGGGCAAGAGGCTGGCGCATGGACCGCCGATGCGGTGCGCGAGGTCTTTCGCCAGGGACTTTGTTCGCTGGCCTCGCAACTCTTGCATGCCTCGGCGGAACAGGCTCTCTAGGCTGTATCGACCTATACTGGCACGACAGCGACGGGAGCCAATTTTTCTCAGTTCGAGGCGCGAGGAGCGAACTGTAGCCGGTTACTGGAGCGACAAGCAACGAAGAAATGAGGAAAATTGGCCCCGTCCCTTCGGGTTGCGGCGAGAATCCGGGGTCCCCAGCGACAGGTCTTCGTTGCTGGGGTGGAAATCCGCCCATACTTCGTTGTCGTCCTTGTGCTTGGAACAACCAAACCCTGCGGACTCCGCCTCGTCTGGTCGGATTCTCGCTCGCAACGCTGCGCGTCAGTATAGGTCGATACAGCCTAGCAAGAGGGCAGGGAATCGGTGAACGGAAATAATATGAATTTCCCCAGAGTCCTCTTTGTTGGCCGGAGCACCGTTGATCTTCTCTATCGCCTCGACGATCTTCCCGCGGAAGACAGCAAGGTATACGCCAGCCATTTTCTTGCAGCTCCGGGCGGGCCAGCACTCAACGCCGCCCTCACGCACACACGGCTAGGCGGCGCTTCCATGCTGGTCAGCGCCGTCGGAAGTGGAAAAGCAGCAGATTGGATTCGCGCCGAACTCGAAGATCTTCGCATTCCTTTGCTCGATCTGGCCTTGAACACGGACTATGAGGCGCCGCTCACTACCGTGCTGATTCATGCCGCGAACGGCAGCCGCACCATCGTTAATCCGCCGATCTCGAATACCAGATTGCCTCTGCTCCCCTCGCGCTGGGAAGATGCACTCCCCGCCGACTGGTCGCCGATGCCTTCAGTCGTTCTGACAGACGGCTTTCATCTGGAGCAAACGATGCCGCTTCTTGCAGCCTGCAAGGCCGCCGGAGCCAGGATATGTCTCGATGGCGGTAGCTGGAAGCAAGGAACCGCCGAAGCCGCACCTCTGCTCGAAGCTGCGATCTGCAGCGAGCGATTTTCCATTCCCGGCCATGACAACACTCCAGAGTCGCTCTTTGCCTGGTTTGCCAGCCACGGCGTTCCCTGCATTGCCCGCACGCGTGGCGCACAAGCGATTCTCGGTTGGGAGCGCGGACGCAGCTTTCAGATCGAAGTCGCGCCCATCGATGCCATTGATACGCTCGGCGCGGGAGATGTTCTCCACGGAGCCTTCGCGCATTACTTCGCGTCGGGCGACACCTTTGAAGCCGCCCTGCGCAAAGCCACAAAGATCGCCACGCTCTCTTGCCAGTCTCTCGGCGTTCGGAGTTGGAATACGCTCTAGGCTGTATCGACCTATACTGGCACGACAGCGACGGGAGCCAATTTTTCTCAGTTCGAGGCGCAAGGAGCGAACTGTAGCCGGTTACTGGAGCGACGAGCAACGAAGAAATGAGGAAAATTGGCCCCGTCCCTTCGGGTTGCGGCGAAAAATCACTCATACTTCGTTGTCGTCCTTGTGCTTGGAACAACCAAACCCTGCGGACTCCGCCTCGTCTGGTCGGATTCTCGCTCGCAACGCTGCGCGTCAGTATAGGTCGATACAGCCTAGGCTGCAGGTCGCGGAAGCTCCAGCGCTCCGGTGAGGCTGGAGACCTTTTCGACATTATGGCTGCGGCACCAGGATTCCAGTCCACTGGCCAGCCGCTCGACGGCGCGAGGATCGGCATAGCTGGCTGTGCCCACCTGGACTGCGGTGGCTCCGGCCAGCAGGAATTCAACAGCATCCTCTGCTGTGACAATGCCGCCCATGCCGAGGATGGGAATGGTTATGGCGCGAGCGGTCTCATAAACCATTCGCAGCGCGATCGGCTTGATCGCCGGACCGGATAGTCCGCCGGTAATGTTGCTCAGCCGTGGCCGTCGGCTTTCCGCGTCGATGGAGATCGCCAGAAAGGTGTTGACAAGGCTGACCGCATCCGCACCGGCCTCGGCGGCAATCTGGGCCATATGCGCAATCGAGGTTACATTGGGCGAGAGCTTCACAATCAGCGGCCGCACGGAGGCCTTCTTGGCGCGGGCAACGAGGTATTCGAGCGAGCCTGGATCGGAGCCGAAGGCCATCCCGCCGGCGTGGACATTGGGACAGGAAACATTCAACTCGTAGGCGGCGATGCCTTCAGCCTGATTCAACCGCTCGATCACCGAGATATACTCGCCAACCGTGTAGCCGAAGACGTTGACAATCACATTGCAGGCGGGATAGCGCTTGAGCGGCGGCAGCTTGCGTTGAATAAAATCCTCGACACCGACATTCTGCAATCCGATCGCGTTCAGCATCCCGGCTGCGGTTTGAATGATGCGCGGTGCGGCATGGCCGGCCATCGGCTCCAGGGAGATTCCCTTGGTTACCAGGCCGCCGATCCGCTCCAGCGAGACAATCTCTTCAAATTCGATCCCATAACCAAAGGTGCCGCTGGCGGCGATGACCGGGCTGGCCAGCGTCATGCCGGCCAAAGAGACTTTCATATCTGGTTTCACGCGCGGCAATCTTCCTTATCTCTTGGATGGCAATGCCAGGGCAGGGGAGGGTTGGCAACCTGCCCCGGTCACGCCCTCCATCATACTAGCTGCTCCCAATTCGGAGGCCCTACGCGCTGACAGCCTCGCTGGCGTTCACTTTGACCGGGGTCAACCAGCCGAAGCGGTCGGGCTTGAGGCCGTTGGCGATGCCGAAAAACTCATCCGCGATCTTCTTCGTGATCTCGCCCGGTTTTCCATCGGCAATCTGGATGCGATCGATCGAACGGATCGGCGAGACCTCTGCTGCTGTGCCGCTGAAGAAGACCTCGTCGGCAATGTAAAGCAGTTCGCGTGGAAGCGAGCGCTCCTTCACCGTCAGTCCCAGGTGGCGCGCAATGGTCAGAACCGAGTCACGGGTGATGCCGGAGAGTGCGGAGTTGGAGAGCGGCGGCGTGTAGATTACGCCATTGCGCACAATGAAGATATTCTCGCCGGAGCCTTCGCTGACCAGGCCATTAACGTCCAGGCCGATGCCTTCGGCGTATCCATTGATCTCGGCTTCCATATGAATGAGCTGTGAATTCATATAGTTAGCACCTGCTTTTGCAAGTGAAGGTATAGTATTTGGCGCTAAACGGTTCCAACTGGAGACGCAAACATCCGCGCCGCCGTGGCCGGCAATGTACTTGCCCCAGGGAAAATTGGCGATATAGACCTCAACCGGCGAGCCTTTGGGACTGACGCCGATCTCGCCGTATCCGCGCAACGCGATGGGACGGATATAGCAGGGCGCAACTCCATTGGCTTCAATCAGATCAACCACACCGGCACAAAGTTCCTCTATGCTGAACGGTATCTCCATCCGGTAGATCTTGGCCGAATCCAGCAACCGCTGCATATGCTCTGGAAGCCTGAAGACCGCCGAACCCTGCGGCTGGCCGTAAGCGCGGATACCTTCAAAGACGCTGGAGCCGTAATGAATGACGTGGCTCATCACGTGGATATTGGCCTGCTCCCAGGGAATAAGTTTGCCGTTGTGCCAGATTTTGGAGGTGGATTGGATAGGCATGAGTTTTGATCTGCTCCTTGATTACGCCAGGGGCGCAGCCAACAGGGTATCGCTCCGGAGGCTTCCTTGTCACGAATGCTGCTTTGCACTATACAGAATATACGTTATCAGACATTACAATACTCCACGAATCCTGCATCTGATTGCATTTGTGCGAAGTCAGCGGCTTGGCTCTATCATTGTTGGCATTGATCGACGGCTCTGGATCTCGCCGCGAATTCCCGCGTGCAAGGAGTTCGCCGGGAGCAATAGTTGTACTATTCAATGACCATGCTTGTGATAGACACCCAGCTCAGTTCCGCCGAAGTTTTGATGGCCTTCCATCGCGATGAGCCCTATTTATTTCTTGGCTCGGCGTTTACCACGGTAGGGGTTGTGGCCATAGGGTTTTGTGCTTTGCGCCGACGCTTTGACGCGCTCCTGATTTCTATGGCAGTCTTTGCCATTTTGTACGGTGAGCGATTATGGCTCAACGCGGACCTTCTCAGTCTTACGGTCCCGAACAGCGAGTTTTTCAGGCGGCTCCAGGCTACTGTCAACCTTGCCATGCCGATCCCGGCTTTCATCTTTTTTCGAATTGCAGGGTTCTTCGGTCACCGGAACAGAACCGCCTCCGCACTTCTCTGGACGCCTTTCCTCATCCTTGTTGGGATCTCCCTACTGGCCGGTCCATCGCCCAAACTGACGCTGATCAATAACCTGCTTGTCGTCTTTGCGCTCCTGTATATGGTGGTGCGTTCCCTCCGGGCTAGCTCCACCGATCACGATCTGGTTGTGATTCGTCGTGGATTACTTTGCTTTGTGGCGCTTGCATTCTACGACAACACGATAGCTTACTTGATGCCTTTGCCACTGAAAATTGAACCCTTCGGTTTTGCGATTTTTCTCGGCTGTCTGGGATATGTTGCGGCGCGGCGTTCATTGGAGCGGGACGTAGAACTGCGCGAAATTCACCGTGAGTTGGAACTGGCTCGGCGCATCCAACTTTCGATTCTGCCCGGCGCATTTCCTGAGTCGGCTGACTTTCGCGTCGCTGCACGCTACGTTCCGGTGACATCGGTTGCCGGCGATTTGTATGATTTTCTTGTAACCGGCGACCTGCATGCGGGGCTGTTTATCGCCGATGTTGCAGGACACGGGGTTCCAGCAGCGCTGATTGCCTCAATGGTCAAAATGGCGGCCACTTCGCAGCGAGTGAACGCTGCCCAACCTGCACAAATGCTGGCAGGAATGAATGCGGCTTTATGCGGCAACACGCAGGGGCAGTTTGTGACTGCGGCCTACGTATATCTGGATTCTCAGAAACGGGAATTGAAGTATGCGGCCGCAGGCCACCCGGCAATGCTGTTGCTCCGCAATGGAACAGTAACAGAGATTGCGGAGAACGGCCTGATCTTGGCGGCATTCGACTATGCCACTTATTCCGACAAGACGCTCTCTCTGCAAGCGGGAGATCGCCTGCTGCTGTACACCGACGGCCTGATCGAAGCCCGGAACGGCCAAGAGGAATTCTTCGGAGAGGTATCCCTCAAAGCCGCACTACGAGATACAGTCAAGCTGACAGCAGCGGAGGCCGCCGACAAGGTCATTGCCGCTGTTCAGGAATGGGCCATCTCGCAGGAGGATGATTTGACCGTGTTGGTATGTGACTATCTAGCTGCGAACTGAACCTATGCAGTAATCCTGAAGAACAGCTATGAATTCGGAGATTCCGGCTCAGTGATAGAAAGCACGATTGCGCAGTAGTATACTTCGCCTATGCCTGTAACCATGAAAGATATAGCGCGCGACCTGGGGGTCTCCGTTGTCACGGTCTCCAAGGTGCTGCGCAATCATCAGGATATTGGCGACGCCACGCGCAAGCGCGTTCAGGAGCGCATCAAAGAACTCAACTATACTCCCAATCTGGCCGCGCGCGGCCTGGTGACAGGAAGAACCTATCTGGTTGGTCTGGTGGTGCCCGATCTCCTCCATCCCTTCTTTGCGCAGATCGCGGAATCGCTTTCGCGGGCGCTTTTGAAGCAGGGCTATTGCCTGGCAATTTCAACTTCGGAAGGAAACGCCGAATTGGAGGAACAGGAGATCCACAGGCTGCTTGGCCGCAGGCTGGATGCTCTGATCATCGCCTCCTCCTGCACCAAGCCGGCAATCTTTCAGGAGATGCGGAAGAATGGACCGCCTTTTGTCCTGATCGACCGGAGTTTTGCGGGCTTCAAGGCAAATTATGTCGGGGCAGACGATGTGGCTGTTGGCAAGTTGGCGACGGAACATCTTGTGCAGATCGGATGCAAGAAGATCGCCCATCTGCGCGGGCCGGAAAACAGCCCCGGAACGGGCCGGCTTCATGGCTATCTGAGCGCGTTGAAGATGAACAAAATGAAGTCTCTGCCGGGCTTCGTCTCCCAGCAGCGCTCCGGGGACATTCATAGCCGCGAGAGCGGAGCCGAATCGATGCGGCAGTTGCTCTGTCTCAGTTCCCTTCCCGACGGCGTCTTCTGTTACAACGATCCCATGGCGATTGGTGCGATTCATACCATTCTCGATGCGGGATTACGGATTCCAGAGGACATTGCCGTCATCGGCTCTGGCAATCTGCACTACGATTCGGAGCTGCGCGTACCGCTTTCCAGCATCGACCAGCAGACCGATCTGATTGGAGAGCAAGCGGCACGGCTGACTCTGTCTCTGCTTAAATCAAAGGTGCGCCTATGCAATAAGACAATGGTGCTGCAGCCACGGCTCGTCGTCCGCGCCTCCACTCAGAGAATCAAGAGAGCTGCTCTAAGCGAACGTTCGATTACGAAGAGATCGTAGCTGGTTCGTTGCAATCTCCTCCCACGAATTGGAACCAGAGGCATGGCCGGCAATCCTCACATCTCGGCGTTTACCCGTGTGACGACGCTGGCTGCGCAGCCAGCCCTCCACGCCGCCTTCGCTTGGCTGCACGGCAATCCCAAAACCGTGATGGACTGGCAGGCGGAACTGACCGCGATTCCCGCGCCTCCCTTTGGAGAAGCGGCTCGCTCTGCGTGGATGGCGGCACGCTTTGCCGAGGCGGGCCTCAGTGCGGTAGAAACGGATTCCGTCGGCAACGTCTACGGCTGGCTGTACGCATCAAAACTTCCCCCGGAAAGCACCGGTCCGGTGGTTGTGCTTTCAGCACATCTGGACACGGTTTTTCCCGCAGAGACCCCGCTTCATCCGATCGTTGCCAACGACCGCCTGACGGTTCCGGGAGCGAGCGACAACGGCGCCGGCGTCGTGGGGATGCTCGCCATCGCCCACGCTCTGATCGAATCCACTTCCGTTTTGCCCGCTTCACTGCTCTTTCTCGGCAATGTCGGTGAAGAAGGAGAAGGCGACCTGCGCGGCGTACGTCACCTTTACCGGCAGCAGGCGCTGGCTGGCCGCATCGCCGTGCATATTGTGCTGGACAGCGCGGGCACGGAGACGGCGGTGACACAGGGGTTGGGCAGCCACCGCTATCGAGCCAGCGTAAACGGTCCCGGCGGACATAGTTTTAGCGATGCGGGTACGCCAAACCCAATTGCGGCGCTGGCCTCGGCGCTGGCCGTGCTGGTGGAGACGCCATTGCCCAATGAGCCGCGAACGACGCTCAATCTTGGCACGATACACGGTGGAACCAGCGTGAATTCGATTCCGGAGTGTGCGCAGGCGACTATCGATTTCCGCTCGTCGAGCGCGGAGCAACTGGTGCGGCTGGAAGTCGCCTTGCATCGTGCCGTGGAAGATGCCGTTGAACGCAGTAATGCACAAGCCAAATCCAACGGCAGGCAGCAACGCGGCCTGCTGACCTTTGCCATTGATCGGATTGGCAACCGGCCGGCTGCGCAACTGCCCGACGACTCGCCTCTGCTGGAGACGCTGCGCGCCGTCGATCGGCATTTGGGACTGCGCAGCGAGTTGCGGCTAGGCTCGACCGACGCCAACATTCCCCTCTCGCTGGGAGTTCCGGCGCTATCTTTGGGCGCGGGCGGCGAGGGCGGCGGCGCGCACACGCTGGCCGAGTGGTACGACGCCAAGCACCGCGAGATCGGCCTCAAGCGCGTGCTGCTTCTGGTGCTGGCGATGTTGGAATGGGCTTCTGGGCAATAGGCGCGTATGTGCCGATAGGGTCACCGCTTGTGGCCGCGGAGCAGAAGCTACGATCTGCCGCGAAACTGAATGATGCGCCGCCGGTCGCGCTTGGAGGGACGATGCTCCGGCAAGGGTGCGAACTCCTGCATCGTCTTGCGCTCGGCTGCGGCTTTGGTGCGCGCTTCCCTGCTGGCATCGCTTTCGCGGTAAAGCATCTGCGCCACCGCCGCCGGACCACGCATCTGGCTGAGCGCGAGAACCTCAATCTGAAAGTCGCCGCCTTCATTCTTTACTTCGAGCTTGTCGCCGATGCGCACTTCGCGCGATGGTTTGGCTTCGTGGCCATTTGAGAGAATGCGGCCCAGATCGCAGGCCTTCGAGGCCAGCGCGCGCGTCTTGAAGAAGCGCGCCGCCCAGAGCCATTTGTCGATGCGGATGGAATCCATGAATACATTGTCAACCATCGCAGGAGTTCTGGCACGTTGCCAGAATCTGGAGTGATAACTGAATCACAGGGATACGATCACAGATAGTGAGCGCTCAGGCTCAGCTACCTGTGATCGTATCCGCTCTACCTCGACTGCTTGACCGAACATCACATTTGGTCTGATGTCAGGCCCCCCTTGGGCATCTGCTGGGTGTGTTAGGCACCGATTCTTTGGAACGTGCGAAGTTAATAACCGCACACTTGATGCATGAAAGATAGTGGCGATTCTCCCGACACCCCTCAAGTAAACTGGTGCTTGGGAGATAGGATGCGGAGCTTGTGGGCGCGGACGCGGACGACGCTGGAGATGATCAAGTGGGAGCACTCGATCTTTGCGCTGCCCTTTGCGCTGACGGCGGTGCTGTTGGCGGCGCATGGGCTGCCGGATTGGCGCGAGGTTTTGCCTGCGAAGGTGGCGTGGATTCTGGTGGCTATGGTTACGGCGCGCTCGTCGGCGATGGCCTTTAATCGCTGGGCCGATGCGGAACTGGACGCGGCCAATCCACGCACCCAGACGCGCGCGATTCCGGCGGGACTCTTGACGCGTGGGTTCGTGCTGGGCTTTGCGCTGCTGATGGCGGCGGTTTTTGTGGCGGCGGCGGCGGAGTTGAATCGGCTGACGCTGGCACTTTCGCCAGTTTGCCTGCTTGTATTGTGGGGCTATAGCTACCTGAAGCGCATGACGCGCTGGTCGCATCTGGGATTGGGGCTGGCGCTGGGCCTGGCGCCAACGGCGGCGTGGATTGCAGTGCGCGGCTCGCTGGATGCGCGGATTCTGGTGCTGACGGCGGCGGTGACACTGTGGGCGGGAGGCTTTGATGTGCTCTATGCCTGCCAGGATTTTGAACATGACCGCGCCGTGGGACTCTATTCCCTGCCCCAATCGGTTGGGATTCCAGCGGCCTTTTGGGCGGCTCGAGCGATGCATCTGGCGATGTTGGGGCTGCTGATCTGGTTGGGAATGCTCTTTCACTTTGGCGTGATTGGCTGGTTGGGCATCGCCGTGGTGGGGCTGCTGCTGGCCTACGAGCACTCGCTGGTTTCGCCGATTGATTTACGGCGTTTGAATGCCGCATTCTTTACGATGAATGGCGTGATTGCGATGGTGTTTTTGGGATTCGTGGCGGGAGATTTATGGATGCGGTGACCACCCGCGGTTGCGCAGGCGGTACTTTGCGCGCCATTGCGGTTTCTCACCCTTTCGCAAAGACCGCGAATGAACGCATTCGTCACGGACAAAGCGGAACTCAAGCCGGGCCTGGTACGCTTCCGGCGTGGCGACGTGGATCATCGGATGAGGATATATGACTGAACCTCTGAAGCCTCCGACGACGGATGCGATTATCCCTTGCCTGAACCCCATGGATGAGACTTCGACTGATTGCGCCATCAACATTCGGTTTCATCTCTTCTGATCACTAAACATGCAGCGGAGATGCGGCCATTGCTGCGATCATTTATCGTTAGTAGTATGAACAGCAGGAACCGACCTCGCGTATGATGACCTCGAAGGCAAGCGGCGGAAATGCTCCACGGAATAGGAGCGCACGGCGGAAAAAGGCACCGCCTGAGATCGAAATCGAGGACGTCAAAGGCAGGGCACCTTTGCGCCAGACCGTCGGCCCGATAGAGATCTCGGTCGGAGACGATATCTCTGAGCGAAGCACGGTGAAGGCGCCGCGGAAAGTGAGATCTCAGCGAAAGGCGGTTACGCCGCGGAAGAGCAGGCAGCCCGAAGAAAAGGTGATCGAGAAGCGGGGGCCGTCTCGCGCGATGATAGCCTCAATCATCCTGTTCTTTTTGGCCGAATTTGCGTTGATCGATCTCGAATGGTCGCATCGCATGTTCAAGCTGTGGGATCCTCGTTTCGTCCTCCTGCCTCTGGTCGTCGCGCTGCCTCTCCTGGCCTGTCGCTATTTTTCCTCAGAGCTGAGGCGCTACCAGGATGGCAAGGTCAACCAGGTGCTTATGCGGGAGATCGACACGATCTTTTCAACGGCACTCATTCCTTCCTACTTTTATTTGCTCTACGTATGCAGTTGTGCGCTCTGGCACTGGTGCCGCGAATTGGCTGTCTTCCTTTCGAATGTGTGCGGGGCAGGACAATGAAAATGAACTATTTACTCTCTGCTTCGGTCAGGCGCGGCTTGGTTCCCAGCCTGTGGGCAGGCTCGGCGGCGCTTTATGTATCTGCTGCGATCTATGTGATCCGCGTAACAGAAGTGTGGCATCGCCTCAATAATGAGGATAATCACTTTCTCACCATGCCGATCTGGCTCATTCTTCCGCTGCTCATGACCGGCTCGTTCGCCCGCCATGTGAAGAGCCTGGAAGGTCTGGAGAAAAACGCAGAGCTACGGCGCATGGTCTCGCTGGGTCTGGCTGCCGTGGTGTTTCTCTGCTATGTCGCTCTATTGATCGGCTTGATTGCGCTTCTTCGGCAGGTTCCTCAGTTTTCGAACCCACTCCCCGTGAACGATTCCTAGACGATATTGAGGCGGATACCCCGGGTGAATCGCCGCGTCCTGAGCCAGCGCCACACTGCCAAATTGCTAGAGATGGGTATCTGCTTGACTGTCCTTGCTCTACACATTGTGGCGTTCTTCCCTCGATAACTGCAACAGGTTATATTTGAGCGTCCGCCGCCGCTATCACTCGCTCATTATGACAAGATCCAATAGGAATGGAGAACAGGAAGCAGATGAAGATTGCAATTCAGGGTGAGTACGGATCGTTCAGCCACGAAGCGGCGCTGAAGCTGGTCCCCACGGGCGAGGTCGTTCCCTTGCCGTTGTCGGCGGAGGTCTTTGCAGCGGTGACGCAGGGCGCGGTGGAGGCGGCGGTGATTCCCATCGAGAACAGCCTGGCAGGCTCCGTGGCGGAGCACTTCGATCTGCTGTTGACGCACGATGTGCGCGTGGAGCGGGAGACGCTGCTCCGCATCCGGCACAATCTTATCGCGCTGGAGGGCGTGAAGATTGAGGAGATCGAGGGCGCTTTTTCGCATCCGGTGGCGCTGGCGCAGTGCCGGCGGTTTCTGGCCGCGCATCCGCAGATGACGGCCCTGGCCGCGTATGACACGGCGGGCAGCGTCAAGCAACTGGTGGAGTCACAGAACCGGCGTGCAGCGGCGATTGCCAGCGAGGCGGCGGCGCGCTACTACGGCACAAAGATTCTCGCATCTGGGATTGAAGACAATCCGGAGAACTACACGCGCTTCTTTCTGGTGCGGCGCACGGCAGAGTCGGTGAGCGATGCGCAGGCAAACAAAATCAGCTTGGCGTTTTCATTGGAACACCGGCCCGGATCGCTGGTTTCGGCACTCTCCGCCATGGCATTCATGGGCATCAACCTGACCAAGATCGAATCGCGTCCGGTGCATGGCAGGCCATGGGAGTATGTTTTCTACGTGGATTGCCTGATTGAATCGGAGGCGGAAGGAGCGCGCGCGGTGGAGGCGCTCAAGCGTCATTGCTCGATGGTGAAGGAACTGGGCCGCTACCGCGAGGCGGGAAGCGTATAGGCCAACGCGTAGAGATGCAGGAAAAGACGAACGGCCGGGAGTGCAATTCATGCCCAGGATTGCGCCCCGGCCGTTCGAGGAGACCATACTTCTACTGTGGTTTCATGTTCGTAATACCACTCTCGCACAAGCACGGATAATTCTACGCAACGCATCCTGAAAAAGTTCCGGTGCTCAGCCGCCACCGAATTAAATCACAAAATACTTGGCCTGGGGATGGTGGACGACGATGCAGTTGGTGCTCTGTTCAGGTTCGAGCAGGAAGCTCTCGGTGAGATGCACGCCGATGTTTTCTTCGGGCTTGATGAGACGGAAGATCTTGACCTGGTCTTCGAGATTGGGGCAGGCGGGATAGCCGAAGGAGTAGCGCGATCCGCGATATTTCTGATGGAAGAGATCGGCGACGCGTGGCGAATCCTCGCCGGCAATACCGAGCAGCTCGCGCGCTTGCTTGTGCGCCAGCTCAGCCAGCGCTTCGGCGGTCTCGACCGAGAGGCCGTGCAGATAAAGATACTTAGTGAAGTCGCCGGCCTCGAAGAGCTGCTGAGTCTGGCGGCTGGCTTCAGAGCCGATGGTCACGATGGAAAAGCCCACCACATCGCGCCCAGTGGCGGTATGAGGCTCGAAGAAATCGGCAATGGAGAGGCGGCGGCCCTGCGCCTGACGCGGGAAGGTGATCCGCTCCAGTTCGCGCTCGCAGTCTTCGGGATCGTAGACAATCAGGTCGTCGCCCTGACTCGCGCAGGGAAAGAAGCCGATGATGGACTTAGGCTCGAACCAGCCCGCAGTTTTCACTTCTTCTTCGAGATCAAGGAGAAGCGGGCGGTACTTCTCTTCAATCAGGCGGAGATAATCGCCCTGCGCGGCAGACTTCAACTGCCACTGATTCTTGAAGAGAGCCGTTTCGTTGATGTAAGGGAATATCTCGTCAAGCTTGTAATCTTTGTAGACGCGCGCGCCCCAGTAGGCGGGCTTGGGAATGATTGCCAGCCGCTCCACGATCGGCGAACGGCCCTCCGGCGTCAATTCGACGAGGGTCAAATCGGGAGTGGCCGCGCCGGGTTTGTTGAAGACCCGCACGGTGCGGCCTTCAGCTTCCCTGCCCTGCCGGATCGCAGGATCGTCCGAAACCAGATCGGCCATTGCGTGCAGTCCAGCAAATGCATCCTCGGCGTAAAAGACGGAGCCAGAGTACTCTTTGCGCAGATCCTCTTCGACGTACTTGCGCGTCAGCGCGGCACCGCCGCAGATCACAGGAGTGGTGAGCTTCAGACGCTCCAGATCTTGCAGCACGTACTTCATCTCCAGCGTGGACTTGACGAGCAGCCCGCTGAGGCCGATGGCGTCGGCGCGGTGTTCGCGCGCCGCTGCGATGATGGCGTCCGAAGGCTGCTTGATGCCGAGGTTGACGACGCGATAGCCGTTGTTGGAGAGAATGATGTCCACAAGATTCTTGCCAATGTCATGCACATCGCCCTTGACCGTGGCCAGGACCATCGTGCCTTTGCCGCCGCCATCGGATTTTTCCATCTTCGGTTCGAGATAGGCGACGGCGGCCTTCATCACCGCAGCCGAATCGAGCACCGAGGGCAGTTGCATCTTGCGCGCTCCGAAGAGCTCGCCGACGGTCTTCATGCCGTCAAGCAGCACCGTATTGATGAGATCGAGGGGAGTGTGGCCGGTGAGAGCGATCTCCAGCGTCTCTTCAAGTGACTGCTTGTTCTCGCCCAATCCAATCGTCCGCTCGCCGCGAATGATAAGCTGCTTGAGCTTTTCGTCGGCGGTGAGGTTTTCAACCTCGATCTCCTCTTCCTGTACCGAGGCTTTTCCCAGACTGGCGAAGTGAGCCATATATAGCTGAAGGGGATCGCCGCCGCTGCGATCCTGGAAGATGAGTTTGCGGGCAAGTTCAACTTCTACTTCAGGAATTTTATATAAAGGATAGATTTTAGAGTAGTTGACAATCGCCGTATCGAGGCCGCGATCGACCGCTTCCTTGAGGAAAACCGAGTTGAGAACGCGACGCGCATAGGCGTTGAGGCCAAAGGAAATGTTGGAGACACCCAGGACCGTACGGCAGTTTGGCAATTCGATCTTGATGCGGCGCACCGCCTCCAGTGTTTCGATCGCAGCAGAGCGGTAATCTTCCTGGCCGGTGGAGATGGGCAGGGTCAGCGCATCGAAGATCAGATCTTCGGGGCGAAGACCGTACTTGTGGACGGCCAGATTGTGAATGCGATGGGCGATGGCGACTTTTTTCTCGGCGGTCAGCGCCATGCCCTCTTCGTCGATTGTGAGAGCGATGACGGCAGCGCCGTAGCGGCGCGCCATAGGCAGCACCAGGCTGGTGCGCTTCTCGCCGTCTTCCAGGTTGATAGAGTTGATGACTGGCTTGCCGGGAATGCGCTTGAGCGCCTCCTCGATGACGTTGGCCTCAGTAGAATCGACGACGATGGGTGCGGGAATGCGCGTGGCGATCTTTTCCAGAACCGCATTCATGTAGCCGGCCTCATCCTCGCCGACGATGGCGCAGCAGAGGTCGAGCATCTGCGATCCCTCGCCCACCAAGCGCTTGGCGAGAGTGAGAATACCGTCGTAATCCTGAGCGCGGACCATGTTGCGGAAGGTCTCAAGCCGGGTAGTGGTGTTCATCTCCTCGGCGATGACGATCGGCTGCGCGTCGGCCTCAAGTGTCTGCACGCTGAAGGCGCTGGCGGCTACCGATTGCGGCTTGACCAGGTGTGGAGCAGGCTGGAGATCCTTGACCGCCTCAGCGACGGCGTGCAGATGTTCGGGCGTGGTGCCGCAGCAGCCGCCCACAAGTTGCACTCCATACTCAGTGACGAAGCGGCGCAGATGGGAGGCCATCTCGGCGGGAGTGAGCCTGTAGACGGCGACGCCTCCGTCGTTCTCAGGCAGGCCGGCATTCGGCTGTACGCAGACCGGAAGCGTTGAGTTCTGGCAGAGAAAGCGCACGGCGTCGTTCATCTGCGCGGGGCCGGTGGCGCAGTTGAGACCGATGACATCGGGCTGAAGGCTCTCAAGCACAGCCAGCGCGGCGCCAATCTCCGATCCGAGCAGCATGACGCCGCTCTCCTGAAGCGTGACTTGAACCTGGAGCGCGACATTGCGCCCCGTGCCCGCTGTCTTCCCTTCCCTGGCATCCCGTATCGCATCCTGGCAGGCGGCGGTGGCAATTTTGACCTGAAGCAAATCCTGACAGGTCTCGATCAGCAGCACATCGACGCCGCCCTCGATCAGCGCCTCGGCCTGCTCGCGGTAGATGGCCGCCATGGCGTCATAGCCGATGTGGCCCAGCGAGGGCATCTTGGTGGTGGAACCGATGGAGCCGGCGACGAAGCGGGGCTTCTGCGGGGTCGAATGCTCGTCGGCCACGGAGCGCGCCAACCGCGCCGCAGCGATATTCAACTCGCGGGTGCGCTCGGCCAGATCGAACTCCGCCAGCATGATGCGTTGCCCGCCGAAAGTGTCGGTTTCAATCACATCACAGCCGGCCTCAAGAAAAGAGGCATGGATGGAGCGGATCACGTCTGGACGCGAGAGAACCAGCAATTCGTTGCAGTTCTCCTTGCCCCAGAAATCCTCCAGGGTAAGGTCGTGCTTATGCACATTGGTGCCCATCGCGCCGTCATAAACCAGCACGCGGCGCTTCAATTCCGAAAGAAAATCCGCCAAAATCGCTCCTGCCTCACCGGCCGCTGGGAAACGGGGAATGCGGCCAACACTTTTAGGATAAACGGTTGCCATCGAAGGCCGTAGTATGAAGGGAGAAGTAACCCATGCAGAGGAGTGCGCCTGTGGCATACGACGATTTGCGGGATTGGATCAAAGCACTGGAAGCGGCTGGCGAACTGCGGCAAATCAGCGAAGAGATTTCGCCGGAGCTGGAGATGACGGAGATCGCCGACCGCGTCGTCAAGGCCGGCGGACCGGCGCTGCTCTTTGAAAACGTCAAAGGCCATCCCGGACATCGGGTGCTGATGAATCAGTATGGCAGCGAGCGGCGCATGGCAATGGCTCTTGGCGTGGATCGGCTGGATGAGATTGCCGGGCGCATCACCGGCCTGCTCAACCTGAAAGCCCCCGAAGGTCTGCTCGACAAGCTCAAGATGCTGCCGCAGTTGAGCGAACTCGCCAGCGTCTTTCCCAAGACCGTCAGCAACAAGAACGCGCCCTGCAAGGAAATGATTCGCCGCGAAAAATTCAACATCAATTATTTTCCCATCCTAAAATGCTGGCCGCTGGATGGCGGCCGCTTCATCACGCTGCCCTGCGTCGTTACCCGCGACCCGCGTTCCGGCAAGCGCAATATCGGAATGTACCGGATGCAGGTCTACGACGGCCAGACCACCGGAATGCACTGGCAGCGCCAGAAGGTCGCCGCCGAACACTACCGCGAGGCGATGCGTACCGAAGCGGCGAAACACTCGACCGAAGGTCCGCTCCATGCAATGGTGGCCGCCATGGCCGAGTCAGCCGGTGGCTCGTGCGCCATTCCCGACGGCCCCATCGGCGGTCTGCCGCAGGTTGCCCTCGGTAATCTCAAAGGCTCGCGCCTCGAAGTTGCCGTCGCCATCGGCACCGATCCCGCCACCACCTTTGCCGCTATCGTGCCCGCCCCGCCCGAAGTCGAGGAGTATCTCATCGCCGGCTTCCTGCGTGGCAAACCCGTCGAAATTGTGCAATGCGAGACCGTCGATCTCCAGGTTCCCGCCCACGCCGAGATCGTCCTAGAAGGCTATGTCGAGCTGGGCGAGCTGCGCGCCGAAGGACCCTTCGGCGACCACACCGGCTTCTACACCCTCGCCGACGAGTATCCCGTCTTCCATCTCACCTGCGTCTCCCATCGCAAGAATCCCATCTACGCCGCCACCATTGTCGGCAAGCCGCCCATGGAAGACGCGTGGATGGGCAAGGCCGTCGAGCGCATCTTTCTGCCCGCAATGAAGATGCAGATACCTGAGATCGTCGATATTCATCTCCCCTTCGAGGGCGTCTTTCATAACCTGATGCTGGTCTCGATCCGCAAAAGTTATCCAGGTCAGGCGCGCAAGGTGATGAGCGCCATTTGGGGACTGGGCCAGGCCATGTTCACCAAGTGCATCGTCGTGGTCGATGAGGACTGCGACGTGCAAAACATCCCTGAAGTCGTCTTACGCGTGGCCAATAACATTGACCCCGAGCGCGACATCCAATTCACCCTCGGCCCCGTCGATTCCCTCGACCACGCCAGCCGCCTGCCCAACTACGGCAGCAAGATGGGCATCGACGCCACGCGCAAATGGCAAGCCGAAGGCTTCACCCGCCCCTGGCCAGCCATGATAGAAATGGACCGCGAGACCAAAGCCAGAGTTGATGCGATATGGAGCAAGTTGGGGCTGTAAACGGCCTCTTATTTCAGTCGATTGGGAGTATACTTTTCTTGCCAATTCCAAGGGGGATGTCTTGAGAGTTCTCTTGAGAAGTGTCATACTCGTGTGCGGGCAGGCGTTTATTGCTCTTAGTGTCAAAGTTGCGACTGCACAGCAGCCGAGCATGAAGGACAAACCGGGAGTGCATCTGGATTCCTCGAAATCAGGGCCGGTGGCCCCCCTTAGCTTTTTCCCGTTTAGCGTGGGCACTGCGTGGACGTACAAATTCTGTAGTGATACAGAGAAGGGCTCTGGCAAGAGCGCCCGAATCGAATCGCGGTGCGGGCAATACACTGAGACCGTTGTTTCGGCTCAATTCACTAGTTCTACGGTGAGACTTATTGAAATAAGACGGGATGGAGTCGGACCGAGCTATACCTTCTGTGAGGATGACGAGAAACAACCGAGTGTATTACATTTTTGGATTGTAGCTAAGCATCTGAGTGTCTTCGCAAGTTGCGATAAGGAGAAGGCGACTCATCTTGCTGCATCACTTACCGAGACTTTTACACACGATGTCCCCATAAAAGGTCCGGAGTATCTTCTGCCCTTCCATCCGGGGGGCTTTTGGGGTGCAGATCTAGCTCAACCAAGGCGAGCAGACAAGCGCTATCAGTGGAATGTCGAAGCTAAATTACCTATCGCGATTCCCGCCGGCAACTTCAAGGACTGCTACGAACTCGACTACCTAACCGGCCCCGACGACGAAGAGAGATGGGTATGCGCGGGAGTCGGCCTCGTGATCGATGAGTACACCCACCACGGATGGGTGAATCACTATAGGGCTGAACTCCTGAGCTTCACGAGCGGCCCGAAAATTGAATCGAAAGAACTGGGTGGC
>Ga0181528_10000376_pt1 | contig 34085 bp, 32 predicted proteins | sample PEATcosm2014_Bin_47_FD_119742 | JGI IMG/M metagenome (GOLD analysis project Ga0181528, IMG submission 119742) | Peatland microbial communities from MTU Mesocosm Facility, Houghton, MI, USA - PEATcosm2014_Bin10_10_metaG | ecosystem: Environmental > Terrestrial > Soil > Wetlands > Peat | place...
CGCGAACCAACAATTTTGCACGGAAAAGCCCCGCCTTTGCGCGGGGCTTTTGTTATGCCTGGATGTCGCCGCCGCTAGGGATTCGTCGTGGTGGTGGGGTTATTCGTGCCCGTGCCGCTGCCGCTGTTCGAACCACCGTTCGAGCCGTTGTTGCTTCCGCTTCCCGTTCCGCTATTCGAACCGTTGCCGAAGGCACTGCCGCTGCCGCTGCCAAAAGCGCTGCCGTTGTTCTGCCCACTCGTGTTGGTGCCGCTGCCGGTGGTGCCAGTTGTGCCGCTTCCGCTCGTGCCGGCGCCGGCGTACTGGCCAAAGAACATCTGCGGATTGAACGGGCCTACCAGCATCTGTCCGCGGTCGAACGTTGGGTCGTAGATGAAGAACCACTCGCTGTAACGGCTCTTATTGCCGAAGGAGTGCATTCCCGCCTTGCGCGACTTGCTGACCACTCCGTAAATGTCTCCGCCCAGCGTCTGGCCGTTGGCCAGGTTGTTGGAGCCGCCCAGCGACGTGGTGCTGCCGGAGTTGCCAAACGCGCTGCCGGACGAACTTCCCGACGAACTGCCAAACGCGCTCCCCGAGGAACTCCCGAAGGTGCTGCCTGACGAATTGCCGAAGGCGCTACCGGATGTTCCTCCCGAACTGCCCGATGTCCCGCCCGATGTTCCCGATGTTGCTCCGCCGCTATTCGACCCGCTTCCCGTTAGGCCGCTGCCACCCGAATTGCTGCCACCAGTGTTGCTGCCGCCGGAGCCCGTTCCGCCCGCGCCCGAACCCGTGCCGTCGCCGCCCGTGAGCGAGCTGTCCGAGCCGTTCGCGCCGCCCGTGCCGTTCTTGGCATCGGCCTGCGAGGCAGCTGCAGCGGCAGTCTTCGCCAAACTGGAGCCGCTCAGGTTCAGAAGGTCGGCCAGGTGCACCAGCTTCCATTCGCCGTCCGGCGCCATGGGGTCCTTGTAGCGCTTGCGCAGGAAGCGAAGCTTGTTGGTGCTTTCCAGCTGCTGGATGGAGGAGGGATAGTGGCCAATCTTGCGGTAGTAGAGGCGTACCGCGCGTTCATACTGTTCGCCGCGGTGGATCATCTCCACCTCGCGGTCGCGCTGCACCATGCGCTTGAAGTTGTAGGCCACGCTCAGCATGGTGATGGTGATAATGGCCACGGCCATCATCAGGATCAGCAGCATGTAGCCACACTCGCGGCCCCGTACAGCCCTTCGCGGGTGCCGCAGCCGGATCATCGCTCCAGGCCCTGTGCCAGCGGAATCTGTTCCTGGTGGCTGGTCAGAAGGTCTTCCACCTCGGCGTTGTGCGGGTTGATGCGCACGATGCGATAGTGCCGGTTCACCACGTCACCGTCGTGGGCAATCCACACGTCATCGCCCTGGCTGAAGAAGCCGCGCGGCGCTTCGCCCTTCGCGTTGCTCACGCCGAAGAACTTGAGAGGAATCGGCGGCGCCACCGGAATGGCCCGGACCGCGGCCTCCTGTTGCTGCTGCTGCGCCAGTTGCTGGCGCTTCAACGGAGAGATGACCACCTTCTCAATCGCCATCGGTTCGTTGGTGGCATGGAAGATGTTGCGTCCCGCCCCCTGGTAGCGCACACCTTCGCTGGCCACAAGAAGGTCCAGGTGCAGGCGCGGGTCGAGTTCGTCGGCGGGTACGGCCTCGGCACGCTTGCGCTCCGCCGTGGCCACAACCACCGGCGCGGGCGCAGAGTGGAACTGCCACACGATGGTCAGCACGGCCACCACGCCCAGCGCAATCGCCACGTAGAGCTTGCCCTTGCTCGCTACAGGTGCGGTCATTGGTCGCTCCTGAGGAAGGTGGAGAGTTTCACTGCCAGGCTCAGCTCGCCGTCCTTCAGGCCGCTGAAGCTCACGCCGTCCACCAGCAGCATCATCTTCTGCCGCTCCATGGCGTTCAGGAAGCGGATGTTCTGCTCGTAGCTGCCCTTCACCTGGATGGTGATGTTAAGCGGCTGGAATCCGGCAGGCAGGTCGCGCTGCGACAGGCTGTCGTCATAATGCACGCGACTCACTTCGACTCCGGCCTCGTGCGCCGTGTGCGAAATCTCCTCAGACATGGCCGAGTAGCGCTTGGTCAGTCGCTCGTCCAGGAACGCAGCCTCCTGCCGTCGTGCCGCGTCAATCTTTTCGTGGATGCCCCGGGCCGGTGCCGCCGCCTTCATCTTCTCCATCTTTTCCAGCCGCAGAGCCTCGTAGTGTTTCTGCTGCTCGGCCCGTCCCGCGGCCAGCGGAGAAACCAGCACGCCCACCGCGGCCACATCGGCCAGCAGCAGGACGCCTGCCACAATCAGCAACTGGGTGCGCAGGTCGCGCAGTTCGCCAATCATCGCGCGCCTCCCTTGGCCGCCGACGCGTTGCCGGGCTCGGCCAGGTGCACCTTGATGGGAACGTAAGTGGCCGTCAACTGGAAGCGTACCGTGTCCACACTCTCTTTTTCGTGAATCTCGGTTTCCTCCACGATGCGCGCGTCGTGAAAGGCCGGCGACTGTTCCAGCCGCTTCACCAGTTCCACGGCCGCATCGCGGCTGGTGCCCGCCACGGTCAGGTGCACGGTCACCGAGTTATCGGCCGAATGCAGTTCTGGGGCGATGCTGGCAACGTGCAGGTTTGCCGGCATGATCTGCTCCATCTGCATGAAGACCCGCGTCCAGCTGAAGGTCTTGCGCGCGATCATCCGGTTGAAGAACTTCGAGCGCGACTCGACCATGCTGTTGTCCGGCGCGTCCAGAATCTGCTGCGCCTCGCTGCGCTCCCGGTCCAGCGCGTTGATCTCGCTCTGCACCTGTGCGGACTGGGCCTGCACAGCGCGCGTCTGCCGCCAGCCGGAGACGGCCATGGAGACCAGCGCCACGGTGCACACCGCCAGGAGCAGAACCCAGGTGCCCCAGCGCAGCAGCACGCTGCGCACGTCCACGTAGGGCTTGGAGGCTAGGTTGATGTTCAGTTGCACTGTCATCGTCCTCGTTCCTCGAGCAGCATCGCCGCCGCCCCTGCAAACTCGGTGGCAATGCCGGCATCCACTCCGCCGGCAATCAGCTCGCGCACCGGAAGACCGGCTTGCGCCTCCAGCGGCGCGGCCAGCGCGGCCACTCCGGCGCCGCTCAGCAGCAAACGCTCCACGCTCGCCCCGTGATGATCCTGAAAATACACCAGAGATGGATAGACATCATCGGCCATGCGCTCGGCGGTTGGCACGGCATCGCCATAGCCTTCCAATGTGCGCAGCAGCAGCAGTTGGCCGTCCTGCACCACCGCCACGGTCGTCGCGTCCTCGGCCAGCTTCAGCATCAGGCTGGCGCCCGCCTCCGGCACGGCGGAAAGCGCCGCCAGGCTGGAGGGCAGAACCACTCCGGGCTCGCAGCCCGCGTCGCGTAGCGCCTTCTCATACTCGGCCAGCGTGGTATGCGGAATGACGGCTGCAACCACGCGCAAGCCCTGCGGCGTGTGCTGCACATCAAAACTCACCGAAGCCTTCTCCACGTCAAATGGCAGAGACTTGCGCAGCCGGAAGCGCACCGCAGCCTCGGCCTCGCCGCGGCGATCGGGCAGGGAATCGAAGTCCAGAATCGTCACCCTCGCGGCCGAATCCGGCAGCACGGCAATCACGTTCTGGCCCTTGGCGCCCGTGGCCAGCAACGCCTGTGCCAGGGCCTCGCCCAGGGCGGCCGGGTTCACCACGTTGGCAGCTCCCAGGGCCGGCGTCAGCGCTCCGGCCGGCAGCGCCCGCGCATGGCTGGCACTGATGCCGCCCGTCCCTTCGCGGCGCAGCACGGCCACTCCGCGCGCGGTAATCTCGCAGGCGATGTGAGGCAGGCGGATGGTGCTCTTCTTTTCGCGCATCAGCGTGTGGACTCGATGAATGTGACTTTGTTGATCTCTTTCAGCGTCGTGATGCCGGAGCGCACTTTGGCCAGCGCCGACTCACGCAAAAAGTGCATGCCCTCGTCGCGCGCCGCCCGCCGAATCTCCGAACTCGGCCGCCGTTCCAGGATCAGCTCGCGGATGCGGTCGGTCAGGTCCAGCAGCTCGTGGATCGCCGTGCGTCCGTGGAAGCCCGTGCCGGCGCATTCCATGCAGCCCGGCCCTTCGTAGAAGGGAACGTCCTTCCACTCGGTGGGGTTCAGCCCGAAGTCGGCCAGTTGCGCGTCCGTGTACTTGATCTCGCGCTTGCAGTGCTTGCAGATGAGGCGCACCAGCCGCTGCGCTAGGATGCAGTTCAGCGACGACACAAAATTGTAGGGCTCCACGCCCATGTTCAAGAAGCGGCCGATCACGTCCACCACGTTGTTGGCGTGCACGGTGGTGAACACCAGGTGTCCGGTCAGCGCCGAGTTGATGGCGATCTGCGCCGTCTCCTGGTCGCGGATTTCGCCCACCATGATCTTGTCCGGATCGTGGCGCAGGATGCTGCGCAGTCCGCGGGCGAAGGTCAGCCCCTTCTTCTCGTTCACCGGAATCTGCGTGATGCCGCGCAACTGGTACTCCACCGGGTCTTCAATGGTGATGATCTTGTCTTCGTCGCTCTTGATCTCGTTCAGCGCGGCGTACAGCGTCGTCGTCTTGCCGCTGCCCGTCGGTCCCGTCACCAGCACCATGCCGTAAGGTTCGGCAATGTACTGGCGGAATTTCTTGAGGTCGTCTTCGGCAAAGCCCACCACGTCGAGCGTCAGCTTGTGGAACTGCTCGCTCATGCTCTCCTTGTCCAGCACGCGCAGCACGGCGTCCTCGCCGTGAATGCTGGGCATGATGGAGACGCGGAAGTCAATGAAGCGGCCGTTGTAGCGCACCCGGAAGCGTCCGTCCTGCGGCACACGGCGTTCGGCAATGTCCAGTTCGCTCATCACCTTGATGCGGCTGATGATGGTGGAGTGATGCTCGCGCGCGATCGGCTTCATCGCCTCCTGCAGCACGCCGTCAATGCGGTACTTGATCACCACCGAGTCGTCGCGGGTCTCCATGTGAATATCACTGGCGCGGCGCTGCAAGGCGCTGAAGATGGTGGTATCCACCAGGCGGATGATGGGACTGGTGTCGTTCTCCGCCGTCAGCTTTTCAATCGAGATGGTCTCGTCGCTGCCCGCGTCGTCGTCGTGCACCACGTCCAGCGTAAATGTCTCACCAGCCTCGTCCAGCACGCGCTGCGACTGCTCGGTCTTCTTCAGAATGTCTGTGATTTCGGCGAGCGTGGCCACCTTGGGCAGCACCCGCCGGTTCAGCAGCAGGCGGATCTCGTCAATCACGTTCAGCTGGCTGGGGTCGCTGATGGCAATCGCCAGGCTGCCGTCCTCCAACTCCTCCAGCGGAACGAAGTTGAAGCGGAACATCAGCTCCACCGGAACCTTGCGGAAGAGCTCGTGCTGCACCCGGAAGCCCTTCAGCTGGACGTACTCGCAGCGGTAGCGGCGCGCCAGTTCCTGCGCGCGTTTCTGCTCGTCGTTGGCGTCCGGAATGGCTTCCACGAATATCGGTTGTGTCATAACCCTCGCACTGCCGTTCTGTACTTTGCGCGCTTAGCCGGCCGTAAAGCTGAAGATCGGCAGGTACAGCGAAATCAGGATGAAGCCCACCACCACGCCCATAAACACCAGCAGTAGAGGCTCAATCAGGCTCATCGCCGCCGAAAGCGCCGACTGCACATCCTCTTCGTAAAACTCCGCCACCGAATTCAGCATCGTCGGCAGGGCGCCGGTGGCCTCGCCCACTTCGATCATCTCCACCGCCAGCTCCGGAAAGACGCCCGTCTGCTCCAAACTGTGCGACAGTGGCTGACCTTCCCGCACCTTCCGCGCGGCCTCTTTTATGCCGTTCACAATCAGCCGGCTGGACATGGACTGCCCCGCCGTCTCCAGTCCGCTCACCAGCGGCAAACCGCCGCTCAACAGCGTGGACATCATGCGCGAAAACATCGCAATCTGGTAGCGCTGCCAAATGCTGCCCACCAGCGGTAGATTCAGTTTAATCCGGTCCAGGGTCTCCGCGCCGCTCGCCGTGCGCGACCATGCCCGCGTCGCGAAAAAAACGCCCACCAGCACCAGCGCCACCAGCAGCAGGTAATGCTTGGCCGCCGTCGCCACGTTGATGGTGAACTCGGTCATCGCCGGCAGCTTCTGGCCCAGGTCGTTGAACAGTTGCGCAAACTTCGGAATGACGAACGTGACCAGGCAGGTGATCAGGCCGATCACGCCCACAATCAAAATCGCCGGGTAAATCAGAGACGAAATCAGCTTCTTGCGGAAGCTCAGCGAGAGCCTCTGGAAGCTGACATAGCGTGAGAGCACCTCGTCCAGGTTGCCGCTCTTTTCGCCAGCCATCAGCGTGGTGGAATAGATCTTCGGGAAGGCTCCCTGCGCCTCAAAGGCGTCGCTGATCAGTTCGCCGCCCTTGGTGCGGTCGCGCACGTCCTCCAGCAGCATTTTGAAGTATTGATTGCGTTGCCGCTTGGCCAAAAGCTCCAGGGCCTGCACAATCGGCAATCCGGCGCGCACCAGGGTCAAAAACTGCTGGTTGAAGATGACAAACTGCTCCAGCGTTACCTTGCGCCGCTTGGGCAGCCTGAGCTCGCCGCCGCTGAACAGCCCGCGGTTTTTGACCGAGTACACCAGGAAGCCGGCCGACTGGTAACGGTCGCGGATTTCCGTGGCGGAAAAGCCGCTCTCGATCTTCTCGACCAGAGTGCCCCGCTCGTCCGCCGCGCGTATTACGAACTCGGCCATGCGCCCCCGACCGCGGCGGTGACGCCCGCCGCACCGACCCAGTGTAACATCTTGAAAGCCTTGGGATTGCCGCCCGCCGACGGGCTTTTTATCCTAATCTCACAAACCGCGCAGCACCCATCTATCGCCTTCGAAACCCGGCCCAGCCACCGTCCCGCCCACGGCTTGCCGCACCCTGAGTCGAGCCTACGGAGTCACGCCTATGGAGTTAATGCTCCGCCCTGCAACACCTCGACCCCGGCCGGTGGAGTAAAGCGGAAGCTAGCATCGCCCAGCGGCAGATTTTCCTTCTCTCCACTGAAGCGGAACTCCGTCGTGCTGCCGTCCAGCTCGTCCATCACCAGCCGCCGCACCCAGCCATCGCCATCGCACTCCAAAAGCACCTGGCTCACCCGGTCTTCCAGGCCCACGGGAATCCCACGCAGCACCACGCCGCCCGGCGTCGCCGGCCTCACATCGGGAGCCAGCGACAGCCCCTTCAGTTCCTTCTCCAGATGGCTGTGTCCCAGCAGCAGCCGCAGCGGAGAGCGCAGATCGTCCAGGCTCTTCAAGGCCGTGCGCCGCGCCTGCGCTTCTCCGGGAACGTAAAACCAGGCCGTCGCGCCATCGGTGATAAACAGCTTGCGCCGCGGACTCGTGTACTCCCAGCGCATCCTGCCGGGCTTTTTCAGCAGCAGCGTGCCGCTCTCCGTGCGCCGTGCGCCGCCGCCGGAGTATGTCTCGGTAAAGTCAGCCTGCAGAGTCTTGATCGAGTTGTAGCGGGCATCCACCCGCGCCGCCATTTGGCGCGCGTCGTTGGACTTGAATTGCGTTTGGGAGTTGCCTTGGGCCTGGGATTGCGCCTGCGCATCCGGCGCCGTGGCCACCAGCATCAGGGCCGCGGCCATCCATACCAGGGAGAAGATCGGTTTACTCATAACTTACGGTTCACAGCTTTCTTCTGCACAGCATTCTGTAAGAAACCGAACAGCGTTCGGCTTGAAACCTCATAGCTTGGGAACCACCTTGAATCCGCGGTCGCCCGGCATGTTGTTGATCTCCTGCCCCGGAGGCACTCCGCGCGTGATGAACGGGAAGGGCTCCATGTCTTCGACGTACACCTTGCCCGCGCGTAACTGGTAGGGGCGCCCATCGGGGTCCAGCGGCACTCTCCGCAGCATTCCGGCGGACACCAGCTCCTGCCAGTTATTGGCCGGGCGTCCACTCTGCTGCGCGTAAATCCCGGCGCGCTCCTCAAGGATGCTGACTTCCTTGTCCACCCTCAGGCACAGCAGCCGGCGGTTGGCGTTGGCCCTCAGTTGCGGGTCTTCGGTGGAGTTCAGAATGTTCGTCCACATGTAAGTGGCCGTCTCGGTCTCACCGGCGTGCGCCGCCAGTGCCGCGGCCATCACCTTCATCCACGGATGCGCCCCGGGCACATGCGAGCCGCGCTCGAAGGCATCCGCTGCCTTCGCCGGCTGCTTCATCTCCAGCCAGTAGATGAAGCCGAGCTGGTAATACAGCCGCCACGCCCCGGGGTTTTCCCGTATGCCTTTCTCCACAATGCGCGCCGCCGCCGCCGGGTCGCCCGCTCCCTCCGGAGGCTTCTGCGCCAAAAACACTGAGCCGAATTCGTAGGCCGGCAGCAGCTTCGGATCGAGCGTGGTCGTCATGTCGAGCAAGGGTTCCAGGATCAGATACTGCCGACTCTTCGCCCGGTGCTTGCTACCGAAATATTGCACCAGCCGCGTCCAGTAGATGTCCGCCAGCAGTCCCTTGTAGCCCAGGCTCAGCCGCTCCACCACCTTGGGCGACGGAATGTAGAGCACCTCCTGCAAGGGTTCGTCCGCGCGCACCTGGTCCACCTGCTTCACCAGCAGGGCGCTCATGGCCAGCAGCAGGGCCACCAGCAGGGCGTAGACGGATTGCACCTTGAGTCCGTGTGTCATCATCGGAGTTTCAAAACTCGCACTGCGTCACTCGTGAACCAAGATTCGTGAGCCAACTCGCGCCATTCCTCGCCTACTTCAAATTGCGGCGCTCAAAGATCCACACCGCCGCCACCAGCACGGCCCCGGCATACACAATGACGTAGGCCGTGTTCAGCAGCACCAGCCGCGGCTCCACCGGAGTGTCATGCGCCACCTGGCTGATTACGTTCAGAGCCGCAAAGTTCGGCACAAGATAGGACACAAAGGTCATCGCCCCGCGCGTTACGCCCTCGGCCATCTGGGCAAAGCCCCGCAGGTCTTCGGCGAAGGTGCCCACGGCAAAAATGGCGAAGGCGAAGATGGACGAAAAAATCGGTGTCGAGAACGTGCTGAACAGCAGCGCCAGCGCCGTGATCAGCACAAACTGCAGCAGGATGAAGTAGATGGCCGTCACCAGCGGAAGGTCCACCCTCCCCAGCCCATGCGAGACGTACAGCACGGCGCCAAAGAAGCCCACGCTCATCAGTCCGGCGTTCACCGTCAGGGTCATCACCAGGCCCAGGAACTTGCCCACGATGAACTCCCAGCGCCGCACCGGGCGTGCCGCCAGTACCGTGTACAGAGTCTTCTTCTCAATCTCCTTGCTCACCAGCCCGATGCCGATAAAGATGGCGATGATGATGCCGAACAAGCTGATGGCCGTCAGCCCCAGGTTGATCAACACAATGCGATTGATGTCCAGTGAGATCTGCCCGAACAGCACGCTGGCGCCCACAATCAGCAGCGCGAACAGGATCAGGTTGTACAGCACGCGGTCGCGCACGGCCTCGCGGAAGGTGTTAAAGGCGATTGCCCACAGGCGTCCGATCATGCCCGCACCTCCGGAGTATTCACCGAATTACTTTGATCCCCAATCCGCGCCAGGAAGTAATCCTCCAAAGTCGCGCGCACCGGAGTCACGCTGGTCAGCCGTCCGCCGTTCTGCCGCAATGCGTCCAGTGCCAGCTCAAGCTTCGCTTCCGGCAGCACCGCGCGCAGCACATCTCCCGTCGTCTTCGTCCGCGCGCCAAGAGCCTCCATGGCCGCCACGGCCCCAGCGCCCGTCCACACCACCTCGACGTCGCCCTTCACCTCGCGCACCAGGTCGTCCACGATGCCCACGCCGCGCAGCTCGCCCTTGTTCAGCACGGCCACGCGGTCGCACAGGGTCTCGGCGTCGCCAAGTATGTGGGTGGAAAAGAAAATGGTCTTGCCCTCGTCGTGCAACTCCTGCACCAGGTCGCGCACCTCGCGCCGTCCCACCGGGTCCAGTCCGCTCATCGGCTCATCCAACAGAATCAGCCGTGGATCGTGCACGATGGCCTGTGCGATGCCGACGCGTTGCAACATTCCCTTGCTGCACTTGCGCAGCTGCGTGCGCCCGTGCTCGCCCATGCCGACGCGACCCAGCGCGCGCTCCACCTTGGCCCGGCGCTCGCGCGGGTCTACGCCGCTCAGCCGCGCGTAGTAGTCCAGCAGTTCCAGTGCCGTCAGGTGGTCGTAGAAGTAAGGCTGCTCGGGCAGAAAGCCGATCGAGCGCTTCATCTCAATGTCGTCAATCGGACGGCCCAGCATGCGCGCCGTCCCGGCGGTAGGGAAGACCAGCCCCAGCAGCAGCTTGAGTGTCGTGGTCTTGCCGGCGCCGTTCGGGCCAAGATAGCCGAAGACCTCGCCCTCTTCCACCGTCAGGGTCAGCGGCTTCAGCCCAGGCTTCCGCTTGTTGTGGAAGAACCCCGTTGTGTAGGACTTCTCCAGTCCCAGGATTTCAATGGCAGCCATTGTCGCCTTGCTCATTCTGGTTTTGCCTGCATTATAGCCGAGTCCCATGCGGCTTCCGTACCGGGAAACGCAGCCCGTGTTATCCAGTATGGCAACGCAACAGGGGAGGCCGAGGCCTCCCCTGCAAGCTGTTTGCTTCCGCGGCGCTTACTGCAATGGCTGGTCCATCGAGGTCGCTCCGGCCGTCAGGTTGTATTGAATATAGCCCGGCGTGCCGGTGTAAAAGTGCCTGGTGCCCGTCTGGTCCTGTGTAACCGGGTCGGCGTTGATGGCGTATGTGTACACCGCACCGTTGATGGCCGTGCCGCCGCTCATGGTGATGATGTAGCCGCTCTTGGTGCAGCTGCTGCCGCTGGCCGTGGCCGTCGCGCAGCCCAGTATGTTGTCCAGCAGTACGGCGTTGGTCGAAGTCGCCGAGGTGTTGCCGGCATTGCTGCCCGGTCCCAGGGTTGCCAGGTTGGTGGCATAGCCCGCGGACGGGTAGGTGGAGGCGTAGGTGACCTGTGCGGTATCTACGGCGCGCAGCGAGCGAACGGCCGATGCTTCATTGGCGGCGATTCGCGAGCGCAGCAGGTTCGGAATGGCAATGGCGGCGATAATCAATATGATCGCAACGACAATCAGCAATTCGATGAGTGAGAATCCGTTCTGCTTTTTCATGGCTCTCAACGATGCTCCATAATTTGATGGGGTTAAGAACCCCGCCGCCCACCCGTCCGCTTACTGCAAAGGCGCGTCCGTCGAGGTGGCGGGATTCGAAAGGTTGTATTGGATGTAGCCCGGCGTGGCGCTATAGAAATGCCGCACACCCGTCTGGTTCGATGTCACAGGATCGGCCGCGACCGAGTATGAATAAACCGTACCGTTCACCGCCGTGCCGCCCGTGAGCGTGATGATGTAGCCGCTCTTGGTGCAGCTGCTGCCGCTCGTGGTGGCCGTGGCGCAGGCCACAACCGAATCCAGCAGCACCGCGTTGGTCGAAGTCGCCGAGGTGTTGCCGGCATTGCTGCCCGGTCCCAGGGTCGCCAGGTTGGTGGCATAGCCCGCGGCCGGATAGGTCGAAGCGTAGGTCACTTGCGCCGTATCCACCGCGCGCACCGTCCGCACCGCCGAAGCTTCATTGGCGGCGATTCGCGAGCGCAGCAGGTTGGGAATGGCGATGGCGGCGATGATCAGAATGATCGCCACTACAATCAATAGCTCAATCAGGGAAAAGCCGTTTTGTTTGCGCATGGTTCTGTCTCTCTCTTGGGTCGGCGACGCTCGCTTAGATCCCCGGGCGTCTTCTGCCGTTCTGACTTCAGGTGTTTCACCGCATGTTGCAGACTGCCATCTACTACACGCGCCTGAGGTCTCTGACGGCGCTTTAAGGTTCATGAAAAGGGGCCCCACGTCTTGCATGGAGCCCCTCTGTTTCAGGCTTGTACCCTCCCCGGGCCTTCGCCTGGCTCAAAAACTACTGCAGCGGGGCGTCCGTCGAGGCGGCAGCCGCGGTCAGGTTGTAGCGGATCACGCCCGACGCGTCGCTGTAGAAGAAGCGCGTACCGGTCTGGTTCACAGTGATCGGACCCGCGTTGGAATTGTAGGTGCTGATCGGCGTCGTCGTCGGGCCGCTCAGAGTGAAGCTGAAGCCGCTCTTCGTGCAGGCGGCGCCGCTCGCGGTGGCCGCGCTGCAACCCAGAACGCTGTCCAGCAGGACGGCATTGGTCGAAGCAGCGGTCGTGTTGCCGGCCGTGGAGCCCGGTCCAAGGGTCGCCAGGTTGTTGGCGAAGCCAGCGGCCGGATAGGTCGAGGCATAGGTCACTTCAGCGGTGTTGATGGTACGCAGCGAGCCCACGGCCGATGCTTCATTGGCAGCGATGCGCGAGCGCAGCAAGTTCGGGATGGCGATGGCGGCGATGATCAGGATGATCGCCACAACGATAAGAAGCTCAATCAGCGAGAAGCCCTTCTGTTTACGCATTGTCAAAATTCTCCGTTTTGGTTAGTGTGCAGATTCTTGAATTTCGTTTCGGTCCTGGATACAGACTCGGCCAACCTAAGTGCACACGGCGTGCCATCCTTCCGGCAATGTATCAGCATCGCCACCCAATCTTTGGTAACTGTTGATAAATAAGGTGCTTGCAGGAAAACACCAAAGTAATGTCCAGTTGCTGACACCAAAGGCCAACCCCCGAAAGTGTCAGAAAGTGACAACCGGCGTCAGCCTTGTATGACAATTTATGTCAATCTCTGGTAACCCGTTGTAAGAGTGGTACATAGGGGCACAAAAATAAGGAAACCCTTAGACAAGGTTTCCTCTTTATGCTCTATCACTTAGCGCTTGATTAGCAGAACATCTGTTTGCGCGTCAGCTTCATTCCGCTCAGGTTCCCCAGGATCGTCACCGCCACGCTCTCCGGCACAAAGAACTCCCGCGCCACCTGCTGGACCTCATCGCTGGTCACGGCTTCAATGTGCGCCGTAATCTCGTCCATGCCGTGCAGCCGGTCGTAGAAGATCTCCTGCCGTGCCAGGTTGCTCATGCGAGCCATGCTGGACTCCAGGCTCAGCATCAGGTTGCCCTTCAGCTGCGCCTTGGAGCGGCTCAGCTCCTCCTCGCCCACGCTCGTCTCGCGCAGGCTGCGGAACTCGCTCAGCACGCTGGCCAGTACCTTGGGAGCGCTGTCGCGGCTGGTCCCGGCATATACCATCAGGCATCCCGTATCGCGGTAGGGGTTCAGGTCGCTGTAAATGGAATACACCAGCCCCTGCTTCTCTCTCACATTCTGGAAGAGTCGCGAGCTCATGCCGCCGCCCAGCAGGGTGTTCAGCACAAACGAGGCATAGCGGTTCTGGTGGCTGATGGAGTACGACGGCACCCCGATGCAGAGCTGCACCTGCTCCAGCGATTTCTTGTTGCGCTGGGTAAAGCGGCTGCTCGCCTCCGGAACCGCTTCTCGAAGGTCGCTCGTCCCGCGCTCCAGTCCGCCGAAGCGATCGGTCACCATCGCCAGGAACTCGTCGTGGTCCAGGCTGCCGGCGGCGGAGATCACCATGTTCCCGGCGCGGAAGCGGTCGTGGTAGAAGTCGAACAGCAGCGCCGGATCGAAGTTGCGCACCGTCTTCTGCGTCCCCAGGATGGGCCGCCCCAGCGGATGATCCTTCCAGAAGTTCTGCACAAACAGCTCGTGGACCAGGTAATCCGGGTTGTCCTCGTCCATCTTGATCTCTTCCAGGATGACGCTGCGTTCCTTCTTCACGTCTTCGGCGCGGCAGGCCGGATTCATCACCAGGTCGCTCAGCACGTCCATTGCGCCGGGCAGCTGCTCATCCAGGACCTTCACGTTGAAGCAGACGCACTCCTTGGCGGTAAAGGCGTCCAGGTTGCCGCCCATGGAATCCACTTCCCGGGCGATCTGCTCGGCCGAGCGGTTGGTGGTGCCCTTGAAGACCATGTGCTCGGCAAAGTGCGAGATGCCGTTCACCTCCGGCAGTTCGTGGCGAGAGCCCGTCCGGATCCACACTCCGGCCGACACGGAGCGAATCTGCGTCATCTCCTCGGTCAACACGGTCAGCCCGTTGGGCAAGACCGTGCGGCGGATGTTGCGCAGCATCGAATTCGATTTTTGGTTCGTGGTCATGGAGTCCTCTTTTGCATCGGCGCACATAAATTCACTCGGCCGTTCGTCTCGATTGAAACCATCAACTCCAAAAACCATTGGCCGGCTATGCAGAGAATCTTACGTCCCCGGCTTGCCCCAACCATCCTCGGCGCTGCATATTATTAGATGCATGGACGCTCAACCGCAATTCTTATTGTTAGGCCTTCCAATTCAGGAACTTACGGATATCCTCGCCCGTTGCGGCCAGCCCGCCTATCGCGCCCGTCAGCTTTTTGATGCCCTTTACCGCCAGCGCCTTTCCTCACTTGCCGAGATTACCACCCTGCCCGTCACTCTGCGCCAGCGCCTCGCCGACGAGGGCTATTCTCTCGGACTGCCTGAGATTGAGCAGCGTTTCGTTTCCACCGATGGCACTGTGCGCTACCTGCTGCGCTTCGCCGATGGCCAGAGCGTCGAAACCGTCTGGATGCCCGAAGGCGATGGCGCCGAGGATGGCGAAGACGCCGCTTCTCCCGTCTCTAGTAAGGACGCCTCCCAATCCGACGCCGCTCCTTCCGACGCGTCTCCTTCCGACGCCACTCCCGCCGCTTCGCAATCCGTAACCCCGGCGCCCATCTCCCGCCGCGCCACCATCTGTCTCAGTTCGCAGGCCGGATGCGCCGTCAACTGCCGCTTCTGCATGACAGCCCTGCTCGGCCTGCAACGCAACCTCACAGCAGGAGAGATTGTGGGCCAGGTGCTCGTGGTGCTCAATGACCACCAGGTGGAAATCGGCCGCGACCGGGTCAATCTGGTTTTCATGGGGCAGGGCGAACCATTTCTGAACTACGACAACTTCACGGCCGCCGTCCGCCTGCTGGTCTCCGGCACGGGCCTCAGCGAATCCCGCATGACGGTCTCCACCTCCGGCATCGTCCCGCGCATTGCAGACTTCGGCCGCGAGACCATTCGCCCCAACCTCGCCATCTCGCTCAACGCCTCCAATGACGTGACCCGCGAGCAGATCATGCCCATCAACCGCAAGTGGCCGCTCGCCGAACTCATGGCCGCCGCCCGCGCATTTCCCCTGCGCCAGCGCGAGCGCCTCACCTTCGAGTACGTCCTGCTCGACGGCATTAACGACTCGCAGGAGAACGCCCGCGAGGTCACCGTCCTGCTGCGCGGCCTGCGCGCCAAGGTCAACCTCATTGCCCTCAACCCTGGCCCGGAGATCGCCTACCGCACGCCCAGCCCGGAGCGCGTCGCCCTCTTCCAGCAGACCCTGATGCGCGCCGGCATTCCGGCCTTCCTGCGCCGTCCCCGCGGACTCGACATTTACGCCGCCTGCGGACAGCTCAAGCGCACCCGCCAGCTCACCCAGCTCGACTGACGATCGCCTTCCTCCACTTTGCCCGTGCAGGCGTCACCGCCGCCGCCGCGGCCTATCTGCTACGATTGCTCTAGTCCATGACCGAGCCAACGACCCCATTTCTGCTGCGCGACTACGAGAAGAAGGACTTCGACGCCATCTTCAAGCTCGATCGCCTTTGCTTTGAGCCCGGCGTCGCCTACAGCCGTCCCGAGCTTTCCAGCTTCATCGAGCAGCGCCGCAGCTTCACCATCGTCGCCGAGTTTCCGCCCGAGCCAGCGCTGCATATCTCCACCACGGATGACCTTGCCGCTGAAGCCGCCGCCGAGGCCGAGCGCTTTGAAGCCGGACAGCGCCAGTCGCGCGCCGAGGTTCGCGGACACGTCGCCGGATTCCTCACCTACCACGTCCAGAAGCAGGAGTACGGCCACATCATCACCCTGGACGTGCATCCCGAGGCGCGCCGCCAGCGCCTGGGCTCGCTGCTGATGGCCGCCGCCTGTGAGCGCCTGCGCAAGCGCACCGCCTTCATGGTTGTCTTGGAGGTCGCGGTGAACAATCATCCCGCGCTGGCCTTCTACGAGCGCCACGGCTTCAAAAAGGTGAAAGTCCTAGAGCGCTATTACAACCGCGACGTGGACGCCATCTTCATGACCAAGCGTCTGTAGGTTATCGTTGGTTCAGTTGGAAGAAGTAGTAGCTCTTCGCCGCGCGCCCATGGCGTGCACCACCAGCGCCGCCGCCAGGAATATCAACGAAATAGCGCAGACGCCCGTCCATTGCCATCTCGCCCAGGCCATTGTGCTGGCCGCCGAGCCCGCCGCCCCGCCCAAAAAGAAGACGATCATATAGACGGTGTTCAATCGGCTCCTGGCGCCCACCACGAGTGAGAAGATGCGCGTCTGGTTGCCGATGTGCATCGTCTGCTGACCCATGTCCAGCACCAGCACGCCCACAATCAGCCCGGCCATCCAGTATCCGGCCGCCCACATCACCACGTAGGCCGCGCTCAGCAAAAGGATGCCGCACAGCACGACAAACCTTGCGCCGCGTTTATCCGCCACGCGCCCCGCCATGCTTGCGGCCAGGGCTCCGGCCGCGCCCAGCACTCCAAAGCTGCCCGCCGCCCCGGCGCCCATGTGGTAGTGCGGAGTGCTCAGCAGAAAGGCCAGGTTCGTCCAAAACGAGGAGAAGGCGGCAAAGCACAAAAAGCCCACGGCAGCCGATTCCCGCAGCTCGGGCTGCTCCACGGTCAGCCTCCACAGTGATGCCACAGCCTCGCCGTACTTCACCGGATGCGTCGGCGGCAACTTGGGCAGTCTCCAGCGCAGCAGTGGGACAAACAGAAGGGTAAACACTCCCGCCACCACGAAGACGCCGCGCCAGCCCACCAACGTCGCCAGCCATCCGGCGGCCGTGCGGCTCAAAATGATTCCCAGGATCAGCCCGGTCATCACCGTGCCAATCGCGCGCCCACTCTGCTCCGGAGGCACCAGCTCGGGAGCGATCGGCACAATCACGTGCGTCACCGCCGAAGTCGTCCCAATCACCACCGAGGCTACGGCCAGCATCACGAGCGACGGCGCGGCGGCCGCCACCAGCATGGCCACCGCCACGGCGGCAAACAGCCATGTAATCAAACTGCGCCGCTCGGCCACATCGCCCAATGGCACAAACAGGAGTATGCCCACGGCGTAACCCAACTGCGTCGCCACGGCCACGGCGCCCGTCCGTCCGCTGCTGGAGTGGAAGCTGCGGCTGATCTCATACAGCAGTGGCTGGTTGTAATAGATGGCCGCGACGCTGGCGCCGCTGGCAAGGCCGAGGAAGGGAAGCAGTCCGCGATGCTGTTGTGGAGTGGCAGGCACAGCCCAGTTTATACCCGCGCCGATTTTTCCCGTGCCGCTGATTCTCGCGCAGCCGATTCTCGTGCAGGAAGCCACAGGCTCGCCGCATAGCCCACCGCAAAGGTCAGCACCGAGCCCATCGGCACATACCACGGATACGGAATGCTGGTGCACTGCCACAGGTAGAGGTTCAGCACAAAGCCGCACAGCATGCCCAGCATCGCGCCGTCTTCCGTGGCGCGCCTGGTCAGCACGCCCAGCAGGAACACTCCCAGCAGCGATCCATAGGCCACCGATGCAATGGACAATCCCATCTCCAACACGCGGCCACCGCCGCGCGCCACAATGGCCAGCGCAAACAGCACCAGCGCCCAGCCCACGGTGGCCTTGCGCCCCAACAGCACGCGGCTCTCTTCGGTGGAATCCGGCTTCCAGCGTCCGTAAAAATCCACCACGGTAATCGAGCTCAACGAGTTCAACGCCGCGCTCAGGTTGCCCATCGCCGCCGCCAATATGGCGGAAATCATCAGCCCGCTCACTCCATGCGGAAGATAGCTAAGTATGAATGTAGGAAAGATCCGGTCCGTCCTCTGGAAGGCTACCGCCGGCGGATACGCCTGGTAAAAGACCCACAGCACCGCGCCAATCAGCAGGAAGAGCGCGAACTGCGCCATCACCAGCAGCCCGCTCATCATCAGCGCCAGCTTGGCCTGCCGCTCGCTGCGCGAGGACAACAGCCGCTGCACGATGAGTTGATCTGTGCCATGGCTCGCCGTCGTCAGGAACGCTCCGCCAATCAGTCCGGACCAGAACGTATACGTCACGTGTGGCGCAAACGAAAAATCAAAGACGCGGAATTTGTGCGCCTCACTGGCCACGGCATAGGCCGCCGTCCATCCTCCCGGCAGCATGTGCAGCATCACCAGCAAGCCTGCAACGGAGCCCGTCACGTACACCGCAAGCTGCACCACATCCGTCCAAATCACGGCCGCCATGCCGCCCTTGAAGGTGTACACCAGCGTCAGCAGAGTCACAATTGCGATGGCCGCCACGTCGCGCGCAAAGTCCCCGAGCCCGCCCAGCGCGCCGCCCAGTGCGATGCCCACCACAATGGCCACGGCGAAGACGCGCACGCCCTCGGCCGCAGCCCTCGTGAGCAAAAACAAGCCCGCGGTCAGTCCGCGCAGCCGTTGACCAAAGCGCTGCTCAATCAACTGGTAGGCCGTCACCAGTTGGCCGCGAAAGTACGGCGGAATCAGCAGCACGCAGATCAGCGCGCGCCCCACGAGGTATCCAATTGCCAGTTGCAGAAAACGGAAGTCGTGCTCGTAGGCCATTCCCGGCACGCTGATGATGGTCAGCGTGCTGGTCTCCGCGGCCACGATGGAGAGCGAAATCGCCCACCACGGAATCGTCTGCCCGGCCAGAAAGTATCCGCGCACAGTCGTCTGCCGCCGCCGGAAGTGCATGCCGAAGGCGGTCACCAGCCCCAGGTACAGCGCGATCACCGCCAGGTCGAGCCCGTTCAGTCCCATCGGCAGTGCCCGCTCCTTCCGCCTGCGACGGCTCCGCGCCGTCCTCTCAATAGATTGCTATCCGTCAATATTCCCATCCATCAATATCAGTGAATCAATATAGAAGATACTTCTCGCGCCGCTTCTCAAACTCGGCCAACGCCGCCTGCCAGCCTCGCGCGATTTCCCTCGGGTCCACGCCCGCCGCCAGAGCCTTCGCGCTCCGGGCATTCACCATCAGCCGGTCCAGGTTCTTCAATTCAAACTTCGCGGGATACAACTCATGCAACGCCGCCGCCACCTCCAGCCCCATCTCCACCGCATCCAGAGCCTCCCGGTCGGTCACCGTCATCCGCACGCCGTGGCACAGCTGATGCGCATACGTCGCGCTCGTGGGAGTAAATTCCGTGGCCGCAAACGTCACGCCCTGTATCGCACGCCCGTTCAACTTTGCCGCCAGCTCCGCGCCCTTCATCCACGGCGCGCCCACCACCTCAAACGGAGTCTCTGTCCCGCGCCCTACGCTCACGTTCGTCATCTCGATCATTCCCACGCCGGGGTACAACGTGGCCTCGGCCAAACTGCGCAGGTTTGGCGAAGGGCTCACCCACCGGAGCCCGGTCGCGTCCATCCACTCGTCTCGCCTCCAGCCCTCCATCTTCACCACCGTCAGCCGCGCGCCAATTCCGCGTTCGCCGTTGTAGTAGCCGGCCAGCTCGCCCATGGTCATGCCGTGCCGCACCGGAACCGCACCGTAATTCGTAAAGTCCTCGCGCCCGGGATCGCTCACCGGACCCTGCACCAGCCTCCCACTCACCGGGTTCGGCCTGTCCAGCACGATGATCGGCACGTTGGCCTTCGCGGCAGCCTCCAGGAAATACCCAAGAGTCGTCTCATAGGTGTAAAAGTGCACGCCCGCATCGGCAATGTCGAACGCGATCACGTCCACCCCCGCCAGCACCTCCGCCCGCGGACGCCGCTGCGCATCCGTCGCGCCATACACGCTGTACACCGGCACGCCCGTTGCCCCGTCGCGGCCATCGCCAACCTTCGTGGTGTCCAGTTGCCCGGCCAGTCCATGCTCGGGAGTAAAGATCGCCGTCAGCTTCAACCCTTCGGCGTGCGCGATCAGATCAATATCGCGCGCGCCCTCCTCATCCACGCCCGTCTGGTTGGTCACCAGCGCCACGCGAGTCACCGCGCGCCCCGCTTGCCGCAGCTCGGCAAAGCCGTGAGCTTTCAACACCTCGATCCCCGTGCGCACCGCTGCCGCTTGCGGCTTTGCTCCCTCCATTGTTCCAACGCCCAGCGCGCGCGCCGCCTCCGTGGATACCCGTGCCCGCAGCGCGCTCGGAATCCGCTTGCCATTCGGGTGCACGGCGTTGCTCAGCAGAATCACGTAGCTGCGGGAGGCTGGATCAATCCATATAGACGTTCCAGTAAATCCCGTGTGGCCGAACGATGTCGCACCGAACAGCTCGCCGCGCGGTGCCGAAAACGCCGAGTGGATATCCCATCCCAGGCCTCTCTGCACATCGCCCGCCACGCTCTTCGGCTGCTGTGGAGTGGTCATCAGCCGCAGCGCCGCCGGGCTCAGCAAGTGTCCCGCGCCCAGCATCTCCTCGGCGAACTTCGCCAAATCGTCAACGGTGGAAAACACTCCCGCATGGCCCGCCACGCCGCCCATACGCTGCGCCGTAGGATCGTGCACCACTCCGCGCAGCCAGCTTCCATGCTCGTCACGGTCGGTCGGAGCGATCCTCGGCCGCCACTCCGCCGGAGGCAGGTATCGCGTCTCACTCATCCCGAGCGGCGCAAAAATCCTGCGCGCGGCGTACTCGTCCAGGCTCAGGCCGCTCAGCTTCTCCACCACAAATCCCAGCACAATGTAGTTGATGTCGCTGTACGAAAAATGCGTTCCCGGCGCGTGCAGAGGACGCTCCAGCATGGCCATCCGATACGCCGTCTCGCGCCCCGTCCACTCGAAGCTCAGGTCAAGGTCTTCGCGCAGCCCGCTAGTGTGCGTCAGCAGCTCGCGAATGGTGATCGCCTCTTTGCCCTTCGCGCCAAACTCCGCAAGATATTTCGCCACCGGGTCATCCAGTTGAACCTTACCTTCTTCGATCAGCTGCGTCATGGCCACCGCGGTCGCCAGGCACTTGGTCACACTAGCCATGTCGAAGATGGTGTCCGCGGTCATCGTCTCGCTCACGGGTTCCACCGCGCGCCGCCCAAAGGCCTTGCGATGCACCACCTGCCCGTCGTGCCCCACCAGAACCACCGCTCCGGGAATCACTCCCTGCTCGACCCCTTCTGCAATCGCCGCATCCATGGCGGAAAAGTCATAGGGCTTCGTCTCCTGCGCTGCCGCCTGCCCAAGGCACACCGCGGCCAGACACAGCAGGGCAGCCAGCATCATTATCCCGTGGCGTATCGGCTTCATCAGCATCGGCCTTATTGCATGCGGCATGGACGGAATCTCCCGGCGACTTCCAAGCGTCAGATCATCATTTGTACCACGCGCGCGCTTGTCCTAGGCCGTGCACCTCAGGCTAAAGCCGCCTTTCTCTGCGCACAATCCGTCTTGCCCGCCGCCCACGGAGGGGTTACCGCCGGGTTGCGTTTTTTCTTCCACTATTGTGCCTTTGGCCACCCGGGATGCTATGGTTTTTGTCATGCGGAAATTGCTGTCCCTGTTCATCGCGCTCGTGGTCCTCGCCAGCTTCGCTCTCGCCATTCCTCGGGATGACGTTCCTCCCGCCGACGCAAAGGGCGACGATGTTGCCGACGCCGCTGCCGCCGCCGATCCCACCGGAGCCCGCTGGGCGCAGCGCACGCTGGCGCACATGACGCTCGAAGAAAAAGTCGGCCAGCTCTTCATGGTCTGGGCCAAGGTGGACTTCTGGAACCTGAACGGCCCGGAGTACATCAAGCTGCGCGACGCGATGCACAAATACCATCTCGGCTCCTGGGGCATCACCGCCCCCACTGAGAGCGGTTTGCTCGTGCGCCCCAGTCCCTTGGAGACCGCCGCGGTCATCAACCAGCTTCAGCGCGATAGCCAACTACCACTGCTTTTTGCCGCCGACTTCGAACGCGGCCTGCCCATGCGTCTGCGCGGAGGCACCGTCTTTCCGCACGCCATGGCTTTCGGAGCGGCCGTCAATCCCGACTACGCCTACCAGTTCGGCCGCGTCAGTGCCGCGGAGGCTCGCGCCATCGGCGTGCAGTGGAATTTCTTTCCCGACGCCGACGTCAACTCCAATCCCAACAATCCCATCATCAATACCCGTGCTTTTAGCGAAGACCCGTCTGAGGTCAGCACCCTGGTCGCGGCCTACATCCGCGGAGCCCACGAACTCGGAGGCCTCACTACGGCGAAGCACTTCCCGGGCCACGGAGACACCGACACCGACACGCATCTCGCCGTCGGCCGCGTCAACGGCTCGCTCGAGCATCTCAATCAGATCGAGCTTCCGCCCTTCCGCGCCGCCATCGCCGCCGGAGTGGACTCCGTCATGGTCGGCCACCTCGTCGTGCCGGCCCTGGAGCCCGACACCACGAAGGTCGCCACCATCTCGCCACGCATCACCACCAACGTACTCAAGCAGCAGATGGGTTTCCGCGGCATCGTCGTCACCGACGCGTTGGACATGAACGGCCTCACCAAGATCTTCGGCGGCAACACTCCGGCCACCAGCGGACGCGCCGCCGTCATGGCACTCAAGGCCGGAGCCGACTTTCTCATCATCCCCGGCGATCTCGACGGCGCCTACAACGGTGTCATCGAGGCCGTGCGCTCCGGCGAACTCACCGAGGATCGCCTGGACGAGAGCGTTCTAAAACTCCTGGCCGTCAAGTCCGCACTCGGCCTGCACAAGAATCGTCTGGTGGATCTCAACGTCATCAACCATGTGCTCAACCAGCCGGAGAGCGTCGCCCTCGCCCAGCACGTCGCCGAAGATGCCATCACCCTGGTCAATCGCCTGGATGCCCGCCCTGCCGCCGCGCACCGCCTGTTGCCTCTGCCGCGCGCGCCCGCTCCCACGCAGCAGTTCGTCTACCACCCGGCAGCCGCTCCCACCAATCGCATTCTGGTTTTGGTTTTTACCGACGATGCCCGTGGAGAAAATGGCCGCGCCCTTGCCCGCGAGGTGCATCTGCGCGCGCCTGACGCCAGGGTCATCTTCATTGATGACACGCTCAGCCACTCGCTCTCGCCGCAGGTCATGGAATCCGTCGCCGCAGCCGAGCGCGTCGTGGTTGCCGTTTACGTCGGTCCCTCGGGCGGCAAAGGCGAAGGCACGCCCACGCTCGATCGTGCACCCTCTGTGCTGCTCGCAAGCGTCCTGCGCGGAGCTGCAGACAAGACCATCTTTCTCGCCATGGGCAGCCCCTACATCCTCTCGCAGTACCCGCCCTCCGCGGCCACCGTCTGCACCTTCTCCAACGCCACCGTCAGCGAGGCCGCCGTCGTCCGTTACCTCTTCGGAGAAATCCCCGCGCGCGGACGCATGCCCGTCACCGTTCCCGGCGTGGTTAACCGCGAGGCCGTAACGCTGCCCGAGCAATAAAGAAAGATTGACAGGGTGCCTTACAATGAAAACAAAGGTGACCTCCTTGCCGAACAACAAAGACATCTCGACGAACTCCACGCCAGTGGAAGAATCCCCGAGCCCATCTACTGGGCGATCCTGGGAAGAACGGAAACGGGACAGCGAAGCAGCCGGACGAGCACTGATGGACAACGCCGCACGAAAGCTCAAGAGGCTGAAGGAAGAGGGCATCCCGCTGTACAAGTAGAATCGTCCGCACGATCCGCCATCACGCCGCCCACGGGCGGCGTTGCTGTTTCTGGGGAATATGCACAGTATAGACAGCTTCTAATTGTTCTCACTCGCGCTTGCTTGTGCACTAGTCACGCCCGCATAAAGTCAATGTAGCCCTTCTCCACGTCGGTTCTCACCAGCTTCACCCGCATGCGGTCGCCCACATCGGCCCCGCCGTGCTGGCCAGGCGCGCCGGCGCCAATCAGCAGACCTTCCACGTGCGGCCGCAGCACGCGCACAAATGTTCCATGCACGGTCACGCCGGTCACCATGGCGTCAAAGACCTCTCCAATCCGGCTGCTCATCGCCACGGCTGCAATGCGCTTGGTCATCTCGCGCTCCACCTTGCGCTCGTCGTTTTCCTTCTGCGTGCATTGCGTGGCCACGGCGCCCAGCTCGGCGTCCGTGTACGGCTGCGGCACCTTATCTAGCAGCGCCTTCAAAAGCCTTTGCGTCACCAAATCCGCATAGCGACGGTTCGGAGCCGTGGAGTGGGTGTAGTCCTGCACCGCCAGCCCGAAGTGTCCCGGCCCGGGGTCGCCGGGGCGCTCCAGCACATACTCGCCCGGACCCATCAGCTTGATCACCGACAGCGAGAGGTCGGCAAAGTGATCCGGGTCGGCCTTCTTCCGCTTGATCAGGAATTCGTTCAACGCAAGGCTATCGGCCACCACCGGAAGGCTCTCGCCCAACTGCCGGGCCAGCTCCACAATGCGGTCCCAGCGCTCAGGAGTCTTCACCACGCGCCGTATGCTGCTCACCTGCTCCAGCATCCGCGCCACCACGCCGTTGGCGGCAATCATGAAGTCTTCAATCAGCTCGGTCGCCGCGTTCTTCTGCTGCCGAGCGATGTCCACAATCACGTCGTTCTGCATCACCGGATGCGTCTCGTCGGTCTCCAGGTTCAACGCTCCGTGGCGCAGCCGGGCATCACGCAACGCGCCGGCAGCCTTGTTCTGCAATTGGAGCTGCGCCTGCAACTCTGCGCTGGCTGCAACCTTCGCCGGAGCCGGACCACGATTTTCCAGCCACGCGCCCACCCCGTCATACGCCAGCTGCGCCTTGTTGCGCACCACCGCCCGGTAAACCTGGTCGCCCGTCACCTGCCCGTCAGCGCTCACAATGCACTCCACCACCAGGCTCAGCTTGTCGCCGCCCTCCAGTAGAGAAGTGGTGCCCGTCGAAAGCTCCTCCGGCAGCATGGAGAAGTTCTTCACGCCGGTGTAGATGGTCGCCGTCTCCTTGTAGGCGTGCAGGTCAATCGCCGATCCCTTCGGCACATAGGTATCCACATCGGCCACGCCCACCATCACGCGGATACTGCCATCGGCCAACTGCTCGGCCACTTCAATCTGGTCCAGGTCGCGGCTGGTGTCGTTGTCAATGCTCGACCACAGTAAGCCGCGCAGGTCCTTCACCGCGCCGCCGGCGGCCACCACCGGAGGATGCGCGCGCAGGGCCTTCAACTGCTCGACCACTCCGGGGGGATACTCCGGCTCAAAGCCATGCTCAATCAGGCACAGCCGCGCCGCCTCCTGTAGATCTACATGAGGAGGCATTGCATGGGAAGGATGTGCGTGCGAATGGTCTGTGTGCGAGAGCTGGTTGTCATTCATCGTCCGGCATCCTAGCACGCGCCAGAAACCTAACGGAAGCTCACTCGGAAAAAAAGATATTTCAGCCTAATTTGTAAGTTCAAGGGCAGGGTACAATCCGTTAATTATGCTGAAATATACGGCGATTCTCGTTCTTGCGCTCACCGTTGCGTCATTGACAGCGGCGGCGGTTTCTACCACTAAGAAGACGCTTCCCAACACACCTACACAGGGGACAGAAGCGAGCCACGGAAGTCAAAACGTCCAAGGGCAAGCCATAACCAATGAGGCGGGTAAGGTCACACCAAATACGACTCAACCCCATGTAGCAGAGTCCTCCACTGGGAACGATGAAGCAAGACAACAAGCCCGCGAGAACCTAAAGATTCAAGACAGGTTGGCGCTCTTCACCGGCCTGTTAGTTGTCGTCGGGTTCTTGCAGGTTGGCGCGATGATCTTGCAGGGACGCCTTATGTTTAGAACTCTTGGAACAATCAAGAGACAAGTTGATTCGATGGAGAACGCCGAGCGTGCCAGAATAGTGATAGAGATTTCGAGACTGGGAAATTTCTCTCTAATCTTTAATGCTAAGAACATAGGGAAAGCTAATGCGAAGATTGTAGGATCATCAGCATTTCGTGAGTCTTTTGATAGAGGAAAGTGCTTGAAGGATACGCCCAGATATATAGGGGAGAAGCCCAAGGAAAGCTATCTGTGCAGATGGGTCGGGGCAGGGGATGTAATAGATTTGGAGGATCACGGAACGGAAAATTCGGCACCGCCGCTTATAGCAAATCTCAGTTCTGATGCCACGCGAAACAACATTTCTATGCATGGACACTCGATGTGGGTATTCGGGCAAGTCCGCTACTTTGATGGGATATCACCGGAAGAGCGTGAAACGAGATTTTGTTACAGAATTGCTGTTGATAAGGAGAGCAATACCTGGGCCTATTATGATGGCCCCTCTGCATACAACAAATCTACATAGGCTCACATAAGGGTTAACGAAAAAAGTACGATTCTGAATGGCTTGAAAGGTGCTGCACCTCGACCCGAGATTTCTCCGCGCGCGCGGAATTGCACCGTGACAGAAAGTGTTGATTTTAGGATGAGGTATTCGTTGTATCAGGTTGGAAGCAAAATGGTTACACGGTTGGAAAGGTGCAAAATTCAGCGCCCGTCGCGGGTCACCGTGAGAGCTTCATCTTCGAAGTGTTTTCCGCGGCCGTCTTCACGCAGAAGGTAGCAGTTGGCTTCCGCCCCGGCGCCCTTTTCAATGCTTAGAATCAAGTAGCTACAGCCACTCCAGTGCGCTTCTTTCAAGTCCTGGGCCGTCCAGCGGGCGGCGCCATCGGGGTGCGAAACGTAGAATCCGACAACATCCATATCGCGCTCGTGAGCCTCCCTTTGGATGCGTGTAAGCTCCTCGGGATCAATCTGATAGCGCTCACCCTTTGAGTCGTTTTGCGCGGCATCAAAGCGTGCGACTCCTTCCACGGTGCTCAGCGGAAAATCGTAGTAGCCGAGCAGAACTCCATGGCACTCATGGGGATAGCTCTCCTCCCCGTGTTGCCACAGGTTTTCCAGCAGGCTGTGTGGGATTCTCAGTGCCATCTTTCGCGCTCGCTTTTCTCCTCCCTTTTTACCACGTTGGCGGCCAGCCCGGCGCGCCAGGTGGTTGCTTTTTCACATAGTTGGAGGTGCCATGGGAAGTTCCACGGCGGCGCTGCGACTCAAGGAAAAGGCGATGTTTGCCGAAGACAAAACTGGCAAAGCCCGCTACACTAAGCACTCCAGAGTGCTTCGGGGTGAAGCAGTCTGACATGGCACGACAATCGCATAACATCAAATTCAGTAAGGAGTTACATGCGATGGGCGACGACCGCTTTCCACTGCCGGTTTCCATTATTGACGAAGAACACCGCGAAATTGAGCGCGCCGCCGTGGAACTGACGAACGCCATGGTGCTTGGCGTATCGCAGGATTCCCTGATGATTTCGGCCGACGACCTTTTAAGGGTCACGCGCCTGCACTTTGAACACGAAGAAGCGATGCTCAAGCGCATTCAGTTTGCAGGACTTACGGGCCACGCAATGGGCCACAAGGCAATCCTTGAGGCGCTGCGCATGGTGCGGAAAAAGCTGGCGCGGCGGGAGACGGCGGCGGCCTTCCACCATCTGCGGGAGTATCGCGCCATGCTGCAAAAGCACCTGGAGAACGAGGACGAACACTACCGCGATCCGCTGAATCAGCTTGCCGCCGAACATGGCGGCGCACCGCTGCCGCCACGCATCCGCCGCCTGGGACAGTAACGCGCCACAAAGTGAGCTTGGAGCTTGCAGGAAAAAACCTTCGCCGTTGAGGCGGGGGTTTTTGTTGGGCGGAGGGCGCCCCGGCTTGTGATAGGTGGATACTTAGCCTGTAGGATTAAACAATCCGGTCTGGACCGTAGAATTTATTCGGAAGATATTTTCGCGCTCCATGGCATTATGCACTGCCGCAGTGGACACTGAGAGCTAAGGAGACCACGAATGATTGCGTGGCGACGATTCCAGTATCGCTGGACGCTACCCTTGTTGTTCGTCACGCTGACGGCGCTACTGCTGACCTACGCACCATTTGAACCGCGTCTCGCCGGGCCATGCGATCCAGTTTACTTTCCATGCGGCCCGGTTTGGCGCGTAGCCGACTGCATTCTGAATGGCCCGGCATCAGCGAATCCTGCATTCATTCCCAAGGTTCACATCTTTGACAAAGTATTTGAGTATGGAAGATTGCCCATCGTGGGTCTGTTTTGGTTTTGGATGGGTTGGCTGATTGACGCCCAGAGGAGCCACCGAAGTTCGCGCTACCTCGACCGAAGTGGCCGGGCTATTGTGCACGGTCTTGGACTCCTCCTCTCCTCGGTAGTTTTGGTTGTCCTGTGCGGCCAAACGACATACCCACGTCCTGATTCGATTGTCTTGTGGCCATCTCTTCTGCGGAGGTGGGGACTGTGGAACTTCGTGGCTATGGGCGGATACACGTTTTCGATCTACGCCGAGATATTTTGGTCACTGGGATTTGTTTTATATTTTGGTCACAAGCTTTGGCTATTGCGGAAGCCTGCCCAAGACTCTTAGCGGGAGTGGACGATATATCGCCTAAGCACTCCCTATCCCAGCGGAATGGTTTATGCGAAGCTGCCTCCCCGGGAAGTGCATGTCCGTCTTCACTTCCTAGGCAGGGCTTAGCTACCCCACCCTCCGCCAAAAGATGGCGGAAGGGTAGGGCACCCGCTGGGTTTCTGCTTCCCACCTTAGCCGCAAAAGCAGCGGCGAAGGTAGGGCACCCGGCTTGCCTCCTCAACCCCAAAGTTGAAGCAGAGTCGGCTCCAGGCCTCCGTCGATCAATTCCTTCCTGTCAATTCGTATGATTCCCTCCGTGCAACATTGCTCACTTGAGCCTCAGCCGCGGACGTATACTCGCGGGGAAATTGCTGCGCGCGTGAAAGCGGTGTGAGATGAAGATAGACATCAGGAAGTTTCGGGTTCGTCCCGAGGAGAGCGTGAAGCTGGCCGACTACCCGACAGACGTGAAGCCGGTATGCAAGACAAAGGGCGAGTATCAGAGGCTGTTGCAGGATCACGTTGACAGGCTGAGCGACTTGCAGCGGCTTCATTACGCGTCCAGCCGCTATGCGCTGCTGCTGATCTTTCAAGGGATGGATTCGGCCGGCAAGGATGGCGCGATTCGGCACGTGATGAGCGGGATTAACCCGGAGGGCTGCGAGGTTTTCAGCTTCCGCGAGCCGAGCGTCGAGGAGTTGAGCCATGACTTCCTGTGGCGCACGGTGTGCCGGCTCCCCAGGCGAGGGCGCATCGGCATCTTCAACCGCTCCTACTACGAAGAGGTGCTGGTGGTGCGGGTGCATCCGCGGATGCTGGTGAGCGAAGGACTGAGCGAGGCCATGCGCGACCCAAAGACCTTGTGGGCCAACCGGTGCCGCAGCATGGTTGACATGGAAAGGCATCTTTATGACTGTGGGACGCGGGTGGTGAAGATATTTCTGCACATGTCGAAAGAGGAGCAGAGAAAGCGCTTTCTCGACCGCATTGACGAGGCGCAGAAGAACTGGAAGTTCAGCCTGGCAGACATTCACGAAAGGAAATACTGGAAGCGCTACATGGATGCGTACGAGTACTGCCTGGGCGCCACCAGTACGCAGATCGCGCCCTGGTACGTTGTGCCCGCCGACGACAAGAAGAACGCCCGATTGATCGTCAGCCAGATTGTGCTGGAAGCCCTGGAGAGCCTGCACCTGGCGTATCCCAAGACGACGGCGCGGCGGCAGGCGGAGCTGCAGTTGATTCGCAAACAACTGACGAAGTGAAGTTCTGCGGCGGCGAGGCAGAAAGAGCCCCACACAAGTCTCAGGAAAACTTGTATGGGGCGTTGGAGCGAAAGCAGTGTAACGCGAGCTCTGAGGCGACCCTGTCGAAAGCCATTCCGGAGGAAACCGCGGCTTCGCCGAAGCAACATTCCCGGGTGGGTGGCATTGGTTAAGCGGGGCGAAATCTACGGAGCGCGCCATGCAACTGATTCCAGACTGCGACTTCCAAACTAAAACCAGGGAAGAGAGCCTCGTCCGGAACTACTGGGGCTGGACGGTGGTGCTGGTGGTCGTGCTCTGCTGCGTCGTGCTGACGGGAGCGGGATCAGGGGTGGTGGTGGTCGTGGTCTGGTGTTCCGTCACCTTCTGGTGGTGATGCTTGTACTTGCTCTTGGTCTCCGTGGTCTGGGTGGTCGCGGTGGGCGGCGGAGCGTCCTGCTGTGAGGTGGTAGTGGTGCTTGTGGTCTGCTGAGCGCTCTGCGCCATACCGGGCAGAGACAGAGTGAGAACCAGGGCCGATCCTAGAACGGTGGCAAACATTTTCTTCAAGGTCATGTAACTCTCCTTTGTAGCAACTATCCAATGAACAGAGTATTGCTTTCCGGGCGCTTAGTCTGAGCTATGCGGCTCACGGCGGGATACGGGGAAATGAGGCGGAGGAAGAGTTACGTGGACGCAGCTTTACATGAACGCAGCAAAGCCGGATACGTTGCTCGACAGCTTGCGATAGAACTGCCGCAATCTTTTTTCGGATACCGGGTGCGGACAATCTCAGCCGCGCATCACCGCTAGTCCCTGCGCGAGGTCGGCGATCAGGTCGGCGGTGCTCTCCAGCCCGATGTTGAGGCGCACGATGCGGTCGCCGTAATTGGTACGGCTGCGGACGTGGCTCATGTCGTAGGCGACGGCCAGGCTGGCCACGCCTCCCCAGCTATAACCGATTTGAAACAACGCGAGCGCGTCTACAAAGGCGCGGACTTGTTGGCCGCTGAACTCCGGAGTCAGGACCAGCGAGAAGAGTCCCGAGGAGCCGGAGAAGTCGCGCTGCCAGAGTTCGTGTCCCGGGCATCCATCGAGCGCCGGATGCAGAACGGTCTGCACCTCCGGCCGGGCGGCCAACCAGCGCGCAATCTCCAACGCCGACTGCTCCACATGCTTGAGGCGCACCGCCAGTGTGGTGAGGCCACGCAAGGCGAGGCTGCAATCGTCGGGCGAGACCGCCAGCCCGAGGCGCGCACGGACCTCGCCGAGCTTGTCGAAGTGGGCATGGTCGCGCACGGTCACCGAGCCGAGCAACAGGTCGCTATGGCCGCCGATGTACTTGGTTGCCGCCTGCACGGAGACGTCCACGCCGTGATCGAAGGCCGGGAAGAGAACTCCGGCGGACCAGGTATTGTCGAGCGCTACTGGGATGCCACGCTCATGCGCCGCGGCACAGATGGCCGGAACATCCTGAATCTCCATGGTGATGGAGCCCGGGCTTTCGGTCCAGACGAGGTGGGTGTTGGGGCGGAAGTGTTCGGCGATGGCGGCACCGACCTCCGACGGATAGAGCGAGGCCTCGATGCCGAAGCGGCGCAGAAGCTTTGCAGCCAGGATGCGATTCGGGCTGTAGGCATTCTCCGGAATTAGCACGTGGCTGCCGGCTGAGAGAAATGCGAGGTCCACGAGGCCGATGGCAGCCAGGCCGCTGGGAGTGAGCAGGGTGCGCGTGCCGCCTTCAAGCTCGGCGATGCGCGCGGCCAGTCCGAGAGTGGTTGGCGTGCCGTGCAGGCCGTAGGCGTAGCCGAACTCCTCCTGGTTCCAGTCCGTGTGGGTGGAGGCGCTATCGGGAAAGACGACGGTAGAGCCGCGATAGACGGGCACTGCCAGCGAGCGGAAGCCTTCCGGAACGCTCGTATCGGTGTGGATCAGCCGGGTCTTCCAGTCGCGAGTCTTCCAGTCTTTTGCCATGGCAGCATTTTACCCGGCTCCCCGGATAGGAGCTATGTATGCAGTGCTCCGGATACAAAACTGTTATACCTCGCCGTGTCAGGGACAAGGGTTTTCAACTCAAACGGCCAGTGTTTATGGAAAAACCTGACACAGGCCGCGAACAAATCATGCCTAGGGAGGTTCTTGTATATGCCTAAAACAAACTGAGCAATAAAGAGTTATTTATGTCATTCATAAAGGAAAACCCCGGCTGGAGCGAATACCTTAAGGACTTCTTAACCGGGTCTTAAGTTGTGTTTTAGGCGAGCGAAGGCATGATGTTCACGTGTTCCATATCTTCGGCTGCGAAGAGGAGTTTCCCGTGATTGGCGTGAATGCATGCAAGAGCTTTTGCATTGTGGTGCGGCTCGCTTTAGTAGGAGCTGTACTGGCCCTGTCGTTGCCACTGGTTGCGCAGGAAGGCAATGGCGTAACTGCGAAGAGAGAAAGTGTGACGCTGAGTGGAACCATTTCATGCTCAGGTCGCTTGAATCATCTGTACCGCTGCACAAGGTTTGACACGCTGCAAAGCTGCACGAACAGCTGCGTGCAGGCGGGAGGACATTACGTCCTTGTGTCGAAAGACAGGACCTTCCACCTGCTGGGAGCCGACGACAAACTGCGCGCGGCTGCCGGCGGCAAGGCTGACATCACCGGGTTGGCCGCGGAAAACGCGGTTGAGGTGATTTCGGTAACAAACGTCCACTAAGAAGTAGGTGCAAACCGGCCAGTGCGAATCAAATCTCGTGCGGGTCGTCCAAGCTATGTTGCTCGATTTGCGCTTTGCGGTTGCAGCGAAGAGATTCGTCCGAAGTTCGCTTAATCACACTTCACTCACGACAGGACATCAATAGAACGGCTATTGAACAAAGGAGCCAAGACTTGAAAACCATCGCACTAAGTTCGCTGAAGGGTGCGCTGCGAGCGGCTGCGCTCTGCATGATCGTGTCCCTCATCGCCGGGGGAGAATTGTCGGCCAATGGCTATGCGCAGACGCAGGCTTCGCCGGCGACGCCGACGACGACCTCGGATCCGGCGCTGACCAAGATACTGATTGAGATGCAATCGCGCATCGAGCATCTGGAAGAACTGCTGAAGAGTCACGGCATTCAGGCGGGCGAAGCTGCGGCCGCACCTTCGGCTACTCCAGCGGCGGCCGCTGCTCCGTCTGCACCGGCGCAGAGCGCGCCTCCTGTAGTGCCCAGCGCTGCGCCCGCTGCGCTGGCTGCCGCAACGGATACCGCTGCGAAGCCGGGCAAGCCCAAGCCCGTCGAACCTTTCTCCGACTGGGACTGGACGTGGCTGAACGGCAACCCGCGCAACAAGGACGTCGCGTTTGATTCGCCATTCTTTACTCCGGAGATTCGCGCCGACATCACGTACACCTATGACTTCAACCGTCCGATTGACAACTCCATGGGCGGCAGCAGCGAACTCTTCCGCTCCAATGAAATCCAGCTCGAGCAACTCGGCTTGGGCGGCGACTTCCACCACGACAACGTGCGCGCGCGCTTTATGACGCAGTTCGGCGCCTATTCCATGGCGACTATCCGCAACGATCCCAGCCCCAGCAAGGGCCAGTGGAATCTGGATGGCGCCAACCGCTACCTGGCCGAGGCCTATGGCGGATACCACCTCGACGTGATGCATGGCATCAATATTGACGCCGGCATCTTCATGTCCTACGTCGGCCTGTTCAGCTACTACAACTTTGACAACTGGGCCTACCAGCCCTCGTACGTGTCGTCGAACACGCCGTGGTTCTTCCAGGGCATCCGCCTTCAGTTTTTCCCCACGGCGCACCTCAAGATAGAACCGTGGATCATCAACGGATGGCAGAGCTACGGCTCGTCTAACTCACGCAAAGGCCTGGGCGGACAGATTAAATGGACTCCACGGCCGTGGCTGAACATTGTGAGTAACAATTACGGCCTGGGGCACGACGACCTTTACACGCCGAACCGCGGCCGCATTCACACCGACAACAGCGTCGAGGTCCGGTACTACGACAAGCCGAAGTCGAAGTGGCTGAGCAAATCCGCCTTCTCGCTGACCGGCGACATGGGTTGCGAGTTTGGTCCCAGCATGACGACCGCGCAGAACGTGTACATCCAGGGCGTGGGTTGCAAGGGGAACACTCACGACGTAAACAGCGTGGGCGGCGACCACTTTGCGGCCGGGATCAACCCGAAGCAAAGCTTCATCGGCTACATGTTCTACGACCGCAACTGGTTCGACAAAGATAAGTACGCGCTCACAATCGGCGGCGGACAGATCAACAACCCGGGCCGCTACCTTGTGCTGGTGCCGCCTATCAACGGTGAGACGGCTGCCTCGGCCGCGCTCAACTCGCCGTACTTCAGCTTCAATCCCAGCGATCCATTCAAAGCCTGGGACGTCTCGGCAACCTTTGACTACATGCCGCGGCAGTGGCTGACCTTCCGCGTAGAGTATGACTTCCGCCACGCCAACGTGCCTTACTGGAGCGGCCACGGCGGCATCACTCCGCCGAACGCCTATGGCTACACGCCGGGCACC
>Ga0181528_10000377_pt1 | contig 34024 bp, 36 predicted proteins | sample PEATcosm2014_Bin_47_FD_119742 | JGI IMG/M metagenome (GOLD analysis project Ga0181528, IMG submission 119742) | Peatland microbial communities from MTU Mesocosm Facility, Houghton, MI, USA - PEATcosm2014_Bin10_10_metaG | ecosystem: Environmental > Terrestrial > Soil > Wetlands > Peat | place...
CCGGCAGAAAACAACACGGAAGGCTTGCAAGCCGCCAACCCGATCAATTTCGGCTGGGGCTCCAAGATCGCTCCCCGCGTTGGTTTTGCCTATGACGTGTTCCGCAATGGCAAGCTGAAGATCTTTGGCAGTCATGGCGTGTTCAACGACATGATGAAGCTGAATCTCGCGATCAGCTCCTTTGGCGGCCAGTTCTGGGACAATTGCGTTTACCTGCTGAATGACCCCAAGTACACGGATATTGTTGCAACTCCGGGTGCTGATGGCCGTTATTGCGGGAACTCTGATTTCACCACGGAGACCAAGTTGGCTGCGAACCTGACTCCCACCGGTAATTCCGGCCAGAACACGTTCGTAGAGAATGTAAATTACCGCGGCAATGAAGGCGTTGTGCCGTCACTGAAGCCTTACCGTCAGCATGAGGAAGTGCTTGGTGTGGACTACGCGCTGCGCAAGAACCTGGCGTTTGAAGCACGGTGGGATCGCCGCCGTCTGGATCACGCCATCGAAGACGCGGCGCTCTTCTCTGGTATTAACGAGAACTTTGAAATCGTGAACCCCGGTGAAGGTCCGAACGCAACTAACGCGCTCTGCGGTGCGCTCTGCCCGCCGAACGTCAAAGCCGCACGCAGCTATGACGGCCTTGAGCTTCGACTGACTAAGGGATTTGCCAACAAGTGGTATGGCATGTTCAGCTACACCTACAGCAGCCTGCGCGGCAACTACGCCGGATTGACCAACACCGACCTTGCGGACGGTGGTGGCGGACGTAACTCACCCAACAACAGCCGTGCATTTGATGAAACGTACTTCCAGTACACCGCGTACGGCAAGCCGTTCAACGGACCATTGGGAACAGATCGCCCGAACACCTTCAAGGGCTATGCCTACTACCAGATGCCCTGGGGAGGAAAGCGCGCGGTCACCAACCTCGGCGTGTTCCAGACGATGTACCAAGGCACTCCGCTGAGCAGCTACATGGACGTGGGCGCCTACGGCGGCTACCCCGTGTATCCGGAAGGCCGTGGCAAGTGGACTCCGCTGACTCAAAACCAGAATGACGGATTCATCACCGCCGGTCCTACGGTCGTCAAGCGCACGCCCTGGTACATCCAGACGGACGCGAACCTGCAGCAGGACTTCAAAATCAACAAGAATAACGAAGCGCAGGTCTTGGGCTTCGAAATGACGGTCAGCAACTTGTTCAACCAGCACTCAGTGACTTCGCTGGATTCTGCGATCAACTCGTCGCAGGGATCCAGTTCGTTGACACCGGGCGGACTCCCGGTTGGCGGTCTGTTTGACGCTCTCGGAAATCCGATTGGGAACACAGCAGCCCAGGCATATGGCAACTTCGAACACGCTTATGACTGGAAGACGCTGCTCAATACCAACGTGAACCAGGGAGCGATCACTGCGACGAACCCGACAGGGCTGTCTCCGATCATCCTGAACAGCACCTACGGGCAGCCGCGCTCATTCCAGGCAGCTCGCACCGTTCGCTTCACTCTGAAGTACACCTTCTAAGTGAACGTAGAGCCGTAAACCTTCCGGGGAGCCCACAAGGCTCCCCGGTTTTTTGTGTTCAGGCGGGGCGGTCTCTACTCTGGATTGCTTCTCTGGCGGACCGAACTCCCAGAAAGGTGCAAGGAATTGGGTTTGGCTGGGAACTCTGCTCCGGCAAACTGCATCCATGTTGAAATTGCGCGCCGCAGGCCGTATCGTATTGTTCTGCCTGGGTGACGCGATTTTCCCCCGCCCAGGAGGGTCATCCGTATCAGATTTTTTCCTGGTGCGGTGTTTCATGGATTTCTGGCTGTTCCACTTGAAGGAGAGAGTGACCGATGGAAAGCAAGCCGGCACAGAACATACAAGACTCGTTTCTCAATACAGCACGGAAAGACAAGTCCGTCATCACGATTTACCTGCTCAGCGGCGTCAAGCTCTCCGGCCGCATTCGTTCGTTCGATAAGTATTCCGTGGTGCTTGAGACCAATAACCAGGAGCAGTTGATCTTCAAGCATGCAATCTCGACCGTAGTGATGGCGCGCGCGCCGCATCTGGAGCGCCCTGCCGGACACTCGGCGAGTGCACCCGCAGGTGCGCCAGTAACACCGGCAACGCCGATTTCTTCGACGTCGCAGGGGTGAGTCATCGCTGAGCGTCGCGCGCCCGGTCCACTGGAACTCGCGGTCGTTGCCGCAGAGGGGCAGACCCGTATTCCCGGCGGACCAGAACGCGCCTTCCTGGTTGGAGTCGATTTCCGCACGCGTCCGCATTCCCGTGGTGAGGGAAGCGATGAGGCTGCAGAGGACTCTGGCCGCAAGCCTGCGCGCATTCCTCCGCAAGCTCTGCAGGCTCGTTCAGCATCGCAGAGCGTGCGGCTGAACGCCGACAAACATACCCTCCCATTTAATTCCGAAGAGTCGCTGGCCGAACTGCGCGAGCTCACTACGAGCGCGGGCGGAGTGGTGGTAGGCGAGCTGTTGCAGCGCCGCGACCGGCCTGATCCGGCGACGCTGATTGGACGCGGCAAGGTGGAAGAGGTCGCGGCAGCCGCGAAATCCGCGGACTCGGACGTGATCATCTTCGATCACGAGCTCTCGTCGTCGCAGCTGCGCAACCTTGAACACGAGTTCCATTGCCGCGTGGTGGATCGCACGCAACTGATTCTCGACATCTTTGCCCGTCATGCACGGACCCGCGAAGGTCAGTTGCAGGTGGAGCTGGCGCAGCTTGAGTACATGCTGCCAAGGCTGGGTGGACGTGGCGCGGAGATGTCTCAGCTGGGCGGCGGCATTGGCACCCGCGGACCGGGCGAAACGCAACTTGAAACCGATCGCCGCAAGATTCATCGCCGCATCAAGCACGTCAAGGAACAGATTGAAGAAGTGCGCCGTGTCCGCTCGCAACAGCGCCAGCGGCGGGAGAGCATTCCGGTTCCGGTGATTGCCCTGGTGGGCTACACGAACGCGGGCAAATCGACATTGTTTAACGCGCTGACCCGGGCGGGCGTGCTGGAAAGTTCGCGCATGTTCGCCACTCTCGACCCCACGCTGCGCACCGTGACCTTGCCTTCGCGGCGCGAAGTGCTGCTGTCAGACACGGTGGGATTTATTCGCAACCTGCCGACCACGCTGGTCTCGGCCTTCCGCGCAACGCTGGAGGAAGTGCAGCGCGCGGCGATCCTGCTGCAGGTGACGGATGCGACGAGTCCTACGGCGGGCGAGCAGATGGAGCAGGTGGAGACGGTGCTGCGCGAGTTGGATTCGCTGGATAAGCCGCAGATCCACGTGCTGAACAAGATTGATCTGTTTGACGACGCGACCCGCGCCACGCTGAAGGATTCGGCGGAGAGCGTGCACATTTCGGCGGCGCGCGGACTGCATCTGGACCGGCTGCTGGCGGCCATTGACGCGCGCCTGGAGTTGGACCCGATCGAGCGGGCCTGCCTGCGAGTGCCGCAGTCTGAGGGAAGGGCGCTGGCGCAGATTGAATCGCGAGCGGTGGTGCTGTCTCGCAAGTATGGTGAAAACGAGATGGTGGAGTTTGAGGTGGATGCGCCGGAGTCGTTGCTGCGAAGGCTCAAGGCTTTTCGCGTGGACGGTGGGGCGAGGGCGAAGAAGGTTCGTGTGCGGCGCAAGGCTGCAACGGAGTCGAAGGAAAAGTGACCTCCGGTTGAGTCGTTTTCTGGAGTGAATACGCCGCAGACAAAAATCCAACGCAAAGTTGTATTCCAAGAGACGATTTTTCTTGTAATTCAGCTCATAAGAAAATTAAATGGGCCTATGGGTGAGGAGCGGTGACACTTTCCTCAACCGCAGGCCCATTCGATCCGGATTGGATCGGAGGCGTTAGCTATCATCGTAGCGCTGTGGGCGCGGCGGTCAAGCAAGATCGAAAGCACAATGTGGAATTTTTCACGATTCAAGGCCCGTATCGGGCTAAGAGCGGAGATTTATTGACAGTGCCTCTTCAGGAGTGTTAGGTTCAGAAGTTCCCAAAAGTCCTAACACTTCTCTGTCGTAGCACTCACAATACTGAAATGGAACAAACCCTCAAGCAATTAGGTGAATTACTGCTCGGCTCCATCCCTACGGTGGTGCTTCTGTTGGCCCTCTATGGCCTGTATCACGTGCTGCTGCACAAGCCACTGGAGGCCATACTGGCCGAGCGCCGCAAACGGACGCAAGGCGCTGTGGAACAGGCTCGCGCCGACATTGCGCTGGCTGCCAGCCGGGCCTCGGAGTACGAAATCCGTCTTCGCGACGCGCGCCTCGCCGTGTTCAAGGCGCTGGATGGCCGTCGCAAGCAGGCCGTGGAAGCACGCGCTGCAGCCGTAGCGCAGGCTCGCGAGCGGGCACAGCAGCAGATTGCCGAGGCCAAGACAAGGCTGGAGCAGGAGACTGCGGCCGCCCGCAACACACTTGGCGCCACCAGCGACAGCATTGCCAGCCAAATCATTCAGACCGTACTTCAGTCCGCCGGCTCCGCTCCGGTATCCGTGGGCGGCCGATAATGTTCAGAACAGTTCGAGTATGTATGCTCGCCGTTGGCCTGCTACTGGCATCCGGCATTTTGTTCTCCCAAAGCACTCCGCAAGCCTCCTCTCCCGCAGCCGTCTCCAGCGCACAACCTGCCGAAGTAAACAAGGCTCCTGAGGGCGCGCCGAAAGCGAGCGTCAAGGCCGAGTCCAACCGCGCGCCAGAGGAAGAGGAAGAAGAGAACATTCAGTTCAAGTATTCGCCCACTGTGAGGAAGGTGGCCAAGGCCACTGGACTGACGAAAGAGGCAGTGTACTGGATTTTCCTGATCATCAACTTCGTGATCCTCGCCGGGTTCCTGGTGTGGATGGTGAAGAAGATGATGCCCAATGGTTTCAAGCCGCGCACGGCTGAGATCCAGAAGGGTATTGAAGAGGCCCGCAAAGCGAGCGCAGAAGCCGCAACCCGGTTGAGCGAAATTGAAGGCCGCCTGGCCAAGCTCGACACGGAGATTGCCGAAGTCCGGGCCGCTGCCGAAGCCGACTTCAGCGCGGAAGAGCAGCGCATCAAGGCCTCGGCCGAAGAAGACGCGAAGCACGTGATCCAGGCTGCCGAGCAGGAGATTGCCGCCGCCGCGCGCACCGCGCAACGCGATCTGAAGGCGTTTGCCGCAGGGCTGGCCGTGGATCTGGCGGAGAAGAAGATCAACGTGGACGCGGCGACCGATCAGGCGCTGGTTCGCGACTTTGCCACCCAACTCGGAAAGGATGGTCAATAATGGCAGCTGTATCCAGCCGTTACGCCCGCGCCCTGGCCGACGTACTCACCGACGCGAAGCTCGATATCAGCAAGGCCGTCGCACAGCTTGGTTCGCTGGTGGCCGCGTTTGAGACGAGTAAGGAACTGCGCGAGGTATGGGAGTCTCCGGCAATTGCGGTGGAGCAGAAGCGCAATGTGCTGGACGCGCTGGCCGCCAAGACCGGCGTCACCGACCGTCCCATTCGCAACTTCATCGCGGTGCTCATCGATCAGGACCGCATCGCCCTGCTGCCTGAAATCGCGAAGGAACTGGACGCGGAACTGAACGTCCGCATGGGTCGCGTAGATGCCGACATTGTCAGCGCCCGTGAGCTTGGCGCCGAACAGCGCGCCGCGCTGACGGCAGAAGTCTCACGCCTGACCGGAAAGACGGTGGTGGCGCGTTATGCCACCGATGAAAAGCTGCTGGGCGGCGTCACCGTTCGCGTTGGCAGCACAATCTATGACGGCTCGGTGCGCGGTCAGTTGCAGCGCATTCGCCAGCAATTGTCAGAGAACTAGAGTTTCCTGTAGTCGTGCCGGGCAGTTTGCAAGGCGCGGCAATGTTTTGGATTTTGATTCTTCAAGTACCCTGCGGGTGAGAGCCTGCGGCTGGTAGCTGAGAGCTAACTAAATGGCGCAGATTAAAGCAGACGAGATTACACAGCTCATTCGTGAGCAGATTGAAAACTACGAAAACAAGATCACCGTGGATGAAGTTGGCACCGTGATCTCCGTTGGCGACGGCATCGCCCGCATCCACGGCCTGGACAAGGTCATGGCTGGCGAGTTGCTTTCCTTCCCGCACGGCATCGCGGGACTGGCCTTGAACCTCGATGAGGATCAGGTCGGCTCCGTGCTCCTTGGCGAAGCGACCGAGATCAAAGAGGGCGACCAGGTCAAGCGCACCGGAAAGATCATGAGCGTGCCGGTTGGCGATGCCATGATCGGCCGCGTAGTGAACGCACTCGGTCAGCCCATCGACGACAAGGGACCCATCGCCACCACCGAGTCCAACCCGGTGGAGCGCATTGCTCCTGGCGTGATTGATCGCCAGCCTGTGCGCGAACCGATGGCCACCGGCATCAAGGCCATCGACGCCATGATTCCCATTGGCCGCGGCCAGCGCGAACTCATCATTGGCGACCGCCAGACCGGCAAGACCGCCATCTGCATTGACACCATCATCAACCAGAAGGGCGGCGACTTGATCTGCGTGTACGTGGCGATCGGGCAGAAACGCTCCACGGTTGCGCAGGTGGTGAAGACACTGGAAGAAGCGGGCGCCATGGCGTACACCGTCGTGGTTGTGGCTTCGGCCTCTGATCCGGCGCCGCTGCAATACATTGCGCCGTACTCAGGCACGGCCATCGCGGAGTACTTCCGCGACACCAAGCGTCACGCGCTGGTGATCTATGACGATCTTTCGAAGCACGCCGCGGCGTATCGTGAAATTTCGCTGCTGCTGCGCCGTCCGCCAGGGCGTGAAGCGTATCCCGGCGACGTGTTCTATCTTCACTCCCGTCTGCTGGAGCGCTCCAGCAAACTGAGCGACAAGAATGGCGGCGGCTCCATTACTTCGCTGCCCATCATTGAGACGCAGGCGGGCGACGTTTCGGCCTACATTCCGACCAACGTCATCTCGATCACCGACGGTCAGATCTTTTTGGAAGCCGATCTGTTCAACTCCGGCGTACGTCCGGCAGTGAACGTGGGCATCTCGGTATCGCGCGTCGGATTCTCGGCGGCGGTGAAGGCGATGAAGCAGGTCGGTTCCAGCCTCAAGCTGGAGCTGGCGCAGTATCGCGAACTGGCTGCCTTCTCGCAGTTCGGTTCCGATCTCGACAAGGCCACGCAGGCGCAGTTGAATCGCGGCGCGCGCCTGGTTGAGCTGCTCAAGCAGGGCCAGTTCGAGCCACTGCCTTTCACGCACCAGGTGCTTGCCATTTATGCCGGAACCAACGGCTATCTGGACGACCTGGCGCTGGAAGATATTCGTCCCTTCGAGAAGGCGTTGTATGCCTACGTCGATACGGCCAATCCCGCGCTGTTCAAGAACATTGCGGACAAGAAGGCGCTGACCGACGACATCAAGACCGACATTGCCAAGACCATCAAGGAAGCGAAGGAACGCTTCCTCGCCGAGCGCAATGCCAACAAGCCAGCCGCCACTGCGGCTGCCAAGTAAAGGGCAACGTCCAGAGTGAACGAATATGCCTAGCGTTTTAGATATTCGGCGTCGTATTCGCAGCGTGAAGAGCACGCGGCAGATTACCAAGGCCATGAAGATGGTCTCTGCCGCCAAGCTTCGCCGCGCGCAGGAGCGAGCCCTGGCGGCCCGTCCCTACGCGCAGATGCTGACCAACGTGCTCAAGTCGCTGGTGGAGCGCGCCGACGTCATCGATCCCGAAACCGGCAAGGCCACGCATCCGCTGTTGGAGACGCGGCCCGAGCGCAACATTGTTCTGATCGTGGTCACCGGAGACCGCGGACTGGCTGGTGGTTTCAACTCCAACCTGCTGAAGGCCGCGCAACGCTTCCTGGATACGAAGCAGGGGATTAACGTGGACCTGGAGTGCGTGGGCCGCAAGGGCCGCGACTACTTCCGCCGCCGCTTTCCCTCGCAAGGTGCCGGAGAAGAGCGCACCAGCCTGCTGCGCGTTACCGGCGAGCATCTGGGCATTCTCAAGGTGCCGCAGTTCAGCCACGTTGCGCCCATCGCGGAAGACATCATTGAGCGCTACGCGAATGCTGAAATCGATGCGGTGTACGTGGTCTTCAACGAGTTCAAGTCGGTCATCGCACAGCGCCTAGTTGTTGAGCAGGTGTTGCCTGTGACCATGCTGGGCGAGCGCGACATCGAGCAGGCGATTGAGCTGTCAGAGGAAGAACGTGAACGGGCCGGCGAAGCTGCCGTCTCCGCGGGCGTCTCTCTGCAACCGCAAGACACCAGCGAAGTGGATCGCGCTGCTGCCGGTTTTGCCACCTCGCAGGTGGATTACATCTACGAGCAGCCAGCCGCTACGTTGTTCCGCGCGCTGCTGCCTAAGTATGTGATCGCGCAGATTTACCGCTCCATGCTGGAGTCGGTGGCCGCTGAGCATGCCGCCCGCATGACTGCCATGGATTCCGCTACCAACAACGCTGGAGATTTGATTGACTCACTTACGCTCACGATGAACCGCGCACGACAGGCGAACATTACCAAGGAAATCATCGAGATCGTCAGCGGAGCCGCGGCGCTGTAAAACAAGCTCTCGCGCAAGCGAGCGTCAACGGTTAAGATCTACGGTTTCTGTTTTGAGGTTTTACCTTGAAACTTTGAAACCTTGAAACTTTGAAACTAGGTTTACTCATATGCCTGAAAACATTGGACACGTTATTCAGATCGCAGGCCCGGCGGTGGACGTGCAGTTCACCGAGGCAGCGATTCCGCTCATTTACACAGCACTGCGCGTGGTCAGCGATGGCTTCAAGGTTCCGCAGCCCATCGATGTGATCCTTGAAGTGCAGCAGCACCTTGGCGAAGGCCGCGTGCGTTGCGTTGCCATGCAGCCCACAGAGGGCATGGTGCGCGGCATGAATGCCATCGACCTTGGCGGACCCATCAGCGTTCCCGTGGGCCGCCAGACGCTGGGCCGCGTGATGAACGTGATCGGCGAGCCGGTGGATAACCTCGGGCCGATCGGCGCCGAGACGCGCATGCCGATTCACCGTCTGGCTCCGGCCTTTGACGAACAGTCCACCAGCGCGGAGATGTTCGAGACCGGCATCAAGGTCATCGATCTCATCCAGCCCTTCTTGAAGGGCGGCAAAATTGGACTCTTCGGCGGCGCCGGTGTGGGCAAGACGGTCGTCATCCAGGAACTCATCAACAACGTGGCCAAGCAGCACGGCGGCTACTCGGTGTTCGCCGGAGTCGGCGAGCGCACCCGCGAGGGCAACGATCTCTGGCTGGAGTTCCAGGAGTCGGGCGTTATCGTTGCGGGCGATCCATCGAAGTCCAAGGCCGCACTGATCTACGGCCAGATGACGGAGCCTCCAGGGGCCCGTCTGCGCGTGGCTCTCACCGGCCTCACCGTCGCCGAGCACTTCCGCGACGCCGAGGGCGCTGATACGCTGCTCTTCATCGACAACATCTTCCGCTTCACGCAGGCGGGTTCCGAGGTTTCCACGCTGCTGGGCCGTATGCCTTCCGCCGTGGGATACCAGCCGAACCTGGCCAGCGAAATGGGCGAGTTGCAGGAGCGCATCACTTCCACCAAGCGCGGTTCGGTCACCTCGGTGCAGGCCATTTACGTGCCCGCCGACGATTTAACCGATCCGGCTCCGGCTACCACCTTTGCTCACCTTGACGCCACCACGGTGCTCAACCGCGCGCTGACTGAAATCGGCATCTATCCCGCGGTCGACCCCCTGGCTTCCACCTCGCGCATTCTCGATCCGCGCATCGTCGGCCAGGAGCACTATGATGTGGCGCAGAGCGTGAAGCGCACACTGCAGACCTACAAGGATCTGCAGGACATCATCGCCATTCTCGGCATCGACGAGCTTTCGGAAGACCAGAAGCTCACGGTGGCGCGCGCCCGCAAAGTGCAGCGCTTCCTCTCACAGCCTTTCCACGTGGCCGAGCAGTTTACGGGCTTCGCGGGCAAGTATGTGAAGGTGGCAGACACGGTGCGCAGCTTCAAGGAGATCATCGACGGTAAGCACGACGAGGTCCCTGAGCAGGCCTTCTACATGAAGGGCTCCATCGACGAAGTGCTGGAAGCCGCCGAGCAGATGAAGGCGAAGGCGTAAGAAGAATCGGGTAGCCCACTCAACTTTTCGTTGAGTGGGCAGTTGCCTTTGATTCACCAGGAAATTCACATGGCAGATACCATCGAACTCGAAATCGTCACGCCGGAACGCCTGGTCGTGAAAGACCGCGCGGAAGAGATTCAGATTCCGGGCCGCGGCGGCTACCTGGGAATTCTTCCGGGCCACGCACCGCTCATCACTGAACTGGCCGTCGGCGAAATCGTCTACAAGAATGCCGGCACCTCTACGCGACTCTCAGTGGCATGGGGGTTCGCCGAGGTTCTTCCCGACAAGGTCACCATCCTGGCTGAAACCGCCGAGCTCGCCGAAGACATCGACGTGCCGCGCGCCGAAGCCGCCCGCGATCGTGCACAGGAACACATCAAGCAAGCCGAAGACGCTGCTGCCTACGATGAAGCGGCCACGGCTCTGGCCCGGGCTGAAGCCCGCATCGCGGTGGCAAAAGGGAACTAGCCAGGAGCTTTCGAAATAACCATGCCCCGCTTATCTGCGGGGCATTTTTCGTTTTCGGAAACGCTCAAATTCCCTCCGGTTCTCGCTAGGTCAGGCCATGCCTTTATTGATACACTTTCCGGTTCACTCCAGGGGGGAGGACTCAATATGTCTATTCAATCCATCGGTGTGGTCGGTGCCGGAACAATGGGGAACGGCATCGCCCACGTCTGCGCCAAGGCCGGATACAACGTTGTGCTGGTTGAAGTAGAGCAGCGCTTTCTTGATCGCGGCATGGCTACCATTACCAAGAATCTTGCGCGCGAAGTAGAAAAAGCCAAGATCACTTCCAGCGAACGCGATGCCACGCTCACCCGCATCCAGGGCACTCTTTCGCGCGAATCACTTGCCGCGTGTCAGCTTGTCGTCGAGGCTGCCAGCGAGCGCTTCGAAATCAAGCAGGAGATCTTTCAGGCGCTCGACAAGATCTGCCCGAAGGAGACCATTCTTGCTTCCAACACTTCATCCATCTCCATCACAAAGATCGCCGGGCAGACCAAGCGTCCGGAGCGCGTCATTGGCATGCACTTCTTCAATCCCGTGCCCATCATGAAGCTGGTTGAAGTCATTCGCGGCATTGCCACCAGCGATGAAACATTTGACGCCGTGAAGGACACCTCCGAGAAGCTTGGCAAAATTCCCGTGCTGGTCAACGATGCGCCTGGCTTCGCCGCCAACCGCATTCTAATGCCGATGATCAATGAGGCGATCTACACGGTAATGGAAGGCGTGGCTACAGCCGAGGCCGTGGACGAGGTTCTCAAACTCGGCATGGCGCACCCCATGGGGCCGCTTACGCTCGCCGACTTCATTGGCCTCGATATCTGCCTGGACATCATGCGCGTGCTGCACGCTGGCATCGGCGATCCGAAGTACCGTCCGTGCCCGCTGCTGGTGAAGATGGTGGACGCCGGATGGCTTGGCCGCAAATCTGGCAGAGGGTTTTACAAGTACGAGTAGAGTCATACTCGTACGAGAAGAGCGCGGGCATAGTGCCCGCGCTTTTTTTGTCAGCTTGATTGTCTAATATCTACGAATGTGAATGTCATTGCTTTGCTGCTGCTGCTGCTTTAGCGTCATCCTCAGACGGTCCGTACACGCCCGGTACCTTCAGTCCAGCCTGCTTCATCAGCACTGTCATCTGCGCACGATGGTGGCACTGGTGCGAAATGACCACGGAGAGCACCGAGCCGTAGCGGAAGGTGCGCCCAAACATGGTGACTTCTTTCTCGAGTTGCGCGTCGCTGAACTTCTCCTGCACTGCATCGGCCAGTTGATGGACATTATGTTCGTACGCGGCAATGATCTCTTCCAGCTTCTCTGGTGCGGGCTTCTTATCGGGCATCGGCAGCAATCCGGCGTGTGCCGGAATCATGGCGATGCTCATGGTGATGTGCCACGCCAGCGAGCCAAGCGAGTATCCTCCGGGCGCAACACTCTGGGAGAGCTTCTCCTGACTCAACGCGTGAAACACCTTCAGCGTTGACTGGCTCTCCGCCTGCCACATGATTTCGAAATCATCTACTTTTCTGAACATAGCTGAAACAATAGTCCCGGCCGATGGCTTCGGCAAGTGGGCATCCAGCGCTGGTTGTGGTCGCGCGCGGTACTGGATAGAATCGGTCGGCAAGGAAATTTCTCTTCATGAACTCATCCAGTCCGGAACGTTTTCCGCTGCTGTTCACACTCTTCGGCCTGCTGCTGGGTATTGGCTGCGGCGTGCTGCACGTACTGGTGGAAACCATGGACGAGCCGGACCCGCTGCTCTCCGCGCTGGCCGTCACAGCTTGCACCATGCTGCTGGGCGTGCTGCGTCCTGCGCGGCCCTGGCGATGGGTTCTTCTTGTGGGCATTCCCGTGCCTATGGCGATTGGATTGGCCAGCATCGTCATTCCCACTGCGCACTTCACGCACGCCAGCATAGGAGGCTCATTCCTGGTCTCTCTGCCGGGTTGCGCTGGAGCCTTCGGCGGTTCGATCTTGCGGCGCAAAATGGGCGAGCTTTTCTCCGAGAAAGAAACGAAGCTCTAGCGGCCGCAGGCAGGGCCGCTACAAGCAGAAGAAAAGCGCCTCCGCAAACGGTGGCGCTTTTGCTTTTGACTTGCCGTAGAACTTGAAACTTTGAAACCTGCTTATGACGCTTCCCGTCGGCTTCTGATTTCCGAGTAGAGAACGACGCGATTGCGACCGCGCGCCTTGGCCTCGTAGAGAGCGGCGTCTGAGGCTTCCAGCAAATCACGTTTCAGGCGCGCCTCGTCGGGGAAGAGTGCCACGCCGATGCTGATTGTGACGTGCTCAGTCGTATCATCCATATGCCTGGGGTTCCCGGTGACGAAGCTGGCCTGCTCCACCGAGCTGCGCAGGCGCTGAGCCACCAGCAGGGCTCCGGCCTGATCGGTCTCCGGCAGCAGCAGGATGAACTCTTCGCCGCCATAGCGGGCGGCAGTATCGATCTCGCGAAGGTCGCGGGTAAGGATGGCGGCGAGGTCGCGCAGCACAAGGTCGCCGGCGTGGTGTCCTCGCGTATCGTTGAGGCGCTTGAAGTGATCGATGTCGATCATGAGTAGCGCCAGCGGCGTTCCTCGACGTTCGGCGCGCGCCAATTCCATATCTAGCTGCTGTTCAAAGTAGCCGCGCGTCTTCAGTCCGGTCAAAAAGTCGGTGAAGGCGAAGCGCAGCAGCGTTTCATTGGAGTAATCGCGCGCCAGCATGCTCTCTGCCACCAATGAGAGAAGCCACAGGAGTTGTGCGTCTTCGCGTGAGAAGCTGTCTGCGCGGTCTCCGAAGAACTGCAGCGAGCCGAGTACCCGGTTGCGTACAAAGAGTGGCACTATAAGCACGCTGTCCGCATTCATGGCTTCCAGTAGCAGGTCGGCTTCGGGCTGATCGTGGAGGACCAGCAGCAAAGGACGAGCTGCCTTGGCTGCCCAATAGTTCAAGACGTTGACGCGGCTGAAGTCCTGCTTGCCGGAAGCGGGCAAATTGCGAGAAGCACGCAAATGCATGACCTCGCTGTCCTCATCCCAGAAGTAGACAGCGGCACCGCGGAAGTTGACGATTTCAGCTGCCAGATCGCAGAGCAGGTTCAAGGTAGAGGCCAACTCCATCTCTAGTCCTGCCAGCATGCTCATGCGCAGCAGCACATTGACCTCGCGGGGGCGATGCACAATGGTCTGCTCAGGCAATTCAGAGAACACTTCAATGACGAAATGTTCCAGCGGTTCGGGTTCAGGGGACGAGGCGGGGTTCACTGCGTTGCCTCCGCGCGATTAGAAACAGATTGAGCGCATTAGTTAGGATGCATTCCGCGGGATTGGCGCTGCTCGGCAGGTGTTCCTCCGGATTTCCGCTCAATGAGTATTTCTACGCTTTCGGTTGCGGTTTTAAGCAATTCGCTTTAGGATTTAACTTGTTATCACCACGTACGTTTGGCTGTAAGGCCTGCTGACACAGGCTAGGAGTACAGAACAGGCAACGACTTACGGACGGGTATGACTCACCTTCCCGAACAGCAGCATCCTCGTAGTTTTCATTTCAGTTCAGTCTGATCCCGATTGCCCGGAGAGAACTCTGCCGGGGGTCGTTGGAGAACGAAGATGGCGTGGTACGCATACTGCATCAGTGAACAAGCGAACTTTCAGCAGGGCCGAGTTCGTCGCCCGTTTCTCATCGAGTCCTTGAAGGGCGTCAATGGAAGCCCGGTCCGGGGATTCCCTTGCGGCGATTTCGTGGTGATTGTCAGCGAAATCGAGCATGGAGAGCCTCTTACACAGCACGCAGCTATGGAGCACGCCCGCATTGTGAGCGAATGCTTCAAGGTGGCAACCCTGCTGCCGTTTAAATTCAGCACCATCTTTGAATCCGACGATGCTCTGCGCCAAGCTATCCGTAACAATAAAAAGACCTTTGCAGATTCCATCGCGAAGCTGCGCGGCAAGAGCGAGATGCACATCAAGGTCACGGTCCGCGAAGGCACGGCGATTGCCGAGGTTCTGGCAGCCATTCCCCATAAGGCGGGTGGAGAGTACCTGACCCGCCTCAAGGAGCACGCCAGCCGTGACCGTGAACGTCAGTCGCGAGCGCGGGCTCTTTCGGTACAGGTGAACAAACTGCTGAATCCGCTACAGGAAGAGGTTTCCTGCAAGAAGGTTGATACGGGAATCGTGCTCGACATTGCCCACCTCATTGAGAGCGATGGCGTTGAAAAGTATCAGAGCCGCTACTCCAGCGCGCTGCGCCAGTTCAAGGGCGTGGAGATTTCGATCTCAGGGCCTTGGCCGCCCTACCACTTCATGCCCAGCCCCGGGAAAGTACGTACGGTGCTGAACAATAATTGAGCTGAAGCGGAGAATATACAGATGAGGCCAGCCTAGCTGGCCTTTTCTGCGTCCCGCGGATTCGGGTTGACGAAGGTGGCAAATCAATACATATTGTTGCTATCCGAATACCACTTACGGAGTTTTAGCGAAACTTTTTTCACTGCAAGCTACTTTTTGACACAGTGTGGGCATCTGTCAGGAGAAGCTAGTTGGTCTTAGTTGGTAGCGCCCGTACCGGGCTGGGTATTCATTTAGCAAGTGTGGGTGTTTGAAAGCGCATATGTTTTCAGTCACTTTAGACCGGAGAGAGGGTTTTGGGATGCAGGCTGCTCTGAGAGTCAGGGTTTTGATTGTGGACGATGATCGTGCCCAATCGCACTTTTTGAGTGCCCACCTGACTCGGCGCGGCTTCGATGTGAGTGCAGCGGCCAGCGGAGACGAGGCAGTTCGCATGTTTCGTGTCTTTGACCCCTCCCTGGTGCTTCTCGATGCTGACGCCCGTGGCATGGATGGCATGGAGACACTCGAACGGTTGAAGCAGATGAAGCCCGAGGTGGCCATCATCATGACCGCCAGCAACAGCACACCGGAGCTGATCTTCCGGGCCTCCAAGATGGGTGCGGATGACTTTCTCTCCAAGCCGGTCGATCCGGCCGTACTCGATCAACGCATGATTCGCCTCCTTGACGGCCAGCGGCTGAACACCGAGGTCACGCAGCTCCGCGATCAAGTGCGGCGGCAGAGCGACTTCAGCATGCTCTTCGGCACCAGCCCGCGCATGGAAGACGTAAAGAACACCATCGAGCAGGTGGCAGACACCAACGCCACCGTCTTGATTCGGGGCGAAAGCGGAACCGGCAAGGAAGTGGTGGCGCGCATGGTGTTCTCCCATTCGCTGCGCCGTGAAAAGCCGTTTGTCAAAGTGAACTGTGCTGCCATTCCGCATGAACTGCTGGAGAGCGAACTGTTCGGCTATGAGCCGGGAGCCTTCACGGGAGCCAATCGCCAGAAGCTCGGCAAATTCGACTTGGCGCACGGCGGCACCATGTTCATGGACGAAATCAGCGAGATGCATCCCGCGCTGCAAGCCAAGCTGCTGCATGTCCTGCAGGATGGCGGGTTCTCCCGCCTGGGCGGTAAGCGTGACATTGCAGTGGACGTGCGTATGATCGCCGCCACCAACAAGCATCTGGAGCGCGCCGTGGAAGAAGGCATGTTCCGCGAGGATCTTTTCTACCGCCTCAACGTTGTCACCATTCACATTCCGCCGCTGCGTGAGCGGCGCGAGGAGATCCCCCTTTTCCTCGCCTTCTTCATGCGCAAGTACAGCGAATATTACGGCAAGCAGCCGCCTCCATTTTCTGACTACGCAATCAGCCGCATGATGGAGCACTCCTGGCCAGGAAACATTCGCGAGCTGGAGAACCTGGTGAAGCGCTATGTGATCGTGGGCAACGAGGCCCAGATCATTCGCGAGTTCGCCAACACCAAGCCAATGATCGTCTCTGGCGAGCGTGCAAACGCAGCCTGGGACCTCAACGGGAACGCCATTGCTGGCGATCGAGCGCGCCCGACCCCCCAGGCAGCCGCACCATCGGCTCCCGAGACGGAATCTATCTCCCTGCTTGAGATTGGGCGCCGCGCGGCCAACATCGCGGAGCGCGCGGCCATTGAGCGAGCGCTGAACCAGACGCGCTGGAATCGTCGCCAGGCAGCCAAGATTCTTAAGGTGAGTTATAAGGCCCTTTTAAACAAGCTCAAGGCTATGGAAGAAAGCGAAAACGGAAAGTCGGGTATATAGGCTCCACGAAGTGGCATCCAACTGCCAATTCCATGAAAGCGCCGAGGCCGGGAATAGGGCTGTCGAGAGCTCTCCGGCTGGCATAATCCCCTGCAAGCAAAATAATTTAAAGTTTTTTTAAAAAAATAATTGAATGCTGCTTCGTTGGAGCCGAACTTGCATCCTACCTACTAACAAAGAGGCCGAAATTCCAATGGAAGTTCCTCTCAAGAAGTATCGACTTCTCAAGGCTGTTCTGGCTTGCCGGAGCGGCGCCTAAATTTCTTCTTCTAGTTGTATTCCCACCCTCCCTTGCCTCTTTCAAGAAGCGATCCCAAATCGGGGTCGCTTTTTTGTGGTGGGGGTAGAAGCCGCCATCCGACAATTCCCAATTGCGAGTCATCGGTCCCTTGCATCCTAAGTCTGCGCACGATGCGTGCAGCTTTGCATTGACCGCCAAAGCCGGGGCGTCTATGATTCTCCGGTTTGTGGCGAATTGAGCGAATCAGGATTGGGAAGTTGGCCGAACTATGGACAAGCTAAGGATGGAGCATTACAGGATTCTGCTGGAAGCCCGGCGCCAGAACCTTCGAGCCAGTGTGGCGCGCACGGAGGAAGACGGTCGTGCCGCTCAGGTATCGGACTCCGCGCAAGATATTGTCGATCGCGCGTCCAGCTCTTATCAGAAGGAATTTCTTTTTGCCCGCAGTAACAGCGACCGCCAGTTTCTGCAGATGGTGGAGCACGCTCTCTCCAACATCAGCGAAGGCATTTACGGAGAATGTGAGAACTGCGGCAATGAGATTAACGAGCGCCGTCTGGAAGCCGTTCCATGGGCGCGCCACTGCATCAGTTGCCAGGAAAAGATGGAGCGCGGCGAGCTGCAGGAGCAGACGCAGGAGGGCTGAACCCGCTTACCCCTTGCGATTCGACTGGCCGCCTCTCCCGGGCGGCCATTTTCTTTTGTGGGTCTTTGCCTAGGGCCACTTCTTAAGGCTATCCAGAACGGTGGTATGTCACTGGTTTTCGGCTGAAAAGTGTACAACACTGGTGAGCAACTCTACATCCCATGCAGCAGTGGGAGGGTAGCGCTTGTGAAACTCGTGTGGGGATTTCTGATACTCGCTCTTTTGGGACTAGCCGCTTGTGGCTCAGGTACGAGTGCTTCTAGTTCCGGCGGAGGCGGTGGTGGTACCGGCGGCGGTGGCGGCGGAACTGGTGGTGGTGGCGGCGGCACCGGAAGCATTCAGTCGGTCAATCACATTGTGATCATGATGCAGGAGAACCGCAGCTTCGATCACTACTTCGGACACCTTGGCACGTATCGTGCGGCGCAGGGTGCTGGTACCGCAACGGACATCGACGGCACGCCTACAGGCATATCTGAGAAGACGTGGTGCAGCTACACGGACGATTTTCTGGGATATTGCAGCGGGGCGCCAGCGAATGTTTCACCGGTGCACATGATCACCCACTGCACGGGAGACCTGACCAGCAACTGGCAGGAGACCCACAACACAATCAATCTCTATAACCCCACGCAAGTCACAAACAGTCCGCCCATGGACGGTGCTGCCGCCATGCAGGGCGGTTATGCCTTCAACACAGGGCCGATTCCTCCTGCCACTACGGTTGTAGATGCCGCTGGCCAGCGCGCATTGGGCTACTACGACGAGACCGATCTGCCCTTCTATTACTGGGCGGCAACGCAGTTCGGCACCAGCAACCGCTGGTTCAGCGCGGTTCCTGCGCGCACCCAGATCAACCGCATGTATCTGCTGGCCGCAACCTCGCAGGGACACGTGCAACCGAACAGTTCCACCGATGTTTGGAACGTGACGGCGAAGACCATCTTCGAGTCACTGCAGGACGCGGGCATCACCTGGAAGGTGTATGTCACGGACTTCACTCCGGCCACGCCTTCGCTCAACAGTTACATGAATGCGTTCTATCTCTTCACCCCGAAGTACCAGGCGAACTTCGTGGATGCCAAGACTTTCGCGACTGACGCGGCCGCAGGCACGTTGCCTCAGGTCGCGCTGATCGAGTCCGGCTATGAGACGACCGCCGATATATCAGAGGTAGACGAGCATCCGCAGGCGAACATCCAGGTGGGCGCGGCGTATGTGGAGAGCATGGTTACGGCCTTGATGAAGGGCCCGAACTGGAAGGATTCGGTCTTCTTCCTGACCTATGACGAGTTCGGAGGATTCTACGATCACGTTCCACCGATGCAGACGGTGAATCCAGATGGCATCGCACCCGTGGATATTCCCGCGGGCGCACCCACGGGAGACTTCACGGTCTCAGGCTTGCGCGTGCCGCTGATGGTGATTTCGCCATTCACCATTCCGCACTTCGTCTCCAACAAACCAGCGGACTTTACCGCCATGCTCAAGTTCATCGAGACGCGTTTCAGTCTGCAACCCCTCAACAAGCGTGACGCGGCACAACAGGATATGACGGAGTTCTTCGACTGGACCTCGCCGAACTTGAGCTCAACCACTCCGCCTGCACAGCCCACCACTGGCGCGTGTTATTACGATCACGTTCCGTAAACCAGCGAAACAATCGTGAAACACGCGAGCTCCAAAACGATGCGCGCCCTGCACAAGCAGGGCGCGCATTTCTCTTGACCATGATTTTGGTTTTGATTCTAACCTTGAAACTCTGAAACTTTGAAACCTGTATAACCGTGCCTTACCGCTTCTTCGCCACTTTCTTCGCAACCGGCTTCGCCACCTTTTTCGCAACGGGCTTTGCCGCTGGTTTCGCCGTTTTCGTAGCTGCCGGCACTGGTTTTGCTTTTACTGCCGCACTCTTCGGTGGCGCTGATTTTGTCGGGGCCGTTTTCGCCGGAGTTTTTGCCGCCGGAGCTTTCGCCACAGGAGCTTTTGTCACGGCTTGTTTTGCCGCGGACTTCTTCTCCGTCTTTGCGTTGGTCTCAAGCTTTGCTTCCGCTTTGGTCGCGGAATCTCCATTCGCTTTCGCCGGAGCCGCATTCTCGGCCACTGCTTCCGTACCTTCCGCAGACACGGCTGAGATGGCGTTGGCCGCCACGGCCTTGGCCTTCGGTGGCACCACGGTCGGAATAGGCGCGGAGTTTTCTACACCCACCGCACCCAACTGCCGCAGCAGCACCTGCCGCATGCCGTCGATCGGTGCAGGCTTGCCTGTCCAGATTTCAAACTGTCGCGCTGCCTGGTGCACAAACATTTCCATGCCGCTGATGGTGCCCAGCCCCTTCGACTGCGCCATCTTGATCAAGCGCGTTTCAATCGGGTTGTAAACCGAATCGAAGACCCACAGCGTGTTCAGTTCGTTTTCTTCCAGCGGCGCATGCTTGTCATTGCCCATGCCCACCGGAGTCGCGTTGAAGATCACGTCGAAAGCAAGCTTCGGCAGCTCGCTCCGCTTCACGGTCTTCGAACCCGATAGCTTCGCCAGCGCCTGCGCCGTCGCCGGAGTGCGGTTCAGGATGGAAACCTCCGCGCCCTTCGCGCGCAGGCCAAAGACGGCGGCCCGTGCCGCGCCTCCTGCACCCAATACCAGCACCCGAGCTCCATCCAGTGCAATCCGCGGCTCCAGTGCGGCAACAACGCCGTACACGTCCGTGTTGAATCCGAACAGGCGGCCGTCCTTGCCGCGCACAATCGTGTTGCATGCCCCGGTCTGCTGAGTCAGTACGTCGCTGTTGTCCAGATGCTCCACCACGGCCTGCTTGTAAGGCATGGTCACGCTGACACCATCCATCGGCAGATCGGTAATGGTGGAGAGCAGATCCTCCAGGGTTTTGGCGTGCAGCGGCACATACACGGCGTTTACATTTTCGCGCCGGAAGGCCGAGTTCATCACCCAGGGAGACATGGAGTGCGAAACCGGATCGCCCGCAATTCCGTAGATCTTGGTCACCGAATCAATCTGCTCGATGCGGAAGAAATCCCGCAATTCACGATAAGTCGGCTGCCCGGGAGCAGTCTCTTTTCCCGCTTCAGCGGAGCCGAAAGTGAATGCCGCGCCAGCCCGGATTCCCAGGATTCGGCTCAACATTCCCTGCTCGCCCATGCACATGCCCACCATCGGATATTCCGAGCTGTGCTCTTCCAGGAAGCGGGTCATGAGCACGTTGTCATGCAGACAGGTGGCCGTGCCCACCACTTTGTAGAAGTCGGCGTTAAAGGCGCGCATGCGCCCAAAAGTCTCCTCCAGCTTGGAGGTGGTCTTGAAGTCGTGGCTTGAAAGGATGAGCGCAGCCCGTGAGCGCAGCTCTTCCCATTCGGCGCTGCCCATGGCTTCTGCCGTCTCAATCGAGATGTCGAGGGCCGGGCAGCCCGCCTCTGTGGCGCGCCGCAGAATGTCCAGTTCGGCCGCCAGCGAGCCCTTGAACTGCCCTCCCGCGCCGCTTCTCCGGCACGTGGCAATCAAGATCGCGTCTGGACGTAACTCCATGAGGCGACGAATCTTAGGCATCGCCGTCAGCGGAGCCTTCAGGTAGTCGAGCCGAAGCTCAATCAAGGTGTTTTCGCGCAAAACCGCTTCTGCCTTATCCAGCAGTTCGGTGGGCTCGCTTCCGGCAATCGTGACGCAGATTCTCGGAATGCGCAGGCGCAGGGATCGTGCAGCGTAGTTCATCGGTGAAACAGTCATTTGTGGGCACATGGTAATGATGCACTTGGCCCGTTTGCAATGGGCGAATGCATTATTCGTACATATTATTCCAGAAAAAGAGGGAAGTGCCTTTTAAGTTAACCACCCGGACCAAGGTTACTTGACCACCGAACTCCGCTTTGTTAGCTTCCGGATAACTATACATGCGGAAGGATCTCCCTCCGCACCTGCCGCCGGCGCGGCTGAAATGAGAACACGGAATGAAACGCCTGATCGCCATCTTCGCCCTCCTATCCGGGAGCCTGTGGGCGCAATCCAGCCCCGCCCTGGACGTTCCGGCTGCTTCGTCCAAGTCTAACGGCCCCAGCTACAGCCAGTTATACTGCTCCGGCTTCATTACGCATCAGAGCGTGCCGCGCACCAACTTCGTGGCCGCTTCCAAGGAAGCCCCGCATGAGGACCAGTACTCGACCGGTTCCATCCTCTTCATCGGAGGCCCAGGACTCGCCGAAGGTGAGCGCTACAGCGTGATTCGTCAGGTGGAGGACCCCGATCGCGAGGATTCTTCTCCTCTGCAGCGCAAGCGGCTCGGCCAGCTCGGCAAACTCTACCAGGAGATCGGATGGGTGACAGTCCATTCCGTGCAGAAGGGCGCGGCCGTCGCCAGCTTCGATTTTTCCTGTGACACGGCAGTTCCGGGAGACATCGTGGTGCCCTTCCATGAGAAGCCGAGCATCACGTTCCACACCACTGACCGGCCGGTAAACTCCTTCCTGCCTGCTTCTGGCGAGCCCACGGGCTACATCCTCGGCTCCAAGGACTTCATCGGGCTGCTCGGTACCGGTGCCGTCGTTTATACCGATTTCGGGGCAGCCAAAGGCGCACGTCCCGGAGACTATCTCTTCATCCGTCGCGGCTATGCCGATGCCAACCTCAACAAGATCGATCGCGCCTCTGTAGACCTGCCCAAGGGATACGATCCCAACGCGGTGAATCAGGCGCAACTCAAAGCCAGCGCCGACGCTCAGTTCCCCACGCACGTCCTTGGCGAGATGCTGGTGCTCAGCGTCAGCAATGAGTCCGCTACTGCCCTCATCACGCGCTCCTTCGCGGAGATTCAGTTGGGTGACGTCGTGCAGAGCGAAGACCGCCAGGCCGCAGTCAGCGAAGCTGCTCAAGCTGCCCCGGTTTCGCATTGCAGCATGGTCTCAAAGGCCCGCCGCGTCCTATTCCTCGGCCACGGTTGTGGGGGCAAGTAACACCTGAGCCCCAAGCGTCACGATGAAAGATCAAGCGCAGTACCCTGCGTTCCAGATTTGAATTGCTGCGCCTTTTTTCTTCCGTGTGAGCCAGATTGACCATTACCAAAGTTTGATGTTGTTTAGCGTTAAAGCATCGAGAGCGTGGATCGGTGCTGCTTTGCTCATTTCACGAGCACGTCTGCAGTGTTCCTGCCAAACAGCTCAGAAGAATGAGGAACATTGGTATGGGCGCATTTTGCTACAGAATTCTCGTGGTTGACGACGACGACAACTTGGCCGCAATGGCGAAGGCAATTCTCGAACAGCAGGGCTACGAGGTGCATCGCGCATCCGACGGATTCGGCGCACTGACGGCGCTGAAACAATCGCTGCCTGACATCATCATCTCTGATCTGCAGATGCCCAACATGAACGGATTCGAATTCCTGTCCATTGTTCGCAAGCGCTTTCCCAATATTCCCACCATCGCAATCAGTGGAGCGTTCTCTGTCGCCGATGTGCCGGAAAGCGTTTTGTGCGATGCTTTTCTTGAAAAGGGCCAGTATTCGCCCCAAGAACTTTTCCAGAAGATTGGCTTGCTCCTTGAATCACTGCCGGAACGCCCACACGTGGAGCAGAAGACCAATCCCGCTATCTGGATCCCCCTGACCAACGCAGATTACATTGCCGTGACATGTGCTTCCTGCCTGAGAACTTTTCCGGTTCCTGCGCCGCTTCCGGTGGGTGCCCACAACGTGGAATGTCACGCTTGCCAGGCGAATGTCTCATTCAACATCACCGACGAGTTCCGCGCCCGCTCGACCATTCAATAGCAAACTGGGCGATCCATCGAGCGCCGGGTGGCCCATACAAGCCATCCGTTGGCTTGTGTGGGGTCGTTGAACTTGTCTTTGCTTTGGATGTTGTTTCTGACTTTAACCTTGAAACCTTGAAACTTAATCCTTCAAACTTTCTCCCGGCTCTGCCTCTCCAAACACCTCTGCGGTGAATGCCTCGAGCGTTGCGCCTCTCTTCCATTGGTCCAAGGGCAGCCCGGCTTTGTGGCAAGTCTGTGAAAGAAAGGTCTCGCGATCCCAGGCCCACTCCGTTGGAACCTGCGGCAGCAGCAGGCCGCGATGTCCTCTGTAGCTCACCATCAAACCGTGGAGGCCCACCACAACGTCTTCCGGCGCAATCGCAAACATCGGAGACAGCACGCTGATCTCAAGTTGCAGCTTATCGAGTTCATCGCTGCTCACGGGCTCAAAGCGCGGATCATCCAGCGCTGCGGCCACAGCCATTTTGCGAACTGTTTCATCCAGCGGTCCGACGGCCACAATCAGGCCTATGCAGCCGCGCAGTTCGTGATTCTCGTGCAGAGTCACAAACGCACCGCGAGCTTCTTTCAGGTGGGCTGTTGCTTCAGGCAGAGTGGCATCTTCCCCGGTCACCGCAGAGCGGATACTCAGGTGCGCCAGTCGCAGCAACCAGCGCCGTTCTTCAGCGGAGTACTCAGCAGGCAAGTGGTCCCTCTCCCGCAGGGTGTGCACCTTTGAACTTCGACTTTGATCTTCGCAACCTGTGCAACCTTGCTTATCGTGCGCGCACATTCTTCTCGCCGTCCGGGCGATTCACCAGGAAGGGTAACGGTTTGCGGCGTTGTTCGCTCTGCCGTACCGCCTCCGTCCAGAACGAGTAGAAGTATGCCGAGGCCGAGGTCAGTGACACAACCAGCATCAGCCAGATTGCGCCCGTGGCAATGGCCACGCCGGGCAGCGTCATGCCGCCAATGTTCCACACCGGCCACGCATGCGCCATCAGCACAGAGACCACGGAGAGAATCTGAACCACGGTCTTGAACTTGCCAATCTCAAAGACCTTCAGGGTCATTTGTTCCTGCACCGCTACCGATTTCAGTCCGGTCACCATGAACTCGCGCGACACGATCAGCACGGCAATCCACGCCGGAACCAGCGCGGGGGCAAAGCGCACCAGCGCGATATACGCGGTTGATACCAGGAGCTTGTCAGCCAGCGGAGAGAGCAACGTGCCCAGTGTGGTCACCTGGTGCGTGCGCCGCGCCAGGTATCCGTCAACTCCATCGGTCAGCGAGCCAAGCAGAAACACCGCTGCGGCCAGCAACTCCTGTTGCCCATGCGTGGAGGTGAACAGGCTGGTGGCAAGTACCCAGAGGAGCAACGGCACGCAGCCTATGCGTGCCAGCGTGATGGAGTTTGGCAGATTCACGGGAAAGACAAGTCGGCGGTCACGCCGCCAGCGCTCCGATTATGCGTCCAGCACCAGCCAGATTCAAGGCGCGCCGGTAGTGCAATAACAATCCGCGTTACAGAAGCCAACGCAGCAGAGAAGCCTTAGTTCTCCGGCTTGGCCGCTGCGACCTCGCTCGATCCGGCTTCGGCTGCCGCAGCCTGCGGCTTCGCACTGTCGCGGTTCACCATATCCTTCAGCTCTTTGCTGGGCTTGAAGAATGGAATCTTCTTGGGAGGAACTTCGACACGGTCGCCCGTCTTCGGATTGCGTCCCACGCGCGGTTTGCGCTGGCGTGTGCGGAAACTTCCGAAGCCACGAATCTCGATCTTGTCTCCTGTGCGCAGAGCACGCACTACGCTGTCGAAGATCGTCTCCACAATGACTTCGCTGTCCTTGCGGGTCAACTCGGCCAGTCGGGACACTTCCTCGATCAGATCGGCTTTCGTCATGTCTTTGTCTCTCCGTGTAGGCGGATTTTTGAAAATCCCGTTGCCGGGCATCGCAACCGAAGGTTAAAACGTTGGCAAATGGGAGTTTACCACGCCCAAAGCCAAAAGCAGTAGGGGGCAAATTAAAGGAATTTTCGCCTCCCCGCCCAGCCTACTTCCCAAACAGCCTTCCCATAAAGCTGCGGAACCGGTGCAAAATCCCCGGCTTCTTCTCCGGAGGCTTGGTTTGGGCGGCGTCCACCGCCTGCGGTCCACTTACCTTGGGCAGCAGCGCCAAGGCCAGCCGGGAGTTATCAGTCGAAAGCGACAGGTGTGACACCGTTGTCGTGTAGTCCGGAACGTAGCCTTTCCCGCTGTAAACAAAGGAGCTATCCACTTCCATGTGCGCGTCGCTTTGGTCCGCAGTGTGAGTCTCGGTCTGAACCTCGGTGGCCTTGCCCTGCCTGGTTTCCGCTGGCTTCTCCGCTTCCGGCAGAGTTGCCTTCTCCGGCGCGTCCTTTAGCGGTGCGCCCTTTGTCTCCGGGCATCCGCAGTTCTTCGGAGCCTCGGCGGTCTGCGCGATCTTTCCCGCCTTGAAGAGCACGCTCTTTCCCGGAGTCAGTTGATAGCTTTCCGTGCCCATCATCTCTGCCACAAACACGGCTGCATCATTGCCCGGCAATGTGCGCAGGCAGGTGTCGCCAGAGGCGCCCACTGAAATTGCAAAATGAAAATTGCCTGGACTGATCAGTTGAATTCGGAAGTCCGGTGTCAGCAGGGAATCAGATGCACTGGGCAGCGAATAATCAACCTCCATGGCGCCCGCGTTCATTCCCAATGCCAAAGACTTTCCGGTTGCGTCTGCGGTGAGTGAGAGATTGGTCTTCGGACAGATGCGCAACTCTCCGCCGCGTTCCAGCTTCAGCACCGCCGCACCTTCTCCGGCGGAAACCTGCGAACCGCTGAGCACGCGCGTTCCGTTGCCTGTGAGCACAACTGATCCCCGCACGCTCGCATCGTTGGCAAATACCTCGCCAATTGCGGTCTGCGCGTGCAACGCGGGAGCGGCCAGCAGCGTACAGCAGAGCAGTGGCCAATACCTGTTCAACAAAGTTGATTGCCTCACCGAGTGGGTGGCTTGCTTGACGGCTCAAAGACCTTCTGCGTCTCGTCGTCGGCAACAAATTCATAGCTCTCAATGGCTGCGGCCACTTCAAACGCTCCGCCAGATTCGCCATCCACACGAACCACCTTACCGTGGCAGCGCACGCTGATCGGCTCCGTCATGGTTACTTCGGCCGGCAGCGTCACCGTGAACTCAATCTCCGAGTCGGCGTCCATGGCGGAATCGCAAACGAAACAGATGCCGTGCGAGCTGACGTCCTTGGTCTGTGCCGAGGCCTGCACCTCTTCGCCCGATGTGGTGGTCACCGTCACAGGCAGTTGAAGAGAAAACCGCTGTATTGCCCGCTTTTCGTGCCCAGTCTCGTCTTCCATCTGACGCGCTCCTTGCTATCAGCTTACGTTTCAACACGAAAGTGTCAAGCCAGTTGTTCATCGGCAGGTCCGTTACTAGTAAATAGCAGTTCTATCCTGAGAAGTGTCCTGTCATGATAAAACTAGCCGTTATCACCATCACACGCCCGGAACTCTGGTCGCGTTGGGGCGGGGCAGCTTCCTCCCCAAAGTAGCAGTGTCTTTCGCGCTTCACCCGCTCAAGACCACATTGTGACATCCTAGGCGGCGGGCATATACTCAGCTACTCTCTCTTTTGCTGGATAGGGTGCACAATGGTGATCCACGCGAGCCTTCTGTCGGCTGCCTGGAACTCGTCGTCGTTTGTTCTCGTTGTGCAGTTCGGATCGAAGCAGTAGCGTTTCATTGCTCAGTTCAGTTGCTCCGTCGAGGATGCATGAAGATCAAGTTCTGGGGCGTCCGTGGATCCACTCCCACTCCGCAATTGGAGAACATGCAATATGGAGGCAATACCTCCTGCGTGGAAGTCCGCGTCAATGACCACATCTACATCTTCGATTGCGGCACCGGATTCAGAAATCTCGGCAAGAGCCTGATGATCGAGCACGGCGAGCAGCCTATCTACGCTCACGTCTTCCTCTCCCACTTTCATTGGGATCACATCCAGGGCATTCCGTTCTTCCAGCCGCTTTACGAGAACTCAGACAACTACTTTTTCTTCCACTCCTCCAGCCGCACTCGGGGACTGCAGCGCGCCATTGAGGAGCAGATGGCAGACCCTTATTTCCCCGTCGACATGGGAGAGATGGCCGCCCACTGCAACTTCTATGACATGGAAGAAGAGCGCGTTGCCTTTGACGATTGCACCGTGCAATCCATGTGGCTCAACCATCCGCAAGGCTGCCTCGGCTTCCGCCTTGAAACCGCCAACGGAATCTTCGTCTACGCCACCGACAATGAGCCCGGCCATCCGGTCTTTGACCGCAACGTGCGCAAACTGGCGGAAGGCGCCGACGTTCTGATCTATGACGCCCAGTACCTGCCCGATGAGTACGAAGCCAAGCGTCGCGGCTGGGGACACAGTCACTGGCGCGAAGCCGTCAACGTCGTTCTGCAAAGCGGGGCCAAGGAACTCATCCTCTACCACCACGATCCTGACCACGACGACCAGTGCATCGACTCCCTGGTGAAAGCCGCCTCCGAATACTACCCCCACGTCCGCGCCGCCAGCGAAGGCCTCATCATCGAGCTGTGACGTGACGGACTCCGCAATCAATCTTGGTGGATCGTCTCGTTTCGATTTTGATCTGGCCTTGATTTTGATCTGATGTCTTCTTGATTTTGATCTCGATTCGAAGGGTCATTCTGAGCGCAGCGAAGAACCCCCGTACCAATCAAATCTCCCGCTCCGCTCACAGGCATCTCAACCAGCAACCAGTGCCCGGTCACTTCGCTCACGAGATTTCATGTTCGGGAATTCTACTCCGGTATAACCAGGTAACCGCGCGAGACAAGATAAGCCGCGACTCTTTCGAATGCCGCATCAGAACGCTTGGATTCGGCGGTGCCCCCGATGTGGGCCTTTCGTTCCAGATGCACTTCCCATTTCCCCAACTCACTCTTAACGGGCTTGACGTCGAAGCAAAAGCGGATCACACCCATTGAGTCCTCGTAGAGAATCGTTCGGGCTATTGGTCCAAATCGTACGGAATAGTTTGCAGTCTCGTCTTCGCTCCACGTCTTCATCATCCCGCACATCAGCACTTTACTGGCAGCTTGCGTTGATGGTCTGCCCGCACATGGTTCCGGTGAACGTGCAAGACGGTGTCTTGCCGAATGTCACCGTACTCGCAACGTTGATTTGGCAGACGCCCGCTGGGTCTGGGCCATAGGAGATCGCACCTGTTTCTGTGGCGGTCATGCTCATCAGCTGTCCGGCGGAGATATCAATCGTATTGTCGAAGACGACGCTGGGATCGCCATTGATAACGAGGTTCGATCCTGCAACGGAGCAGTTGGTGGGCACAGCCGTGATGGTTCCATCAATCTGGCCGCTATTGCTGGTTCCCAGGCTCCCCGAGAGATCGCTGGTGATGGTGATCGTGCCTCCGCCGCCGCACGCGATGGTACCGGTGGTGCAGTACTGGGCAGTCGAACCCTTTGGGCAGGGAGTGGTGGTGATGCTGGAGGCAGAGGCAGCCAGCCCCTGCTGCATCTGCGTTCCAATGGCAGCGACCTGCGCCGACGTTAGAACCTTGGAACTCTCTGAACTGTTGCCGCAGGCGGAGGAGAAAAGCAGGCATCCGGCGGCAAGAATGATCGCGAAAGAAAAGTAATACTTCTTCGGCATAAGCACCTCACGCGAGTAGCTTACTTCGGAACCGGACTTTGAGGGAGTACGAGGTTGTGATCGGGAGTGAACTGGTTCCAAATTGAACTCTGGACGGAGAACTACTTCCCCGCGCCCAACGTCGCCAGAAACGCCTTCGCGCCGTTTGATAAATGTTTATCCCGGCGCCGCACATAGTAGTACGCCAGCTTTGTATCCATGCCTGTCAGTCGCACTCCGGTCAAAAAGCCAGCGGCAATCTCGCGTTCCACTCCACCCAGCGCCTGCACGCTCACGCCCAGTCCAGCCTCCACCGCGCGCTTCACGCCCTCCAGGTTTCCGAACTCATACACGTGCTTCAGCGTGATCTTTTTTTCTTTCAGCCGTTCTTCCAGCACCGCCCGAGTTCCCGCCCCGCGAGCTGCCAGAATCACCGTCTCGCCCGCAAGGTCCTGCGGACGAATGCGCCGCTTCTTGGCCCACGCATGGCCCACCGGAGCAATCGCAATCATCTCGTCCACCAGAAATTCCTTGGCCACCAGTCGCGGATCGCTCACATCGTGACTCACCAATCCAATGTCCAACTTGTTCGCCAGCACCTTCGCCGCTGTGCGCTCGCTCAGTGAAATTTCCAGCGTCACTTCCACGTCAGGATACTTTTTCCGGAACGCCGCCAGCTTTGCCGGAAGCACGTAAACGGCAATCGGAAAGCTCGCTCCCAGCGCCACGCGTCCGCCATGCAAGCCTTTCAGATCGGCAATGCGCTGTTCGGCCGTGGCAACGGAATCCATGATGCTCTGCGTTGCCTCATACAGCACCTCGCCCGCAGCCGTTAACGCGACCTTCTTGCCCAGGCGGTCGAACATCGGCTCGCCAAAATAATCTTCCACCTGCCGGATATGCTTGCTCACTCCCGGCTGCGTCAGATGCAGGGCCTCCGCTGCACGGGTAAAACTGCGTGCCTGGCACACTGCGTGAAACACTCGTAATTGGCTTAAATCAATCATGACTGCAGGTTATGGTTTTCATCAAATCAATTCATTGGATTCATGTCAACTCTTTTCGTAAGCTACCAATCAGATCAAGTGAATGAAGGAGAACGCCATGAGCTGCGTACAATACGAAAACTTCCAAATCGAAACACCCGCTACCAAGCCCGGAACCAAGACTTTTGTCATGCTGCAGACCCGCACCGCCGCCGACGCCACCAGCCGCGTCAATGAGGCCCTCAACCTGGTCCTCGCCAACGGCTCCATGCCTGCGTAATCTTTCCCCCGGCCCGCCTGCCCTCCGCGTGGACGCCCGCGCGATGCAGGCGGGCAAACAACCTCTCTCAGCATCACCGCAAATCCCCCGCCTTTGACCTTCGAAACCTTGAAGCCGCCCTTCGCCTTGCAACTTCCACCTCTGCCGCGTAAATTGCCTAGAGCCGTCGCGGAGGTCTCTCATGGTCGATCTGGCGATTGTCGAGGGCAAGCTGGTGTTGCACGTGCGCGGAGCCGACAGGCTCTGGGCGCTCAAGAGTTCGCTTGAGATTCCACTGCCGCACATCATCGCCATTCGTGCCGATCCGGCCGCCGCGCGAGGCTGGTATCACGGCCTGCGCATGCCCGGAACCAACATCCCCGGCGTCATCACGGCCGGCACCTTCTATCAGGACGGCAAGCGCGTCTTCTGGGACGTTCACGATCCCGAGAACACCGTCACCATCGAGTTGAAGGATGAGCGCTACGCCGAGCTGATCGTCGAAGTCGCCACTCCCGCCGAAGCTGTCGCCATGGTCCAGGCCGCTCTGCCACAGTGATAGACCTGACTATTAGGGATGCGGTTCGCGGTAGAATCCGTAGTCATCCAGAGCTCGAAACAGGAGGCTCGAAGTGAAATCTCTAGCGCTTTCATTTCTTCTGTTCTTTGCCGTGGCCTCGTCTTCCCAAACCGCGCCCGATCTGCGATTCAACGGCCACACTCTCGGCGAGAGTGCAGAAACATTCTTTTCCACGTCTACCATCTCGGAGCTCAAGGTGCCGACGAAGGAATACTGCAAAGCACTTCTGGACGACCCAAACACGGCGAAGAACTACGAAGCGCAGAAAGCTGCCGCGAACAAGAAGGAGTTCTTCGCCTCGTATGTGAGCGGATGCCAGCAGGCAATGGCTGCACTGCGCGGAGAGGACGCCTCTGTCGGTGCGAGGTACGCATCGGAACTGGGCAAGGGCAATGTTCTGTTCGTTTCGGGGAAATTGATAGCTTTCAACTTCATTGTGAGTTCCTCTTTTGCTGACACCACTGCAGACATGGAGAGGCGCTTCGGATTCCCCGGCCGGAAATATCATTCTCTTCAAGGCAACGCTGGCACCGAGGAGATGCGTTGGGATACAGAAGGCATCCTCGCCGTCGTCGCCAAGCAGCCGTATACCGAGGGCGTCAGCATTCATGTGCGGCAAAAGCAGGCGGCGTCGGATTTCATGGCGCGCTATAAGGTGCCGGATTTGTTGGCTGAGAATACACAGCCTGCGCCGCCCGCAGCTCCGGCTTCTCAGGCCCCTCGCCAAGCGCGCGTCGCCATCATCCCCTGCACACCAGATTGCAGCACGGTCGTATCCCCTGACCGCTTGCGCGTCGCCCCTGGCGTGAGCCAGGGTTTGCTCATCTTCAAGGTGGAGCCCACCTATCCGCCTTCTGCCAAAGAGAGCCACATTCAAGGCAAGGTGGTGCTGCACGCCATCATTGGGAAGGATGGCATCCTCACCGAACTCGCACCAGTCTCCGGTCCCCAGGAACTTCTGCAGTCCGCAATGGACGCGGTACGGCAATGGCGGTATAAGCCTTACTTTATGAACGGCAAACCTGCCGAAATTGAAACGCAAATCACCGTCAACTATCAACTTAAGCCAACTGGCGTGCCAACCCAGTAGGTTTTGTGTGTCGCTCTGCCAGCCAGCCCTGTGGTAGATTGAAATGTTTACCCCTGCTTCCAGTCCGGCCCAAGGGGTACCCCGCTTTTTCAGCGCAGGAGAGATCGTTTCTTGGAAAATCGCAGTGCCCAGCATCACAAAGACCGCCTTATCGAGGCAATCAAAGAAGAGCTCGTCATCATCGTCACCGGAGAGCTTTCCGACCCTCGCATCGGTCTCGTTACCGTCAATGAAGTGGCCATGGCCCCCGGCGGCAAAGCCGCGCGCATCTACGTCTCTGTTGAGGGCGATGAGCGCGAGCAGAAGGAGTGCACCGCCGCGCTGAATGATGCGGTCGGCTACATCCGCCATCAGCTTGCTGACGCGCTCAGCCTGCGCATCGCTCCTGACCTTCATTTCGTGCTCGACAATTCCGGCCTCTACGGAGCCCGCATTGACGAACTCCTTCATCGCATCGACAAGCGGGGTAAAAAGCAGGGCAAATGAACACCCTCACCGATGTGGTGAAAGCCGTGCAGTCTCGCCAGCGTTGGGTGGTCACCTCCCACGCCCGGCCAGACGGAGACGCCGTCGGCAGCGTGCTTGGCTGCGTGCAGGTACTGCGCGCCATGGGCAAGCAGGCTGACGGCTATCTCGGTGACGGCGTGCCTTTCATCTATCGCGGCCTGCCCGGAGCTTCTGCCGTTCGCACTTCGCTTGCCGACCCTTCACTCTACGATGCCGTGTTCATCATCGAGTGTGACAGTTTTGCGCGCGCCAAAGTCCCGGGCATCTCCTCGCTCTTCTCCATCAACATCGACCATCACATGAGCTTCAAGGAGTTTGCCGACGTCAACTATGTGGTCCCCACCTCGGCAGCAGCTTCCGAGCTTGTGTACAACGTCGCCGTCGCTGCCGGAGTCACCATCACTCCGGAGATCGCCACCGTCCTCTACACCGCCGTGCTCACTGACACAGGCTCGTTCTGCTATTCCGGAACCACCGCGCAGACCTTCGCTTTTGCCAAGGCCATGGTGCAGGCCGGAGCCGATCCCGTCGCCATCGCGCAGCAGGTGTACTTCTCCAACCCCGCTTCCAAGATGCATCTTCTCGGGCGCGCTCTCGCCACGCTTCGCATTGAGGGTGCTATCTCCTGGATGCATGTTTCAGAGGCTGACATGCTCGCCAGCGGCGCAACCGAGCAGGATTGCGAGGGCCTCGTCAACTGGGCGCTCGGCATTCATGGCGTGGAGGCCACGGCCTTTTTTCGCGAGAGCGCGGACGCAAGCTACCGTGTCAGCCTGCGCAGCAAAGGGCGCGTCGATGTTGCCCGCATCGCCGAAACATTTGGCGGCGGCGGCCATCGCTGCGCCAGCGGACACGGCGTCGAGGGTCCCTATGAGGTCGCCACCGCCCGTGTTCTCAGCGCGCTTCGCGCCGCCCTCGAAGTGGCCATCGCTGCGAGGTCATAACCAGCTGTCAGAAATTCCAATTACATTTCACTTCAGAAAGCAGTCCTATGTACGCCTTGTTGCACGACCCCATGCAGTTGTTCTCTTTTGCCGGCGCTCTCATGATTCTCATCGCCTACGCCGGACACCAGTTCGGAACCATGAACCCGCGCTCTGCCGCCTATAACCTGCTCAACGCCTTCGGCAGTGGAATCCTCGGCTACGTCGCTCTCTTCCCCTTCAAACTCGGATTCGTCGTCCTCGAATTCGTCTGGGTTCTGATCAGCCTGTGGGCCATGCTCCGCCCCCGCCCCACCCAACCCAGCTAAGAAGAGAGCCATCCTTTCGCGCGCACTCTCTTCTTAGGAAATGTCATCCTGAGCGGGAAAGTGCCATTCTGATCGTGGAAGTGTCATCCTGAGCGCAGCGAAGGACCCCTACTCCGCTCAAATCTCCCGCGCCGCTCCAGAGGCTTCTCAACCAGCCAGCAGGGTGCCCCATCCTAACCTTCTGTTGGTTAGGGTGGGGTAGTTGACCTCGACCTGAATCCCCACAAAAAAAGAGCGCGACTCTTCTTCGCGCTCTCTGAACCCTGAAACTTGCTCTTTACTTCGCCACCAGCGCCGGAGCTC
>Ga0181528_10000378_pt1 | contig 33971 bp, 31 predicted proteins | sample PEATcosm2014_Bin_47_FD_119742 | JGI IMG/M metagenome (GOLD analysis project Ga0181528, IMG submission 119742) | Peatland microbial communities from MTU Mesocosm Facility, Houghton, MI, USA - PEATcosm2014_Bin10_10_metaG | ecosystem: Environmental > Terrestrial > Soil > Wetlands > Peat | place...
GAGTAGGACGTCGCCCGAATATGACACAAGGCCCCGGTTACCCCGGGGCCTTGTGCCTTTTATACCTGCCTTTGTCGGCTCACTTTTTCCTTCTACCTCATCGCCTTTCCTGGCTCCACCATTTTTTAGTTCCCAGCGCGGTCTCCTCGTCACAACCTCGCCTTCGTGTCTGCGTCCTTCGTCGGCCTTTGGTCTACACATCTCAGCGCGTTTTGGAGTCCAGGGAAGTTGTAGTATGTTCTGAGATGTTGCCCGGTAGAAGTCGAGCTTGACCGGCGCGGCATGTCGGTCGCGGAGATAGATCACTGGGGTACCTGGATGAACAACGTCATGCTCGCCGGGCTTGTTTGCGCATGCGCGTTTGCCGCGCCGCCGGCGCCGGGCACGGGCTCCATTGAGGGTAATGTTTTCAATTCGCTTACCGGAGCGCCCGTCCGGAAGGTCGTGGTGGAACTGATGACATCGCAGGTTTGGATCCGGCTGTCCGCCGAGACCGATGCCGCGGGCGGGTTCCAGTTCACCGCCCTGCCTCCAGGAAGCTACAGTTTATCCGCGAAACGTTCGGGATTCCTCGATCGTCCGGCTCGACGTCCCATCGTCCTGGGCCAGGACGAGCATGTGACCAACGTCGAGGTCCGCCTGCCTCCGCAAGGTGTGATCAGCGGTCATGTGCTGGACGAGGATGGCGACCCTGTGAGCAGCGCGCGGGCATGGATCTTCAAACAGGTCTACCGGGATGGCAGGAAGCAGTGGGACCAGCTCAATGGCGTCAGCCTTGCGGACGAGACCGGCGAGTATCGCTTCCCGAATCTCACGCCGGGCCGCTATTTGGTTAAAGCCGAGAACCTACGCCCAATGATCTATAACCACTACGTGGGTCCTGATCTGCAGGAGAAGTCCGCGATGAGTTATGCCCCGGCCTACTATCTCAATGCGCCGAGCGAACAGACTGCGTCGCCGGTGGAGGTAGGAGTGGGCGCGGAAGTTCGCGACATCGATATTCATCTCTCCAAGTTCGCGGTCGCCCCCTTTTTTCACGTCAGCGGAAGGGTGACCGGCTTGCCACCAGATTCGTCGATCACCGTCGGCATTTTCATGCGTTCCATTGACGGCTTCAGTCGTGCTGATGGAACTCAAGCAGGACCTCCAGAGTATGCGTTCAACGTGCGAGCGCAGCCCGGCCAATATGAGATCTTCGCAAACGTGTACTCCGGTGGCCCGGAGGCATATGCGAGCAGCAGCGTGAATGTGGCGGGGGACATCACCGGCGTTGTGCTCAGCCTGAACCCGGCCCCCGAAGTTACGGGCCGAATCAGTGTGGCAGAAAACGGCAGCCAGCCGAAGCTTAAGGGCGTAAAGGCGACTTTGCGCCAGCTCAGAAGTCAGATCGGCGTAACCGTTGTGCAATCCGACGCTGCGGGCAAGCTCGTCTTCCCCAAGCCCACCGCGCCTGGCCACTATTCGCTGGCGGTGGACGAGAATTCAATCCCCGATGGCTGTTACCTGAGGAGTGTGAAAGTGGGTGGGCAGGAAGTTTCCGCGGACGATATCGAAATTCGATTCTCGACCGAAATCGAGATTGTTCTCAGCAACAAAGCCGGTACCATCACCGGCTCAATAGTGGACAACGACGATAAGCCCTTTCCGAAATCGCGCGCTACGCTGATTCCCTCGGATACAAACTCACGGCCAGCAGCACAGATTGCCGATGACGCCGGCAAGTTCAAGTTCACAGCCCTGCGCCCCGGCACGTACAAGCTTCTTGCCTGGGAGGATGTGGATGACAGCTCCTGGCAAGACCCCGAATTTCGCAAAAAGTACGAAGGTCGCGCGAAGGAAATCACGGTTGGCCCCAGCGAGACACAAAACGCACAACTCCGCGCGATCGCAGCGGAGGAGATGAACTGAGCAGCGTCATAGCGGCAGCGCAATTGTCAGCAGTCAGAATCGCATCATTCCGCACGTCAAGCTGTCATCAATGTGCGAGGGTGAACTGATCGTCAGCGCGCGCTATCGCCCGCGCCGGTTTCCTGGCGTGTGAGCACCTGCCGGACGGCGTAAATCCGGCGTCCCTGGCTCTCGAAATAGGTGCGCATCATCATCTCGCCTAACAGGCCGGTGGTGAACATCAGCGCGCCCAGCCCGAGCAGCAGGCCACCCGCGAACAGCAGCGGACCGTGCTGCAAAATGATTTCCTGTCCAAGGATCTTCTTCACCAGCAGGAACGCGAGGATCGCGAAGCCGGACAAGGAACTGAGCAATCCGAGGCGGCCGAAGAAGTGCATCGGACTGGTCAGGTAGTGGAGCAGAAAGCGGATGGTCAGGATGTCGAAAAAGACATTGAATGTGCGGCCGATTCCGTAATGCGACGCACCGCCTTCACGCGGCGGATTCGAGATGGGCACCTCGGCAATGCGTGCGCCGTAATAACTCGCGAGCGCGGGTATAAAGCGGTGCAACTCGCCGTAGAGGTTTACGTCCTTGAGCACGTCTTTGCGATAGGCCTTATAAGTCGTGCCGAAATCGTGCAGTTCGACACCGGATATCTTGGACATGATCCAGTTCGCAACGCGCGACGGTAATCGCCGCATAATCGCGTTGTCTTTGCGCTCTTTGCGCCATCCGCTGGCGATGTCGTAGCCTTCTTCAATCTTCTGTAGCAGCGCGGGCAAGTCCGCTGGATCGTGCTGCAAATCGCCGTCCATCGCCACGATGATGTCGCCCCGGGCTTCATCAAAGCCAGCCGAGAGCGCGGCAGTCTGGCCGAAGTTGCGGCGCAGACGAATGACCTTCAGGCGCTTGTCGGTTTCCACCAGGTTGGCGAGAAGGTCAAAACTCCGGTCGGTCGAAGCGTCGTCGACGAAGATGATCTCGTAACGCTTTGTAATGGCTTCGAGAACCTCCGTCAGACGGTCGTAGAGGCGCAGAATCGCCCTCTCTTCGTTGTGAATCGGGATGACGACGGAGAGCATACAGCTAACCTCATGATAACTCGAAATTACTGATGCCAAAGGAGAAACGGTAGCCGCTAAATAGCCCGTCGGCGGCTGGATTTGTTAAAATCAAGAGAAGTCCGAAATGTCGAATCCCCAAGATCCACAGAACCCTCAGGGCCCGCCGCCGGGCCAAGGCGGAGGCGGGCAACTGCCTTTCGCCGATCGCCGTAACATCACGCCTGTCAACATTGAAGAGGAGATGCGCCGGTCGTATCTCGACTACTCGATGTCGGTGATCATCGGGCGAGCGTTGCCGGACGTGCGCGACGGGCTGAAACCCGTCCATCGCCGCATCCTGTTTGGGATGAGCGAAATGGGGCTGACGCATAATCGCCCCACGCGCAAGTGCGCAAAGATCGTCGGCGAAGTCCTCGGCAAATACCATCCCCACGGGGACACGGCCGTCTATGACGCATTGGTTCGCATGGCGCAGCCGTTCTCCATGCGGAATCCGCTGATTGAAGGCCAGGGCAATTTCGGCTCAGTGGATAACGATCCGCCCGCCGCAATGCGTTACACCGAGGCGCGGCTGTCCAAGATCGCTTCGATGCTGCTCGAAGATATCGACAAGGACACGGTCGAATTCCGAGCCAATTACGACGACAGCGAGCACGAACCCGAGGTTCTGCCCACGCGCGTTCCGAACCTGCTGGTGAACGGCAGTGAGGGCATCGCCGTCGGCATGGCGACCCGCATCCCGCCGCACAACCTGCGAGAGATCATCGAGGCAACGGTTGCGCTGGTCGAGGACCCGTCGCTCACGCTCGACAAAATCATGGAGATGGTGCCCGGGCCGGATTTCCCGACCGGCGGCATTCTTCTCGGACGACAAGGCATCGTCGACTACTTCACGCGGGGTCGCGGCAGCCTGAAGATTCGTGCCAAAGTCCGTCCTGAGAAGTTCGGCAAGGACCGCGACGCCATTATCATCGACGAATTGCCTTACCAGGTAAACAAGGCCAAGCTGGTCGAGCAGATCGCTTCGTTAGTGAACGAGAAGAAGATCGACGGCATCAGCAATATTCGCGACGAAAGCGATCGCGACGGCATGCGCGTCATGATCGAACTGAAGCGCGGCGAGCAATTCGACATCGTTCTCAACAACCTGTACAAGCTGACGCAAATGCAGATCAGCTTCGGCGTGATCCTGCTCTCCATCGTCAACGGCCAGCCCCGCGAGTTGGGGCTGATCGACGTCATCAAGCGTTTCATCGAACACCGCGTGGAAGTTGTCCGCCGCAGGACCGAATTCTTGCTCCGCAAGGCACGCGATCGTGAACACCTGCTGCTTGGATTCCAGAAAGCACTGCAGAATCTCGATGCCGTCATCGAGACGGTGCGCGCCTCCCGCAATCCAAAAGAAGCCAGGGAAGCCCTGATGGGCACTACGCTCTTCCCCGAGAATGCCAACCTCGAGCGGGTGATCGCCAAGTGGTCGCCGACCATTGCTTTCAATGGCGAACAAATCTCGCGCTTTGATTTCAGCGAGCGTCAGGCGCAAGCGATCATTGAACTCCAACTCCAGCGCCTCACGGGCATGGAGCAGCAGAAGATTCTCGACGAGTTGGCCGAGATCGAGCGCATGATCGCCGGCTATCTCGAAATCCTCAATAGCGATGGCCGGCTTCGCGCCGTCATCGTGCAGGAACTGCGCCAGGTTCAGAAGGACTTTGGAGACGCGCGCAGGACGCAGATCATCGACGATGAGGGCGACATCAACATCGAAGACCTCATCAAGATGGAAGATGTCGTGGTGACGGTTTCGCGCGGCGGATATCTCAAGCGCACTGCACTCGACACTTACCGGCGTCAGACCCGCGGTGGCAAAGGCCGAATCGGCATGACGACCCGCAGCGAGGACGTCGTGGAGCACATGATCAGTGCCTCCACGCATTCCTACCTGCTGATCTTCACCAACAAGGGCCGTCTCTACTGGCTGAAGATTTATAACATCCCCGACGCCGGCTCGGCCAGCAAGGGCAAGAACATCAGCCAGCTCATCTCGCTGCAGGAAGAGGAGACCATCAAGGCCTTCCTGCCCGTGAAGGAGTTCACGCCGAACGAATTCGTTGTGATGGCCACCAAGCAGGGCGTCATCAAGAAATGCGAGCTGACGGAGTTCGACAATCCGCTCTCGCGCGGCATCATCGCTATCGGCCTGAAGACCGACGACGACGAACTCATTTCCGCCAAGATCAGCACTGGCAACGACCTTGTCTTCATCGCAACTCGCGATGGCATGGCGATCAAGTTCCCGGAAGCTGACGTTCGGCCGATGGGGCGTCCTGCCGCCGGAGTCATCTCGATGAAGCTGGATAAGAACGACGCCATCGTCGCCATGGAAGTGGTGACGGAGGAGAGCCTGATCCTCTCGATCGCCGAAAACGGCATGGGCAAGCGCACTCGGGCCGCCGAGTACCGTTCACAGAGCCGTGCGGGCCGCGGCGTCATTAACATGAAGCTCAGCCGGAAGACCGGTCCGGTGGTTTCTGTCCTCGAAGTCAAGGAAGACACAGATGTCATCGTGATCACCAAGAACGGGCAGATCATCCGCACCGAAGCCGCGCAGATCCGCAAGACGGGCCGCTCGGCGCAGGGCGTCAAACTCGTCACGCTGGATGAAGGCGATGCGGTCGCAGCGGCCTGCACGGTGGAAGAAGCCGCCCCCGACGAAGACGGCGAAAACGGCGAAGATGTGCAGGGTAACCTGCCGCTGGCGTAAAGCGAGTCTTCAAGCCCGATTAAAGCAGAGCGGCTCGCTCCGGACGATTTCCGGACGAGCCGCTCTTTCAGTCTCGCGCCGCCTGGGAGCGCCGATCTCCAGATCGGCCACGTCCGCTCGCGCGAGTAGTAACTCAAGCGTGTATTCGCGCGCAGGAGAGCGTACTGGCTCCGTTACCGGCGGTGGGACGGAGCCGATCTGGAGATCGGCGCTCCCAGGGGCTACCGCGCTCCTGTAGGATATTGAGGTTAGGTTTTGCCCAATATCAGGAGTTCCACCCAATGAAAGCCCTTTCTATTCGAAATCTCTGCTCCCTTTTGTCTCTACTGATTCTGATCGCGATTCCGACGGCCGCACTCGATAACGGCTTGGGGAAGACCCCACCGATGGGCTGGAACAGTTGGAACAAGTTCGGTTGTAATGTCTCCGAGAAACTGATCCGCGACACTGCCGACGCGGTGGTTGCTTCCGGCATGAAGGATGCCGGCTACAGGTACGTCGTCATCGACGATTGCTGGCAGGTGAAGCGCGACGCGGACGGCACCATCGTCGCCGATCCTCAGCGGTTTCCTTCGGGTATCAAGGCGCTCGGCGATTATGTTCACTCGAAGGGCCTGCTGTTCGGCATCTACTCGGATGCCGGTTCAAAGACTTGCGCCGGCCGGCCTGGCTCTCACGGGTACGAATTCCAGGATGCCCGCACGTACGCCTCCTGGGGCGTCGACTATCTGAAATACGATTGGTGCAACGCCGAGCGGCAGGACTCCATCGAGTCCTACACACTGATGAGCAAAGCGCTCAAGGCGACCGGCCGGCCGATCCTGTTCTCTCTATGCGAATGGGGTTCCACGAAGCCCTGGTTGTGGGCGAAGGACGTCGGCAACATCTGGCGCTCCACGGGCGACATTGTGAATTGCTGGGACTGCAAAGAGAAGTGGGGCGGCAACGGCGTCGTGCAGATTCTCGACTTGCTGGACGGCACTGAAGCGTACGCGGGGCCGGGCCATTTCAACGACCCGGACATGCTGGAAGTCGGCAACGCCAAACTGACGCCGGACGAAAACCGCGCGCACTTCGCCATGTGGGCCATCCTGGCCGCGCCACTCATCGCGGGCAACGACATCCGCAACATGGACGCCGACACGAAGGCGGTTCTCACCGACAAAGAGGTTCTCGCTATCGATCAGGATCCGCTGGGCAAACAGGGCCGCCGCGTGGCCAAAGATGGAGACAAGGAAGTGTGGGCTCGCGAACTGCAGGGCGGTAACCGCGCCGTCGCGCTGCTGAACCGCGCTGCAACGCCGCAGTCGATCACGGTCAAATGGGAAGACCTCGGCTATCCGGCTCACCTCTCCGCGCAACTGCGTGACCTTTGGCAGCACAAGGACCTCGGCTCCAAGACCAGTTCCTTCACGGCTACTGTCCCGCCGCACGCCGCCGTGCTGGTCGCCGTTAAACCGTAAGTTCGTAAGCGCAGTATCGTGGAGCGGCTCAGTCGTGGGCCGCTCCACCAATTCGGAGGAATTCGGCACAATGAGAACGCTCTTTGCTCGAAATCTCTGTTTCCTTTTGTTTCTGCTGATTCTGATCGCGATCCCGGCAGCCGCGCTCGACAACGGTCTGGGACGAACCCCGCCGATGGGTTGGAACAGTTGGAACAAATTCGGATGTAACGTCTCGGAGAAACTGATCCGTGAGACCGCCGACGCTATGGTTGCGTCAGGTATGAAGGACGCTGGCTACAAGTACGTCGTCATCGACGATTGCTGGCAGGTGAAGCGCGACGCGGATGGCACGATCGTCGCCGATCCGGAGAGGTTCCCCTCGGGCATCAAGGCGCTCGCCGAGTATGTCCACTCGAAGGGCCTGCTATTCGGGATTTACTCCGACGCCGGCTCGAAGACGTGCGAGGGACGGCCCGGCTCGCACGGCTACGAGTACCAAGACGCACGGACGTACGCCTCCTGGGGCGTCGACTATTTGAAGTACGATTGGTGCAATGCCGAGCGGCAGGACTCCATCGAGTCCTACACGCTGATGAGCAAGGCGCTCAAGGCGACCGGCCGCCCGATCCTGTTCTCGCTTTGCGAGTGGGGCTCAACCAAACCCTGGCTGTGGGCCAAGGACGTAGGCAACGTCTGGCGCTCGACGGGCGACATTACCAATTGCTGGGACTGTCAGCAAAAGCCGGACGATCTGCTTGGCGTCGTGCAGATCCTCGATTTGCTGGATGGAACCGAATCCTACGCCGGACCGGGCCATTTCAATGATCCCGACATGCTGGAGGTGGGCAACGGCAAACTGACGCCGGACGAAAACCGCGCGCACTTCGCCATGTGGGCCATACTGGCCGCGCCGCTCATCGCCGGCAACGACCTGCGCAGCATGGACGCCGACACGAAGGCGGTTCTCACCGACAAAGAAGTCCTCGCCATCGATCAGGACCCGCTCGGCAAGCAGGGCCGCCGCGTGGCCAAGGATGGCGACAAGGAAGTGTGGGCGCGCGAACTGCAGGGCGGCAACCGCGCCGTCGCGCTGCTGAACCGCGCCGCAACGCCGCAGTCCATCACGGTGAAGTGGGAAGACCTCGGCTATCCGGCTCACCTCTCAGCACAACTGCGCGACCTCTGGCAGCACAAAGACCTCGGCGCTAAGTCGGGCTCTTTCACAGCCACCGTTCCGCCGCACGCCGCCGTATTGGTCACTGTCAAACCGTAGATTCGTCAACTCGGCAACTCCAGGTTCGCGGAGCGGCCCATGAATGAGCCGTTCCGCGAGTCCATTTCGGGTGGCAGGACGGGCTGATTTCCCCTGGGTGCAAGCCGCAATACTGTTCACTTACAAGGCAATATGGTGGGGCAGACGATCAGTTTGTGTCGTCTGCCGGGTTCCGGACGCGACAGACCACGCAAGGCGATGGTCTGTCCCACAAAGTGAACAGCATTGGTGCTAGCCGCAGTTTCATTCGGTCTCCGGAACGCTGTCGAGAAACGAAAACCGTAAAGATTTACGGTTTTTTGTCCGTAACTGATTGATTCCAAGTTCAAAACAGTAACTTCTTTACGGTTTCTGTTTTTCGTCCCACGCGCTTACGGCAGCGCGAACGCGTGATACGTCCCGCCGCTTTTCCCGCCGAACTTACCCCCGCCCGCGCCAATCATGATGAATTGCTTTCCGCCCGCCTCATACACCGCCGGCGATGAGGCGGCCGCGGCCGGCAGGACTGTCTCCCACAACAACTCGCCGGTTCGCTTGTCGTAGGCGTGCAGCTTGTTGTCGAACAACGTCGCTCCGATGAACAGCAGGCCGCCCGCCGTGGCTACCGAGCCGCCATAGTTCTGGCTGCCCGTGTTCGGCATGCCCTTCTGCACCAACTCGGGATACTCGCCAAACGGCTTGCGCCAGGCGAAACTGCTGTCGTCGAGATTGATCGCGGTCAGAGTGCCCCAAGGCGGCTGAACGGCGGGATAGCCTTGCGCATCCTGGAACCAGACGTAGCCGTCCAGCGTGTACTTGAGCGTCAGCCGCGGGTCCTGTTCCGTGGCGGTAGCCTCCTTCGCCTCGCCCGTCATCAGGTAGCGCGCGATGGCGTTCACCGCCGATTCGCCGATGCCGCCGAAGCCGGGCATGCGCGCCGAGCCGTGGCGAATGACTTTGACCACGTCGTCGAACTTGCGCCGTGAGGCGATGTTTTTCAAAGCGGGCACTTCGTTGCCGCTCCCGCTCAGGTCCGGACGATGGCAGGACGCGCAGTTGCGCAAGTAGAGCGTGCGTCCAGTGCTCTTCTCGGCGGCCTCGGCTCGCGGGATCAGCCGGATGATGCTGGGCATCTCGTTGGCGTTCACATACAGCAGCCGGGCTTCGGGATCCCAGGTCGAGCCACCCCACTCGCCGCCGCCATCGAACCCCGGCATGATGAGCGTCCCTTCGAGGCTCGGAGGCATAAACTGCGAGCCCTTCTTGAGCTTGCGGTAGCGCTCCAAAGCATCCTGGCGGGCTTCCGGCGTGCGCACCGTCAGGTCGGACTCGTCGATCTTCTGGCGCGTGAACGGCGGCGGAGACGTGGGCAGCGGTTCGGACTTTGCCGGCGCCTCCCCGTCCACCGCTTCCTGCGGAACCGGCACTTCTTCAATGGGGACAAGCGCCTTGCCGGTCTCCCGCTCGAAGACGTAAACGTGCCCGCTCTTGGTGATCTGCGCGACCGCGTCGATGTCCTTCCCGTCGCGTCGCACGGTCACCAGCGAGGGTGGAGCCGGCAGATCGCGGTCCCACATGTCGTGCCGGATCATCTGGAAATGCCAGATACGGCGGCCGGTTTTCGCGTCCAAAGCGAGCAGACAATTCGCGTATAAATTGTCGCCGGCTCGGTTGGCGCCATAGAAGTCGAAGGCGGTCGAGCCCGTGGGCACGAACAGGATTCCACGCTTCTCGTCGAGCGTCAGGCCGGCCCAGCTATTGGCGGCGCCAAGGAACTCCCGCGCGTTCGGCGGGAAGGTCTCCGCGCCGGGCTCGTTCGGATACGGAATCGTGTGGAAGGCCCATTTCTGCTCGCCGGTGCGGGCATCGTATGCCCGGATGTCGCCCGGCGCGGCGGGCAAGCCTTCACTGTTGAGGCAGCCGATAATAATCAGGTCGCCGTAGACCGCGCCAGGCGAAGTCACAGTCACCGGCGTGTTGTCCACGTTGCGGCCCAGACCCTCTTTGAGATTGATGAATCCGGCCTTCTTCGATGAGCCCGCAGGTGGCTTGCCGAATGCAGGATCGGGCTTCCCCGTGCGAGCGTTGATCGAATAGAACTTTTCATCGACCGAGAAATAGAGCCGGCGCGACTTGCCTCTGTCCGCTTTGCTCTCCCAATACATCAGCCCGCGGTTGCGGTATTTGCTGTTCACCGGCGCGCCGTTGTGCGGGTCGAAGCGCCACAGCACGCGTCCTGTTGCGGCATTGAGCGCGATGAGCCGCAGCTTCGGCGTGGTGATGTAGGCGATCCCGTGGGCGATCAGCGGCGTACACTGCATCTCGGAGCCTTCGAAGGCGTCGCCGGTATCGTAGCTCCAGGCCTGCCGCAGCGTCGCCACGTTGCCGCGGTCGATCTGCTTCAGCGGGCTATAGTGCGTGTGCCCAAAGCCTCCGCCGTAGGCCCGCCACTCCCGTTCCGCGTCAACCTCCGAGGCGAAGCTGTAGGCACTCAGAGCTAATCCCAATCCCAGAACAACCGTAACTTGCATCGTTGTTTTTCAATGATACGCGAGAGACGGGGCGATGAGAACGAGGGAAATCGCGGAGTGCGCGATCAGGCGAACGGTCGCAGCCTGCCGATCGCGAGCCGTCGCACGAAATCGAGGTCGCCATCCAGGAAGTCATACTCGGGCAGCTTGGCCGGATCTTCCCATCGGATCTGCTCGAAGGTGATGCCCTGCGGCTCGCCGACATAACTGTCGATGGAGTGGAACAGCAGCAGCAACGGGCTGCGGCGGCGCGTTGCCTGTTCATAGCGGGCGATTTCCCGGCCGACGACTGCCTCGATGGCCAGTTCTTCACGGAGTTCGCGCGCCAGTGCTTCCTTGGGCGATTCGCCGATCTCGACTTTGCCGCCCGGGAATTCCCACTTCAGCCCGTGCCGGTCGGCCGCCATTCGCTGGCCGATGAGCAGCTTGCCTTCCCGATGGAGGACTCCCGCGACAACGATGAGCGTACGATTCATGAGGTGGCTGGCTGAGAATGGAGGAAGGGCTACGCGCCGAACTTCCTATTCCATTGAAACATAACGTCATGAGCTTATACCCGGATCGTCTGCTCGATCACTTCAAAAATCCGCGTCACGCCGGAGTTCTTGCCCCGCCCGCACTCGTTGTCCAGGTCGAGAATCCCGCCTGCGGCGACATTCTCAAGCTCAGCGCGCGCATAGACGGAGGACGTGTGGTGGAAGCCGCATTCCAGGTTCGTGGTTGCACGGCCTCTATTGCGGCCGGTTCTGCCCTGGCCGAGTGGTTGCACGGCCAATCAATCGAAAGCCTGAAGACGTTTCGCGAGTCGGTGATCGATGACGCGCTCGGCGGGCTGCCGCCTGCGTCGCGACACGCGGCGGCGCTGTGCGCCAGTGCAGTGCAGGCGCTGCTGGCCGGCCTGTAAGCCCGGGACCGCCGATCTCCAGATCGGCAGCATGTCCGGAGCCGGTCTGGAGATCGGCGCTCCCAGGCGGAGCCGATCTGGAGATCGGCAGCATGTCCGGAGCCGATCTGGAGATCGGCGTTCCCAGGCGAGTATAATCCCGGGAGCGGAATCGTGCGATGAACTCCGGTCCTCCGAACAACCCACACCGTGACTCGGCTGCACAAGCGGACGCTCCAGCCTGGCACAGCAGGGGCTACCTGCCGCACTTCGAAGGAGCTGAAACGGTCCAACACGTGACGTTCCATCTTGCCGATAGCCTGCCGAAAGGAGTATTGGATCGGTTGGATGAGGAGATCCGTGACCTGCCCATGGATCTGCGGGTTATCGAGCGCCGGCAGCAAATAGAGGCGTGGATCGATGCGGGCCATGGCTCATGCGTGCTGCGCGAGCCGGTAGCCGCGGCCGTCGTGCAAAGCGCATTGCTCTACTTCGATGCCGGTCGATATCACTTGATGGCCTGGGTGGTCATGCCGAACCATGTGCATGTGCTGTTCCAGCCGCTGCCCGGTTGGACGATGGGGCAGATCGTCGCCTCCTGGAAGAAGTTCACAGCGCGCAGCATCTCCGCAAGCCGGCCGCCCGGGATCGGCGTTCCCGGGGAGACTTCGAACCTGTTCTGGCACCGCGAGTATTGGGACCGCTATATCCGCAACGAGCGCCATTTCCGGCAAACTGTCCAATACATCCACGAAAACCCGGTAAAGGCCGGCTTGGCGGCGAAAGCCGAAGATTGGCGCTGGAGTAGCGCATTCAGCAAGCGCTGACTGGTACGCCCCCTGGGACCGCCGATCTCCAGATCGGCAGCGTGCGCACGGCCGGTCTGGAGATCGGCGTTCCCAGGCGGAGCCGATCTGGAGATCGGCGTTCCCAGGGCGGCTTATTTCTTGATGAAGAGCGAGATCGCCATGGCGAAGCCGATGCAGATGACGATGCGGCGCACGGCGTTACGTCCGAGTTTGCGCGCCAGGCCCGCTCCGCCGATACCGCCCGCGATGGCGCCCAGGGCCATGATGAGGACATCCGGCCAATAGACCATATTCGATGCGACGAAATAGAGCGCAGCCACTCCGTTGATGCAGACTGCGAAAAAGTTCTTCAGCCCGTTCATCTGGTGGATGTCCGTCAGCCCGAGCACGCTCAGCGCGGCGAGCATCAGGATGCCGATCCCCGCTCCGAAATAGCCTCCATAGAGAGCGACGAAAAGCTGGAACACCATCGCTCCGGCCAGCCATTTATTGGACTGATGCTTAGCCGCCTCGGCGGTGTTCAGCAAGCGTTGCACTGCTTCTTGCGCCATGAAAAGCAACGTCGCGAACAGGATCAGGAACGGCACCAGTTTGTCGAAGACGCCGGGCGGAGTGACATTCAGCAGCCAGGCTCCACTGACGCCGCCAATCAAGCTGGGCACAATCAGCGCCAGCATCCGCGCCCGGATTGTTCGCAGTTCGCGCCGGTAGCCCCACATAGCTCCCAGAGATCCGGGCCAGATTGCCACCGTGCTGGTGGCGTTGGCGGTCACGGAGTTCAACCCCAGCCAGATGAGGGCAGGGAAGGAGACGAGCGTGCCTCCACCGGCCACCGAGTTGATGGATCCGGCGGCGAAAGCTGCCGTAAAAGCGATCAAAGCGTGCGTAATTTGCGGAGAATTCATGCAAAAACGCCTAAAAAACCCGTCTTTTTAGCCGTTCTACGGTGAATTTTGCGGTGTTGGCGATGGCCATCACGGCCATTACTCCGGCCTGTACCGGGTCCGTGACCACCAGGTCGGCGGCATCGGGTACGCTGCCGGCCATGTTCAAACTGATGACGAGCAGGCCCAGTGCGCGGACCTCGCGAACCGCCGTCTCGATGTCGCCGCCCATCAGCGAACCGGCGAGCACGAGCGCGCGCGCTCGCGGCAGACGGGCCACGGCGCGAACCGCGTCGGCCAGCGTCTGCTCGCCGACCAGAGGAATGGTGTCGATGGAGATATGCTCGCCGCGGATGTTGTGCCGGTCGGCTTCACTAATGGCGCCCAGAGCCACCTGCCCGACCTGCGCGCCGCCGCCCATAATGATGATGCGCTTGCCGTAGATCTTCTGCAGGCTCTTCTCGGCCGTCGCGCTGTGTACACAGGCGAGCCGGTTCAAATCAGCGAGCAACGAATCGGCGCTCGGCACTTCGATCTCGAAATACAGACGGGACTCCGAGGGCGTCAGAGTTTCCAGCGACTCGACCGCAAGGATGTTGCCACCGCGCGCGGCGACCGCGCCTGTCAGTTCATGCAGGACGCCCGGCTGGTTTTCGGCCACCACCGCAATGCCGATTCTTTCGAGGGAGCGGGTAGCTTCGGGCACGCTCGATGGTTCCTCTCAGTCTTTGATTATGGGTGACTCGACTTCGTAATGGGCCAGTATCTCAGGCCAGAGGCCGCGGGCGTCAAACAGGATCTCGCTGGCCTCCCGCAATGCTCCCTCGCCGCCTCGCGCCTGGGTCACGTAGTGGGCGATCGCTTTCACCTCCGGCCGCGCGTTAGCCACGGCGACGGCGAAGCCCACGCGCTTCATCAGGATCGCGTCCGTCAGGTCATCGCCAAGGTAGGCGACTTCCTCGGGTTTGCATCCCGATTTCTCGAGAATCTCGTGGAATATTCCCAATTTCTCAGTGTTGCCCATGTAGACATAGTCGAACTTGCCCTGCCTGCCGCGTTCAGCCGTCGCTTCCGCAGCCCGTCCGCTGATGATTCCGGTGAGGTAGCCGTAGCGCTTCAGCCAGTGCATGGCGATTCCGTCCTGCGAATCGAAACCCTTGGTCTCGAAGATGCCTCCGCTTGGGTTGGGCAGGAACCAGACCCGGCCATCGGTCAGGACGCCATCGACGTCCATCAGCACCATGCGAATCTTGCGGGCGCGTTCGGCGAGTTCGGCGGAAACAACTGGAGGCATAGATTTCGGGAATCGGCGCTTTCTTCTACGATGGCTGGTCCACTGCGCGCTGCCGTCCTGGAATGGAAGTAAAACCAAGCCCAGGTCTTACAATAAAGACGCGGAGCGCGGCCTAGTGATCGAGCAGGTACTCAGAACTATTTCCCGTTATAGCATGTTGCCCAGGGGCGCCCGCACGGGCGTGGCGGTTTCCGGCGGCGCGGACTCTGTCGCCCTGCTTCACTTGCTGCACCGTCTTGCGCCTGCCCGGGACTGGTCGCTCGCGGTTCTGCATTTCGATCATCATCTGCGAGGGGCGGAATCCGACGCAGACCGGCGCTTCGTGGAGACGCTCGCGGCGAGTCTTGGGTTGCCGTGCTTCACAGGGTCGGCGGACGTGAGGGCCGCCAGTCAAGGGGAGAACCTGGAACAGACCGCACGCCACCTGCGATACCGCTTTTTCGCCGAGGTGCGCGAGCGGCAGGCGCTCGACGTGGTGGCGACGGGCCACACGGCTTCGGACCAGGCGGAGACGGTTCTGATGCGCCTGCTGCGGGGGGCATCGCCCGATTCGCTGGCCGGAATCCGGGTGGTCAATGACGGTTGGATCGTCCGGCCATTGCTCGAACTCACGCGGGACCAAGTTCGGGAATGGCTGCGTGCCGCCGGGCTGGAATGGCGCGAAGATTCGTCGAACACAGAGAATTGCTACGACCGAAATCGCTTGCGTAACGAAGTTTTGCCTTTGTTACGAAATCAATGGAATCCCAAGGTCGAGGGCGCCCTGGCGCGGCTGGCGGCGCTGGCCGCCCGCGATGAAGCGTTCTGGCAATCGCAGGTGGAAGCAGTCTGGAGCGAGGCCGCAGCGCGCCACCGGTTCGGGATTGTCCTCGATGTGGAGCGCCTGCGACTGGAGCATCCCGCGTTGCGGGCACGCGTTCTGATGAGAGCCTGTGCCGAGGCGGCGGGCGCGACGCTGCGTGTAAACAATGAGCAGGTGGACGGCTTGCTGAGCCTGGTCGCGCAGGAGGATGGTGACGGGCGACTGAGCCTGCCACGACTCAATGCATGGAGGTCATTCTCGCAAATACTTCTGCATCAAGGAATTGCGGCGTTCACCAGGCCGGAGGCGGTTGCTCTGGCCGCGCCTGGCGCAGCCGCTCTCGACTCCCACGGACCGCTCGTCCGCCTGAGCAGGGCGGGGAGCTGCGCGGGCGCCTATAATGAGGAGAGTAGCCGGTTGGATGGCAGCTTGGCCCCGGGACCGTTTTGGCTGCGGGCCTGGAGGGCGGGCGATCGTTGCAGGCCGGCCGGCGGGGAGGGCGAGCGCTCCGTGCATAGCCTCATGCAACAGTGGAAGATTCCAGCGTGGGATCGATGCGTTTGGCCCGTTCTGGAATGGCAGGGTCAGGTCGTCTGGGCGAGGGGTCTCGGAGTGGCGGCGGGTTGGTGCGCGGGATCTGGCAGCGCAAATCCGATCGAGATTGTCGAGGAGCCAGCGGCGGCGAGGGATTGAATCAAATTGTGACCGGAGTGCGTCTGAACAGTTAGAGATAGAATTGACACATCCGGAGCATTTCGAGCTAAGCGAATGAACGCAAATCTAAGGACCGGCATCATCTGGGCAGTCTTGTGCTGCCTGGGAGTCCTGTTGTACGTCGTGGTGAAGTCCAGCAACGGCCACCCGACCCAGGAACTGAGTTTTACTCGCTTTATCGATCAGGTCAACGGCGACCGGGTAAAGAGCGTTCTCGTGACGGGCAACGAGGTCACCGGGCAGTTCAAGGAAGACAAGTCGGAACTGCATACGACGGTTCCCGTCAACTACCCCAAGCTTTACGACATCCTTGGCGAGCACGGCGTGGACGTGAAAGTGAAGGAGGCAGGTGGCGGCAATTGGACGGCGCTGATCATCAACGCGATCCCGTTCGTGCTCGTCATCGCTTTCTGGATTTTCATGATGCGGCAGATGCAGAGCGGCGGCAACAAGGCCATGAGCTTTGGGAAGAGCCGCGCACGGATGCATAGCTCGCAGCAGAAGAAGGTCACGTTCAAGGACGTTGCCGGGGTCGAAGAGGCCAAGGATGAATTGCAGGAGATCATCGAGTTCCTGCGCGAGCCTCAGAAGTTTCAAAAGCTCGGCGGACGCATTCCCAAGGGAGTGCTGCTGATCGGGCCTCCCGGTACCGGCAAGACGTTGCTGGCGCGCGCGATTGCGGGCGAAGGCAACGTGCCGTTCTTCTCGATCTCCGGTTCGGACTTTGTAGAGATGTTCGTCGGCGTGGGCGCCAGCCGCGTTCGCGACCTGTTCGAGCAGGGCAAGAAGAACGCTCCGTGCATTATCTTTATTGACGAAATCGATGCGGTTGGACGTCACCGTGGAGCGGGCCTGGGCGGCGGGCACGATGAGCGCGAGCAGACCTTGAATCAGTTGCTGGTGGAAATGGACGGCTTCGAGTCGAACGAAGGCGTGATCCTGGTCGCCGCGACCAACCGGCCCGACGTGCTCGATCCGGCCCTGCTTCGTCCTGGCCGTTTCGATCGCCGCGTCGTGGTCAGCTTGCCGGACGTTCGTGGCCGCGAGCAGATCCTGAAAGTTCACACGAAGAAAATCCCGCTGGCCGACGACGTCGATATGTCGATCATCGCGCGGGGCACGCCCGGCTTTGCCGGCGCGGACCTGGCCAACCTGGTGAACGAAGCTGCGCTGCTGGCCGCGCGCCAAAATCGCAAGGTCGTCACCATGTCGGATTTCGAAGTGGCGAAGGACAAGGTGATGATGGGCGCGGAGCGGCGTTCCATGATCCTCACCGAGGAAGACAAGGCAGTCACGGCCTGGCACGAAGCCGGCCATGCTCTGGTGGCGTCGCTTCTGCCCGAGTCCGACCCGCTGCACAAGGTCAGCATCATTCCGCGCGGCCGCGCGCTGGGCGTCACGATGCAGTTGCCCGAGGGCGACGTGTTGAACCGCACCGAAAGGCAGTTGCAGGCGCGCCTGTGCGTACTGATGGCTGGGCGTATCGCTGAGATGCGTCACACTCACGAGCTTTCCACCGGAGCGAGCAATGACATCGAACAGGCCACGGAAGTGGCTCGCGCGATGGTCTGCGACTACGGTATGAGCCGGCTGGGGCCGATGAGCTACGGCAAGAAGGACGAGCAGATCTTCCTGGGCCGCGAGATCGCGCAGCACCGCGATTACTCGGAAGCCACGGCGATTCAGATCGACCAGGCTGTTCGCATGATGGTGGAGAGCGCCTACCAGCGGGCGGAGGGCGTGATCGACGAGTATGGCTGGGCGCTCGAGAAGATCGCCCTCGCGCTGCTCGAACGCGAGACCATGGACGGGGAAGAGGTTCACGCTATCATCGAGCGGCGTGAGAAGCCCCATTCCGGTCCCGGATCGGCTGTCGCCACCGCGGCGCCTGAAACGCAGGCCGTGATTTCGCCCGAACCGGACGACCATTCCATCGGCCGCGGATTCGTGGATGGGGAGAGTCCCGCGCCAGCGTGAGCATCCCCGCCTTCCAGCTTTATCTGTTCGATATCGACGGTACGCTGCTCGACTCGGCGGCCGACATTTGTGGCGCGGCGCGAGAGACGCTTGAGGCCGCGGGCGCGACCGGCCTGACCGACACGCAACTCCGCTCCTACATCGGCTACCACTTGAAGGAACTCTTCGAGGAGGTCTTTCCGGGCATCAGCGAAGAACGCTCCGAAGAGTTATTGCGCACCTACCGCGCGATCTATCCGCTGCGCGAGCACCGCTCGACCCGCGTCTACGAAGGCGTTCCCGAGATGCTCTCAGCGCTTGGCGGATTGAAATCGACCGCGACCACTAAGGGCAGCGAGACTGCGCGCATCGTGCTCTCTCAATTCGGGCTGATCGATTACTTCGACCACGTTCAAGGCACGGATGGGTTCCCGTGCAAACCCGAGCCGGACGTGATTCTTCGTTCTCTTGAGAGGTTCGGGGTTGCCCCCGAGCAATGCCTGTTCATCGGGGATGCCGCGCCGGACATGGAAGCGGGGCGCCGCGCGGGCGTTAAAACCTGTGGCGTTGCCTGGGGTTACGGCGACGTCGCGGCCATGCGGGAGCAGGCGCCCGACTATTGGATCACAAATCCACTCGAACTCGTATCCAGAGTTGATATGATGGGTATCCGGAGATAGTCTTAATGCCTGTCGTGAATCGGCGCGATCTGCTGCGCGCGCTCAGTATGACTCTACCGTCGATCGCTCTCGCAAAGAGCGATACGGCGCTGCGCATCTCGCTCGCCGAGTGGTCCGTGCATCGCGCTATCCAGACGCTGAAGATGACCAACCTCGACTTCCCGCGTACGGCGAGCGAGTTGGGCATTGAGGGGCTCGAATTCGTCAACACTCTGTGGGGCGCGCCCACGCAAGGCTATGTCTCCCGTCTGCGGACCGCGATGAAGCAGACCGGCACGCGCTGCGTTTTGATCATGTGCGACGACGAGGGAATGATGGGCCATTCCTCGCCGGTAGTGCGCAAAAAGACCGTCGATAATCACCGTAAATGGATCGATTATTGCGCGGAACTCGGTGGGCATTCCATTCGAACCAACATGCATTCGGACATCAATCCGAAGACTGCCGCGGAACGAGATACCGTGTTGGGCTATTGCTCCGACAGCTTCGCGTCGCTTGCGGATTACGCCCGCATGGTCGGGTTGAACGTGCTGATCGAGAATCATTGGGGACTGTCTTCGGATCCCGACGCGGTTGTTGCGCTGATGAAGAAAGTCGGCAAGTCCAACTTCGGCACGCTGCCCGACCTTGGCAACTTCCCCCAGGAAGTGGACCGCTACGAAGCCGTGAAGAAGATGATGCCTTACGCCAAAGGTGTCAGCTTCAAGTGTTACGACTTCGGAGCGGACGGCAAAGAGACGACCATCGACATGGACCGCATGATGAAGATCGTCGCCGACGCCGGCTACAAAGGCTTCGTGGGCATCGAGTACGAAGGCAAGAGCCTGAGCGAACTCGAAGGCGCCAGAGCGGGCAAGAAGTTTCTGGATAAATACGCGGCGTAAGCCGGTTTCACGTCTTCTACAGGCTGAGGGCTGATCGCGCGCCTGTGCCCCCCAGCACCGAACCGCGAATGAAAAGAGCGGCCAACGCATGATATCCACCGCTCCCTCACGGTCGCGGCTCCGTGTTGGGGTATTCTCTGTATCCGTTGGGCTTCGCTAATCTTGGAACAGATTCAGAATCGGGGTATGCCAATGTTACGCAGTGTGAATGCGGTTATTGAGCGCGACGGGGATGGCTATGTCGCTCTCAGCCCGGAATTCGAAATTGCGAGTCAGGGGCACACGATCGAAGAGGCACGCTCCAATCTTGCTGAAGCGCTGAGCTTGTTCTTCGAGACTGCCGACGCCTCCGAGATCAGTCGCCGGTTGTGTGGCCAAGCGCCGCGCCGCGATTCAGCGATTGGTTGATCCGGCGTAGCTCTGCCAGATCGAGTCGCCCCGTGTAAATCGCCATGCCCAGTGCGGCATGGATGTCGAGCGCCAGAAGCTCACGGATCTCTTCGATGGTCGTGATGCCGCCGGCGGCCGTGATTTCTTTCGATGTAGCTGAACGCAGACGGCGGAACCAGTCGAGGTCTGTGCCTTGCAGCATGCCTTCTTTGTCGACGTACGTGCAGAGATAGCCGCCGCAGTAGGATTCGAGTTCCGCGAGAATCTCCTCGGCGGAGATATCGAGCGATTCAGTCCAGCCCTTCACGACAATCCGTCCGCCCTTGGAGTCGAGCGCGACCAGGATCTTCTCCGCCCCCACCGCTGACGCGATCGAGCCGAGCAGTTCGTGGTTGACTCCCGTCTTCGTAAACGCAGAGGTGCCGACGATGACCTTCTCCGCGCCGCAAGCGATGAGCGCCTGCGCGCGCTCCGGTGTGCGCACTCCGCCGCCGGCACGGATGCGAGCGCGAGAGGCCAGCAGCTCGACGATCGCATTGTTCTCGCCTTTGCCGAGCGCGGCGTCCAGATCGATCACTTGAATTACCGGAAAGCCGCTGAAGCGTTCGAGCATCTCGAGCGGAGGCGCGCCTTCCAGGGCCTTCTCGCGGCCTTGCACGAGCTGGACGACCTTGCCGTCCATGAGGTCGATGCAGGGGATGATCATGCCGTTCTCCGGCTTCCGTGGTGGGGCGGAACCCCAGTTCCGCGCCGGACCCCCAGGTCCGGCTGCCGGCATGAAAACTGCGGGGTCTGGGGACCCCGCGCGGACGTGGGCGTCCGCCCCACAACGGAACAGAGAAGTTCTTGCGGGGTCTGGAGACCCCGCGCGGACGTGGACGTCCGCCCCACAACGGAACAGAGAAGTTCTTGCGGGGTCTGGAGACCCCGCGCGGACGTGGGCGTCCGCCCCACAACGGAACAGAGAAGTTCTTGCGGGGTCTGGGGACCCCGCGCGGACGTGGGCGTCCGCCCCACAACGGAACAGAGAAGTTCTTGCGGGGTCTGGAGACCCCGCGCGGACGTGGACGTCCGCCCCACTTCAATACGTTTCATGCCGTTCTCCGGACGGGGATGCCGGCTTTCTCAAGCTCTTCTTTCAACTGATCCACGGTGTACGTCCCGTAGTGAAAGATCGACGCGGCCAGTGCGGCGTCGGCCTCGCCCTCGGTCAGGACTTTGACGAAATGCTCGGGCTTGCCCGCGCCGCCCGAAGCGATGATCGGGATCTTCGTCGCGCGCGAGACGGCGCGCGTCAACGCGCAATCGAAGCCGTCCTGCACGCCGTCCGTGTTCATCGAAGTCAACAGAATCTCGCCCGCGCCCAGGGCCTCGCCACGCGCCGCCCATTCGACGGCGTCAATGCCCTCATCGACGCGACCGCCCTTCGTATACACGTTCCAGCGGCCTGGCGAGACGCGTCGCGCGTCGATCGCCAGCACGACGGCCTGCGCTCCGAATTCGAGGCTCAGCTCCGTGATGAGTTCGGGCCGGTGGACCGCCGAGGTATTCACGCTGATCTTGTCGGCGCCCGAGTGGATGATGCGGCGCGCGTCTTCCACCGTGCGAATGCCGCCGCCAACAGTCAACGGAATGAAGACCTCGCGCGCGGTGCGGTCGACGACGTCGACCATGGTGTCGCGGCCGTCGCTCGACGCGGTGATGTCGAGGAAGACGAGTTCGTCGGCGCCCTGTTCGTTGTAGCGGGCGGCGAGTTCCACCGGGTCGCCCGCGTCGCGCAGGCCGACGAAGTTGACGCCCTTGACCACGCGTCCACCGGTCACGTCCAGGCAGGGAATAATGCGTTTGGCAAGCACTGCTTTCAGATCCTCACGAAGTTCTCGACGATTTTCAGCCCGAGCGGTCCCGACTTCTCCGGGTGGAATTGCACACCGAAGATGTTGCCCGCTTCCAGCACCGCCATGTAACGCACTCCCGTGTACTCACACGTCGCGGCCGTCTGCGGAGTTACTGGGCAATAGAAGCTGTGCGCGAAGTATACGTAGGGCTTCGGACCGAGGCCGTTCATCAAGCGGGGCTTGCCGACCGGCACGATTTCGTTCCAACCCATGTGCGGCACGCGCGCATCTTCGGGAAAGCGTTCCACGCGGCCCGGGAACAACGCGAGACCGTTCTCGTCGGGCGCTTCCGCGCTCACTTCGAACATCGCCTGCAGGCCGAGGCAGATGCCAAGAAACGGCGCTCCGGAACGCGCCTTTTCGATGAGCGCTTCACGCAACCCAAGTGCGTCGAGCGCGCGCAGCATCTGCCCGAAATGGCCGACGCCCGGCAGGATGACTTTATCCGCGCGGCGCACCTCCTCCGGATCCCGCGTGATCGCGTAGGACGCTCCGGCCTTGTCAAGCGTGTTTTCGACCGAGCGCAGATTGCCTGCGCCGTAATCGACGATGGTGATCATAGCAGGCCCTTTGTGCTCGGCAACTGGTTCTTCAATCGGGCGTCCTTCGAGCAGGCGTAACGCATGGCGCGCGCGAAGCATTTGAAGATCGCTTCGATCTTGTGGTGGTTCGAACGGCCATCGAGGATCTTCGCGTGGAGGTTTGCGCCGGCATGGGTTGTGAAGCCGTGGAAGAAGTCCTCGAGCAACTCGCTCTGCAGGTCGCCGACCAGCCGTGTTTTCACCCTGTCCTTGTAGACGAGGTATGGCCGCCCGCCCAGGTCCACGGCAACCACGGCCAGTGTCTCGTCCATCGGAAGCACAAAGTATCCGGCACGATTGATGCCGACCCGGTCGCCGAGCGCCTTGGCGAAGAGTTGGCCGAGCACGATGCCCACGTCTTCCACCGTGTGATGCTGATCGACGTCGAGGTCGCCCGTGGCGATCAGTGCGAGATCGAAGCCGCCGTGCTTGGAGAAGAGCTCAAGCATGTGGTCGAGGAATCGCACGCCCGTCGAAATCTCGTAGCGGCCCTTGCCGTCGATGTTCAGCGACGCGCGGATCTGCGTCTCTTTCGTGATGCGCTCGATATCAGCTTTTCGCATTGCTTCGATTCTCCAAGTGAGTAGTTATCTGACCGGATTCGCTCGATAGCACAGAGCCGCTCCGGAACGAAGCCGCGACCGTGAGGGAGCAGTGGATATCGCCGGCCGCTCTCTGTCGTTCGCGGCTCTGTGCTGGCGATGAGTAAGCGCCAAAGAACCATCATGCGTATATTCTGAGCAGCCGCGAACGTAAGAGAGCGGTCCACGCTTAATGTCCACCGCTCCCTCACGGTCGCGGCTCCGTTCCAGGTCGCGGCTCCGTTCCAGGTCGCGGCTCCGATCCGGGCGGGGCGCCGTCCAGCGCTGCTTCGATTTGGTTCACGTCATCGAGCACCGCGAAGGCGCCCTCGCCGCGCAGCAGCGCTACGAGCTCCTTGTATAAGGGCGCGGTAGGCGCGGCGATTCCGATGAAAGGCACGCCGGCGCTCCTCGCGCTACGAGCGTCATCGACGGTATCGCCGACGTAGATCATGTTCTGCGCGCCCGTCAGTTCGCGGATCAGCAATAGCCCGTCCGGCGCGGGTTTGCCGTTTGTGATGTCACCCTCAGCGATAATCGGCGAGAAAGTGATGTCTGCCGCATATCGCTGCAGCGTGATGTCCGCCTCGCTGTGCAGTCTGCCCGTGAAGATCGCAAGCCGGTAACGCCGCGCGAGCGATTCGAGCAGCCCGTCCTTCGGCACCCAGACTTCACGCGACACCAGTCCGTCGTTGCCGTTGGGCCCGAAGAAGAGATCGCAGAAGTACTTCGCGACGACGGCGTAGGGCACTTGTACGCCGAGGTCCGCGCAGATCTGTTGCGAGAGCAGCCAGTCGTTGTTGAAGCCGCCGCGGTTCTTGTATTCCTGAATGCTGTCGCGCTCGATCGTCTTGCCCGTGAAATGCAGGACCGTTTGCACAACGGATTCGCGGTAGCTCTCCGTCACCTCGGCCAGCACGCCGTCCATGTCGAAGACCAGGTAAGCAGCGTTCACTTTCTCACCTCATCGAGCGCAGCGAAGAAGCGCTCCACCTGCGCCGGCGTTCCCGCGGTCACTCGCACACAACCCTCGATTTCATAGCTGCGGTCGCGCACCAGGACACCACGTTCTTTGAGCCCGTCGCGGATGGCGATCGACGCGTCTCCGACGTGGAACAGGACGAAGTTGCCCTCGCTCTTGTAGAACGGAATGCCGCGCTTCTCGAAGCCCGCATAAAGCAGGTCTCTTGCCAGGATCGCCTGACGTACGAAGTCGCGAACGAATGCAGGATCGCCCACACCAGCGCGGGCCGCGACCGCCGCGAGGATGTTCACGCTGTACGGCGATTGCGCCTTGCGCAGGAACTTCACGTTCTCTTCTTGTGCAAACAGACAGCCGATGCGCAGCCCGGCGAGGCCGTACGCTTTGGAGAACGTCCGGCTGACGAACAGGTTCTGGTAGCGCTCGATCAGAGGCAGCGCTGTAACGCCGCAGAACTCGTAGTAGGCCTCGTCTATCAGCACCGCGGCTTGCGGCGCGTGCTTCAGAATTGTCTCGATCGTTTCAATCCCGATGCCGGTGCCGGTCGGGTTGTTGGGATTCGAGATGAGGATCGCACGCGTTGCGGGCGTGATAGTTGCCAGCAGCTCTTCCAGCGGGAAGGCCAGGCTGCCGGCACGATAAGGCAGGTTGATCACCTTCGCTCCGGCTACCTCCGCATAGAAGCGGTACATGGCATAGGAGGGCGTGAGGACGATGACTTCTTCATCGTCGTCTACATACGTGTTGACCAGCACCTGGATCGCTTCGTCGGTGCCGTTGGTCAGCAGGAATTGCGACTGGGGTATTGCGAAGAACTCGCTCAGCACTTCGCGCGTCGCTTTGTATTCGGGGTAGATGGTCAGGCGCTCCTGCGTGATGGCCCGTACCAGCGCACGCACTACAGCGGGCGAACAGCCGACCGTATTCTCGTTGAAATCCAGACGCAGCTTTCCGGCTCGTCCCGCGCTCGGCGGCGAGTAAGGCGCCATCTTCACCACCGCGCCGCGCGGCTTCAGCTCTGCATCATCCACGACGTACCTCCACCGAGCGCGCGTGCGCTTCCAGGCCCTCGGCCCGGGCCAAAGTTGTGATGGCCGGCGACAAGCTAGCCAGCGCCTGAGGGCTCAGTTGCTGAACGGAAATCACCTTCACGTAGTCGGCCGCACTCAGCCCTCCGCGCAGCCGGGCCGCGCCGGAAGTGGGCAGAACGTGGTTGGGACCGGAGGCGTAGTCGCCGGCCGCCTCAGGGCTGGTGGGTCCCAGAAAGACGCTGCCCGCGTGACGCACGCCTACGAGCAGCTTCGCATCATGCAGGCTTAGATGCTCGGGTGCGAAGCGGTTGGATAACTCCACGGCTTCGGCGTCCGAAGCGACCAGGATGATTGCGCTGTTCTTGTCGATGGCCTTGCGCGCGGTAGGCGCGGTCGGCAGCGTCGCGAGTTGAGTTTCGATCTCTGCCGCAACCGCCTCAGCTAGAGGCCTCGACGTCGTCAGCAGAATGGCAGAGGCATCGGTGTCATGCTCGGCCTGAGCCAGCATGTCGGCCGCGAGCCAGCGCGGGTCTCCCACAGAAGCGATGATCAGGATCTCGGTCGGTCCGGCGACGAAGTCGATGCCGACCTCGCCCGCCAGGAGCTTCTTCGCGGCAGCCACATAAATGTTGCCAGGGCCGACGATGCGGTCGGCGCGAGGGACGGTTCGCGTGCCATAGGCGAACGCGGCGATGGCTTGCGCGCCGCCCATCTCGAACACGCGATCCGCTTTGAGTATCGATGCCGTGCCGAAGATCTCGTCCACGGGCCGCGGCGTGGCTACCATGATGTTCGCGACGCCCGCGACCTTCGCGGGCACCACGGTCATGATGACCGTCGAGGGCAGAGGATAGCGTCCCGAAGGAATGTAGGCGGCAACGCTGTCGAGCGGCAGCACGATTTGCGAGAGCCGCAGCCCCGGTGCGGGCTGCGCTTTCTTCGCGAGCGGGAGTTGAAGCTTCGCATAGGCTCGTACGTTCTTCGCCGAGGTGTGTACGGCCTTGCGGAATTGCGGTGACAGGCGGGCCGCGGCCGCGTCGAGTTCCGCTTGCGGCACGGCGACGCTCTTGCGTTCCAGCCGGTCGAACCTGCGGGCATATTCCAGCAGCGCTTTGTCGCCTCGTTTGCGGACGTCTTCGAGGATGGGCCGGACAATCGCCTCGGCGTCGCTGAAGCGGGCCGCGCGCCGGCGCAGCAATCCGGCGGCGGCGGAACTTTCAAGGATGCGAATCATGGCAATCCGGCCCTCACAATACGATCTTATTCAGCGGGTATTCGACGATGCCCTGCGCGCCCGCCTCTTTCAGTCTGGGAATGATTGTACGCACGGTGGTTTCATCGAGAATCGTGTTCACGGCCAACCATTCGCCATCGCTGAGCGAAGAGATCGTCGGGTTCTTCAACGCGGGCAACACAGCCAGCACTTTCTCGAGATCGTTCTTGTGAACGTTCAACATCAGGCCGGCTTTGCCGAGGGCATTAATCGCGCCTTCGAGCAGCATTGCCACGTCCTGGATCTTGCGCCGCTTCCACTCGTCTTCCCAGGACACCTTGTTGGCGATGAACTGCGTGTTCGATTCGAGCACCGTGTCGATGATGCGCAGCTTGTTGGCGCGCAGCGACGATCCGGTCTCGGTGACTTCTACGATGGCGTCGGCGAGCACCGGCGGCTTCACTTCGGTCGCGCCCCAGGAGAACTCTACTTTTGCCGTGACGCCGAACTTTGCAAGGTAACGCTTCGTTGCGCCCACAAGTTCGGTTGCGATGACCTTGCCTTGCAGGTCCTTCACGCTCTGAAACGTGGACGATTCCGGGACGGCGAGCACCCAACGCACTTTGCCGAAGCTCTGCTTGGCGTAAATGAGATCGGCCACTTTCACGACGTCGGAGTCGTTCTCGACCACCCAGTCCAGGCCGGTCAGGCCTGCGTCCAGAACGCCGTCTTCAACGTAGCGCGCCATCTCCTGCGCGCGGATCAGCATGCACTCGATCTCGATGTCGTCGATGGAAGGGAAGTAGCTGCGGCTCGAGACCTGAATGTGGAATCCGGCGCGGCGAAACAGATCGACGGTCGCGTTCTCGAGACTGCCCTTGGGTATGCCCAGCTTGAGCTTCATCGCTTGCCTCCGTACACTTTCTTAGGATCGTAGGTTTGCGCTTCGGTGACTTTCCACTCCGCGCCTTCGAGCGTTCGGAAGAAGCAGCTCTCATAGCCTTCGTGGCAGACGCCCGGGCCTTTGGCTTCGACCTGCAGCAGGACGCAGTCCTTGTCGCAGTCGGTCTGAATCGACTTCACCACCAGCATGTGCCCGGAGCTCTCGCCCTTCATCCACAGCTTATTGCGCGAGCGCGAGTAGAAGACGGCGCAACCGGTCTCAACGGTCTTCGCGAACGACTCCTCGTTCATGAAGCCGACCATCAGCACGCGCCCGCTCTTGAAGTCCTGAATGATGGCGGGAATCAACCCGCCGGTTTTTGCGAAATCGAGGTCCATTTCAATTGATTCCTTCTAAAAAACCGAGAGTACAAAAGAAAAACGGCCCGCTCCCCGATGCGGGGGCGGGCCGTTTCGCTGAAGTCCTTCAACACTCGCTCAGGACACAACGAGCCCGCCCATCCCATGATGGTGATGATGGCGGGTGCTGTTCAAAACGAGCTGCATGAAATTAAAGAGTAACACGGAAGGCCGGTGCGTATCCAAGGGCGCCTATCCAAGCGCTTGCGCGAAGTCCGCGATGATGTCATCGAGATCCTCTATGCCGACGGACACGCGCAACAGCGATTCGGTCACTCCCATCTCCGCCTTCATCTTCGGCGGGACCTCGCGGTGCGATGCGATCCACGGGTAAAGCACCATGCTGTGCACGTCGCCGAGCGACGACGCATTGACCACCAGCTTGAGCCTGTCGACCATTTCGAACATCTCCGCCTTCTGCGCGCCGGCCAGTTCGAAGCTCACCATGGCGCCGTAAAGACCGTCGGTCATCAGCTTCCAGATGGTCGCCGCATCGGGGTGCGCCGGGTCGTCCAGGTAATGCACGCGGCTCACGCGCGGATGAGTGCGAAGCCACGCCGCGAGTCCCTGGGCGTTGCGGCATTGCCGCTCCATTCTCAGCGGAAACGTCTTGGCTCCGCGCATGGCCAGGTAGCTCTCGAATGGACCGAGCACCGGCCCGTAAACGCGCGAAAGGTAGCGGACCATCTCATGGTGCTCGGCGTCGCTAATCACGAGTCCACCGAGCACATCGCCATGACCCGAGAGGAACTTCGTCACGCTATGGACGACAATGTGCGCGCCCAGTTCGATGGGGCGCACGAGCAGGGGCGTGGCGAACGTGTTGTCGACGATCAGCGCCGCATTGACGGCACGACAACGGCCTGCGATGGCTTCGATGTCGGCCACGCGCAGCACGGGATTCGAGATGGTTTCGAGCAGCACAGCGCCGGGTTTTTCCTGGGCGATCGCCGCATCGAATGCAGCCAGATCGGTCAGGTCCACGTAGCGGACCTTTACATCGAAAGGCGCAAACACGCTGTCCAGCAGCTTGATCGTCGCCCCGTAAATGTCACGGGAGCAGATGACGCTGTGGGTGCGGTCCATCAACGCGGCGTGCAAGGCAATCAGCAACGCCGACATGCCCGACGCCGTCGCCAGGCATCCGTGGCCGCCTTCGAGCGCGGTCATCTGCTCTTCGAGCGCGGCGTTCGTGGGGTTGAGGTAGCGCTGATAAGTGTAGCCCTGTTCCTCCGCGCCGAAGATCCGGTCCTGCTCGGCCAGTGATGTCGTGATGAAGCTGGCAGCGGTGTAGATGGGCGTTGTCACGCCGATCTGGGCCGGAGCTTGCTTCCTGTCCCCAGCGTGTACGGCTTTCGTGTGGATGTTCAATTGGTGCGTTCCTGATGGATCGAGTGGTTGCTATTTGCGCTTCCAGCGGGTGCCTTCCCGCGAGTCTTCGAGCACAATGCCGAGGTCCAGCAATTCTTTGCGAATCGAATCGGCCAGCGCGAAGTCTTTCGCCTTCTTCGCGCGGTTTCGCCCGGCGACCTTCTCTTCGATTTCCGCATCGGAGAGACCGCCCTCGGCGGCAGTCGGTGCGAGCACTTGGAAAATCTCGTCGAAGCTGGTCAGCAGTTCGACGGCGGGGTGACGGTTGGACTCGTGGAACTCGCCCGCGTCCATAGCCGTGTTGCCGTCGCGGACAAATTCGAACACCGCCGCGAGCGCATCCGCTGTATTGAGGTCGTCGTCGAGTCCGCAGTCGAAGTCCGCGATGGCTCGTCCGGCGCGTTCGTTCATCGCGGGGTTGTCGCCCGCGGGAAACTTTTCGTTGAGCACGCGCCATTGAAAACTGCGCAATCGCTCGATCGCGCTTCTGGCGGCGTCCAGGCCGTCGAAGGTGAAATTCAATTGCTTCCGATACGGAGTGGCGGTCAGCAGGAAGCGGATCGCTTCGGGGGCGTATCCGCGGTCGAGTATGTCGCGCAAGGTATAGAAATTACCGAGCGACTTCGACATCTTCTTGCCTTCCACCATCAGGTGTTCGGCGTGCATCCAATAGCGCACGAACGGTTTGCCCGTGAGCGACTCCGACTGGGCAATTTCGTTCTCGTGATGCGGGAAGACCAGATCGACGCCGCCGGTGTGGATGTCGAGCGTCGGTCCCAGGTACTCCATCGCCATCACCGAACACTCGATGTGCCAGCCCGGACGTCCCGCGCCCATGGGCGCATCCCAGGCGGGTTCGCCCGGCTTCTGGCCTTTCCAAAGGACGAAGTCGCGCGCGTCGTCCTTCTCGTACTCGTCCACGTCCACCCGCGCGCCGGCGACGTTGCCGCCGAGGTTCGTGTGGCTCAGTTTGCCGTACCCCGGGAAGCTGGCGATGCGGAAATACGTCGAGCCGTCGCTCTCGTAAGTGTGCCCCGTGGCACTGAGTTTCTCGACCGCTTCGACCATCTCGTGGATGTGCTCGGTGGCAAAGACGATCCGCTCCGCCTTCTCCAGCCGCAGCATGGCAGAGTCCTGAAAAAACGCCTCGGTGTAGGTCTTCGTGTAGTCCTGAATGGAGAGGCCGCGCTCCATCGCGTTGCGGATGATTTTGTCCTCGACGTCGGTGATGTTCATCACATGGTCGAGCAGGAAACCGCGCGCGCGCAGCGTGCGGCGAAGGATATCTTGAAAGGCAAAAGTCCGGAAGTTGCCGATGTGGACGTAGGAATAGACGGTCGGTCCGCAGGTGTACATCCGGACCGTCTTGCCATCCGCCGGGGCAAATTCTTCGAGACGCTGCGTGAGCGTGTTGTAGAAGCGCAAAGCCATGAGACGCTAAACTAAGCAGTTTACATCTTGCGATCCCTGAAATTCGAATTACAAGCCGTTTGCCCCGTCACCGGAGCACGCGCCGGGCTATTGAAAACCGCGCACGGCGACATCCCAACCCCGGTTTTCATGCCCGTCGGCACGCAGGCCACGGTGAAAGCCGTGTCCCAGCGCGATCTGATGGAGGAACTTGACGCCAAGATCATTCTCGGCAATACCTACCACCTCTTCCTGCGTCCGGGCCATGAGTTGATCGAGCGTTTCGGTGGGCTCCACGGCTTCATGCAGTGGCCGCGGGCGATTCTCACCGACTCGGGCGGCTTCCAGGTCTGGTCGCTCAGCAAGTTGCGCAAGGTGAAGGAAGAAGGCGTCGTCTTCCAGTCCCACTTGAACGGCGATCGCCATCTCTTCACCCCTGAATCGGTGGTGGATGTGCAACTCGCTTTCAATAGCGATATTTTAATGATGCTCGACGAATGCACCGATTATCCGGCCACCCGGGACGAGGCGCGCAAGTCCATGGAGATGACCGTGCGCTGGGCGCGCCGGGGCTATGCGCACTACGCCGAACGCATGAAATCCCGCGATTCCAGGAATGCTTTGTTCCCGATCGTGCAGGGCTCGACTTTCGCGGATCTGCGCCAGGAGTGCGCGCGCGAACTCATCGATCTGGACGCCGACGGCTACGCCATCGGAGGCTTGAGCGTGGGCGAGCCGCGCGAACTCAGCATGGAGATGACGGAGACCACCGCGCCCCTGCTGCCGGCGGACCGGCCGCGCTACGTCATGGGCGTCGGCACTCCCGCGGAACTTCCGGAATACGTCGCGCGCGGCGTGGACATGATGGACTGCGTCATGCCTTCGCGAAACGCCCGCAACGGCTGTCTGTTTACCTCCCAGGGCAAGGTCCTGATCAAGCAGGCCCGCTACCGGGAAGACCCCCTGCCACTGGATGCAAAGTGCGGTTGCTACACTTGCCGTACGTTCTCGCGGGCCTATCTCCGGCACCTGTTTATCAGCGGCGAGATCCTCTTCAGCACACTGGCAACCATCCATAACCTGTGGCATTACCTTGACATCATGAGGCGGATGCGACAGGCTATTCTACTTGGGACTTTCCCCGAGTTCCTAAAGGCGGCGCGCGCTTTACCAGCCGAGGTGTGAGTCCTCGGAGGGCCTTCCAAATCCCCTTGAATGAGGCCGATTGGGAGGAAGATGCGTGCTCTGCCGGGACGGTTCGGGGAGAATAGAAAAGGCCATGAGCTTCATCCTTCTTCAATCCGCACCGTCGAACCCGCTGCTGCAGTTCGGCCCCATTGTGTTGATCTTCGTGATCTTCTACTTCCTGCTCTTTATGCCGATGCAGCGGCAGAAGAAACAGCAGCAGAAAATGTTGTCGGAATTGAAGTCGGGCGATGTCGTGCTCACCAATGGCGGCATCATGGGAACGATTGTGGCGATCAACGACGACGACTCGATCATCGTTCGCGTCAAGCCGGACGGAGTGAAGCTGCAGATGGCTCGTGGAGCGGTGGCCAGCCTGGTGAAGCCCGAAACCAAGTCCTGAGGCGGCCCCCAGAGGCAGCGCCCAGGCTTCCCGAAACGCCAGACGATAGAACACGGACCAAGGAAACAGGAATAGAGACTCGCGATGTCCAAAGTGCCCAAATGGAAAGCGATCGTAATTATTGCGACGATACTGATCTGCCTGTACGGCATCATCGGTCTGCCCAAATCGAAACAGGAATTGGCTGCGAACTGGAACCACAATATCCGCCTTGGCCTCGACTTGAGGGGCGGCTCGCTGCTGGTGCTCCAGATTCAGTTGCAGGACGCGTTTAAGGCCGACGCCATCGCCTCCATCGAGCGGATGAAGGAGTTGATGTCGAAGAATTCGATCCCCGGCGAGCCGATGCTGGGCTACGAGCCCAAATCGCTGCAGGATGCCGATAAGGTCGAAATCCTCATCAAGGGCGTCCCGGCCGACAACGCCAAGACTTTCCGGGGCATCGTCTCCGACGAATTCGGCGCGTGGGTCATGGCGCCGGTAGGACCCTCCGATTACCGCATGACGATGAAGCCCACCGAGGCTGGCAACCTGAAGAAGGAAACCCTGACCCGGTCGATCAGCACCATCGAAAACCGAATCAATAGCCTGGGCCTGTCCGAAGCCACGGTCCAGGAGCGGCAAGGCTCCGGCGCCGACGCCGAAATCCTTGTTTCCCTGCCTGGTACCGACGATCCCGACCGCATCAAGTCGATCTTGAAGACGGCGGCCTTGCTCGAACTGTATGAAGTGAAGAGCGGCCCGTTCAAGAGCGAAGTGGAAGCGCTGGCGTCATTTAACGGCGTCAGGCCGTTGGGCACCAAGCTGATGCCGTCCATGAAGCGCGCCGATGCGCAGGATGCCGGCTGGTATGTCGTGACCAGTGCTCCGGTCATCACCGGCCGCGACCTTCGCGATGCCCGCGCGTCGCAGGACGAGATGGGCAAGGCGGAGACGAATTTCGTCATCTCCCAGGACGCCAAGGGGCGTTTCGGACGATTTACGGAAGCCAATATCGGCAACCGGCTGGCCATCGCTCTCGACGGTCAGATCAAGATGGCTCCCCGGATCAATGCGCGCATTGAAGATAACGGCGTGATTGAGGGTGTCGGAACTCAGCAGGATGCTCAGGACCTGGCCATCATGTTGCGCTCCGGATCGCTTCCGGCGGGCGTTAAGTATCTCCAGGAGTCGACGGTTGGACCGTCCCTGGGCGCCGATTCGATCCGCTCCGGTCTCCTTTCGGGTTTAGTGGGCCTGGTCGTGGTGATCTTCATCATGCTGATCTATTACGCGCGTAGCGGGATTAACGCCACAGTGGCCCTGCTTTTGAACGCGATAATTCTGATTGGCGTGCTGGCCTACGTGGGGGCCGTATTGACGCTGCCCGGCATCGCGGGCATCATTCTCCTGATCGGTATGGCGGTGGACTCGAACGTGCTGATATTCGAGCGAATCCGCGAGGAGATACGCGCCGGCAAAGTTCTGTTCGCGGCCATAGACGCGGGTTTCAGCAAGGCGTTTCTAACCATCATCGACACCCACGTCACTACGGTCGTCAGTTGCGCCTTCCTGTTCATGTTCGGTACGCCCGCGGTTCGAGGCTTCGCAGTGACGTTGGTGATCGGTCTGGTCGCCAATGTTTTCACCTCGGTATTCGTCTCCCGCTATCTGTTCGACCTCGAATATAGCGGAGCGAATCCTTCGTTGAGCATTGGAATAGAAGTGTGATAGTGTACGGGGAACCGCTCGGCGGGGCCCTGGAGTGATACGGAACCGGGGAAAGCGGCCAC
>Ga0181528_10000380_pt1 | contig 33886 bp, 42 predicted proteins | sample PEATcosm2014_Bin_47_FD_119742 | JGI IMG/M metagenome (GOLD analysis project Ga0181528, IMG submission 119742) | Peatland microbial communities from MTU Mesocosm Facility, Houghton, MI, USA - PEATcosm2014_Bin10_10_metaG | ecosystem: Environmental > Terrestrial > Soil > Wetlands > Peat | place...
CAAGAACAAAAAGAACCTGGCCGTCTATAACGAGGCCGTGAAAGCGATCATCGCCGAATGCGCTAAAAAGCCCGGCCTGCTCACGGAGATTGGAAACCAGTTTGATCGGCTGTCCGGCAAACGGCTTACCCGGCAGGTGTTCCATCAATGGCTGAACCCGGACCCATCGAAGCGCGTGGAACCAAAATACGGGTCAGCGGTGCTGCTCCTGGCGGCGGCTGAGGCGGCAAGGAAGGCGGTGGGAATTCCGTGAACATCTGGAAATGGCTGACAGCGCCTGGTAAAAAAACATCCATGCTGAGAGACAGTAACGGAAAATATGTCGCCTCAGTCACGGAGCCGGGGCCGTCACGACTCCGGAGAATCATATCCCGAATTGGTGACACCAAAATAAAAACACCGGACCGCATCCCCATGTTCTGCGCCGGATGCTTCCTTTTGATCGGTCCTCAATCTCCAGTAATCACGCAATTCTGCGTGGCCATGATTTTACTGGATCTGGCCGTCGAATATCGACGCTGACAAATTAAGCAACCCAAACCAAAAGGAAAAATGAGAATCACAAATACAATCGCAATCATCGTCGGCCTGGCCCTGGCTTTCGCTGGGGGCATGGCGCTGCAAAACCTGCGGGACGGCGAGACGTTTATTCAGCTTGAGAAGCAACTGGACGGATGGCGGGATTACGCCATCGCCGTCCAGCCGAAGCAGACGGACAAAGAGCTTGAGGAATTGTGGACAACCAACAGCGGAAAGGCGGTGGCCAAGTGAACCTGCAAATCGCAAATGAGATCCAAGCAGAACAGGAACATGGCCGCCAAAAATACGGCAAAGGCCCAAACGACTTTGGACACGATGACCTGCACGCCCGCGAGGACTGGCATCAATTCATTGCCGACATGAACGAACGGGCCAGAAACGGAACTCCGATGGAGCGACGACAATACCTCATCAAGGTCGCAGGACTTTGCGTGTCAGCGGTAGAATCATTGGACCGACGGATGAAAGGCAATTATGAACGCTAACCAAGAACCCCTCGACCAATACTACGGATTCCTGCCCACGGCGAAGACGCTGGAGCAGAAACGTACCCTTGGGACAAGAGCGGAGGGCGATCAAGGTTTCGTCGACGGAGCTTGGCTCCCACTGGACCCCACTCCCGCCGCAACAACCTACAGCGCATTCGGTTGTCCCATCCGCCGTCCCATCGACGTGAACGGCGACCAGCCGAAGGGGCGGGAGCCTTACGAACTGGCGCCAAAGGACGCGGCCGATGTTTACGCCGTTGAGATAACATCGGACGGTCTGAAATGGCACCGGGTATGGGCATCCATTAACATGTCGGAATACTTGTCACTGAATCCCGAAATCCTCGCCGTGCGACGCCGGAAGCAGGTGGCGGAACCTCAATACGTCTGCCCCCAGTCAGTGTTGGACGCGGCCAAAGGGCCGGTGTTTACGCCGTCGAATCCAATGAAGGAACCAACCGCACCAATCTACACGCCAGCGGAGCTGGACGCGGCGGCGAAGGATTTGTTTCCTGAAATTAGCAAACCGTTGTTCTGCTCCAAAAACCGCGAAGCCTGCCGCCGCCACATCGCGAAGGTGAAGGAGTTGCAAACGCTTGCCGACCAATACAAAGCCGATTACTACGAAGCGGTTGAAAACGGCAAGCAACTCGCCGCTCAAATCCCGCGCTGGCACCGTGTCCGCGACGGCAAGCTGCCGGGGAAGGGAGAGCCGTTTGACGCTTACAACGAAAATGAACATTCAGGCGGACACCTCCCTTTCGGGTCAGTGGGTGTAGAGGAATTATTCAAGTCGATGGGTTACACCCATTGGCACCCCCTCTCTCCCCTCCCCAAACAGAAGAGCGAGGCGGAGCGGTTGTATGGTGAGTTTAGCAAGCAGCCTCAGTTTGACAGCAACCCGGATAACATAATGATCAAATTCGCCGAGTTCATTCTGGAGCGAAAGGACAAGCAATGACAAACGACGAAATCAGAATCGCGGTGGCGGAGTTGCGTGGATGGCGAAACGTGGAACGTCTAAAAGATACCAATGGGCGATGGGCCATTGTTGGCATGACAGGGAACAGAAACTACAGAATACCTGTCCCCAACTACCCTGAGTCACTCGATGCCTGTTCGGAGTTTGAGCAGACATTAGGCGGGCATAAGCAGATAAGCTACGGAAGGGAACTTCTGCAACTGCTTGGATTTGTGACTCCGCCAAGCGGTTTTTATGAATATGTCACAATCGCAATGGCAACCCCACTCCAACGCTGCCAGGCCTTTCTTCGCCTGCATGGCAAGTGGAAGGAGGACAAGCAATGACACCGGAAGTTGAATCCATCCTGAGAAGAGTGGAAGCTTTCACGCGAGAGTCTTCCTTGCCTCTATGGACCGACTTGAGGCTTGTCTGCTCAACCCTTCGCACCCTCGACGCCGAACTGGTGGAGGCGAGGAAGGACACTGCACGCTTGGAGTGGCTCATAAAAGCTTCGGGTGCAATTCAGGAGATAGAGATTGCCCCCGGTAAAACCGCCACATTCCGCGATGCGATTGACGCCGCGATGGCGAAAGGAAAAGCGTGAACCCAAACATACTCTGTTGGATCGTGCTGCCGATGCTGTGCGGTGTCATCATCTGGTGGCTTTACCATCTGGTGATGGCCTGCGCCGAAGTGCCGCGCGAACGGAAGAGCGAAGATTGGCCGCACGAGAGAAAGGACCGCGAATGAGCAAAAACGCTGAACTGAAACCGTGCCCGTTCTGCGGGGATTGACACCCCGCGCCAAACCATCGTAAATTCCAAACATGCAAGACAGTGAAACCAGAATTCAGAAGACCAGCCGGTCAAGCCCGCTTGTGTCGCTGTCTTGCAACTCCGCCAGAGCGGCGGATCGGCTGGCCTTCTGAGAACTGAAAGAAAAACCATGAGACTGCATCCCCTCTGCAAATTGTTCCCGCAAATCAACGACTCCGAATTGGCTGACCTGGCCAAAGACATCAAAGCCAATGGCATGCGGGATCCCATTGTCACGCTCGACGGAGAAATCTTGGACGGTCAGAACCGGTTCCGCGCCTGCGAAATGGCTGGCGTGAAACCGCAATTTGATCCCTATATCGGAGATAATCCCGTCGGCTACGTGATTTCAAAAAACATCGCCCGCCGCCATTTGGACGCCAGCCAGCGGGCCATGATTGCCGCGGAACTGTCCGGCGGAAAGTGGGGCGGAAATCACACGCCACAGCAAGACGCAAATTTGCGTCTTGCTAATCCAGTGATTACCGATGAGTCCGCGGCGAAGCTGATGAATGCCAGCGAACGCTCATTGGTGGACGCCCGGGCGGTCAAGACCGCAAGCCCGGAACTGGCCGCAGAAGTCCGGGACGGCAAGGTGAAATTGAACGCCGCTAAGAAGGCCGCCAAAGCATCACCCAAGGCACTCAAGAAAGCGCTGGCCGAAGGCACGGATGCGGTAAAGAAGCTGGCCAAAAAGACCGCATCGAAGAAATCGCGCAAAGGCATTTTCTCAGATGACACCAAGGCCAAAGCTCAAGCCAAGCTGGATGCCATCGCGAAAGAACCCGAGCGACCGCATATTGAGATGGAGTGCAACCCCATCGACATCATTGAGGAGGTTTACCGGATTCACCAAAAACGGTGGAACGATCCGAAACGGGTTCCGGCTCCGCGGACCATCGTCGATGCGATTGTAAAGGCGTTCAAGCTGGCCGGATTCAAAGGAACGGTTAAAGCGTGAATCCAACCGACTCTGATACGCTGGACATCAGCGACCTCCGCCAGCTTGCAGCAGCCTGGCGGAACCGGTCCATGCAATGGGAGGCTGAATGCCAAAAATTGCGGGAGAAACATCACCAACTTGAGGACCAGATTAGAGTCGTCTTGTCGGACTTGGAAACCATGCGCGGAGAGAGGGACGCCGAAACGCAAATCCGTAGAAGCTTGGAAAAAGACATCACCGACCTCAAAGCAGAATTGGACGCGGCGCGCGCAGCGGGGGGACATTCACCATTACCAACCTCAATGGAGGATTGGACGCAGCGCCAGCGTCCCAACATAGCAGACCCCAAGAAAGATGCGCCACAGACCATACAGCGCTCCAAAGCGCAGGCATTCACGCCGGGATGCCAAGTCCAACTCAAAAAAGAGTGGATTCTTGGCGACGGCAGAATAATTCCAGTCGGCCAGACATTTCACTACCATCACGCCTGGCGCGGAGACCCGCAGAACTATGCCGTAATCGACATCCCCGGACGCAAAGGCGGAGTCGTCATCCCACACAATCTACTCACCATCATCACACAATGACTTTGCGGGCCGCACGGTTGGCGCGAATCCTGAAGGATTGCAGCGCATCGTAGTCATCATCCGGGCGGCCCGCATTCCATTCTGCCGCTAATCGCTGCCCCTTCTGAGCATACCCCTTCCAAAAAAGGAGGGTCATGCCCCATACCCCTTGCGCCCCTTCCATCCAGGGTGGTGCGCCCCTTCCATCCATACCCATTCACTGGCCGCCCGCAGGCGACAACTTTCCCATTTCATAATCTGACGGCTTCCAGGTCCGGATCACCACACTATCCAAAATCTGGACATATAAACCGCATTAAAAAGGTTTACACTTTTCGACACCTCGATTTCGATCAATGAATACAGGGGTGTTCGCAATTCTGAGAGAAAAGTGTAAAGAAACGGGGTAAGGGAATCCGACGTGTCGGAAAAGGCTACATGTCCAATGTCAGGACATTATCAGGAAAACTGTCTTGAGCTGGGACAGTTTTGTCCAGGGATGGGACACTCCTCAGCACAACCGACGGCTCAATCGGGCTGGCACGCAGCCTGCTAATGGAGATGTGTCCAGTAATTACACCGGACGCAAAAATAAAATGAGAACACAAAAAAATTCAGGTCCGTGCGAACATCCCGGCAGCATCGGAATCCGAAAAGCGTTCGACGGATGCTTTGCGCGAGTCATCGCGACAAGCGGCGCGGGAGACCAAAAGCTGACGCTGTGGTATTGTGCTGCAAAAAAACTCGAAGCAATCGAAACCAATGGAGACCCGGTGTTTCCTGGGGATGAAGGATTCGATGAAGCCCGCGCCGCGCTGAATGGGGGTGGCAAGTGAAAGCCCCAATTGTCATCCCTCGCTCGGAGCGCGGGACAAACTATTCGGTTGCCGGGGAAACCTGGTGCGAGAATTTTGAGCGAGAAAGTTTTGCACAAGCGTTTGCCATTGCGCTCTCGTCGGAAACCGGACAGACGGAAAGCGTGCTGCGCGAAAGCGATTGCGCGGTTTGGCTTACGAGTCGTCGGCAATGGGAAGGGGGAACGCCCGCCGGGATGCGCCGGGCAGCACGGCGCTACCGGCTCGCCATCGACCCGCACACCATTTGGTCATCCTGGGATGCCAGGGTCGCCGCCGGGGTCGCCGCGATCCAATCGGCTGTCCGGCTCCGCGAGTTGAGCCGGATAAAATAATCCATCACCCGCCCATGCAGCCCGGCCTAATCCGCCGGGCTTTTTTGCGTCCGCATACTGTCCCAAAAAGATACATGTCCAACTGGACATGTCCACAAACGGGACATTGAATCCAAGCCGGCAAGCGTCGGAACAATGCTGCCTCCTGAGTAAGCCAATCCGACGCTCGTCGGCAGCCTAATCAGCCAAACCGATCAGTGTCCATAAATGGGACGCACCGCAGCGCAGTCCCAATAGGCCGCCAGTCTTCTGCGGAACTACCTACCGCATCCAACCCGCTGGCGCGCTGGCTTGGTGCAACCATGAGTCATTCTGTAACGCTAAAGAATGTAAACAATTCCGACGTTTGGGTCCTTCTGTAAGGAATTCCGACGCGAGCAGGTTGCCGAGCTTCGAGGATTTGACATGAGAGGCAGAAATTCATAGGTTAGGGGTGTAAAACGAATGCCCGACCAGCCGCACCCATACCATTACAGCGAAGAGCCGCGTTCGGACTCTTTCAACGGTGACCACACCGGACTGACCGCTCATTTTCCCTACGCAGAGGTTTTTGCGCGCATGGATGGGCCGTCACTGGATTGCGAGCTGGATTCCGCGCCATCGGCGGATGGGGCCGAGGCTTTGGCGCATCTGCTGCGGTGGTTCTGGTCTGCGGAGGGTGACGATTGGCACCGGGTCAAGAGTGCTTGCGTGAAATTCGTGGCGCTGACGGCCAGCCTCAGACCGGACCTGACTAGGAACATGAACTTCCGGGACTTGGGCATTTGCCTGGGGGTGAGTCGGCAGAGATTGAGCAAAGCCAGTTTGGAGTTTTCCGACCTTTACGGCATCAAGTGGGGGCGATCATGGAGTAAGACCCAGCGTGATGAGCAACGGAGAAAGATGCGCGAACTGTGAAAAAAAAATCTGCGCGCGCTAAAACAAAGTTGAGCGCGAAAGACCGGGTGAAGGGATTGGAAGCCTGCTCTAACGCGATTCGGGAGAAGTTCAACATCCCATGCTATGACCAATTGATCCGCAAATGGCAGCGGACGCGAAACCCGCCATTCCCGGCGCCCGACAAGGACAAGGTTTATCACCTTGAGGAATGCTTCGAGTGGGTGCAGAAATACATCATACCAGACCGGAGCGGTGAGACCGCAATGGCGGACTTGGGGAAGCTGGCTTTGGAGGCTGACTACCGGAGCAGGATTGCGAAGAACGAGCGGGAGCAAATGGAGTTGAAGGCGCTTCAAGGGCAACTGATTGACCGCATGACGGCTTTGCGAAGTGCGCAGGCGGCTTTCCGGTCGCATCATGCTTTTGTTCGGCAGGCGCTGGAGAAGCACAGTCCGATTGCGCGGCGGGACAAGCTGGCGGATTTGGGAGTCGCGAAGAAGACCGTGGCGGCCTTCCATGCGTGGGATGTGGCGGACGCTCAAAAGACGATTGATGAGATTGAGGCTTCCCTGGCGGAGGAATCCAAAAATGGAGGCTGACCGGGATTACTACCGGGAGATTTGCGCTTCGGCCGGGAAAGCATTCCGCGGCCAGATATGGGAGAACTGTTCCAGGTTCACGCTGGTTGGAGGCGGTTACAAATCCATGCCGACGGCGCAGCGCGGGCATTTCAAGATTGAGAGCGCGAGGCATCTGGAAGGGCCACTGCGGGCGCTGCTCGACCCGAACGTGGAGATTGTGGGAGTGGCTGGCGCAACGCAGGTGATGAAGTCGGTGCTGATTGACATCCTGATTCCCTACATCATGGAGCATGATCCCCGGAACACGATTGTGTATTTCGAGGATGATCCGAAGGCGAAGCTATTTGCGGATTCCCGGCTGATGCACACCATCCGCGGGCATCCGGTCATCAGCAAATGGATCAAGGAGGTTGACCGGCACAAGGCGAGCAACACGAGGATTAACCTGCCCGGCATGTTCCTGGAGATTTGCGGGCTCAATCAGGGCAACACGTCCAGCGCGGCATGGCCGATGGTGATCGTGAGCGAAGCCTGGCAGCACGGGGCAGACGGCCTTTTGCGGCTGGCCATCAAGCGGGCGGATCGTTTCGTGGGGAACGGGCGGAAAGTGCTGATTGAGTCGCAACCCGGTATGGTGGGAGAGGATTGGCACACGGAAGCTGAGGCCATGCACAAGGTGCCGTTGACCTGGGCCTGCCCGGAATGCGGCGGCCGTCAGGAATGGGACTTCTTTGCCAAGCGCCCGGAGGATTTCAAACCAACCGTCAAGGATTCCTTGTCAGTTCCCAAGCCCGGCACTTATGCGGGGATGCGATTCGACGCAGAAGGTGAAATCGAAGAAAGGGCGGCGTCGGCGGTCTGGGAGTGCTTCCACTGCGGATTCCTGATTCGGGACGTGCGGCCGGTCCGCAAAGGCCTGATGGACAGCTACCGGCAGGATTACCAGATAAACGGAGTCTCTCCGAAAGCAGTCTGCTTCTACATCCCGCGTGAGGCGGCGACCGGGAACACGTTCCGGGACAGCGTGGCCAATTACCTGAGCGCCAAGGCGGCGCAGGACATGGGAAACATGGTGCCGCTCGAAAACTGGTTTATGAGCGAGCGGGCGGTTTTCTACGACCCGCGGCTGGCGCAACCTAAAATAACGTCGAACGTCGGAAGTTATGACCTCACGGAGATCATAAAAGACGAGCACCACCGCGGCATGGTGATTGACTGCCAGAAGCATCTCGAATTGGATACCGTGGGGACGTTCTGGTATGAATGCTGGGTGGCTGCGAAAAACGGGGACAGCTTCCAACTGGAGCGCGGTTTCGTCGATTCGTTCGACAAACTCACGGAAATTCAAAAGCGATGGAAGATTCAGAACCGGTATGTGTGCATCGACGGCCGGAAGTGGACACCGGAGATTTTGCGGCAATGCGCGGCGCGCGCCGAATTGGTGGACGGCCAGTTTTTGGGGCATCCCTGCAAAATGTGGAGTAGTTGGATTGTGCTGCTCGGAGACGCACCGGCCCGGCATTATCAGCATCCGGACAAGGTTTACCGGGTATGGAGCATGCCGACGCGGCGGCTTGAGAGAATCGTCGAGCCGGACGGAAAAGCGCGAGTCGTGCCCGTGCTCATGTATCGCTGGTCGAATCTCAGTGTGAAAGACCAGGTAAATGACTTGCGCATCGGCGGGGATGGAAAGCCGAAATTTGCGGCGCTCGCGCGGGAACAATGCCCGCCGGAGACTCAGGCAAAGGAGGTTGGAGATTTGACATTTGAAAACCAGATGAGTGCGGAAGTCCGGACGGAGAAGAACGGCAAGGCATACTGGGAAAAGCTCAGGCCGGGGAACCATTATTGGGACCTGGCCTGCATGCGGCTGGTGAGAATGAACATGGACGGGCTTGCGGGGCACCAGGTTACGGTGGAGAATTGAATTATGAACGAAGAAGAAACTCGAAAATGGTTCAGAACCTGGCTAAAATCTGCTGTTGCTTCCGGTCAACTTAACATCCCGGCTGAGAAGCTGGACGAAATGATAGCGAGTACCACATTCAAGCCGTTTCCAAGATGGCTCTATGTGAGTCGCAGCAAAGACAGCGGACCTGCAGGGCATCAGGCAGTCTCTGAACCATGACAATAGACTGGCAATCGGCATTCCGCGACGCGCATCTGACATCCTGGCCGCGCGCCGGTCTGCGCATTTCCCGAGTCAGTCCGGAACCCGGACAGGGCAGCCGGAAGATTTACGACGCGGATAAGATGGAGATTCATGCGGCGGCCGAAAGGTTCGGCTACCAGATGACCGAAAAGACGCAGAGTCATGTTTCGTTCACGCATCCGACACTTGCCGGAATGGCCGGATTGACTTGGCGACCAATTATGAATGACCGAGACGCCATGCCGCGAGCCCATGATTTTCGCCGCCGGGGACACGCTGCTTTTCCAGCGGCATCTCCGGGATTACCAACCATCTGACGGCTGGAGCCTGCTTTACCAGATTCGCGGGGGTGTCACCGGGGATGCGGCCTGCCAGTTCACTTCCACGGCCCTGGGGGAACTCCATGAAATTTCCGTTGCCAACACCGTCACCGCGGGCTGGCTTACAGGTGCTTACGTGCTCGTGGGCTATGCGGTCAGCAGCACGGAGCGTCATCAGATTTACTACGGTGAGTTGAGGATTCAGCCGAATCTAGGGACGGCGAAGAATGACGCGGTGGTGACGACGCATTACCAGCGCATGGTCACCATCCTGGAGCAGCAATTGGAGCAACTGGCGCAGAACATCCTCGTGGAAACCAACATCGAACGGACGCAAATCCTGCGCGTTGACCGGGAGAAGCTGGAGCGGCAACTGGCCGTAAACAAGGAACTGCGGGCGAACGAGATTGCCTGTGAGAACGTGCGCAACGGTCGCCCGAGCGGCAATGTCATTCAAGGCGTCGGCCAAATCGTTCCTTCGGGACCGCTCTGGGGGTATCCTGGCCGGCCTTACGCGATCAATCCATGAAGCTGATTCCCTCGTTTCTCCGCCGGTCAAAGCCTGCCGACATGACAGGCGAAGTCATCCGGTCAGTCACCGTTGACCCGAACCATGCGGCCATGATTCGCGAGGCGACCGCGTCCAACCGGAAAACGCTGCGCATGTATGAAGCCGCGCTGACCACCTCGATGACGCAGGATTTCCAGCCGACATTCGGGAGCGCCAATGCGGAAATTGTTTCGAGTCTGGACGTGGTCCGGGGCCGGTGCCGCACGCTTTGCAAGGATGATCCCACGGCCAAAGGTGCATTGCGGGTGTTCAAAAATAACGTGGTGGGTGATGAACCTTTCCCGCTGGACATGCGCGTCGGTTCATGGTCCGCGGACGGGAAGACCTTCACCCTTGAAACGGAAACCAACCGGAAGATCAAAGAGGCATGGGAAGAGGCCGGATTGCCGGAGAATTGCACCGTGCGTCAGGACATGACGCGGATGGAACTTTATCAATGCCTCGAAGCATCGGCGCTTCGGGACGGCTCGGTTTATTTGCGGCATCGGCGGGGCTATCCGGCCAACAAATTCAGCTATGCCGTCGAACTCGTAGAAAGCGACCGGTTGCAGACCCAATACCAGGGATTCTACAATGGGAACCCAATTCGCTTTTCGATTGAGCGCGATTTCAATTACAACTTCCCGGTGGCCTATTGGATTCTGACCCGGCATCCAGGTGACCTGTTTGGCTACCAGGGACGGCCGACCAATCTGTTCCGGGACCGCGTGCCTGCCGCTGACATCATCGCTTTCAATAATTTGCGGGACCGGGCGGAACAGGACATAGGTTTCCCGGAATTCGACAGCGTGGCGAACCCGCTGCATCGAAACAAACAATTCGACATAGCGCACGTCAACGCGGCCATTCGTGCGGCCTGCAAGGCGTTCTACATCACCAAGCAGATTCCCACCGGCATGACCTATTCGGGTGACCCGAATTCGCAGTTTGGGGCGATTGGCTGGGGTGGTGGATTGCCTCCTTCCACGGATCCCAAGACGGGCGGCGCGAACAAGCTCAACACGATCAAGCCTGGCGAAGCGGAACTTTTGGACTGGGGATTCGAGCCCAAGATGCTCGACCCGAAATTTCCAGTGGAGTCCGCGACCTGTTTCAAAAAGGACAACCTCAAGACCACGGCCAGCGGCATGGGGCTTTCATACGCGGCCATCAGCGCGGATTACGAGGGATTTTCATTCTCGACGGCGCGCGCCGCGCAGATACCAGAGCGGGATTACTTCAAGGTCCGGCAGAAAAACCTGATTAATACCGTCGTGCGCCGTCACTTCAACGAGTGGCTAAAATACGCGATTCTATCCGGAGTGCTTCCCGCAGAATGGATTGGCCGGCTGGAGGAATTGCAGAAGGCGGCCGACTTCACCGGCAAGCGCTGGCCCTACATCAATCCGCAGGACGATGCCAAAACGGACATCATGCTGATTGAGGCGAATCTCAAAACACGCGGTCAAGTGTTGCGAGAAAGCGAAGGGTGTCAGGACTGGGAGGAAGTCATCACGGCTTTGGCGGAAGAGAAGAAAATCGCGGAGGCGCATGACATTGACCTGACCCAAGATGTGACCAATCCCACCCTTCCCAAGGGCGAGCCGGGGGCCACGAAAGCGCCGGATGCGCAACCCATAGGACCGGGGGGCAGTTGACTTTCCGCACAATCTTGAAATGCCAGTGCTGACACACAGAGCGGTTGAGATCGACGGCGAAGTTGACATCGCGTCGGGCATCATCCGGCTTTCTTTCGTGTCCGAACTTCCCGTTCTGCGCACCGATTCCAAGGGCGCGAAATACTGGGAAGTGCTGTCCCATGACCCGGGCGATGCCAATCTGGGCCGGATAAACCGGGACGGCATGCTGCTGGCCAATCACGATGAAAAACAGGAGATCGGCGAAGTGGTCAAGGGTAGCGTCCAAGTGGAGGCCGACAAGAAAACGCGAGCCTCGATCAAGATCACCGACCCGGCCTGGAAGGAGCGCATAGCACGGGGGGAACGGCCCGGTGTAAGCGTCGGGGCGATGATTCTATCGACGCTGTCAGAAGCTCCGGGCCCGGACGGAATCCCGGTCAAACGCTTTGCCTGGAGTCCATACGAGATTTCGCTTTTGGACGGCAAGCCCGCGGATGACACGGTGGGGATATTTCGGTCTGCGGTTGACTTGACGACAAAAGTTGAAGACAGAAAAAATTTAACTCCGGAAAGAACAAAACGTATGCCTGAAACAACCACCACCACCGTTGACCCGGCGATCGAGCGGGGTTCCTATCTCGCCGCTGACCGCAAACGAATCGGCGACATCACCCGGATGGCCGACCTCTTTGAGGTGGATCATGGCAAGCGTTCCGGCGGAAAATTCGCCGCCACCATCCGTCAACTCGCGCAAACCGCCTCCGAAAAAGGTGACACGGCGGACTCATTCCGGGCCAATTTCTGGGACGCCTACGCCAAATCGGTTGAGGCCGACAAGGTGACCGAGAAGGCGCTCGGGATCAAGCGCGGTGAGTATTCGCTGGGACGGGCCATCCGTTCCTGTGTGGAACGAAACAAGGCCATGCCGGAGGGATTCGAGTTGGAAATCCACCAGGAAATCTGCAAGCGCGACCTCGGGGTCACGCCGGGCGGTTTCATGGTGCCCTTCTCCGAACCCGAGCAGGACATTCCCATTTCGCGGACCAAGCGCGACTCCCAAGCCACGGTTTTCAACACCGGCGGCGCTTTGGTGCCCACCGAGCTTCTGCCCCCGATTGAGCTGCTCCGGAACCGGCTCATCTCGACGCAGGCGGGAATCCGGATGCTGGCCGGTTTGACTGGCGGCAACATCCTGATTCCGCGTCAGACCGCCCCGGCAACCGCCTATTCCGTGTCGGAAATCGCGACCCTGACCTCAAGCAATCTGCTCCTGGATCAAATCGCGATGGCTCCGCACCGGGCGGGCGCCACCACGAATTATTCAAAGCAGCTTCTCCTGCAAGGGCAGGGTCCGGTGGAAGCCTTGATTTACGACGATGCCATGCAGGTGCTGGCCCTCTACATCGACTTGATGACCATCGCGGGCAGCGGGTCCAATGACCAGCCAATGGGCATTCTCCAGACGCCCGGCATTGGTTCGGTTCTGTTTGGCGGAACGGCCACTTACTCGAACATCATCAACTTCGAGAACTTTCTCGACATCAATAACGCGGATTCGGACGCCTCCTGCTGGGTGGTTACTCCGGCCGTCAAGAACGCATGGAAGAAAATCGCCGTCGCGCTCACGGGCTCGACCGTCATCGGTGGAGTGCAGAACGCCCTGTGGGTTGGCAAAGGCCGGGACGGTGAAGTGGCCGGTTACCGGGCCATGTCCACCAACCAAATGCCGAACAACCTCGCGCTGTTTGGCGACTTCTCGTCCTGCATGATGGCTATGTGGGGCGGGTTTGACGTGGTGCTCGATCCCTACACCCTGGCCAAACAGGCCGAATACGTCCTGACGATGAACACCTGGTTCGACATCGCGCTGCGGCATCCGCAGAAATTTTGCGCCAGCGCTGACGCGGGCAACCAATAAGCAACCAACCGACCCAATCCATAAAAAATATGTTCAAGAAACTCACTCTTATCGGCGCGCTGCTCACGGCCTGCCTGCCCGGCGCGTTCGCGCAGTCCGGGTTCGACTATTACCAGGTTCCGCGAACCATTGTCATCACCGCGGCAACCAAGTTCACCGGCTCGACGGTCTGGTCGAACAACCCCGTCGATTTGCATGGCTCGGTCGGCATAGCCAAGGTGGACATCGCCGTTTACACCAACGGCGCGGCCGGGAAGCTGGACATCAGCGGTTACACCAGCCCGGACCTGACTAACTGGACACTGGTGGGAAGCTGCTCGGTGGTCTCCAACACGACCAGCTTTAATTACACCAACTCAACCTACATTTCGGCAGGCAACACCAATCCGATTCTGGCGACCAACATCCTGGCTTATCCGTTCCTGGCCACGACTCCGGTGGCCTCATCCGCCGGGTTTGCGACCTTATATCCGTTCCCTTATCCGTTCACCAACAGTTTCGTCATTGACGGATCGAAGGGCGGCACATTCGAGTTTGGATTCAACGCGCAGGACATTAACCGATACTTCAGCCTGCAATACGCCGGGGCCTCCACCGGCACCAATTTTGTCGCCGCGTTCATCACCATCCGAAAACAGCAATAACCCATGAAACTCATTGCCAAAGCCGGTTTCCGAAACAACATCGAGCCCCCCCTGGAGATCGACAAAGCCAAAAACAAGGATCATGTCCACAAGGGGGCCATCTTCGAGTATGGTCGCGGTGCGACACTCAAGGAATGCTCCCAGGCGGAGCAGCGCATCATCGGACAACTGGCGCTGGCCGGTTGCATCGCCGACGCAACGGACTCCAAGATTGTCAAACGCATTCAGGATGAAGTGGCCCAGGAGGCCAAGACCGAAAAGAACATCGCGGAGCAGAACGCGGGCATGGCCGGCAAATAATTTTTGTGGGTGCATGTCAAGCCGCCGCGCCGGGTACGAGACGGCGCGGCGGCCTTTCACTTTGTGAATCCCTACCAAATACATGCCGACGCCATCCAGGCGGTGCAGAACGAGCTGGGGGACGAATGCCCGATGATTGTGTTTCAGACCAAGAATCTCAAGATTCTGCCCGGGAGCGCGCACCAGACAAAGGATTTGCAGGAGGGAGGATTCCAGTTCAACTCGGACTTCACTTTCACGATCCTGGTCTGCACGCTGATTGCCGCGAATCTGACTCCTTCGGTTACGGACGCCGAATCAGCCAAGCTGACGCTCCTGCAACGCGAGATAGGCTATCTTGGCGGGCGCTACAAGGTGTCTGCGGCCAGCATCACGGCAGGCGGACTGTTTCTCCAAGTGGAAGCCGACAGCCTCAACATCCGGCCATGATCACCCCGACGGTCACCATCGATGCCAGCGGGTTAAATCGCGGACTGGCTTTGGCGGCGCTTTACACGCGCAAGACCCCGGCTCGGGCGTGCAATTACGCGGCGCTGGAAGTGGCTTTCGAGACGCAGAAGACAACTCCGATGGTGACCGTCCCGGAGATTGACTCGCAACTTTCGGTAATCAAAGTCGAGGTGATAGGTAAGCGCGGCAAGCCATTGAAGCGGAAATGGTTCACCGGAACCAAGACGGCTCGGAATCCGGAAGTGCCGCTGGCCGTGCTGATTGTTCAGGCGCGCGCTAATCCAAACTCGCGATACAATCTGGAATTCACAAATAGCCGATACGCCCGGCCGTCACCTTTCAAGGGTGTTTCACGGGCGGCCGGGCGCATGGCAATGGCCCTGGCAGTTCACGAGATGATTGCTTTGCGGCACAAGTCGATTGCGTTTCTGCGGGCCGGATGGAGCCCGGTGATTAAGACGCTCAAGCAAGCCCGAAGAGGTTCAATTGTGAACACCGGCATCGAAGCCTTGACCCCGTCGAACGACACGCTTGGTGCGGCCATCCCGGCCAAAGAAGGTGATGTCCGGGCAACCTGCATCATCGAAAACCAGGTGGGTTATAAGGGGCAGAATCAAGTCAGCTTCGACAAGGCGCTGCAACTTTACGGCGCTCCAGCCCTGCAACGGGCGCTCGACGGGCAAGGCGAGAAGGAGATGCAATACTACCTCGACAAATCCTATCAATCCGAGCTGGTGCAACCATTTAACGCGATGAATAAATGAGCACTCCAATATTCAAAGGTCCAAAATTCGTGTTCGGAATTCAAGAACTGAAGCCAATCATCGGGGCTCCGGATGGCCGACGCAAACTCGTAATGAGACATAATTGCATCGCTCGTTTTTTTGTGCGCTCTGCCGATGGCATCCGGCATTACGCCCTTGAGGATCGTGGGGACCATTGGTATTGCAATCCCGACTGGCTGCAAGGAGGCAACTTCCGCTGATGGCCGCTCCATTCTCAACCCTGCGCAGCAAGCTCAACCGGGCGGTATGCGCCTATCTGATTTCTCAGGGAGTCGGCAGCACTGAGGACACCGTGCCAGCCTATTCTCAGGGGACTTACGCATTTCCGAACACCACCGTTCGGGCGACGCTGGGAACGCCGGACCCGCCTTTCAGCGGCAATTACCGCATCACCCTGCATGTCAGCATCAAGGGCAGCGCGGTGCAGAGCGCACAAGATCCCAATGGCGACTTGGCACACATCGAATTTGATGAGCGCGTGGCGGCGGTGCAGGACGCTTTGATGATGGGGAACGGATGCGACAGCCTGGCGGACACCGCGGCGGCCATCAATGCGGCCGGCCGGGCGCTGGCGGTTGCGCAAGACCCGTCCGACCCCGCCAGTGTTCAACAGGCGGCCAACAATGCCGACATGGTGGACTTCACCCTGATTCAATGGATTGACCGGGGCTTCGGGGATGGCATGGCCGACGCCAAGGACTGCACCTGGGAAGAGATTCTGATTTTCGAGGCATACTGCTGTTCCCGGAACGTCGATTGACTTGCCGACCAATTGTGAAAGTGAACACCAACTAATTTTATGGCTACTGCACCAGTTTTCAGAGGTTACGCAACGATTACCGGCATTGCTGAGGCGGCCACTTTCGATTGCTTGATTGCCGGACCACCGACTTCCTCAGTCCTTATACAATCCGCCAAGGGGACTCAGGAATGGGATGAGGAAGTAATCAAGGACAGTCAGGGTTACGACGCGCTTTGGATCATGCGCAATGAACGAGAAATGCTGGACATAGACATGTTTATTGTCGGCACATCAGCGGCAATCGCCGCAGTCCCATTCCAGGCTTCTGGCTCTGCTGGTGCTTTGATTTCCGCGCTTGGCACCGCTCCGTTCCTAGGGCCGGGCTCCATTCTCACGCTTTCAGGATTCATCCCCACGGCATTTAACGGTGTGTTCCGGGTGATGAGCGGCGGGGCAACCGACCTGACGAATACTACCGCGTGGAAATATTCGCTCAAGCTGCTCAAATACGCTTCCTCAGCTCAGAACACGGCAATGGCCGTCATTCCTTCATAAAATCCATGAATGCACTCGCGTTTGCCGACGCGGCGCGGCCTACGCGGTGCGTTATTCTCCGGCTCCCGATGATGGACTACTCCATCGGCCACGAGCTTTTGCTTCTGCACGAGCGCAACGCCTTGATCGTCCCGGACGATTCAGCCACGGATGAGACCTATCGTTTTGCCATCCTGCGGGCCGTGATGATCTGCTCGCGGTCATGGGAGGAAAATCAGCGTCCGATGCGCTGGCGCCGGGTCTGGAGCTGGCTGGCGCGGCGCTGTGACCTGGCCGCGGCAATCCAGGCATTCCGGGAATATCGACTGGCGGGCGTGTCCATGCCGGAAGTGAAGCCGATTCCGGGCGAGAAAGGCCGGGCGCTTGGCGGACCTCACCTTGCCCGCGTGCTCGAATTCGCGATGCGTTTGCGTGGGCAGGAGGCTTTTGACATGCCGTTCGGACTGGCGCAGTGGCTCTACTATTGCGGCGCGGAATCGGAAGGGGCCTGCATGATGCTGAGTGACGAAGAGAGAGAGATGGAGTCCGCGAAGGATGCTTTGATTGCGGAAATCCGCAAGGAGAAGGAGGCAAAATGGCCGGCTTGATGGCCATCATCGGGGCGAACGCGGATCCCATGCGCCGGGAATTCAAGGAGGTTGAGCGCATGGCAATGCGGACGGGAAGAGCCATCCAGACAAGCATGGGAGGTTCACCTCTTGGGCATGGCGCCCGCGGCGGTGTGATTGGTGAAACACTCGTTCTGTTTCGTGAACTGGGACGTGGAAATTTTGCGAGAATTCCCGGATCATTGACCATCCTCATTCAGCGGCTTGGCATTCTAAAATACGTGTTCAAGGACACCGCCGTCGCCGCAAATGCTCTAGCGACCGCACAGGAAGCGCAGGCGGCCAAAGCCATGCTGGCAGCGGCTGCGGCGAAAGAGGTTGTTCGCCGGAATGAGGCTAACGCGGCGACGATGCTTCGATTGAAGGAATCGGAGATTGCCGTGATGGCGGCCGACCGGGCGAAAGCGGCATCAGCGCTCCAAGTAGCTGAAGCTGAAAGAGTGCAGGCCGTGGCGGCAAGGCAGGCCGCCGTGGCCACTCAAGAACTTGGCGTCGCCTCGCGCTTTTCACTTGGTCCGATTGGCTGGATTATCATCGGAGTCACCGCGCTGGCAACCGCTCTTTACTTCACTTGGAAGCACATCAAAACCACCACTGAACAGGCTCGAACTCTCCGGGATATGCTCGACGTGGCGAACGTGAAATTCACGGATCAGGCGGAGATAATGAAGGACCATGCCATTGCTGCTCAGTCGAATGTGGACTGGCTTAACAAGCTGGCCGAAGCGCAGGAAGGAGTTGCCGATGCAACTGAAGATGCTTTGAAAGCGCAGCGTGAGCAGTTCAAATATCAGCGCGAACTGGCAGAACACAAAGGCGCATCCAAAAAGCAACTGGCTCAGATGGACATCGCTGAGGCTCAAAAAGAGTTAGACATTGTAAATGAGGCCAAGCTCAAAGCCCGCCGCCAGCTTGAGATTGACAAGTCCGAAGAGCAGAAGGCATTCGACGCGGCAAACAACGATCATCGTTCGGGGAGAATAAAAACCCTCAATGAGCGGAGTCATGGCATGGGCTCTGTGATTGATGACATTCAGAGACAGATGCGCGACGCCGGGACGATGCGGGTGATTGATGAAGCTGCTTCGCGAATCTCCGCAACGGCGGGCGGTGGTCCAGTTTACAAATATCGCGCCGCCAATGCTGACGACAAGTTCACTGTGAAGGTTGACGGCAAGGAAGTGCAGATGAGTTTGAATGAGGCTAAGGAGGCTTGGACCAATATGACCCGGCAGGCGGAGAAACTGGAGAAGGTGCAGAAGGAGCTTGCCGACATTCTCGAATCAAAAAAGAAGCTGACCGAAAAGGAAAACGAGTCAGTATTAAAGCTTCAGCGGGAATCTCAGGAACTCGCCTCAGACCTGGCACTGAAAAAGAAATACCTGCCTCAGTTGTCGGACATCGGCTCATTCAAACATGGCCATGTAAACGCGCTACAACAAATCGGCGGCTATGCCGCACCGGCGGTGGACATCCAGAGGGGGATGCTGCATCACCTGGCCAACATCGACCGCAACACCAGCCGGGGAACGGCAACGGCCGGCGCAACCCATGAAAGGGGAGTGAGGTTCTAATGCTACCAATCATTCGAGGCACCGGAACACCGCTCCAGCAGGAAGCGTCCCAGTCTTACGACCCCATACATGGATGGCTCTACAGCTATCATTTCAAGGGCGCGAACGTAACCCAAGTTCTGCAACTGCAAACCGATTACGCGAATCTGGGAATGCCTTCGCGGCTGGTGGCGCATCAAGGCGGAATGGTGAGTTTGGACGTGGAAGACCCAACGCAACAATTCACCGTGGACTCATGGGAACTGGTGGGGAGCGAGATTAATATCGACGGATTCAGCCATCCTACTTTGCTGGCCATCTTCGCCAACAGCCCGAACGCAATTGCGAGCCTGCGTCAGGACCTGGAAAACAACAAGACCGTGACCCAGCTTAAATCGGACCTCGCGGCGGTGGGACTCTCCGCCGGTAATGTGGCAACGGTGTCCGCCTTTTACTCATTGGCTCAGGCAGGCTCAACAGAATTCCGCGTGGCGCAATACGTGGTTCGCCACACGTCAAACCTGCCAAACCGCGGCACAACGGCCCAGGCAATCTACACGCACGGCGTGAATCAAATCTACACGCCCGCGCAGGGACTGGCGGACTTCACCGCCTCAGCTTGGAGCCCGGCCATGCCCACCGTCATCGTGAACACGATCGAAGCCATTCCTGCACCCGCCGACATCGACCGATACCAATGGGGCTGGCTTAAGGGGAGTCCGACGTTCACGAGCGCGGCGAATAACCGGGTGGACGTGAAACAGGAATACACCCTCTATCAGTGGTCCACTGATTACTACACGCCACTCGTGTCATCATCATGAGCCGACCGCTAAGACCCACGGGCCAGACCCCGGAAGCCAATTACATGAAATGGGTCTGGGATGAGCTGAACAAGCAGTTTCAGAATTCCTCCACCATCAGCGTGGACCGGAAGAGCAATGGGTATTCATGGAACGTAATCAATCCTTTGCCGGGCGGTGGATCATCTCCGGCGGGTGTCCGGGTGCTGACTTTCAACTATTCACTCGGTGATTACTTCACGACGACTGAGAATGTCAACGTCGCGAAGCCCTACAAGCTGCGATGCTCCATCGCTTCCGAGTTGATTTACGGAACGCCAGTCAGTTATTCCTACCCTCACAACCCGTCCGGAGGCCGGGGAACCGACCCTCTCGGGCTGGCCTATCTGTATCGCGTGGCGACGATTAACGGATTGTTCGTAGAGAACGAGGGGGTCTGCCCGCAATACATTCAGGGAGATAAAATTCTCGCCATCGAGGTGCCCGGCGGGACCGGTGTGGGAACTGACGTGGCGGATTACGGAAGCGTGGTTCCGGTCACCTGGCAGCAAATCAGCACCGCACAGGCATGGACCCGTTTTGCGGATCAAACTTTTGGAACATGATATGGCAATCGACGGCGCGGAAACGGGATGCTTTGGGGGATCTGGAATGAACCCGGCGACCAAGCCGGATAGCGGCGGCCTGTGGTTCATAGAAAGCCCCGGTCATGCCCGCGACGTAAACAACATGCCGGTGAATTCCTCATGGGATTTCTTCCTGAATGGCGGCACCGCATTCACCAGTTACAATGGGGCCGATCCTGCTTACAGCTACGATTTGGGCGGATTCCTGCTTCCCCCATTCATCGCCACACCGCCCAATCCATCGACCGATCCTTTCAGGATGATCCTTGGACCTGGATGGTTCAACGTGCCTGCGAACCAGCTTTCATCGTCTGTTTACGCCGGTGACTACCCCGTGCCGAACGCGCGCTGGGGACTGGGCAGCAACGCGATCGTGCGCCTGATGCAGATAATGTATCCGGGGCTTTATGAATGCCACATTCAAGTCCAATCGTTTTCCTCAATAAGCACCGTTCCTTACGTGACAACGAAGGCGGTGCCGGTCCCGTGTTCACTGCAAATCGTGAGCCCGGACGGCCGGCATATCGTGGATGTGACGCCCTCCGGACTGGACGTGAGCGGAAACGGACCCGACATTATTTTTCAGTTTGACTCCCGGGTCATTCTCGGTTCTGAAATAGGCTTTGGAACCGGGCTGGGTTTCTTCCCGCAAATCAACATGGGGCCGTTCTCAGACCCCGGCATCGGGGGAAGCACCACGGCGTTTTACAACGGAGCGGCCCGTTTCATCGGAGCAAAGATTGCCTGATTGACTTCAACCCAATATTGAGCTTATGCCGCAACTAAATCTCTTCATCGACACCACCGTGCAAGGCGGCCAGCTTCTGGCGTCACAGACCAGTTCCAGCCCGATCAATGCGGCTTCCCTGCCATTCCAATACGGCGACACCATCTCCCTGCAGGTTTACCTCCTGACGCGGATTGCCAATCCGAACGGGCCGGGGACCATCCTGAGCGGAATTTCGACGGTGGGCATCAGCCTTCAGGTTTACTTGTGCGACACGCTTTCCTCAACGGTTTACACGCAGCAGATCGTCTGGACAACCGACCCGAACAATTCCTATTTCATTGGGAACCTGGCATTGAACACTACGGGATTGCTCGAGCTGCTCGGCGGCGGGGCATCCCCGATGCTGGCGAGCGCTCAGTGCCAGTTGAAGATCAATTACGTGCAGAACGGCCTGCCGACTACGGTTTACAACCAGACGGTGACCGTGGGAGTGGGCAGCCCGAACGCGGCGCAGAGCGTTCCCGCGGGGCTCACGCCGCTCTCGGTGCAGGTTGCGCAAAGTCTGTTCCTGCCGAAACAGCCCGTCAACGGGCAGGGCATCATTCTAGCATCGAATGCCGGGAAGCAATTCATTCTGCAAATCGTGGACAACCCGGACGGCACGGCCTCCTTTATCGCGAGCGAAATCACATGATGAAAACCCTACTCTCCATCCTATTTTTGGCCCTGGTATGCCTCACGAGCGAAGCGCAGATCATCACCGCAACCGTTACGGTCACCAATGTAGCAGGCATCACGAATGGTTCGACCATCGTGGTGAACGGCAACACGCGGCTGTTCACGAACAACGTCACCAGCCCGTCAACGCAGATCACCAACGCGGCCAGCATTGGGCAGGGAGCGACAAACATCTGGATTGCCTACGTGCTGAATGGCGCGCCGCAGATCAATGTTTTCCAGAGCGGCACAAACGCGATCATCTTCCAATCGTTCAACGGTTCGCCGAACGTCATCACCATCGGTGGCACGTTCGGGACAGTCACAACCACAACCTCGAATCCGACAAACGGATGGGTGGTGCGCGTGCCCAAGACAGTGGAAGGGGCGAACCAGCGGACGAACGTGTCAAGCGCATTGGTTTCGTGGATCGATGATGGAACATATGTCACCAACATCATTTCCCAGGGCTCGGTGGCGCTGTCGAATTATGTGAACACGGGCAACTCGCAGGTCATTTACGGCGCGAAGAATTTCACAGGCGGATTGAGCGGCACGGGCGGGACGCTGACGAATGCCAACTTCCTGAATCCGTCTCTGACCAATGGCTACAACTATGGCACGCCGTTCAGATCCCCGGGCAGCGGATTGTATTCCGAGCAATTCGGATCGAATGCGGTTGCGTCGGCTCAGGGTGCCACGGCGCTCGGGAATCATGCCACGGCAACCAATACCTACTCACTGGCCGTCGGACAGACCGCAAACGCTCCGGGAAATTCCGCCACGGCCCTTGGCGCGTTCACGGCTGCCACCGGGGCGTCGTCAACGGCTCTCGGCGTGAATGCTCAGGCTTCCCAAACAGATTCGATTGCCATCGGTGACTTGGCGATTTCTCAAAACTCCACTGCCGTCGCGCTTGGGGCCGGTGCGACCACAACGGCCAACAATCAGCTTCGTTTCGGGACCGGCTCGGAATTCGTCAGCATCCCCGGCGGCTTGCAAGTGGAAGGCAGCATCACCAACTCGCATTTCGTGGGAACGAACACGCTGGCGGGTGACCTGTCATTCAGCCGGGCCAACAATTCGAGCTTGGCCAACGGAAACAACGCCGCGGTGAACGTCTCAACCAACCTCTATGTGAAGGTGTCCGGTCCAACCGGCTCCTTCGCGATCAATGGCATTGCGGGCGGCCGGGATGGCCGGCTCATCATCCTGCAAAACTCGACGGGTCAGACCATGACCATCTCGAATGATTCCGGCAGTGACCCCACGGCGGCGAACCGGATTTACACCGGCACGGGCGCAGACATTTCGCTGGCTAACAATCCCGGCTGTTGCACGCTGATTTATGATGCTTCAGTCACCCATTGGATCATCGTCTCGACGCACTGACGCCCATGAAAACCTACCTAAAATCCCCGCTCCTTCTTGGTCTTGCATTGCTGCTCTGCGCCGTTCCCTCAATGGCGCAGAGCGGCGTCAATGTCACCTACAATTTCACGGACTTCACCAGCGCTCCGCAGGCCATCAATCGGATCATCCTGACGCCGTTGCAGCCGTTCGCGGACTACAATGGAGCGATCCTGACTGCGGTTCCGATCACCGGCGTCACGGGGACAAACGGGAGCTATACCTATTCCAACGTCATTCCGGGCTACACCTACCGGGTCGAACTGGACTCGGCTTACGCGGTGACCATCCGGACAAACGGGCTGCCATCCGGTCTGTCGAATACGAATGTGAATGCTCGGGATTTTCTGGGTGTGGCCGTTACGCCGCAAATCTTCGCCTATCTCTACTCGACAAATGGCGCACAACTGGCGGACATCACGAATGCGGTGAATGCGCTCGCCGTGCTTCGGGTTAATGGCACGAGCACCGGACAGACTATTTACAACGGGTCGAGCAGCAATCAAGTCATCACCTTTGCGCAACTCGTGCCCACGAACGTCGTCCCGATTAGCGGCACGCTTTACATGACAAACGGGACGCACACGGTTACCGTGGTGGGAGGAAATTTCAACAGCGTCCGGCGCGGCTGGAACATTGGGTTTACGAACGGCATTCAGGATCAATACGTCGTGCTTGAAGTTGAGAACGCGACCAACCTGACTGTCTGGCCTGCAGTCTCGATAACTCATGGTGGTGATGCCACGGGCTTGTGGTATCCAAACGCCATCCAATTTAACGACATCACCCCGCGAGACGTGGGCGGCATCGGGAACGACGGAAGCTACTTCGTGCAGGGGCCGTCCGGCTCGACGAACAACTCGGGGAAGATATTCCTTGGAGGCGGCCAGCACACGATGATCCTGAGCAGCCAGCAGACCTTCGACGGCTACCGTTTCCAAGTGCAGACGTTCAACGCGCAGTCGCCACTCGAAGTGGATGACCTCGCCGATGAGGATTCCTTGCGCGTGCTGAGCAACAGCGTCGTCAGCATCAAACACGGGATCACCAACAAGGACGGCGGCGGGACGCTGACGCTTTACGGCCCCGTAGCCGCACCGCAGACGCTGACGGTTACCGGTTTATTGACGGCCAACGGCGGCCAGCTTCTTGGCACCGGACAGGCCATTCAATGGCTGGGCTCTGGAACCATCCTCAACCTGAACGGCGATTCCTCCCTCTACAACCCCACGGGCAGCGATCCCCTGAGCGGCTTCTGGAATTGGAACACCACGACCACCAACCAGGCCACGACCGCGCGTCTGTGGGACTTGGCGAACTTGCAGGCGACCGATACGGCCGCCGTGCGAAATGCCACGAATACCACCGGCGTCATCACTGCCAATGGCTACCAGTTCCCCACGAACCTCTGGAGTGGACGCCTTTTCCCAATTGGCACGAATTATCAAATCGTCACCTCGAGCAACCTGCTATTCACGGGCGTTGCCAACGTGCCGGCCGGAACGGCGGCGGCTTCCGGGGAGCTGATTGCGCTGGTGACCGGAGGCAACATCACCGTCACGAATCCGCTGAGCTGGTATTGCAACGATGGTTACACCAACCGCACGGGAACGAACGGCAACCTGCTCGTGATGGCGATGGAAGTCGTCCCGGGTGTCTCGACGAATTTCATTTTCACGCAGCACGCGGCGACCGGGCAGGGCATGGGTCAGGGCTCGGGCGGTGGTGTTGGCGGCGGCGTGACTCCCACCTTCAACGTCAATCAATTCAGCAGCGGCAGCGGAGCCGACGGCACCAACATCGTCTCGAATGTCCTCCTGACGAACGTCAACGCACATACGTTCTTCACGCAGACCAATGCCACGACCGGCAATCATTTCGATGTCACGCAGGGTGGCTTTGTGGCCACAAATGCGCAGACCGGACAAACCATCCGCGGCACCAACGGCGTGCTGACCCTCGGAACCGGGACCTCGGCGACGATCACCGCCACGGGAAGCTCGGGTGACATTACCGCTTCAACGTTCACCGGCAGCGGAGCGAACCTCACCAGCCTGCCCGCGGGCAACCTTAGCGGATCAATTAACGATGGCCGACTGAGTGCCAACGTCGCACTTTACAACAGCACGGGCTATTTTTCCGCGCAGCAAAGTCTCACCAATCAGAACAACATCATTGCCGCCGCCAACATCACCAACTTCAACCTGAGCGCTTCATCCATTTCCGGTAGTGACGCGAACAAGGCGGGAATTTCCTACAGTCTGGCTGGCGGTTTGAGCATTTCCGGAACGTCCCTGACCGCCGTCAACGTCACGAACAACATCCGGCATACACTGTTCAGTTCCGGGGCCATCGTTTCCAACAGTGGAACATCCGAAACCGCTTTCAGCACCAACACCATTCCCGCCGGAACGCTGGCCGCCAACGGCAACGCAATCGACTACTGGATGGGGATTACGAACAATGGAACATCCGCCAAGACGTTCACCTATAACCTCTATTTCGGAACCACGAAGATAGCCTCGGCCACTCTCACCAGCCGGGCGACGGCAGAGCGCGGTGTGCTGCACGTCCAAGTGCAACGCACCGGAGCTTCGACCGAATACGGTTTTCTGGCGCTCAACATCGCCACAGCCGGCGGCGCGAACCCGGATGAAACCATCGGCATTGGCAATGCGGCGGAGAACACTGCGAACGCCCTGGGCTTCTCAGTGACGTTTACATCCACCGGATCGTCAGGCGACATCAACGGATGGTATGAGAAAGCGGAGTTTGTCCCGTGATGCGCAAGACCTCACTCGCGCTTTTTATCCTGCTCGGATTGGCCGCTCTATGCTGCTTCGGTCAGGGCCTGGCGCACTCGCCCGCGTACCGCGCCGCGGCAGTCCCCATCACAACCGGCGGAAGCGGCAATATCTCGGTCAACGTGGACTTCGCGGAGACTTGGCAAGGGGGCACCAATGGCAACGTCGGTGTGGAAATCGACGCGGTTACGAATGCGCTCTCATGGCGAAGCTCCTGGAGGCCGTGGACATGGACAGGGTTGAACAGCCTGAGCGGCGGCAGTCAGACGAATCTCAACACTGCAAATACCATGCGGTTCGCGTTCACCAACGACAGCGTGCCGCCGTCGCCTTACATCACTTGGAATGTCACCGGGACGAATTTCGGAGGCGGCGCACTTGGTTACGTGCTGCGCTACAACAGCCGGACCAATGGAGTTCCGGGCATGAACCCGAGTGACACTTGGGAAGTCATCGACGGCAACCCGCCGTATTTCCCAAGTAACTCCGTGACATTCTGCAAGTTCATGACGACAGTGGACAACAGCGCCGGGGATGGAAGCTCACGCGACATCTATGTCAGCGTTTCGACCGTGGGCAGCCAGTCTTGGAGCATAAATCTTGCGCGCGGGACATCCGGAACAACTGAGTATTTTCGAATCGAGGTCGGGACAAACGGGACGGTAAACCTGCCGATACTGACGAATCGCTGGTATCTGGCCGCCGTCCTCTCCACCAATTATGTCGCCGCTGGATTCCCAAGCAACGTGGCCTATCTTTACGACATCGCCAGCAATTATGCGGTGGTGGGAGTCGTGGGAACGAATGCGGGGGTGATTGCGGCGCTCACCGGCTACAGTCACCAGCGCTGGGGCCAGAGCGGGCACGCGCCAAGCTCGAACGTGCAGGCGAAGGCTTACGATTACTTTGGGGACTGGGCCATCCAGATCACCAACATTGTCTGGCCTCCGGTGGTGTCCGCCGAAGGCTACTTGGACAGCCAAGGTTTCGTCCACGCGTGGGAGCCGTTGCCGTTTGCGAATCAGCAGCAGGCAGAGGCTGGCGATCCTGAGCCTGCCGACAAGCGAGAATGGCTGCCGGGTGAAACGGTGTTCATTAGAGCATTGAAATGACAAACCAATCAAGCGAAGGTTTCTATATGATAAAACAAGCGACAGCGTTGTTTGATGCAGTGACCGCCGGGCCGCTGTGGATCATCATCGCGGCCGTGGCCATCTGCCTTTCGCTTTTCCTGACCTGGCTCAGGTGGTTTCCGAATCAAGCCGTGGCACCGACTATCGTGGTCGTTTCGACGCTGCTTTACGGGCTGCTTGGGGATCCGAAAGTTTACGGGCCGAACCAGCGCTATCCGGTCTTGATGCTGATGCTCACCGGATTTATTTTGGGAACGGCTGCCTGGGTGTCGCATGTGGCGGTGCTTGCCGCGGCGAGGCGCAAGCTGGCCGCCATCCTGCCGGGATTCGGGAACGGAGATTCTGAAAATAACCAACCAACGAAAGAAGACAAAAATGCAAACGACAAAACATGACACTCGCAGCACTGACACGGCCTTTTCCAAGCTCGCCAAACGCGCGCCGAATTTGACCGGCTATAGCATCCTGGGGCTGATAAGTTTCAGCCTCCTGGCACTCCTGATATTCATCGGCATTGCCATCCGTCGCGGCTGCCTCGTGGCCCTGCTCGGCATCGGGCTTTTACTCGGGCTGGCGGAAGCCCGGGCGCAAACTCCCGCAACCACGTCCACGAATCCCCCGGCGACCGCCCCGGCAACCTTCGTGGATTCGCTCAAGACCTACTTTGGGTCATTCGACACCAACTCGACCACGTTCAAGAAGGCGAACGAGATCGACGTGATGGTCAGCGCCGACACGCAATCCGGAGTCACGTCGGCCGGCCTGGGACTGTCATACAACCTCTGGTCATTCGTGAGCGTGGAAGAGGTGACGCGCAATGCGGGCATCGGCGGGACCATCTGCGGACAAATCCCCGGCTCCCGAATCCGCGTCCGCCGCTTCACACACGTAAAATTTGCAAATTTGCATGCGGTCAACTCTCAACCATAAACTCAAAACCAACTCCCCCATGAAACAAATCCTCACTGTCCTTTCCCTCCTGGCCGCCGTCGTCCTGACCGGCTGCATCAGCGGCTGCTCGACCACCAATATATCCGAACTCACCAAAGCGCTGGCCAACGATCCCGCCACCGTCCAGGTGAACGTCAGCTCGATCTACGGCACGCTGCGCTTCACGCGCGTCGGCGGCCAGTCTGTTGGCAGCAAAACCACCGTCGCGCCCGACGGGACCATCACGATGACCCCGGCCGAGGCCGCGCCCGTGGTGGCCCCGGCCGCGAAGTAAAAAACCTTTTTTAGCCACGGATGAAACCCGGATGAACCGCGTTTTCATCTTCATCCACGGCATATTGTCAAACCCCGCCGACAGCAAGGTGTGGGACCACCGGGCGGTCTCGTGGGTGAACCGCGAGACGCCGTGGAAGGGCGACAACCTGCCGTACCGCTGCGGCGTCATCGGCCGGGCGTTCGGGCAGGACCGGCGGATCGAGCACCTGGCGGCGCTGCTGACATACTATTCTGGTGATCAGGTTGTACTGGTCGGCCACAGCAACGGTTGCGACATCGCGGTCAAGGCGCTGAGCCAGTGCGGGGCCATCGTGTCAACCCTGCACCTGTTCAATGCGGCCACGTCACCGGACTGGCAGCACAACGGGATGAACGACGCGATGAAGAGCGGGCGGCTTGGGCGCGCGGTGATTTACTGCGCCGGCCGGGACACGGCCCTGGCGATCGTGCATGACAACCCGCTGGCGCGCTGGCTGGGGTATGGGACGCTCGGCATTCACGGGCCGCGGAAAGTTTCAGCGCTGGTGAGTGGGCGCGTGTGCGCCGTGCGGGAGGGAGTGTGGCGGAGCTACGGGCATTCAACATGCTGGGCAGAATCGAACTTCGATGCGACCATGCGATTGATTGCCGCGTGATTTTCGCTGGCAGGCACGGTGCCCGGTGAGCCTCATAAACTCCGCCGCCCGCAACCAAGTCCAGCAAAAGTGAGGTTTGAGCATGCTTTTCAGGCATGCTGAGCATAACAAAAAAGTATGCTCGCTTGTAATAAAATCTATTGACGCGCAACACGGGACGTGCGAAGCTTACACCAGATCGAAGGGCGAAGAGCCCGACGGTCAGGAAATGGAAAAGATTATGAGCGGAAGCAGCAAAACAGAGCGGGTGTTGGAGCATCTGGCTGGATTATTCGACGTAAAATATCCCGGACAGGTTGATCTTAAAAACCGGGCAATGGAGCTTTACCGCACCGCTATTTCCCGCGAGTCGGATTTCGAGTCGCAAATCACAATCAGCGGTCAGTCCGCAACTTTGCGGAACCTGATGGCGAAACACCAAGACATCTACCTGCAAATTAAAGCTCTCAAATAAGCCAATCACCCACGACGGCAGGCCGGTCAAAGCCTGCCGAAACCAACCACCAAAAATGTTCCACATGGAACAATCCCAAAAAATGAGAACCATCCCACTGGCCGAAGTCCTTCAAATGGGGGACGGCGAACCCGTTCCCCGAACGCGTGGAATTCTCAAGGCGATTTTCATCCGGTTCGATGACCGGAACGAGAATGGGCCGTGGTCAATTCAGAACGTGATCCTCTCCGACGATGGCGCGGAAGTGAAATGCGTCATCAAGGACCGACCGGCCATCAATCCGGAGTGGCAGGGAAAGACGCTGTTTCTGATTTCCCGCGAAGAGTCGGACGGCAAAAGCCTGGGGCTCACCGTCGCTCAAGGCAGCTACGCCAACAGGGCGGCTAAAGTCCTGTTGGTGACGCCGGAAGCGACGATCATGCCCTCTGCCCCCATCGAATATCCAGATCCCGGCCCGACGCCGGAAGATGACCGGAATTGGCCGACTTCCAACCGCAACCGAAAACCCACCAACAAAAACAAATGAGCACACAAGCAGTCCAGACAACCGAAAAGGAGATGTCCTACGTCCCATACGCGGGTGTGGACAAAATCAAGCTGACCGTCAGCATCGTTCAAAACCTCATCGCCGTCCCGACCCGGAGCGGCAAGACATGTTCGCCGAAAGATGCCATCAAATTCATGATGCTGTGCGAGGCGCAACGGTTGAACCCGTTCGCCGGGGATGCTTACCTCGTGGGGTATGACAACCAGAAGAGCGGGCAGGCCACATTCTCACTCATCACCGCGCACGTCGCCCTGCTAAAACGGGCGGAGGGTTCGGAGTATTTCGAGGGCATGGAAAGCGGCATCATCCTCAAGGATGACAACGGGCATGTCACCGAACGCGAGGGGGATTTCCATCTCCCGGAAGAAATCGTCATGGGAGGATGGGCGCGGGTTTACCGCAAGGGCCGGAAGTCAACCTATCGTCGGCTGGCCATCACGCAGCGCCGGCCAGCTTACGAAACTCCGTTCTGGCAGGGGGACAAGGCGAGCGAACAAATCGTGAAATGCGCTGAATCGGATGCTCTCCGCGCCGCGTTCCCCTCTCTAATGGGCGGACTTTACACCGAAGGTGAGCACGGCCGGGCCGTTATCGACGTTTCCACCGTCCCGACTGACCTGCCCGCCGCGGGAAGCAGGCTCGTTTCCTTCGCTCCACAGGCGGATGCCGCACCCGAACCACACTCAGATGGCGGGAGGCAGGAGGAAAACGCGCCTACGGGCAGGGTAGAGCCAAAGCCAGCCATCCAGGAAGCCAAGCCAACCGTCCAAGATAGCCTCGCGAAGCTGGTTCTCGGCGCCGGGTTCGACTTCAACCAGTTGGTGGCGTGGGGCACTGACACTGGCAACATCCCCGACGCGGTGAGCCTGACCGGGTTTGACGACCTCCCGGATTCAGTGTGCCAACGCCTGCTCCGGGCACAGAAGGGCCTGCTCGCGGGCTTGGCGATGGTGAAGGGAGGCGGCAAGTGAGCGACACCGCTTTAATCACGCTGGATATTCAGAAATTATCCGCCGCCGTGACGCCGCAAGCCGTGGCGCTCAAGGAGGCTGCGCTGGAAGTTGCGGCGCTGATCGGCAAGGTGGACGACGCGGCGAGCAACGCCAACGCCGCCGCCGCACAGGGCGAGCTTACGAAGATCATCAGGATGGCCGAGGTTGCGCGTAAAGCGGCCAAGGCGCCCGTCCTGGAGCTTGGCAAGGCGATTGATGCGACGATGGAGGCATTCACAGCCGATCTCAAGCAAGACGAATGGCGCATATCGAAGCTGGTTGGCGACTTCCACCAGCTTGAAGAGGCGAAGCGGAAGGCGGCTGCGGAGGCTGCTCGGCTGGAGCAGGAGCGGATTGAGAAACTGCGGCGCGACGAGGAAATGCGGATTCTCCGGGAGCAGGTTGCCCGCGAAGCCAAAGAGCGGCAGGAACGGGAAGAGGCCGAACGCAAAGTGCGCGAAGCCGCTGCGCGTGAGCAGGCCGAAAAGGACGCCGGCGCCCGCGCCATCCAGCAAGCCAAGAATGCGGCAGAACGTGAACGGTTGGCCAAAGAACAGGCCGAACGAGACGCGCAGAACGCTCGCGCCCGAGAATTGGCCGAACGCGAAGCCATCGAACTCCGCCGTCAGCAGGAACTCGCCGCCGCCAAGACTCACGACGACCTTGACGCCGCACAGGAACGGGCCAGCCAGATGCAAGCCGAAGTACAAGCCGCGCCGATGCCCGCACCCATCCGGGCGAGCGGTCAGCGCATCGCGAAGGATTGGGACATCCAAGTGACCGACATCTGGCTCTTGGCGCGGACGCACCCCACCTGTGTAAAGATCGAGCCTCTGTTGGGTGAGATCAAGAGCCTGTTGAAGTCCGGGGCGAAGCTCTCGGGCATCACCGCAACCGAAATCACCAAGGCCGGAGTGACAACCGGCCGCATCCTGAAAGCGATTGAAATATGAGCACGTTCCAGAAATGCGACCAGACAGTAAACGAGAAAGCCGCCCGAGCAATCAAAACCAAAAACACCAAATAACCACATGACCATCCCCGAAATGACGCCCGTGAAGTCCTCGCTACAATACTATGAACGAAACAACTGAACCAGCAGCCGTCGCTGGCACGTTTGAAGAGCGGGCTGAAGCCGTGCTGGCCTGCACATTCTACGGCATCCACCACTGCCCCGACATCAAGAAGGTGCCTGATGAGTTCGGCCGCTGGGAGGTGAACATGGTCGGGCAGCTTTCCACGTTCGACTCTGACCAGCTCACCCGGCTGGTGGTCGCAGCCCACCACTACTGCGTCCGCGCGAGCGTCACATACAGCGGGCCGCGCATGATCAAAATTATGCTGCACAACCGCAAAGGCCGGACGGGCGGGTTCAGCCAGCGCCACCCGACAATGGAGGAGGCCGTCAGTGCGATCGGCCTGTGAGCGCAAAAAAACATCTTGCCGCCGACCTCCCGTGGAGACTCGGAGCACGGCAGAACCCCCGGCGCGGCGGGTTTTATTTACTGTTTGACCGCTGCGCCGGGAACTGGATTTGAAATATGAATGCGAACGAACCAGCCTTTCCTGTTTTGGCGGCTTCTGAAATACATCAGGGGCGGCTAAATGACTATGTGGCCACTCATGTAATATCAGGCGGCTTGTCAAAAAGAGAGCTTATCGCCGCGATGGTGTTGCAGGGACTGCTTTCAAATCCCACCATGAACCAGATTGAGAAATGTCAGCCTGTGGATCCCTCGCAAATCAAAAAATCGTATGTGTCATGTTCCGTTTCGATGGCCGACATTCTGCTCTCCGAACTGGAAAGGACGCAGCCAAAATGAACACCGTCGAATGGCTGAGGCGCGGCACGGGCGGTGAAGCCAACGCGGTCAAAAACTGGCACGGCCAAATCGCAACGGCTCATTGCGGCAAAATCATCACGGGTTTCCGAGAGACCCCTTTGCAAATAAAAAAATGCAAACGCTGCGTGCGGGCGCTCAAATTCGCCGCGGCGAGAAAAGCAACGGCATGACCTCGAACACCAGACGTAAAGTGGCCACACTCAAAAAACGCCGCGTGTGTCAGAACTCGACCCTGAAAGAATCGAAGCTGGTTGAGGAAATTCGCCGCCATCTAGCCAAAGGCCGCTCCATTGAGACCATCTGCGTCTGGATGGAACTGCTCGGGATTGAACTGCCCGAGAGCCGGGTAAGGGAACTGCTGGCGAAATAATTAGAACGACGGAAAATAAAACAAACCAACAGAAAACCATGATAAACATTGAAGAAATCACCATCGGAGACGCCCGCAAACTGGCGGCTCTTTTCGGAAACCAACCGCAGCAAACGGAGTCGCCTTATCGCATCGGAGGAAAATACTTCATCCGCACGGTGACTCATCACCACACTGGCCGATTGGTCCGGGTGACTGGACAGGAGCTTGTCCTTGAGGATGCCGCGTGGATTGCGGATGACGGCAGGCTGACTCAGGCTTTGGCCACAGGCACTTTCGGCGAGGTTGAAATGTTCCCAAAAGGGCCGGTGATTATCGGGCGCGCCAGCGTGATTGATGCCGTGGAAATTTCCACCATCCCGGAGAGTCAGAAGTGAATGCGGCGATTCTGATGGAAGGTCTCGACCGGTCG
>Ga0181528_10000381_pt1 | contig 33875 bp, 28 predicted proteins | sample PEATcosm2014_Bin_47_FD_119742 | JGI IMG/M metagenome (GOLD analysis project Ga0181528, IMG submission 119742) | Peatland microbial communities from MTU Mesocosm Facility, Houghton, MI, USA - PEATcosm2014_Bin10_10_metaG | ecosystem: Environmental > Terrestrial > Soil > Wetlands > Peat | place...
CGCTGGTGGGGGAGTCCGGGGCGAGCAACCTGCGGGCCGCCTTCTTCGGCCGTGAAGACCAGATGCTCGACTTCCGGACACTCCAGGATCACCGCGCCCCCCGGACCACGAGCGACCTCCTGTTCATGGGGGCGGTGGCCGACCGTTCGCACTCGGTCTACAGCGGTCTCATCCGGGTCCGCCGGGGGGCCGTCAAGTCCGACGCCGTCCAGACGAACCACAATCTGGTGCTCGACGAAGGGGCGCACGCCGACTCGGTCCCGAATCTCGACATCGAGGAGAACGACGTGAAGTGCAGCCACGGTTCGACGGTGGGGCCGGTGGACGAGGACCAGCGCTACTACCTCGAGTCCCGGGGCGTCGAGCCGGACCGGGCCGAGCAGTTGATCGTGGCCGGGTTCTTCGAGAGCATCGCCGACCAGGTGCCCGTGCCGGGCGTCCGCGGCCTGGTCGGGCGCACACTGGCGGCCCGGGCGGGGGTGTCCCATGGCTGAGGGCACTGCCGAGCACGCCGACGGGACCGTCACCGAGCGGCTGTGCGCCGTCGACGACATCGCCCCCGGCCAGGCCCGTCGCTTCGACGTCGCCGGTCTGCGGGTGGCGCTCGTGCGGATCGACGGCGAGGAGTTCCACGCCGTCGGCGACCAATGCAGTCACGAGGACTTCTCGTTGGCCGACGGTGAGGTGTGGGCGGCGGAGTGCGAGATCGAGTGCGCCAAGCACGGCTCGACCTTCGACCTCCGCACCGGGGCACCGTGTTCGCTCCCGGCGACCCGGCCGGTGCCGGTCTACGAGGTGGTCGTCGTCGACGGCCAGGTCTCGGTGGTGGTCCCGTGAGCACGGGCGAGTTCGTCATCGAGGACCTACGCGCCGGTATCCCGGGCCGGGAGATCCTCCAGGGGGTGTCCCTCACCGTCCGCAGTGGCGAGGTGCACGCCGTCATGGGACCCAACGGCTCGGGCAAGAGCACGCTGGCCCACGTCCTGATGGGGCGCCCGGGCTACGAGGTGCTGGGTGGCTCGGTCACCCTCGACGGCATCGACCTGCTGGCGCTCCCCACCTGGCAGCGGGCGCGGGCCGGTCTGTTCCTGGCCATGCAGCACCCGATCGAGGTGCCCGGCGTGTCGTTGCTCGAGTCCCTCGGGGCCGCCCGCCAGGCGGTTCCGGCCGGTGGTCCCGACCCCGACCTGACCGACCGCCTGCGGGCCGAGGCCGGTCGTATCGGCTTCGACGAGCGGTTCCTCCTCCGGCCGCTCAACGTCGACCTGTCCGGTGGCGAGCGCAAGCGCAACGAGACGCTCCAGCTGGGGGTGCTCCGGCCGCGGTTCGCGGTCCTCGACGAGATCGACTCGGGACTCGACGTCGACGCGCTGGCGGACGTCGGCCGACGGGTCCAGGAGGCGACCACCGAGTGGGGCCTGGGCGTGCTGGCCATCACCCACTTCCGGCGGCTGCTCGACGTGCTGCACCCCGACGTGGTCCATGTCCTGTCCGGCGGCAAGGTCGTCGCCACCGGCGGGGCGGATCTGGCGGAGATCGTCGACCGGACCGGGTACGCCGCCTACACCTGAGCCGGCGGGACGTCACGACCCGGCCCACCCGGCCCGGAGTGACCCGTCGGGTGGTGCCCGGATTGCTAGCGTCAGCCCATGGCCCGCCGAGATCGTCGTCGAAAAGGCGCGCACAGCGCGAAACGACGGTCCGACGCGGACGATTCCGGCGCCGGCGGCGCGGCTCCCGGTGACCCAGCGCCCGGGGGGGACGGGACCCCGTCCGACGCAGCCCCGGACGGCCCCGGCGACCCGGGGGCGGCCGATCCGACGGGTGCCGGGGATCCGGCAGGTGGTGGAGTGGACCGGGCCGGGGATGACGGGGCGCCGGCATCCGACGCCGGTCCGGGCGGTCCGTCGGACCTGACGGGAGCGGTGGCGGCGTCCGGTGGTGCCGGTGCCGGTGCCGGTGCCGGTGGAACAGGTGGTGCCGGAGCTGCATCGCCGGGGGGTGGTGACTCCGGGGCCGATCTGCTGGCCGCCATGGGGGCGGGTGCGGCCGCCGGTGGCGCCGACCTCGGCACGGTCATGACCCGCAAGGAGCGGCGCGAGGCCCGCACGGGGACGCCCGCCAAGGCGAAGCGCACGAAGAACAAGCGCACCTGGTTGGACTGGGTGCTGCTCACCGGGGTGGTCATCGTGTCGCTCACCCTGATCGGCGTGACCACCGGGTACATCTACGTGCAGTACCGGTTCCACCAGGTCACCAAGGTGACGGTGCACCACCTCAAGGTGGTGCCGCCGGGGGCGCCGTTCAACGTGCTGCTGATCGGCTCGGACTCCCGGGCCGGGTTCACGCCGGCCGACGTCGCCGCCTACGGCAGCGAGGCCACGGCCGGTGGTCAGCGGAGCGATGTCGTGAAGATCGTGCACGTCGTGCCGGCGACGGGCCAGATCAGCGTGCTGTCGATCCCCCGGGACACCATGGTGGCCGTGGCCGGTGACACCAGTGAGACCGGCACCTACAACCGCATCAACTCCACCTACGTCAATGGTCCGGACCAGCTCGTCCAGACCATCGAGGCCAACTTCGGGATCCCCATCGAGCACGTGGTGCAGCTGAACTTCCTCGGCTTCCGGGGGGCGGTGGACGCCATCGGTGGCGTCTACCTCGACTTCCCCTATCCGGCCCGGGACCAGTACACCGGCCTCGACATCACCACCACGGGCTGCCAGCACGTGAACGGCGGCTACGCCCTGGCCGTGGCCCGGAGCCGCCACTACGAGTACTACCAGGACGGCGAGTGGATGTACGACGGGACCAGCGACTTCGGTCGCATCCAGCGCCAGAACGCCTTCCTCAAGGCCCTCATCAACCAGGCGGAGAAGCAGTACAACCCGCTCACCCTCAACGCCTTCATCGGCTCGGTCGTCCAGGGCGTCACGATCGACTCGACGTTCACCATCTCCGAGCTCGTGCAGCTGGCCCAGGAGTTCCGGGACTTCGCCTCGTCCAACCTGGCGACCGCCACCCTGCCGACCTACGCCCAGGAGTCCTCGGAGTTCGCGTCGCTGGGCTCCGTGCTCTACGTGCAGCAGCCCCAGGCGGACCAGGTGATCAGCGAGTTCCTGGGCGGCCCCGTGCCCGAGGCGAAGACGCCGCCGCCGGACCCCTACGGAGGCGAGGAGACCACCACCACCACGGAGCCGTCGTCCAGCACCTACTCCGGTGGGGGGTCCACGTCGTCGACATCGGCCACGTCGGTGACGACGACCACGATCGACACCAGCTTCGACCCGACGCCCTGCCAGCCCTGACCCCCGGCCGGCCCTGACCGGCGGGAGGCTCAGGCCGTGGCGGCGGCGCCGACCTCGTCGAGGCCCTGGGTCAGGGTGTTCCAACTGAGCGTGGCGCACTTGATCCGCACCGGGAACTTGACCACGCCCTGCAGCGCGGCGAGCTCGCCGAGGGCGTCGATGTCGATCGCCTCGGGCTCGGCCGCCTCGGCGGAGGCTCCGTCGCCACCCTCGGAGGGGAGGGTGGACCCGTGGATCGACATCATCTGCTTGAACGTCCCGATCAGCTCGCGGACCTCGGACAGCGGCTTGCCCTTCACCGCGGCCGACATCAGGGAGGCGGAGGACTGGCTGATGGAACAGCCGGTCCCGGCGATCTTGATGTCGTCGAGCACGCCGTCCGCGACGTCGATGGTGACCACGATCTCGTCGCCGCAGAGCGGGTTGAAGCCCTCGACCCGGGTGGCCGGCGGGGACTCGAGCTCGCCGCGGTTACGGGGCGAGCGGTAGTGGTCGAGGATGATCTCGCGGTAGAGGTCTTCGAGGCCGGGCATCAGGCCGGGTTCCCTTCGTCACTGGGGTGCGTCGGCACCCGGGTCCAAGCGTATCGGTGGACGCTCACCCGAAGAACCGGCCGGCGGCGTCGAGGGCGTCGACGAGGGTGTCGACGTCCTGCTCGTCGTTGTAGAGGGCGAAGGACGCCCGGGCCGTGGCGTTGACGCCCAGGCGCCGCATCAGGGGCTTGGCGCAGTGGTGGCCGGCCCGCACGCACACCCCGTACTCGTCCAGGATCTGGGAGACGTCGTGGGGGTGGACGTCCCCGAAGGCGAAGGAGATGACCCCGCCACGGTCCTCGGCCTCCGGTGGGCCGAAGATGCGGATGCCGTCGCCGAAGCGCTCCCGGAGGGCGGCCAGCGCGTAGGACGTCAGCGCGATCTCGTGCGCCCGCACGTTCTCCATGCCGACCGCCCGCAGGTAGTCGACGGCCGCACCGAGCCCGATGGCCTCGGTGATGGGCGGCGTGCCGGCCTCGAACCGCCAGGGGATCTCGTTGGGGGTGAAGCCGTCCTTGCGGACGTCGAGGATCATCTCGCCCCCACCGAGGAACGGCGGCATGGAGCCGAGCAGCTCCTCGCGCCCCCACAACACCCCGATGCCGGTCGGCCCGAGCATCTTGTGGGCGCTGAAGGCCAGCAGGTCGACACCCAGGGCGGTCACGTCGGTGGGCAGGTGCGGCAGCCACTGGCAGGCGTCCGCCACGACCAGGGCACCGGCCGCGTGGGCCCGGGCCGCCAGTTCGGGTACCGGATTGAGCGTGCCCAGCACGTTGGACATGCAGGTGAAGGACAGGACCTTGGCACCGTCGAGCGTGTCGTCGAGGTCGTCGAGCACGAGCTGCCCGTCGTCGTCCACGGGTAGCCACCGCAGCTCGATGCCCCGCTCGGCCGCCAGGATGTGCCAGGGGACGATGTTGGCGTGATGCTCCATCTCGGTCAGTACGACCACGTCGCCCCGCTCGAGGTGGGAGCGGCCCCAGCTGTGGGCCACCAGGTTGAGCGCCTCGGTGGCGTTCTTCGTGAAGACGACCTCACGAGAGGGCTCCGGCGCGCCGATGAAGCGGCCCACGTTGGCGCGTGCCGCCTCGAAGCGGCGCGTGGCCTCCTCGGCGATGGCGTACACGCCCCGATGGACGTTGGCGTGGGTGGTCTCGTCGTACTCGCGCATGGCGTCGAGGACGGCGGTGGGCCGTTGCGACGACGCGGCGGAGTCGAGATAGGTGATGCGGCGTCCGTGCACCTCCTGGGAGAGGAGCGGGAAGTCCTTGGCCAGGGTGGCGGCGTCGAAGGCCGACTCCGGCGCGTCGGGGGTCAGCTCCGCCATGCGTCGTACCCTTCCGCCTCGAGGCGGGCCACCAGCTCGGGGCCGCCCTCCTCCACGATGACCCCGTCCATCAGCAGGTGGATCCGGTCGGCGCCGAGCTCGTCCAGCATGCGCTGGTAGTGGCTGATGACGAGGACCCCGAGATCGGGGCGGGCCTCGCGCACGGTGTGCACGCCGCGGGCCACGGTGCGGAGCGCGTCGACGTCGAGGCCGGAGTCGGTCTCGTCGAGGATGGCCAGGTCGGGCTCGAGCATCGCCATCTGCAGGATCTCGTTGCGCTTCTTCTCACCGCCGGAGAACCCCTCGTTGAGATGGCGCTCGCCGAAGCTCGGGTCCATGCCCAGCTTCTCCATCCACTCCATCATCATGAGCCGGACCTCGAGCACCGAGAGGTCCATGCCCCGGCGGGCCGAGAGCGCCTGGCGCAGGAACTGGATGACCGGCACGCCGCCGATCGCCTCGGGATCCTGGAAGGCCAGGAAGATACCGGCCTTGCCGCGCACGTCGGTGGCCCACGAGGTGATGTCCTCGCCGTGGAACAGGATCGACCCGGCGGTCACCTCGTAGGCGGGGTTGCCGAGCAGCACGTTGGCCAGCGTCGACTTGCCCGAGCCGTTGGGGCCCATGATGGCGTGTACCTGGCCCGACTCGACGGTCAGGTCGATGCCGCGCAGGATGGGCTGGCCCTCGACGGACGCGCGGAGGCCCTCGATCCTCAGCAGGGGGGCCGCGGCCGTGCCCGCGTCGTCCGTGGTCGGGTCGTGGGGGTCGCCGATGGCGCCGGGCGCAGCGTGGGGGTCGGGGCTCACGACCGCGATTGTAGCCGCTCGCCTTGATTTCCCCTACGGCGGTAGGTGGAATTCCCGAGCCGATGGGGGGCGGCCGGAAGGTGGCGCTGGGCTGGGCAATTCCCGATCCCACCGGGTCACCCGGTACGGTACCGCCATGGTCGACCCGTGGAACTATGCCGGCCCGGTCACCCAGCTGGGCACCGGCGGGGGAGCGGTCACCCTGGTCGACGAGTCGACGTTCGCCATCAGCGGCGAGGCGGGTGACATCCACCCCGGCGGTGCCCAGGGGCTCTTCTTCCGTGACACCCGCATCCTGTCCCGGTTCGAGGTGCTCCTCGACGGGAACCGGGCCGAGCCCCTGTCCGCCGTCAACGACGACCCCTTCAGCGCCACCTTCGTCGCCCGGAACCTGCCGGCGCCGGGCCGGGCCGACTCCACGGTGATGGTCTTCCGGGAGCGTCATGTCGGCCAGGGCATGCGCGAGGAATTGCGCCTGCGGAACTTCGGTGACGAGGCGACCGTCTGCTCGGTGGACGTGCTGATCGACGCCGACTTCGCCGACCTGTTCGCGGTCAAGGAGGGGCGCGTCGGCGGTGAGGTCCAACTCGGGACCATCTCGAGCGAGATCCACGACGGCGGCCGGCACGTCGGGTCGGAGCCGGAGGGCGCGGTCACCTCGCTCGTCTACACCTACCGTCGGGGACCGGTGGCCCGCGGGGTCGAGATCCGCACGACGGGCGCGGACCGGGTGGCCCCGGGACTCATCTGCTACGAGGTGGGCGTGCCGCCCCGCAGCGAGTGGTCGACCTGCGTCGAGATCGGCCCGGTGATCGACGGGCAGGTGTTCGCCCCGAAGTACCGCTGTGGAGAGCCGGTCGAGCGGGCCACCCCGTCCGAGCGCATGGCCGCCTGGCGCCGCCAGGTCCCCCAGGTCGAGACCGATCATCCCGTGCTCAAGCAGGTCGTGGCCCGGAGCGCCGAGGACCTGGGCGCCCTGCGGATCTTCGACCCCGACTACCCCGAGCGGGTCGTGGTCGCGGCCGGCGCCCCGTGGTTCATGACGGTCTTCGGCCGCGACTCGCTCCTGACGGCGTGGATGGCACTCCTGGTCGACCCGGACCTGGCCCGGGGCGTGCTCCAGACCCTGGCCCGGTTCCAGGGCACCGAGGTCGCCCCCCGCCACGAGGAGGAGCCCGGCCGCATCCTCCACGAGATGCGCTTCGGGGACGCGGCCTCGCTCTCGTTGGGTGGCGGCAGCATCTACTACGGCACGGCCGACGCCACCCCGCTCTTCGTGATGCTGCTCGGCGAGATGCGCCGCTGGGGCGTGGCCCGCGAACTGGTGGACGAGCTGCTGCCCAACGCGGCCCGGGCCATCGAGTGGATCGAGCACTTCGGCGACGCCGACGGTGACGGCTACGTCGAGTACCACCGGGCCACCGACCGGGGGCTGGCCAACCAGGGCTGGAAGGACAGCTGGGACGGCATCCGCTACGCCGACGGTCGGGTGGCCGAGGCGCCCATCGCGCTGGCGGAGGTGCAGGCCTACACCTACGGCGCCTACCTGGCGAGCGCCCACTTCGCCTTCGAGGTCGGCGACACCGCCACCTACGACCGCTTCCGCTCCAAGGCGTCGCACCTGAAGGCCAACTTCAACCGCGACTTCTGGCTCGAGGACAAGGGCTGGTTCGCCGTGGGACTGGATGCCGACAAGCGGCCGATCGACTCGCTGACCTCGAACATCGGCCACTGCCTGTGGACGGGGATCATCGACGAGGACAAGGCCCACCGCGTGGCCCAGGCGCTCACCGGTCCCTCGATGTTCTCCGGTTGGGGGCTCCGTACCCTGTCGTGCGACAACGGGGGCTACAACCCCATCAGCTACCACTGCGGCTCGGTGTGGCCCCACGACACGGCCATCGTCGCCGCCGGCCTGGCCCGCTACGGCTACGACGGCGCCGCGCAGCAGCTCATCTTCGGGCTGCTGGATGCGGCCGCGGCCCAGGGTGGGCGCCTGCCCGAACTCTTCAGCGGCCTCGACCGGAACGAGCTGAACGTGCCCGTCGGCTACCCGACCTCCTGCTCGCCCCAGGCCTGGGCGGCGGCGTCGCCGCTGCTGTGCCTGCGCACCCTCCTGCGCCTCGACCCGTGGATCCCCTACGGCAAGTTGTGGCTGTGCCCGAACCTGCCCGAGGGCATCGACTACCTCAAGGTCGAGGGGATCCCGCTGGCCGGGGCCCGGGTCACCATCGAGGTGGGCTCGGACGTCGCGGGCGGCGTCTCGGTGAGCGGACTGCCGCCCGAGATCGAGGTCATCCGCGAGCCCCGACGCCCCTCGACGGCCGTCTGAGGACGCCGGGCCCGGCGGCGTGGTCCGAGCCGGCCACCCGACCCGGGCCCGTCACCAGCCCCGTTCGACCCACTCCGCGAGGTGCGGCGACTCGGCGCCGATCGTGGTGCCGTCGCCGTGGCCGGGCAGCACCAGGGTGTCCGCCCCGAACGCCCCGAACAGACGCCCCTCGATGGAGGCGATGATGGTTCCGAAGTCGGCGTTCTCGAACGAGGTGTTGCCGGGCCCACCCGGAAACAGGGTGTCCCCGGTGAACAGCAGGGGCGTGCCCTCGACGGCGAAGCACATGGAGCCCGGCGTGTGCCCGGGGGTGGCGATGGTGGCGATCCGCAGGCGACCGACCTCGAGGACGGCCTCGTCGTCGAGGATCTGGTCGTAGGCCGGCAGCATCTCGGCGTCGGCCTGGGTGACGGCGACGTCGTAACCGGCGTCGCGGACGGCCTCGACCGCCTGGATGTGGTCCCAGTGGCCGTGCGTCTCGACCACCCGGCGCACCCCCAGGTCCGAGCAGAGCTCGAGGAGCTTCTCGTGCTCGTTGGCGGCGTCGATCAGGAGCGCGTCACCGGACTGGCGACAGCGCACGACGTAGACGTTGTTGTCCATCGGTCCGACCACCACCCGGTGCACCTCGACCTCGGTGTCCCGGTAGTCGATCACGGTCTCGGCCATGGGTCCCACCTCCTCGCCGCAGCGTAGCGGGGGCGCCCCCCCGGGACGGCCGGAGCCGCCCTCCCCGTTGGTCACCGCAGGTGGGGTTCTGGTAGACAAACAGGGCGTGTTGTCCCGGTGGGGGCACCACCACACGCCGTCCCCGAGGGGGGACTCCACTGGATGGAGACCAGATGAACTTCGCCTTCAGCGAGGAGCAGGACGAGCTCCGCAAGTCGGTGCGTCGGTTCCTCGACGACAAGTCGCCCGAGACCGAGGTCCGACGGCTGATGGAGACCACGGAGGGCTACGACCCCGAGGTCTGGACCCAGATGGCCGAACAGCTCGGCCTGCAGTCCCTCATCATCCCCGAGGAGTACGGCGGCGCCGGGTTCACCTACGTCGAGTTGATCGTCGTCCTGGAGGAGATGGGGGCCAACCTGCTGTGCGCCCCGTTCTTCTCCACGGTGGCCCTCGGGGCCAACGCCCTGCTGACCTCGGGCGACCAGAAGGCCATGGAGTACCTGCTCCCGGGCATCGCCTCCGGTGAGACCATCGCCACCCTCGCCTTCACCGAGGACTCGGGCCGGTGGGACGCCGACGGCATCACCCTGGCCGCCACCCCTGCGGCGGACGGCTACGCCCTCAACGGCCACAAGTCCTTCGTCGTCGACGGTCACATCGCCGACCTCGTCCTGGTGGTGGGCCGCACCGACGCCGGCCTGTCGCTGTTCGGGGTGAAGGGTGACGCCGCCGGGCTCACCCGTACGCCGCTCGCCACCATGGACCAGACCCGCAAGCAGGCCCGGCTCGAGTTCGCCGACACCCCGGCGTGGCTCATCGGGACCGACGGCGGCGCGGCCGCCGGCCTGTCCAAGACGCTGGACCTCGCCGCCGTGGCCCTGGCCGCCGAGCAGGTGGGTGGTGCCCAGCGCTGCCTCGAGAGCTCGGTCGAGTACGCCAAGACCCGCATCCAGTTCGGTCGGCCGATCGGCAGCTTCCAGGCCATCAAGCACAAGTGCGCGGACATGCTGCTCGAGGTCGAGTCGGCCAAGTCCGCCGCCTACTACGCGGGCTGGGCCGCCGCCGAGGACTCCGACGAGCTCCCGGTCGTGGCCAGCCTGGCCAAGTCGTACTGCTCCGAGGCGTACTTCCACGCCGCCGCCGAGACGATCCAGATCCACGGTGGCATCGGCTTCACGTGGGAGCACCCCGCCCACCTGTACTTCAAGCGGGCCAAGTCCTCGGAGCTCATGCTGGGCGACCCGTCCTACCACCGGGAGCTCCTGGCCCAGCGCATCGGCATCTGACCGGCACCGGTCGGGCGCCGACCTTGACTACCGTGGTCCCAGCCCGGGGCCACACGGGGGACGTCCACGTCCCCGTCCCGGCAACACCTCCCGGAAGCGAGTGACATGCGGAAGTATCTGGCGTTCGTCCTAGTCGGCATCCTGACCCTCGTGGGTGCGGGCATGGCTGTCCTGGGGGTGGTCCAGTCCAAGAGCGCCACCGATCTCGGCCAGGCCGTCAAGAACACGCTCGGTGCCTCCAACTACAGCGAGTACCTGGTCGAGAAGACTCCCCAGGGCAACCAGACGGCCAATCTGGTCTTCCAGTCGCCCGACCGCCTCGGTGGCTGGCTGCTGAGTGCCGGCCGGAAGACCTACCTCTACATCATCGGCACCAAGGAGTACATCGCCGTGAGCCAGAAGGCCTCGGCGCCGGCACCCAAGACCTTCTACACCCAGGAGAGCGCAGGGGCCCAGGCCGTGGATCCGGCCCACACGTACCTGCCCTACTGGGACAAGGGCAAGTCCACACGGAGCGGCTCGGTGACCACGGTCACGCTGTCCCAGGGCGGCCAGACCGAGAAGCTCAACTACACGGTGACGGGCAACTACGTCTCGAAGTTCGACGCGTCGACGCCGGGCGGCACCATCGAGCTCGACATCTCCGACATCGGCTCCTCGCCGAGCGTCAAGCTGCCCTCGGGCTACAAGGTCACGACCGTCGCGCCCTCCGCCGGCTGACGTCCCGCCGGGCTGCGCCGGCCTCCGGGCTGCGCGGGGCCGAGAGTCAGCCGACGCCGTCGACCAGCTGGTCGATCCGCCGCCGCAGCTGTCGGGCGGCCACCCGGGGGTCGGTGGCGTCGACGAGCCACCGGACGACCACGAAGTGGCGGGCGCCGGCGGCCACCAGCCCACCCACGCTGTCGGGATCCACCCCTCCGGTGACCCACACCGGCCAGGGTGAGCGCCGCACGGCCTCGGTCAGGTAGCCGGTGCCGGTGCCCGGCCGCCCCGGCTTGGTGGGGGTGGGCACCACCGGGCCGGCGGACAGGTAGTCGACCGGCGCAGGGCCCCCGGGACGGGGTCGTCCGTCGGGCCCGTCGCCCACCGCCACGGCCAGCTCGGCCGGCGCGTGGGTCGAGAGTCCGATGACGGCGTCGTGCCCCAGCACGGCTCGGGCCTCGGCGGGCGACGCGTCGTCCTGGCCGACGTGGACCCCGTCCGCGCCCACGGCGGCGGCCAGGTCCGGTCGGTCGTTGAGCACGAACGGCACCCCGGCCGCCGCGCACACCCGCTGCACGACGCCGGCCCGGGCTCCCAGAGCCCCGTCGTCGAGGTGCTTCTCGCGGAGCTGGACGACGTCGACGCCACCCTCGATGCACCGCCCGACGAAGACCTCGAGGTCCGGACGGTCCGGGGTGCAGAGGTAGAGCCGCCGGCCCCCCAGGTCGAAGCGTTCGTCCACCGGGCCGCGGCGGGCCGGCACGGGCCCGGGTCGGGCGGGCGGGGTCACCCGGGGTTGGGGAGCTTGGCCCGGGCCTCGGCCTTCATCTGCTGTTTGAACTGGCGGACCTTGGCGAGCGTCTCGGGCGAGTCGATGTCGGCCACCGAGCGGTGCGACCCGGCCTCGCCGTAGGCGCCGGCCGCCTTCTCCCATCCGGGGGGCCGGACACCCAGCTGCTTGCCGAGCAGCGCCACGAAGATCCGTGCCTTCTGGTCACCGAAGCCCGGCAGCGCCTTCACGTTGGCCAGCAGCTGCCGGCCGTCGCCGGCGGAGGTCCAGATGGCCGACGCATCGCCCCCGTAGGTCTCCACCACGGCCGCACACACCTCCTGCACCCGGCCGGCCATGGAGCGGGGGAAGCGGTGCAGTGCGGGCTTGTCGGCGAAGACCGCGGCCAGGTCCTCGGGGGGCAGGGCGGCGATGGCGGCGGGGTCGAGCTCGCCTCCCAGGCGCTCCTTCAGGTCGAAGGGCGCCTTGAACGCCCGCTCCATCGGGATCTGCTGGTCCAGGACCATACCGATCAGGAGAGCGAGGGGTTCGGACGACAGCAGTGCGTCCGCATCGGTGTCACCGGTGAGCCAGAGCACGTTCCAAGGGTAGCCGGGGCGCGCGGGAGTACCGCCCGGCCACCCGGCTACACGGACCAGGGGTCGGGGGCGGTGACGTCGATCCCGTACCGGCCGATGGCGTCCACCACGGTCGACGTCGGGACGTCCCCCTGGGCGGCCAGGCCCTCGAGGACGGCCAGGGTGACGTGGGCGGCGTCGACCTCGAAGTGCCGACGCAGGACCTCCCGGGTGTCCGAGCGCCCGAAGCCGTCGGTCCCGAGCGAGGTGAAGGGACGGGGCACCCACCGCGCCACCTGGTCCGGCACCGACCGCATGAAGTCGGTGACGGCCACCACCGGCCCCGTCGAGTCCGAGAGTGCCTCGGTGACGAAGGGGACGGCGTGGTCCTCCCCGGGATGGAGGCGGTTGGCGCGGTCCGTCGACATCGCCTCCTCGCGCAGGGCCTTGTAGGAGGTCACGGACCACGCCTCGGCCGCCACCCCCCAGTCCTCGGCGAGCAGCTGACGGGCGTCCATGGCCGCCTTCCAGGCGGTCCCCGAGAACAGCACCGTGGCGTGGGGTGCCCCGTCCGGGATCCCCTCGGGCACGTCCGCGAAGCGGTACATGCCGGCGATGGTGCCCGACCGGACCCGCTCGGCGTCGGCCGGGTCCGACGGGACGGCGGGCATCACGTAGTTCTCGTTGTAGAGGGTGAGGTACCAGAAGCGGTCCTCGGGCTCCGGACCGGTCATCCGTCGGATACCGTCCTCCATGATGGCGGCCACCTCGTGGGCGAACGCCGGGTCGTAGGCCTGGACGGTCGGGTACGTCGAGGCCAGCAGCAGCGAGTGGCCGTCCTGGTGCTGGAGGCCCTCGCCGTTGAGGGTGGTGCGCCCGGCCGTGCACCCGAGGAGGAAGCCCCGGCCACGGCTGTCACCGAGCGCCCACAGCAGGTCACCCGCCCGTTGGAACCCGAACATCGAGTAGACGAGGTAGCACGGGATCAGGGCCTCGCCCCACGTGGCGTACGAGGTGGCCGCCGCGGTGAAGGTGGCCGTGGCGCCGGCCTCGGAGATCCCCTCCTCCAGGACCTGACCGGCGGGACCCTCGGCGTAGTGGAGCGGGAGGCCGGCGTCCACCGGGGTGTACCGCTGTCCGTCGGGGGCGTAGATCTGGATCTCGCTGATGAGCGACTCCAGCCCGAAGGTGCGCGCTTCGTCGGACACGATCGGGACGATCCGACGGCCGATGCCCGGGTCACGGGTGAGCGTCCGCAGCAGCCGGGCGAAGGCCATGGTGGTGGAGACCTCCTGGCGTCCGGACCCGGCACGCAGGTCGGCGAAGGCGTCGGGAGCCGGCGCGGGCAGCGGCTCGGCCCGCACCACGCGGCTGGGGAGGGGGCCGCCGAGGGCACTCCGGCGATCGGCCAGGTACCGCCCGGCCGGCGAGTCGGGGGCGGGGCGGTAGTAGGGCGGGAGGTCGGCGTCGAGATCGGCCTCGGCGATCTCCTCGTGGAGGAACAGGCGGTCGCGCAACGTCCGGAGCTGGTCCTTGGTCATCTTCTTGATCTGGTGGGTGGCGTTGCGGGCCTCGATCGCCGGGCCGAGGGTCCAGCCCTTGACGGTCTTGGCCAGGATGGCCGTCGGCGCCCCGGTGTGCTCGGTGGCGGCCCGGTAGGCGGCGTACAGCTTGCGGTAGTCGTGGCCGCCCCGGGGCAGCGTCTGGAGCTCGGCGTCGCTCAGGTGGGCGACCAGGGCGGTGAGGCGGGGGTCGGGGCCGAAGAAGTGCTCGCGGATGTAGGCCCCCGACTCGGTGGCGTACTTCTGGAACTCGCCGTCGACGGTCGAGTTCATCTTGGCCAGCAGTACGCCGTCGACGTCCCGGGCCAGCAGCTCGTCCCAGTTCCGACCCCAGATCACCTTGATCACGTTCCACCCGGCGCCGCGCAGGGTGGCCTCGAACTCCTGGATGACCTTGCCGTTGCCGCGCACCGGGCCGTCGAGCCGCTGCAGGTTGCAGTTGACCACCAGGGTCAGGTTGTCGAGGTGCTCGCGTCCGGCCATGCCGAGCAGGGCCATGGTCTCGGGCTCGTCGAACTCGCCGTCGCCGACGAAGGCCCAGACTCGGCTGGCCGACGTGTCGGCGAGGCCGCGCGCCGCCAGGTAGCGGGCCAGGTGGGCCTGGGCGATGGCGTTGATCGGGCCGAGGCCCATCGAGACCGTCGGGTACTCCCAGAAGTCGGGCATCAGCCGCGGATGGGGGTACGAGGAAAGCCCGTCACCCCCCACCTCGAACCGGAAGTTGTCCAGCTGCTTCTCGTCCAGGCGGCCCTCGACGAACGCCCGGGCGTAGATGCCCGGCGAGGCGTGGCCCTGGAAGTACACCTGGTCCCCGGGCACCCCGCCGTCCTTGCCCCGGAAGAAGTGGTTGAAGCCGACCTCGTAGAGGGCGGCCGAACTGGCGTAGGTGGCCAGGTGGCCGCCGATGGCCTCCGACCGGATGTTGGCCCGGACCACCATCACGGCGGCGTTCCAGCGGATGAAGGCGCGGATCCGGCGCTCGAGGTGCTCGTCCCCCGGGAACTCGGGCTCGGCCGAGGAGGGGATGGAGTTGACGTACGGCGACGAGACCGTCGCCGGGAAGCCGACCTGGGAGTGGCGGGCCCGCTCGAGCACCCGCATGAGGAGATAGCGCGCCCGGTTGCGGCCGTGGACGCGTACGACGTCGTCGAAGGCGGCCAGCCATTCGGCGGTCTCCTCCGGGTCGACGTCGGGAAGTTGGTGGGCGACGCCGTCGAAGAGCATGTCCCCATGCTTCCACCGGGGACACCCCGGTTACCATCACTTCTTGCGACTTTCCGCGCTCGCCGGTCGGACGGCGGGTGCCACCGGCGGCTATGACGCGGGTTCGGGGCGGTCCGTGGGCGCCGGGCGCCGGGGGCCGAAGCACCGGCCGGTGCGCCCGGACGGACCCGGAACCGGGCATGCTGTCACGATGCACGCGCCGCCTCCGTCGACCGATGGCTCCCGGGCGGCGGGTGATTCCCCGACCGTGGCGTACACGGACGGGTCGTGCCTCGGGAACCCCGGCCCGGGCGGCTGGGCGTGGGCGGTGGACGGGGGTCGGTCCGACTCGGGGGGCGAGCCCCACACCACCAACCAGCGCATGGAGGTCGTGGCCGTCATCCGCGCCCTCGAGGCGCTGCCGGGCCCCGTGCACGTCGTCAGCGACTCGACCTACGTCGTGAACTGCTTCCGCCAGAAGTGGCACGCGGGCTGGATGCGACGGGGGTGGAAGAACTCACAGGGCAAGCCCGTGGCCAACCGGGACCTCTGGGAGACCCTGTTCGCCCTGGCTCTCGACCCGGACCGGTCCGTCACCTTCGAGTGGGTCAAGGGCCACTCGGGGGACCGGATGAACGACGTCGTCGACGCGCTGGCGACCGCCGCCGCGGCCCGGCAGAACCCCTCGGGACCGCCCCCGGACACCGGTTTGGGCCAGGGGCGGCTGCTCCCGTAACCTGGCCGCATGGAGATCAACGGAAGTTCAGCAATCGTCACCGGCGGCGCCTCGGGCCTCGGTGAGGCCACGGCCCGCAAGCTCGCCGCCCAGGGCGTGCGGGTGACCGTGTTCGACCGCAACGAGGAGCGGGCCAAGGAGGTCGTCGGCGAGATCGGTGCGTCGGCCAACTACGTGGGCGGCGACGTGACGGATCCGGACGACTGCCAGAAGGCGGTGGACCAGGCCGCGGACGGCGGCAACCTGCGGATCGCCGTGAACTGCGCCGGCACCGGTTGGGTGGGCCGGGTCATCAACCGCGACGGCTCCCCCCACGACCTGGCCCCGTTCAAGTTCATCCAGGAGCTCAACATCATCGGCACCTTCAACGTGATGACCAAGGCCGCCTCGGCCATCGCCACGGTGGAGCCCCAGGACAACGGCGAGCGTGGCGTCATCGTCAACACCGCCTCGGTGGCCGCCTTCGACGGCCAGATCGGCCAGCTGGCGTACTCCGCCTCGAAGGGCGCCGTCGTGGGCATGACCCTTCCCGCCGCCCGTGACCTCGCCGTCGTCGGCATCCGGGTACTGGCCATCGCCCCGGGGCTGTTCGACACCCCGCTGCTGGCCATGCTGCCGGACGAGGCCCGAGACGCCCTCGCCCAGTCGGTGAACTTCCCGAAGCGCCTCGGCAGCCCGCCGGAGTTCGGCGACCTGGTGGTCCACATCGCCACCAACAGCTACCTCAACGCCGAGGTCATCCGCCTCGACGGTGGCATCCGGATGCCGCCGAAGTAGCACGAACGCCCCTCCGCCCGGCGGAGGGCGTGTCGGGGGTGGGGGGTAGTGTCGCGATCGGAACCATGGCCGTCACGACCCCCACCTCCGCCACCGGCGGCCCGCCCGGCCGATCGGACCCCGACGCGGCCATCATCCGGACCGAGGGCCTGACCAAGGTGTACCCGGGTTCGGCGTTCACGGCGGTCGACCACCTCGACCTGGTGGTCGGGACCGGCGAGATCTTCGGGTTGCTGGGTCCCAACGGCGCCGGCAAGACGACCACGGCGGGCATGCTGACCACGCGGGTCGTGCCCACGTCGGGGCACGCCACGGTGGGCGGTATCGACGTGGTCCGCCAGCCGGCGGTGGCGAAGCAGATCCTCGGCATCGTCAGCCAGCAGAACACCCTCGACCGCCAGCTGACGGTCTGGGAGAACCTGTACTTCCACGGGCGCCTCTTCGGCATGTCCGCCCGGGAGTCCCGTAGCGAGGCGGACCGCCTCCTCGAGCAGTTCCAGCTCGACAAGTGGGCCAAGGCCTCCGTCTACGCCCTCTCGGGTGGGATGGCCCAGCGGCTGATGGTGGCCCGGGCCATCTTCCACCGGCCCGCCGTCCTCTTCCTCGACGAGCCCACGGCCGGCCTCGACCCCCAGAGCCGCCTCGCCCTGTGGGACATCCTCCGGGTGCTCAACGAGAGCGGGCAGACCATCCTGCTCACCACCCACTACATGGAGGAGGCCGATCAGCTCTGCGGCCGCGTGGCGATCATGGACAAGGGGAAGCTCCTCGCCCTCGACACCCCGGCGGCCCTCAAGAGCCAGGTGAACGCCGACACCATCGTCACCGTGACGGCCACCGGCGACCGGGAGGAACTCGGTCGGGCGCTGTCCGCCCGGATCCCCGGGGTCACCCTCAGCCGTCCCATCGAGGGAGGGGTCGAACTCCACGTGAAGGGGAAGGACCGGCTCCTGCCGGCCGTGGTGACCGGCGCCGAGGAGGCCGGGTTCCCGGTGCTCGACATCTCCGTCACCGAGCCCACCCTCGAGACGGTCTTCATCAACCTCACCGGCAAGGAGCTGCGCGACTGATGGCCGTCATCGAGGCCGGCGGGACCGGCACCGGCGTCCACATGCGTCCCGAGCACTCGGCCATGGCCGCCGGGCGAACCGCGCTGTGGGCGCTGATCCTCCGGGACCTCGTGGTCCTGCGCAAGCACCTGTTCGAGTTCGTCGCCCGGACGCTCATCCAGCCGTTCCTGCTCTGCTTCGTCTTCCTCTACGTCTTCCCCAAGATCGGCCAGGGCATCGGCGGGGCGAACCCGGTGGAGCAGTCGGCCTTCGCCACCATCCTGGTGCCGGGGGTGGTGGGGATCTCGATCCTCTTCCAGGGCGTCCAGTCCGTGGCCCTCACCATGTCGCAGGAGTTCGGCTACACCCGCGAGATCGAGGACCGTGTCCAGGCCCCGTGCCCGATCTGGCTGGTGGCCATGGCCAAGGTGCTCTCCGGCGCGGTCCAGGGGCTGATCTCGGCGGCGCTGGTGCTCCCGATCGCCTCGGTGGTCCACGCCAAGGGCGTGGAGGCCCACCTGCATTTCAACTGGTGGATCGTGATCACGATCGTGCCCCTCGCCTGCGTGACGATGGCCTCGCTCGGGCTCCTGCTCGGCACCAGCTTCGAACCCCGCAACATCGGCCTGATGTTCGGGTTCATCATCCTCCCCGTGACGTTCCTCGGCGGCACCTACTACGCGTACACCCGGCTGGCGCCCGTGCAGGTCGGGGGATGGCACTGGCTCCAGACCCTCGTGCTCGTCAACCCGCTCATCTACATCAACGAGGGGATGCGGGCCGCCTTCACCCTGGCACCCCACATGCCGCTCTACGTGATCTATCCGGTGATCGCCGCCTTCCTCGCGCTGTTCCTCGGCCTCGGTCTCCGGAACTTCCGCCGTCGCGTCCTGTCCTGATCCCGTCGGTCCCACCGGCCGGCCGACCGGTCGCCGACGGATCTCTCGGGCCCCGTAGCCGTCCGTCGGGGCGTCCGCCCGGGGAGCCGTGTCCAGACTCGGACAACTAGGCTGGTACACGCCCGCAGACCGACGACGACATCCTGATGGAGGTGGTTCCCACGGAACCCGAGGTGGCAAGGGACCAGACCGCAGCGGGGGGGACGGACACGCAGTCAGGGGGATCGCAGCACTTCGACGTGGTCATCGTCGGAGGGGGACCCGGCGGGTACGCCGCGGCGCTCTACGGGGCGGCCGCCGGCCTGTCGGTGGGCCTGGTGGAGCTCGACAAGGTGGGCGGGACCTGCCTGCACCGGGGGTGTGTGCCGGCCAAGGAGTTCCTGGAGACGGCCGCCGTCTACCGGACCGTGCGCTCGGCCGCCGACTTCGGGATCTCGGCCGGCCCCGACCAGTCGGACCCGACGGTCAAGTTCGCCGTCAGCCAGGAGCGCAAGCAGCAGGTGGTGGGCCAGCTGTTCAACGGGCTCTCGGGCCTGCTCAAGGGCCGGGGGGTGACGGTCTTCAACGGGAGCGGCACCCTGCTGGCCGACCACCGGGTGCGCATCGCGGGGAACGACGGCTCGACCGTCGAGGTGACCGGCACCGACGTCGTGCTGGCCGCCGGCTCGGTGCCGCGCACGATCCCGGGCTTCGACATCGACGGCACCGTCGTGATGACCTCGGACGAGGTCCTGGCCCTCGACCACCTGCCCGCCTCCGTGGCCGTCATCGGCGGCGGGGCGATCGGGTGCGAGTTCGCCTCGATGTTCGCCGACCTCGGCACCTCGGTGACGGTCTTCGAGGCCCTCCCGACCATCCTCAACGGCTGTGACGAGGACGTCGTCCGCACCGTGGCCCGCTCCTTCAAGAAGCGCGGGATCGACGTCAAGGCCGGCGTGACCCTGCGGGGGCACACGCCCGATCCGTCGGGTCGGGGCACGGTGGTCTCGTTCGGCGAGGACGGGAGCCTGGCCGTCGACGCCGTCGTCGTGTCGGTGGGCCGCCGCCCCCGCACCGAGGGCCTGGTCGCCCCCGGGTCCGGCGTGACCATCGACGAGCGGGGGTTCGTGGTCGCCGACGCCACCATGCGGACGAGCGCCGACGGTGTCTGGGCGGTGGGCGACGTGGTGGCGGGGACCCCGCAGCTGGCCCATGTCGCCTTCGCCGAGTCGATCGTGGTCGTCAAGTCGATCCTGGGCGAGCCGACGGCCGCCGTGGACTACTCGCGGGTCCCGTGGGCCATCTACTGCCACCCCGAGGTCGCCTTCGCCGGCATGACCGAGGCCGGTGCGAAGGAGGCCGGCCTCGACGTGGTGGTCAAGAAGGACCCGTTCGGCGGCAACAGCCGGGCGCGGATCATCGGCGAGACCGAGGGCATGGTCAAGGTGATCGCCGAAAAGCGTCCCGACGGCTCCACCGGTCGTATCCTGGGGGTCCACATGGTCGGACCCTGGGTGACCGAGCAGCTCGGTGCCGGGTACCTGGCCGTCAACTGGGAAGCCACGGCCGAGGAGGTCGCCCAGTTCATCCAGCCGCACCCGTCGCTGTCCGAGACCTTCGGCGAGACGGTGCTGGCCCTGACCGGAAGGGGACTGCACGTTGCCTGACGTGACCATGCCACAGCTCGGCGAGACCGTGACCGAGGGGACCATCACCAAGTGGTTCAAGGCGGTCGGCGACTCGGTGGAGCGGGACGAGCCCCTGTTCGAGGTGTCGACCGACAAGGTCGACTCCGAGGTGCCCTCGCCGGCGGCCGGCGTGCTCACGGCGATCCTGGTCGAGGAGGGTGACACGGTCGACGTGGGTGTGGCGCTCGCCGTGATCGACGGTGACGGTGCGGCCGCGGCCCCGTCGACGAACGGCACCGAGGCCCCGGCCCCCGCCGCCACGCCGACGGCTCCCGCTCCGCCCGAGGCCCCCGCTGCGCCCGCCGCCGGGACCCCGGCTCCTCCACCGCCCACGCCCGCCCCACCGCCGGCGGCTTCGGCTCCCGCCCCGGCCTTCCCCGACGAGCCCGTCCCCTCGTCCGCGCCGCCGGCCCGCGTGCCGCCGCCGCCGCCCCGGATCCCGTCCGGCGCCGACCAGGCCCGGGTGCTGTCGCCGGTGGTGCGCAAACTGCTCGACGAGCACGACATCGACCCGTCCACCATCCGGGGTACCGGACTCGAGGGACGCATCACCCGCGCCGACGTCGAGGCGGTCATCGAGCGGGGGGCGCCGCCCGCCGCCGTGCCCAGTATCGGGGCCGAGCGCAAGGCACCGGCCGCCCAGGCCGCACCGCCGGCGTCCGCGCCGCCGGTCGCCCCGCCGCCGTCGGCCGCGTCGGCCCGGGCCGCGGTGCCCGCCGGCGAGGGGGCCCGACCCGGTGAGCGCGACGAGATCGTGCCCTTCACCAACATCCGCCGCCGGACGGCCGAGCACATGACCCGGTCCAAGGCCACGTCCGCCCACACGCTGATGGTCAAGGAGATCGACTACGAGCGGGTCGAGCAGGTCCGGCGCTCCCATGGTGGTCGGTTCCGGGACGAGGAGGGATTCAGCCTCACCTACCTGCCGTTCGTCGCGCGGGCCACCGTCGAAGCGCTGGCCGAGTTCCCCCACCTCAACGCCTCGGTGGGGGACGACGCCCTGGTGGTCCACCACGACGTCAACCTCGGCATCGCCGTCGACCTCGACAACGAGGGCCTCATCGTCCCGGTGGTCCACAACGCCGAGGAGCTGAACCTGCGGGGCATGGCCCGGCGCATCCGCGACGTGGCCGACCGCGCCCGCACCAAGCGGCTGAGCCTCGACGACATCAGCGGTGGGACCTTCTCCATCACCAACGCCGGGCCCTTCGGGACGCTCATCACGGGGGCCATCATCAATCAGCCCCAGGTGGCGATCCTGTCGACGGACGGCGTGTCCCGCCGGCCGGTCGTGGTCGAGCTCCCCGACGGCAGCGAGTCGATCGGGATCCACTCCATGGGTCTGGTGGCCATCAACTTCGACCACCGGGCCGTCGACGGCGCCTACGTCGCCCGTTTCCTGTCCCGGCTGTCGGACATCCTCGACGACCGCGACTGGGCGGGCGAGCTGTAGCCGCCGGTGACCGACGGAATCGACGCGCCGTGAGGGCCCGGTGGCTCGGCCGGGTCCCCTACACCGAGGCGTGGGACCTGCAGCGGGCCGTGGCGTCCCGCTCCGACGACGACTACCTGCTGCTGTTGGAGCACGGGCCCGTCTACACCCTCGGCTCGCACGCCGACCGGAGCCACGTGCTCGTCGACCCGGTGTCGGTCGGCGCCGAGCTGATCGAGGTCGACCGGGGTGGCGACGTCACCTATCACGGGCCGGGTCAGCTCGTCGGCTACCCGGTCCGGACCGTGGGGAGCGGCCCCCACCACGGCCCCGAGCACGTCCGCCAGGTCGAGCAGGTCGTGATCGACGCCCTGGTCGCGCTCGGCGTGCCGGCCGAGCGGGTGGGCCGGATGGCGTCGTACCCGGGGGTGTGGATCGACCCGGGTTCCGACGGGACCGGGCCCGGTGGGCCGCGCAAGATCGCCGCCGTCGGGGTGCGCACGGCCCGGGGCCGCACCACGCACGGCTTCGCGCTCAACGTCACCACCGACCTCACGATGTTCGACCACATCGTGCCCTGCGGTATCCAGGAGCACCCGATGACCTCGTTGGCCGCGGAGGGGTTCGTCGTGACGATGGCCGAGGCCGTCGACGCGGTGATCGCCGCCGCCCGGGGGGTGTGGGGACCGGCCGGGGACGTGGCCCTGGTGACCGACGGCGCCGCCAGCCGGGCGACGCCGGCCGGGGTGCCGGTGACCCTGGTGGGTCGGAGCGGCAGCGCGCTCGAGCGCCGGATGGCCCGCTCGGGCGTCGACCCCGACGCCGGCGTGGCGCTGTCGGCCCGCAAGCCCGAATGGCTGCGGGTGAAGGCGACCATGGCCGACGGGTACCTCGGGCTGCGCCACTCGATGCGGGATCTCGACCTCGTGACGGTGTGCGAGGAGGCCGGGTGCCCCAACATCTACGAGTGCTGGGCCGACGGCACCGCCACGTTCATGATCAACGGGTCCCGCTGCACCCGGGCCTGCGGCTTCTGCCAGGTGGACACCCGGCACCCCCTTCCCCTCGACCCCGGCGAGCCGGGCCGGGTGGCGGCGGCCGTGGCCCGTATGGGCCTGGCCCACGCCGTCATCACCTGCGTGGCGCGTGACGACCTGGCCGACGGGGGCGCCGGCGCCTTCGCCGAGACGATCGCCGCGGTGCGGGCGGCCAGTCCGCAGACCGCCGTCGAGGTGCTGATCTCCGACGTCAAGGGGGACGCGGCGTCGCTCCGGACCATCCTGGAGGCCCGGCCCGACGTGCTGAACCACAACATCGAGACGGTGGCCCGGCTGCAGCGGGCCGTCCGGCCGTCCGCCGGATACGCCCGCAGCCTCACCGTGCTGGCTCGTTCGGCGGAGGCCGGCCTCACCACCAAGTCCGGCATCATCCTCGGCATGGGGGAGCGGGAGGACGAGGTGCTCGCCACCCTCGCCGACCTGGCGGCGGTGGGGGTGGACATCGTCACCCTCGGGCAGTACCTGCGACCGAGCGCCCGGCACCTGCCGGTGGCCCGGTGGTGGACGCCGGACGAGTTCGACGCCCTCCGGGCGGCGGCCATGGCGCTCGGCTTCGCCCACGTCCAGGCCTCGCCGCTGACCCGTTCGAGCTACCACGCCCGCGAGGCGGCGGACACCTCGACCGGCCGCACGTCGGCACCGGTCCCGGTGCCCGTCTCGATGGGAGCCCGCTGAGCCGATGACCACCGAACTCTCCCGAGGATCGCTGGACGCCCGACACGCCCGGCTCGCCCGGGTGCGCACCCGGATGGAGGAGGCCGGTGTCGACGTCCTCCTGCTGTCCCACGGCGCCGACCTGCCGTGGCTCAGCGGGTACGAGGCGATGCCGCTCGAGCGCCTGACCCTACTGGTGGTGCCCGTGTCGGGTGAGCCGGTCCTGGTGGTGCCCCGACTCGAGGCGCCCCGGGTGCCGGGCGCCGACAGCCTCTTCGCCCTGCGCCCGTGGTCGGACGACGTGGATCCGCTGGACCTGGTGGTCGACCTCGTGGCCGACGCGTCGTCGGGCCGTTTCGCCCTGTCGGACCGGGCGTGGGCCACGACGGCCCTGGCGCTGCAGCGACGGTTGCCCGAAGCCTCCTGGATCGAGGCGTCGACGGTCACCTCGCCCATCCGCGCCGTCAAGGACGCGGCCGAGCTCGACGCCCTGCGGGCCGCCAGTGCGGCGGCCGACCGGGTGGCGGAGGTCCTCCAGGCCGGTGGCATCCCCCTGGTGGGTCGCACCGAGGCGGAGGTCTCGGCCGACCTGGGCCGGATGCTCGTGGCCGAGGGCCACTCGGCGGTCAACTTCGCCATCGTGGGCAGTGGCCCCAACGCGGCCAGCCCGCACCACGAGCCCGCCGGTCGGGTCATCGGGCGGGGCGAGACGGTCGTGTGCGACTTCGGCGGCACGCTCTCCCTCGACGGCGACGTCGGCTACTGCTCCGACATCACCCGCACGGTCGTGACCGGCGAACCGCCCGACGAGGTGGGCCGGTGCTACGAGGTGCTGCAGTCCGCCCAGGGGGCGGCGGTGGCGTCCGCCCGGGCCGGGGTCACCGCGGCGTCGGTGGACGCGGTGGCCCGGGACGCCATCGCCGATGCCGGGTACGGCCACCTGTTCGTCCATCGCACCGGGCACGGCATCGGTATCGAGGAGCACGAGGACCCGTACATCGTGGTGGGCAACGACGAGGTGCTGGTCCCCGGGCACGCCTTCTCGGTGGAGCCCGGGATCTACGAGCCGGGCCGGTTCGGCATGCGCCTGGAGGACATCGTCGTGATCGGGGCCGACGGCCGGCCAGAGCCCCTCAACACCGTCGACCACGGCCTCGTCGTGGTCGACCACTGAGGGGGCGTCGTGGATCTTGGGATCGCGGGCAAGGTGGCACTGGTCACCGCCGGCTCGAAGGGCCTCGGTCGGGCCACGGCGCTCGCACTCGCCGCCGAGGGCGTCGGCATCATGCTGTCGGGCCGCGACCCCGACTCGCTGGCATCCACCCGCGCCGAGGTCGCCGCGCTCGGTGTCCCGGTCGATGTCCGCCCCGGGGACGTGACCGACCCCGCCGAACCGGCCCGGCTGGTGGCGGACACGGTCGGGCGACTCGGATCCCTCGACATCCTGGTGGCCAACGCCGGAGGCCCTCCCCCCGGGCGGGCGCTCGACCTCGACGACGCCGCGCTCGAGTCGGCGCTCAACGCCAACCTGCTCACCTCGGTGCGGCTGGTGCGTGAGGCCCTACCCCACATGCGCCGCGCCGACTGGGGCCGGATCTGCTGCATCACCTCGTACACCGTCATCCAGGCCGCCCCCGGACTCGCCCTGTCGAACACGGCCCGGACCGGCCTGTGGGCCTGGATCAAGACGGCGGCCCAGGACCTGGCGTCCGAGGACGCCGGAATCACCCTCAACATGGTCTGCCCGGGGCCGCACGCCACCGATCGGATGAAACAGCTCGGCGGCGCCGACGTCATGGGCGACCCGGCGGACTTCGGCTCGGTCACGGCCTTCCTGTGTTCCACCCAGGCCGCCTTCGTCAACGGGGCGGCGATCGTGGTGGACGGCGGAGCGACCCTGGCGCTGTAGCGGGTCGGGGCCGGCGCCCTCAGTCGTCGGTGTGCCCGGGCCCGGCCGGATGATCGGCCGAATCGGCCGAATCGGCCGAAGGTGCGGCCGGGTCCCCAGGCGGCGCCGCCATCGGGGGGAGGTTGGCCGGCGCCGCGATCCGCGTCGCCCGGGCCGGAGGTCGCGGCGATGGTGGCGCCCCGGCCGGGGGCATCGGCGGAGCGGCCCCGACCGAAGCCGGCGCCTCGGTCCCCAGCGGTGGCATGGGGTCGAGGACGGGGGACTTGACGGGTGTCCGCTGAGCCGGAGATCCCGCGGCGCCCGGCCTGCCGGCCATGAAGAAGGGTGCGCCGCCCGCCACCGAGGTCGGCCCGTCGGGCCCGGTGGGAGCGGGGCGGTTGTCGGCCCGGCTCTTCGTCGACGCCGCGGTCGCGCTCCTGCCCGACGAGCCCTTGCCCGGCGAGCCCCGGTGGGGCGCACTGAACGACGGGGCGATGGCGCGGTCCGCCGAGGGGGAGGCCGGCCCGTCGCCCGGGGCACCACCATCGCGGCCCCCCGGTCCGAAGCGGGCGGCGTCGTGGGCGAAGTAGCCCACCTTGCCCCGGCGGTGCCGCAGATTGCGGCTTCTCAGAAAGCGGAACAGCAGGAGGATCAGGACGATCACCACGATCGCCCCGAGCAGGATCACCTCGGGGTGGATCCCACCATGGATCGATCCCAACGAGCCGGTGTCCGCCGACGGGAGAGTGCCCACGCATACAACCCTACCGACGGGTACGCGTCCTCAGTGTGTCAGCTCGGTGGCAGAACGGTTGCCAAACCGCCGGGGGGCAACGGGAGGTGCGTCCCCGCCCCACCTCCCGTCCGCCCCGTCAGGCCACGAAGTACTTGGCCTGCGGATGGTGGCAGACGATGGCCGTCGTCGACTGCTCGGGGTGGAGCTGGAATCCCTCACTCACCTCGACGCCGATCCGGTCGGCCCCGAGGAGCTCGACCACCTTCGCGTTGTCCTCGAGGTCCGGGCACGCCGGGTAGCCCCACGAGTAGCGGCCGCCCCGGTACTTCTGGCGGAACAGGCCCGTGAGCGTCGGTCCGTCCTCGTCGGCGTAACCCAGCTCCTCGCGGATGCGCCGGTGCCAGTACTCGGCCAGCGCCTCCGCCATCTCCACCCCGAGGCCGTGCAGGTAGAGGTACTGCTGGTACTCGTCGTCGGCGAACAGCCGGGCCGCCTCCTCGGACACCCGCGAGCCCATCGTGACGACATGGAAGCTGGCGAAGTCCTCGTCCCCCGACTCGACGCTGCGGAAGAAGTCGGCGATGCACAGGTAGGGGTCCTCGACCTGACGGGGGAAGGCGAACCGCATCCGCTCGGCGGTGCGGGACTCGTCGGTCCAGATGACCAGGTCGTCGCCGTCGGCGTTGGCGGCGAAGTGACCCCACGCCACCTGGGGCACCAGCAGCTGCCCGGCCTTGGCCGTCGCCAGCTCCTCGCGCAGCTTCGACCGGACCCGGTCCTTGAACGCGGGGTCGTCCTCGCCCTCCTCGGGCCGGAAGCCCCACTGGTTGCGGAAGAGGGCCGTCTCGTTGAGGTAGGCGGCGATGTCGTCGATGGCCATGCCCTTGGCCACCCGGCTGCCCACGAAGGGCGGCCGGAACAGCGGGTTGTCGTCGACCACGTCCGGCGACCGGGTAGGCAGCGTCTCCCCCCGGGCGCGGGCCTCCTCGGCGGCCTGCTTGCGCAGCTCGCTCTTGCGGGGCCCGAGGTCGCGGCCGCCGATGGCGGTGCCGAACTCGGGGTCGTCGTCGCCGGTCTTCCGCATCTCGACGAGGCGGTCCATGGTGCGCAGGCCCTCGAAGGCGTCCTTGCCGTAGAAGAGGCGGCCGTCGTAGACCTGACGCAGGTCGCGCTCGACGTAGGTCCGGGTGAGCGCGGCGCCGCCGAGGATCACCGGGATGTGGGAGAGGCCGCGCCGGTTCAGCTCCTCGAGGTTCTCGCGCATGATGAGCGTCGACTTCACGAGGAGCCCGGACATCCCGATGGCGTCGGCGCCGAACTCCTCGACGGCGGCGAGCATCTCGGTGATGCCGATCTTGATCCCGAGGTTGCGGACGGTGTAGCCGTTGTTGGTGAGGATGATGTCGACCAGGTTCTTGCCGATGTCGTGGACGTCGCCCTTGACCGTGGCGAGCACCATGGTGCCCTTGCCGCCCTGGTCGGCCTTCTCCATGAACGGCTCGAGGTAGGCGACCGCCGTCTTCATGGTCTCGGCCGAGCCGAGCACGAAGGGCAGCTGCATCTCGCCCGAGGCGAAGCGCTCGCCGACGGTCTTCATGCCCGCCAGCAGGAACTCGTTGATGATGACCAGGGGCGTGAGGTCCTGGGCCATGGCCTCGTCGAGATCGCCCTCGATGCCGTTGCGGTCGCCGTCGATGATGCGGTGCTCGAGCCGCTGCTCGACGGTCCAGCCCGTCCGGTCCTCGGTGGCCGTCACCGAGGAGGCGGACACGCCCTCGAAGAGGGTCAGCAGCTCCGACAGCGGGTCGTAGGTGTCGGTGCGCCGGTCGTAGACGAGGTCGAGGCAGACCTCCCGGGCCCGGTCGTCGATCTTGGCCAGGGGCAGGATCTTGGAGGCGTGGACGATGGCGGCGTCCAGGCCGGCCTCCACGCACTCGTGGAGGAAGACCGAGTTCAGGACCTGCCGGGCCGCCGGGTTGAGACCGAACGACACGTTGGACAGCCCGAGGATCGTGTAGACGCCGGGCAGCTCGGACTTGATGCGGCGGATCCCCTCGATGGTCTCGATGCCGTCCCGGCGGCTCTCCTCCATGCCCGTCGACAGCGGGAGGGCCAGGGCGTCGAACAGCAGGTCCTCGGGGCGCAGCCCGTAGCGCTCGACGGCGATGTCGTGGATGGCCCGGGCCGCCCGCACCTTCCAGTCGGCCGTCCGGGCCTGACCCTCCTCGTCGATGCAGGTGCAGACGACGGCGGCGCCGAACTCCTTGGCCAGCGACAGGAACGAGTCCAGCCGGGTGCCCTCGGCATCGCCCTCCTCGAGGTTGACCGAGTTGATCACGGCCCGGCCACCGATCCACGACAGGGCGGTCTCGACGACGGGCGCCTCGGTCGAGTCGACCATCAGGGGCGCCGTGGACTGGGTGGCGAAGCGCGAGGCGACCGCCTCCATGTCGGCCACCCCGTCGGCGCCGGTGTAGTCGACGCAGACGTCGATGACGTGGGAGCCCTCCTTCACCTGCTCCTTGGCCATGGCCACGCACGTGTCCCAGTCGGCCTCGAGCATCGCCTCGCGGAACTTCTTGGACCCGTTGGCGTTGGTGCGCTCGCCCACCACGAGGAACGAGCTGTCCTGGGTGAACGGGACGTGGGTGTAGATCGACGCCGCCCCCTCCTCGGGCTCGGGGGTACGGACGGCGGGGGTGAGGTCGGCACAGGCCTCGACCACGGCCTGCAGGTGGGCGGGCGTGGTGCCGCAGCAGCCGCCGATGACGGACACGCCCAGCTCGGAGACGAACTGGCGCTGGTACTCGGCGAGCTGGTGCGGCTCGAGGTCGTAGTGCATCTTCCCGTCGACCACCGAGGGGAGGCCGGCGTTGGGCAGGCACGACACCGGGGTCGAGGCGTGGGCCGTCAGGTGGCGCAGGGGCTCGAACATCTCCGACGGCCCGGTGGCGCAGTTGAGGCCGATGACGTCGACGTCCATCGCCTGCAGGGCCACGAGGGCGGCACCCACCTCGGTGCCGGGCAGCATGGTCCCCGTCAGCTCGATGGTCACCTGGCACTGGATCGGCAGGCGCACCCCGGACCGCCGCATGGCGCGACGGGCGCCGTTGATGGCCGCCTTGGCCTGGAGGAGGTCGAACACGGTCTCCACGAGGATCAGGTCGGCACCCCCTTCGATGAGGGCGGACGACTGCTCGTCGTAGGCGTCGCGCAGGTCGGCGTAGCGCGTCTGGCCGAGGGTCGGGAACTTGGTGCCGGGGCCGATGCTGCCGGCCACCCAGCGGGGCTTGTCGGCGGTGGAGAAGTCGTCGGCCGCCCGCCGCGCCAGGGCCACGGCGGCCAGGTTCAGCTCCCGGACCCGGTCACCCTGGCCGTACTCGGCGAGCACCGGCGCGAAGGCGCCGAAGGTGTCGGTCTCCACGACGTCGCAGCCGACCTCGTAGAACGACCGGTGCACCCGTTCGACGGCGTCGGGCCGGGTCACGACCAGCAGTTCGTTGCACCCCTCCAGCTCCGGTCCGCCGAAGTCCTCGGCGGTCAGCTCCTGCACCTGCAGGTTGGTCCCCATGGCGCCGTCGAACACGACGACGCGCTCGCGCGCGGCCTGGAGGAAGCTGGATTCGGTGCGTACGGCGGCCATAGCCCTCCAACGATAGTGGGGGACGGGACCTCCCTGACCGTCCCCGTCGTCCGGGGTCCGGGGGCGGGCCCCGCGGGGTCCGTCGGCGGGCCCGGCGGGGCACTTCGTTTAGCATCGGTGCGGTGAGGACGACGTGCTGAGGATCTACACGAAGACGGGTGACGACGGCACCACGGGCCTGCTCTACGGGGGCCGGGTGCCCAAGGACTCGCCCATGATGCAGGTGACCGGCACGGTCGACGAGGCCCAGGCCGCCATGGGTCTGGCCCGGGCCGAGTCCGAGCCCGGGTCCGAACTGGACGCTCTGCTCACCCGCCTCGAACGGGAGCTCTACGTGCTGATGGCCGAGGCGACCACGGACCCTTCCCACCGCGCCAAGCTCACGCCGGGGACGACCCTCGTGACCGACGGGATGGTCGCCGCTCTCGAGTCGGACATTGACGGTCTGATCGCCCGGGTGACCATGCCCACCGAGTTCGTGGTGCCCGGGGCCAACCGGGCCTCGGCCGCCCTCGACCTGGCCCGCACGATCGTCCGTCGGGCCGAGCGCCAGCTCGTGTCGTCGCCCATCGAGGGCTCGCTCGTGGGCCGGTACCTCAACCGCCTGTCCGACCTGCTGTGGGCCATGGCCCGCTGGACCGAGGGCGACGAGCACCTCCTGGCCCGGGGCGACCCCCGCCGACGCCGGTCGGCCGGCGTGGACTGAACCCACCGGAACCGCCCCGGCGCTCGGATGCCGGACCCGACACGTGCCCTCGAACGCCCTCGATGCCCCCCGAACCGACCCCGAACGCCCCCCGAACCGACCCCTACCCACCAGGAGCCCCGCCGTGATCACCGTGACCATCCTGTCCGGAAGTCCCCTCCCCGACGACGTGGTCGTCGTGGGTGTCCCTGTCCTCGGCACGGCCGACGGCCCGATCGTGGCGCCCGGCCAGGCCACCCTCGACGGCATCGACCTGGGCGGCGTCGCGCCCGGCGGTTCGCTCGACCCCGACTGGTGCACCCGGCAGGGCTTCTCGGGATCGGTCGCCCAGACGCTCACCCTGCGGAGCCTCGATGACGGACCGGACGTGGTGCTGGTGGGGCTCGGCCGACGGGGCCGACTGACCGGCGACGCCGGGCTCGAGTCGGTGCGCCGCGCGGCGGGTGCCTTCGTCCGCTCGGCCGGCAGCGGTGGCACCGCCGCCCTGGCCCTGTGCGGGGTGGAGGGGGCCGACGCCGGTGACGTGGCCGCCGCCGCGGCCGAGGGCGGGTCCCTGGCGAGCTACGCCTACGGTGACTTCCGCAGCTCGGAGCCCTCGGCCGGCCTGGTCGGACTGGTTCTGGTCGCCGGACCGGCGTCGGACGCCGGCGCCGTCGAGCGGGGGGCGGCCCGGGGTGCCCGGGTGGCCCGTTCCGTCGCGCTCGCCCGTGACCTCGTGAACGAGCCGCCGAGCTCGCTGACACCGGAACGCTTCGCCGACGTCGTGGCCGACCGGTTCGCCGGTGTGGACGGGCTGGCCGTGGAGGTGTGGGACGAGGACCGGATCGTGGCCGAGCGCCTCGGCGGACTCCTCGGCGTGGCCGCCGGGTCGGTCCGGCCGCCCCGGCTGGTCAAGGTCACCTACACCCCGTCCGAGCCCTTCGAATTCGAAGGTCGGGTGCCCCACCTGGCCCTCGTCGGCAAGGGCATCACCTTCGACTCCGGCGGTCTGTCGCTCAAGCCGCCGTCGGGCATGGAGACGATGAAGACCGACATGGGCGGGGCGGCCGCGGTGCTGGCCGCGGTGGACGCCATCTCGGCGCTGGGGGGCCGCATTCCGGTCACGGTGTGGGCACCGATGACCGAGAACATGCCGAGTGGTTCGGCCACGAAGCCCGGCGACGTGCTCACCACCCGTAGCGGCAAGACGATCGAGGTCCTCAACACCGACGCCGAGGGCCGGCTCATCCTGGCCGACGGGCTCACGCTGGCCGTGGAGTCCGAGCCCGACGCCGTCATCGACGTGGCCACGCTCACCGGCGCCGCCATCGTGGCCCTGGGCAAGGAGATCGCCGGCCTGTTCGACAACGACGAGGGACTCCGCGACGCGGTCCTGGCGGCATCGGCGGCCGCGGGCGAGCCGGCGTGGCCCCTGCCCCTCTACGAGGACTACGCGGCCCACATCGAGTCCGAGGTCGCCGACATGAAGAACATGGGCCGCACGGGCCAGGCCGGTTCGATCGCCGCCGCCCTCCTCCTGGCCGAGTTCGTCGGCGACGTCCCGTGGGCGCACCTCGACATCGCCGGGCCGTCCCGAACCGACGACAACCGTTGGTACAACACGAAGGGCGGCAGCGGGTTCGGGGTGCGGACCCTGGTGGCGCTGGGCACCTCGGAGGACTTCGCCCGCTGGCTCGCCACCCGGCCCCGGGGCTGAGGCGGGCGGTCCGCCCCGGCGCCCCGGGTGGGCGGTGGTCGGCACTCGGGCGGGCGCTCCGCCCGGGCTCCGTCCGGCGCTCCGGGTGGGCGGTAGCCGGATCCCCCGGCCGGCCTGCACTACCGTCTCCCTCGTGAAGATCGCCGTCCTCGGGGGAGGATCGTGGGGCACCACGGTGGCGTCGCTGGTCGCGCACCACCACGACACGCTGCTGTGGGCGCGCGACCCCGAGGTGGCGCGTTCGGTCCGCGAGGAGCACGTGAACCCGGCCTACGTGCCCGGGTACACCCTCGACCCGGCCCTGTCGGCCACGTCGGATCTCGAGGAGGCGGTGTGCGGGGCCGACTTCGTCATCATGGGGGTCCCGACGTCGGGATTCCGCCGGGTGCTCGAGGACGCCGCTCCCTACATGCGCCCGTGGATCCCGGTGGTGAGTCTGTCGAAGGGTCTGGAGCGGGACTCGCACCTGCGGATGACCCAGGTCATCCGACAGGTGGTGCCGGGGCATCCGGTCGCCGCGCTCACGGGTCCCAACATCGCGTCCGAGATCCTGGCCGGCAAGGCCGCCGCCGCGGTCATCGCCACCGAGGACCTCGAGGTGGCCAGTGCCATCCAGGCCGTCTTCACCCGGGGCGTGTTCCGGGTGTACCTCAACGACGACGTCATCGGTTGTGAGCTGGGAGGGGCGCTAAAGAACGTCATCGCCATCGCCGCCGGCATCGGCGAGGGCCTGGGTGTCGGGGACAACACCCGGGCGGCCGTCATGTCCCGCGGCCTGGCCGAGCTCATCCGTCTGGGCGAGTGCATGGGGGCCAGGCCCCAGACGTTCGCCGGACTGGCCGGGATGGGCGACCTGATCGCCACCTGCGTGAGCCCGCACAGCCGTAACCGCCGCGTGGGCGAGCAGCTGGGCAAGGGTCGCCGGTTGCACGACATCCTCGACGAGATGCACATGGTGGCCGAAGGGGTGAACACGGCCAAGGTCGCCCTCGAACTGGCCGAGCGGCACGGCCTCGACCTCCCGATCTGCCGGATGATCGACAGGGTCGTGAAGGGCGAGATCGAGCCGATCGACAGCTACTGGGGTCTCACCCCGGCCGGCCACGAGGCCGAGCCCGGGTAGTCCGTCACTCCTCCCCGACCGACGGCCGGGGTCGGTCGCCGCTGGTCTCTCCCGTCGCCTCGGCCGCCGCCTTGAAGGCGACGGCGGGATGGAACCGCCACCCGGCCAGCCGGCGCTCGATGGTGGCCCGGTCGTGCCCGGCCTCGGCCAGGCCACCGGCCAGCCGCCGCGCCCGGCGCCGCATCTGCTCCGGCTCGGACAGGGACTGCTCGGCCAGCCAGCGGCGGTGGCTGCGCTGGAGCGACTCGGGCAGCCGGCTGAGGTGGCGGAGCGGGAGCGGCGGGATGTGCTGACGGACGGCCAGGCCACCTGGGCCGTGGGGCCGGGCCAGCTCGAAGGTGATGAGCCGGGCCAGGGCCCGACGGAACGGCGAGTTCTTCCCCATCTTGTCGCCGAGTCCGAGCGACCGGGCCGTCTCGGGCAGGTGGAGGTCGAAGCCCTCGCCGTGGACCTCGAGGCCGTAGGTCAGGCGGCGCAGCAGCCAGGTGGTACTCGGGCCGACGATGCCGAGCCAGTACAGCTCGACATAGCGGCTGCACGGGTGCATGCCGTGGGGATCGGCGACCGGGTCGACCCACTCCACGATCCGCAGCGTGGGACCGTCGTGGTGGTGCGGGGGTGCCTCGGGTGCCACCGCCAGTGCGGGTCGGAGCGGTCGGGGCGGAGGGGGGATGACGGTGGGGACGGACACGGGTGCTCCTCGGGGTCGTGACGACGGGGACTCCGGGAG
>Ga0181528_10000384_pt1 | contig 33801 bp, 28 predicted proteins | sample PEATcosm2014_Bin_47_FD_119742 | JGI IMG/M metagenome (GOLD analysis project Ga0181528, IMG submission 119742) | Peatland microbial communities from MTU Mesocosm Facility, Houghton, MI, USA - PEATcosm2014_Bin10_10_metaG | ecosystem: Environmental > Terrestrial > Soil > Wetlands > Peat | place...
CGTTCTGCTTTTCCAGGGCGTCCTGTAGGGCCAGTGCGTTGATGACCGTGGCCAGCATGCCCATGTGATCGGCCGAGACGCGGTCCATCTCCTTGGCCTGGTCGGCAACACCGCGGAAGAAGTTGCCTCCACCGACGACGAGCCCGATCTCGACGCCCAGGCGATGCACTTCGGCGATCTCGGCGGCCACCTCATGCACGCGATTGTTGTCCACGCCAAAGCCCTGGCCGGCGGCCAATGCCTCGCCGCTAAGTTTGAGAAGGATGCGCTTGAAGGTCGGTTCTGCCATGGTTTTATACCCGTATCAGTGTAAACGAAGTGTGCCCGAAGGCGCGACGGGTGCGGCCAGGGGAATGGTGCATCCCTCCCGAGAACGGAACAGTTTCCGTGGCGGGCATGGCGTTTGTGGCAGACGTTTTCGGTCAAAATAAAGCGGGACGGATTGCTCCGCCCCGCCTTTGAGTTTACGTTCGAACCCCGAGCTTACTATGCTTCGGTGGCTGCCGACTGCTTGACCGTGGCGATGGTCTCCGTGGACTCGCCGACCTTGAAGCGGGCGTAGCGGCGCACGGTGATGTTCTCGCCGAGCTTGCCGATAACGGCCGCGATCAGCTGCGTGATGGTCACGCTCTGCTCCTTGATGAAGGGCTGCTCCAGCAGGCACACTTCCTCGTAGAACTTGCTCATCTTGCCCTCGACGATCTTCTCGATGACGGCGGGCGGCTTGCCGGTGGCGGCTGCCTGGGCGCGGAAGATGTCCTTCTCGCGCTCCATGTCGGCCGCGGTCACGTCTTCCTTGCGGACGTAGCGCGGGTCCACGGCGGCGATGTGCATGGCGATGTCATGCACCAGGCCCTGGAACTCCGCTGTGCGGGCGACAAAGTCGCTCTCGCAGTTGACTTCCAACAACACGCCGATCTTGCCGCCGGCGTGAATGTAGCTGGTCACAACGCCTTCGCTGGTGCTGCGCGTGGCCTTTTTGGCCGCCGACGCCATGCCGCGCTTGCGCAGGACCACGATGGCCTGTTCCAGATCGCCATTGGCCTCGGTGAGCGCTTTCTTACAGTCCATCATCGGGGCGCCGCTCTTCTCGCGGAGCTCCTTGACCATGCTTGCGGTGATTTCTGCCATTGCTCTCAAACCTTTCCTGTTTGCCTGCGCCCCTGGTGGACGCTGGTTGGGAATTACCTGTCCGTCTGACCTTAGAATTTCGTCTTACCACTCTCGCAAACTGATTCTCGCAAAACGACCCGCGCATGCAATCGGCGCGGGTCGCTTTTCACGAAAGATTCGCGAATGCCCCGCAGCGGGGGCGGCCGGATTACTACGCCTCGGGTGTAACCTCGGCGACAGCTTCCACGCTCTCCGCGCTCGGAGCCGCAACTACCGGCTCGGCGACGGGTGCCACGACTTCAGGAGCAGCCTGTGCGGCCACCGTCTCAATGGCGGCTTCCTCGCTGGTGGCGCTGATGCCTGCCGCCAGTTCAGCGCTCTGCTTGTCGGTGGCAGCCTGTGCGCCTTCGACCACCGAATCGGCGACCTTGCTGGCGAACAGGCGGATGGCGCGCAGCGCGTCATCGTTGCCCGGAATGATGTAGTCCACTTCGCTCGGATCGCAGTTGGTGTCCACCACGGCGACCACGGGGATGCCCAGCTTGCGCGCTTCCTTGACGGCGATCGCTTCCTTGTTGGAATCAATCACGAAAAGGGCGTCGGGCAGGCGGCCCAGGTTCTTGATGCCGGCCAGGTTGGCCTGCAGGTGCTTGCGCTCGCGCTCCAGCTTGACGACTTCCTTCTTCGGCAGCAGCTCGTAGCGGCCATCGGCGGCCATCTCGTCCAGATCCTTCAGGCGCTTCACCGACTTCTGCACGGTCACCCAGTTGGTCAGCAATCCGCCCAGCCAGCGCTGGTTGATGTAGAACATCCCGCAGCGGGTGGCCTCTTCGGCGATGGCTTCCTGTGCCTGGCGCTTGGTGCCCACAAAAAGAATGGTGTGGCCTTCGGCGGCGTTGTCCTGCACGAACTTGCTGGCTTCCTTGAACATTTTCAAGGTCTTCTGCAGGTCGATGATGTAAATGCCGTTGCGCTCGCCAAAGATGTATTCCTTCATCTTCGGATTCCAGCGCTTGGTCTGATGCCCGAAGTGAACACCTGCTTCGAGCAGCTCTTTCATAGTGATATTAGCCACTGTACCTCCTTCGATGGATTTGCATTGCCCGCTTGCGCCCGAAGGACGCCAGACAATTCAATTCCCGTTGCCCGACCCGTTTGAGCGGGTGCGGGAAGATTTTTGGTTCCGCGTACATAATGCATTGCCGCCAAGCCACCGGAACCCGTGACAGGGGGCAAAAATCAGCCGAGTGCAGCCAGCCGGAACAGCAGCGCGGGCCCCGCTTGCACGGGGCCCCACAGATTTAACGCTTGCTGAACTGGAAGCGCTTACGGGCGCCCTTCTGGCCGTACTTCTTGCGTTCCTTCTGGCGCGCGTCGCGCGTCATGAAGCCCTCGGCCTTCATCTTGGCGCGCAGCTCAGGGTTGAACTCCTGCAGCGCGCGGGCGATGCCCATGCGGACCGCGCCGGCCTGTGCCGTGACGCCGCCGCCGGAGCAGTTGGTGATCACGTCGAAGCTCGTGGCGGTCTCGGTGAGAATCAACGACTGACGGGCGATGATGCGCTGCACGTCGGTGACGAAGTACTCCTCGAAGCCCTTGCCGTTCACCGTGATCTTGCCGGTGCCGGGGCGGAGGAAGCAGCGGGCTACGCTCGATTTGCGGCGGCCCGTTCCGTAGTATTGAACCAGTTCAGCCATGCGTTCTTGATCCTTTTAGGCGATCGGAGCAATCGCTTCAGGCTTCTGGGCCTGATGCTTGTGCTTGTCGTCGCGGTAAACCTTCAGCTTGGTGGCCATGGCGCGGCCCAACTTGCTCTTGGGCAGCATGCCTTCAATGGCCTCCTGCACGATCAGTTCCGGCTTGCGGGCCAGGCGCTTGGTGAACTCTTCCTCGCGCAGACCTCCGGGAAATCCTGTGTAGTGGCGATACACCTTGGCGCCGGCCTTCATCCCGGTCAGCTTGACCTTGGCGGCGTTGACGACCACAACGTGGTCACCGGTGTCGAGAAACGGTGTGTAGCGGGGGTTATCTTTGCCGGTCAGGATGCGGGCAACGCGCGAGGCGAGCCGCCCAAGCGTCTGCCCATCGGCGTCCACCACATACCACTTGCGCGCAATCTCCCCCTTGGGGAAATAGGTTGACATTCCAAACTCTCCCAGATGTAGAAACCGACTGATGAGCGGGCTGCTTTGAGCCCGGCCCGGCCTGTTTGCGGCAGGCACCGCCGTGCGCCCAGGCGCCGTAAAGCGCCAGGGAGTGGAAGATCCAAGACTTTAGTCTAGGAACTTCTACCTTCGTGCGGGGCAAATCCGTCCACAGAACCGTTAGCGGAATCCGGTCGGTGAGACCGTAAGATTCCGCGGCGACGGGACACAGTCAGGCGGGCAACCGCAGGACAGCCGAACCATTACGTTAGCGCATGCCGGAAGCGGCTGTCAACGCCCGGCAAACACGCAAAAGCCCGCGGGCGCCATTAACGCCTTCGGACCAATTGCTTCGATTTCCCTTTCAGTATAGCACAGCGCCGTTCCCCATCCCCGGCAATGCTTCCATCTGGCGGGGGTCGTTTGGCGTGAGATTTGCGTTATAGTTTGCCCTGCTGCTGGTTGCTCAACCGGGCGCGGCAGTGCAGCGCGGGTGGTCACCTAGCCTCGAAAGGTGGGGAGAAGCATCATGAGCAAAAGCCGGCTGGAGGCCTTCAGCGACGGTGTCATCGCCATCATTATCACCATCATGGTGTTGGAGTTACACGTCCCCACAGGGGGCGAGCTCCACTCCCTGTGGCCCTTGTGGCCCACCTTCGTCAGCTACGGACTCAGCTTTGCTTACGTTGGCATCTACTGGAATAACCATCACCACCTCTTCCAGACCGTAAGCCGGGTCTCCGGCGGAATGCTGTGGGCGAACCTGAACCTGCTGTTCTGGCTCTCATTGATGCCATTCTGCTCGGCCTGGATGGGGCAGAATCATCGCGCATCGGCCCCAGCGCTACTGTACGGACTGGTGCTACTCGCGGCGGCCATCAGCTACACCGTGCTGGAACACACCATTATTTGCCTGCAGGGACAGGAGAGCCTGCTGCGGAGCCTTTTGGGAGTGGGGCGCAAGGAGCATCTCTCCATCGTCATGTACCTGCTGGGCATCGGGCTATGCAATGTGAGCACTCTGCTGGCGCAGGCCTGCTACGTCTTTGTGGCCCTTCTGTGGCTGGTGCCGGATCGTCGCATCGAGCGTGCGCTGGGCAAAGGTCAGGGTAAGAGTGGAAGCTGAACGCTGAGCGGGTGTCGGCTACAATCAAAAACATGTTGATATTAGCCTCACAGTCGCCGCGCCGCCTTGAGCTTTTGCGCAACGCCGGCGTTGATTTTTCCGTCGCTCCCGCGGACATTGACGAGACCCTTTTGCCGGGCGAGGAGCCTGCGGCCTACGTGCAGCGCCTAGCGCGGGAAAAAGCCCTGGCCGTACTGTCCAACTCCCCGGCCGGATCGCTGGTGCTGGGCGCGGATACCACGGTTGTGCTCGACGGCGAGAGCCTGGGCAAGCCCCTCAACGAGGCCGATGCGCGCCAGATGCTGCGGCGCTTGCGTGGGCGCAGCCATCAGGTGATGACCGGCGTCTGCCTGGCCTGGCAGAGCGCACAAGGGCCGCAAACACTGGTTGAAGTTGAGATTACCGAGGTGGAGTTTGCCGCCATCAGCGACCAGGAGATTGCCGAGTACGTCAGCAGCGGCGAACCCATGGACATGGCTGGAGCCTACGGCATCCAGGGCCGCGCCTCACGCTGGGTTCCGCGCATAAGTGGCTGCTATTTCAACATTGTAGGACTACCCGTAGCGCGGGTCTGCGCCATGCTGCGGCGGGTCAACGAGATGCAGCGGTAGATCTCCACAGTGTGGCTTTTCGTTCACATCGCGCGGAGTCAAAACCCCTCTAACCGCGCACCAATCCCTCGCCGGTGGCCAGCGCTGAGATCAGCCCGGCCAGCATGGCCGCCCGGCGAGGCAGCTCGCGGGCAAAGACGAACTCATGGGGAGCGTGCGCGCCATCGCCAACCCCTCCCAGCCCGTCCAAGGTGGGAATGCCGAGCGCGGCCGTCAGGTTGCCATCGCTGCCGCCGCCAACGGCCTTTTCCGCCAACTCAAATCCAACGCCACGCGCCGCATTTTGCGCCACGCGGTACAGCCGCACGGTGGCCGGCGAACGCTCAAAGGCCCAGCGTTCCACGCCGCCCGTAAGCTCCAACGCGCAGCGCGGATCGCGCGGGCGCAGGCGATGCAGGGCGGCGTCTGCGCGTTTGGCCTGTGCGGCACTGAAGAAGCGCAGATCCACCACGATCTCAGCTTGCTCGGCGACCACGTTGGGGCGCGTGCCGCCCTGAATGAGTCCCGGGTTTAGTGTGAGCCCTTTATCCGGCTGACAGAGAGCGTGAATGGCCTCCACTTGGCGCGCAGCTTCGACGATGGCCGAGGCGCCACGCTCAAAATCCAAACCGGCATGAGAGGCGCGTCCTGTGACGTGCAGGGTGTAGCGGCCGACGCCTTTGCGGCTTGTCTTGCAGGCGCCGTCTTCACCGGCGGCGGGTTCCAATACCAGCACGGCATCGGCCTTCATGGCCAGTTTCTCCGTCAATGGCTGCGAGGCCGGACTGCCGATCTCCTCGTCCGGCACAAGGAACAACCGGATGGAGCAGGGCAGTGGCCCCTCGGAAAGCAGAGCGCGCAGGGCGAAGAGCGCCTGTACGATGCCGGCCTTCATGTCAAAGACTCCGGGACCGCTGAGCTTGCCGGCCTTCTCGCGCCAGGGCATTGTGCGCAGAGTTCCCATCGGGTAGACGGTATCCACGTGGCCGAGCAGCAGCAGGCGCGGCGAGCGGCGTGGGCCGGGGAAGTCCACTTGCAGGGCCGGGCCATGGTCTTTGAACCGGTGCAGGCGCACCTGTCCACCGATGGCGGCAAAGTCCTTCGCAATCTCCGCCACAAGCGTGGAGATGGGCTCTGCGGCGCCCGAGGGCGATTCCAATTCAACGTAGCGCGCGAGGGTGGCCGTCATGGCCTTCTGTTCAGTCTGCATGCGGCGGAGAAGAGAACGGGAAGAGTTCTTCATAGGATTTCGCTGGGCGCTATGGTAACGCCTCAGGCGCGGTAACGCACGTACAGAGAAGCACGACCGATAGTCGCACCCCTTTCACTCAAGCGCCGAGAGTTGCCTACAGGGCGGGCCTAGCCGAAGTTCTGATATTTCTCCCAGAAGGCGGGCCAGCCCAGCCGCGGCGGACCGCAGACGAAGATATCCGGGTGCCACAGACTCTCCTCGTTCCTGACAACCTTGGGGTCGCCGTTCTGTCCGGCCAGGCGGCAGCCATCGAAGGCCTTTTCCGCGTCTTCACGGTCGAAGCCGACGACGATGAGCGTGGTGGGCTGCGGCGTGGGATAGCCGCGCAACCACGCCGAGTTGGTCAGGCTGATGGGCGGCGGTAGATGGTAGGCCGGGCCAAGCAATTCGATCGAGCCGGCCTCTCCGTAGTTGCCCACCAGGACGCCAAGGTTGGCGCGCTCCGCGGGCGGCAGTGAATCTCGAATGGAGGCCACGTTGCGCACCAGTTCCGGCCAGCCAATCTCCTCGCCAAGGTCGTCGCCATGGTGCAGGGCGTAATCGCGCAGGGGGCCGCTATCGGCAATCGGGACGAGCACACAGGTGGCGTAGATTCCAATGCCGACGAGGCCGAGCCAGAAGATGGTTTCGAGCGCCATGCGCGGCCAGCGCCGCAGGGTGGGCAGCCAGGCTTCGGTCCGCACCGCGCCCAGGGCGATCAGCATGGGATAGGCCGGAGCGACGTAGTAGAAGCGCGCCCGCGCCAGCATGAAATAAGCGGTCGGCAGCAGAAACATAAAGGCCAGCGCGCGCAGTTTTGCACTGCGCAGGGCGGCCACCAGTCCGGCGATCCAGAGCGGAGTGGACAGCGGGTTGTTGCAGATGAAAAACTGCTTGGCCACGAACCCAGAGGCGCGCCCCCAGCGCACGTCGCGCGCGTGGATGTGGTTGAGGAAGTGCCAGCTGATGAATCCATGCCGCGCCTGCCACCACAGGTTCGGCAGGCACATCAACAGGGCCAGCCCCATGCCGAGCCAGAACCAGCGCGTCCGCAGATACTTGCGCGCGGGCGTGAGCAGCAGGCCGGCCACGATGCTGAGCGCGAAAAAGAGAATGGCGTACTTGGTCATCAGGCCGAGGCCGATGAAGCCTCCGACGGCCAGGCACCAGCGCGCGTCATCGGTTTCCAGCAGGGCGATGACCGCGGCTGCGGCGAGAATCCACCACAGGTAGTCAAAGCTGGAGTACTGAAACTCCGTGCCCTGAAAGAGCGCGTAAGGGCAGAGCGCGATGGCCGCGGCCGAGGTGAACTGCGCCAGGCGGCTCCCGCCAAGGCGATAGGCCATCCACGCCGCAGCCAGGATGGCCAACACCTGCGCCACGACGCTGGCCATGCGCAGGGCGATCATGTTGAGGCCAAAAAGTTCCAGGCCGATGCGCTGGATGAATGGCGTAAATGGCGGGTAGGCGACGAAGCCCCAGTCCAGGTGGCTGGCATCGGAGAGGAACTGCCATTCGTCGCGATGGAAGCCGTAGCGTCCATTGGTGAGGATGTGCAGCACGGCGATCGCGGCGGCGATGGCCAGCACAGGCCAATGGCGGGCGAACAATCCCGGCCGCGCAGAGTCTTCGGCGTTCGTCGCAAGGGTGTTGTTGAGCAAAAAGCCCTCCCCGGGGGCGGAATTCTCCTGCCCATGGTACGCCGCGGGCGGGCCGAGGGTTCCGCTGAGGGGGCGCCATGACTCCCCTTTTTGTAGGGCGGGTGCCGGGGCGCAGGCTGCTATACTTTTTACACGGTACATCCATGAGCCCATTCCATAGTCCTGACAACAGTTTGACGCCCGAAGTGCTGGAGAATCTTCCTATGGATGTGAACACCATCCAGAAGATTCTTCCCCATCGCTATCCCTTCCTTCTGATTGACCGCGTCATCGAACTGGTGCGCAAGAAGCACATCGTGGCCATCAAGAACGTCACCCTCAACGAGCCTTACTTTACCGGCCACTTCCCGGGCAATCCCATCATGCCGGGCGTGCTGATGGTGGAAGCCATCGCGCAGACCGGCGCCACGCTGCTGATGACCGAGGTTCCCGACCGGGCCAACAAGCTGACGGTTTTCACCGGCATCGAGCGCGCCAAGTTCCGCCGCCAGGTTGTGCCGGGTGACCAGCTTCGCATTGAGGTCAACGTGCTTGTGTGGCGCACCATGGCCGTCAAGATGCAAGGCAAGTGCACGGTAGACGGCAAATTGGTGAGCGAGGCGACGGTCACCTGCCAACTGGTGGACCTGAAGCGCGCCGAGCCGGCCGCGCCCGCAACCCAAACACCCGCGGAGTAACCGATGCCGATTCATCCCAGCGCGTTGGTTGATCCGGGCGCGAAGATTCCCGCAAGCTGCACCATTGGCCCCTTCTGCGTGGTGGGCGCCGAGGTTGAGTTGGGCGAACACTGCGAGCTGATCTCGCACGTGGTGCTCAGCGGCCCGACCAAACTCGGCAGCCATAACCGCATCCATCCCTTTGCCGTTGTCGGCGCCGGTCCGCAGGACCTGAGCTACAAAGGCGAGCCGACGCGTCTGGAGATTGGCGACCGCAACGAAATTCGCGAGTACGTCACCATTCACCGTGGAACCGTCAAAGGCGGCGGCATCACGCGCATGGGCGACGACTGCCTCATCATGGCCTACGTGCATATTGCGCACGACTGTCAGATAGGCAACTCGGTGATCATGGCCAACGCCGCGACGCTGGCAGGCCACGTCACGGTGGAAGACTTTGCCGGAGTGGGCGCGCTCAGCCCGGTGCATCAGTACGTGCGCATCGGCAAGCATAGCTACATCGGCGGCGGAACGGTCATTACTCAGGACGTGCTGCCCTTTGCCAAGACCAGCGCGGTGCGCGAGGTACACAGTTACGGCGCCAACAGCGTGGGCTTGGAGCGTCGCGGCTTCAGCAAGGAGCGTGTCCGCGCCCTGCATAAGGCCTTCCGAATCCTGTTGGCCGCCAAGCTGAACACCACGCAGGCGCTGGCGCGCATTGAAGCCGAGGTCGAACAGACCGAGGACGTGCGCGCCTTGGTCGAGTTCATCCGCAGCAGCGAGCGCGGAGTGCTTAAGTAGGCAGCTTTAGTGCATCCCGGCACGAAAGACACTCCGGGATGCGATACAGATGTGGACGCCTGAGAGCCGTGGCCGTATGCTGCGGCTTTAACGTGTCGAGCGGAAGTTGAGTTTCCCTCAGGAGCAAGACGATGGGCGCAAAGCTGGGACTGATCGCGGGCAACGGCAAGTTCCCCTTCCTGGTGTTGGACGCGGCGAAGGCCAAGGGCTACGAGGTAGTTGTGGCGGCCATCCGCGAGGAGGCCGATCCGCTCATTGAACATCGCGGCGCCGCCGAGGTTCACTGGCTGAGCCTGGGCGAGTTGAGCAAACTGATCGAGGTCTTCAAGGCCGCCGGCGTCACCGAGGCCATCATGGCCGGACAGGTGAAGCACAAGCAGATTTTCAGCTCCATTAAGCCGGACTGGCGGCTGGCCAAACTGCTGCTGAGCCTGGCCACGCGCAACACCGATTCGCTGATTGGCGCGGTGACCGGAGTGCTGGCCGCTGAAGGCATCCAACTGCAGAATTCGACTTCATTGCTGGAGCCGATGCTGGCGCCCGTTGGCGTGCTGACCAAGCGCCAGCCAACGGATCAGGAACAGACCAACATCACCTACGGACGCGCGGTGGCGCACCACGTTGCGCGCTTTGACATTGGCCAGACGGTGGTCATCGCCGAGGCAGCCTGCGTGGCCATTGAGGCCATGGAAGGCACCGACGAAGCCATCCTGAGGGCCGGCAAGCTGATGCAGAGTCTGCACGGCGAGGCCAGCACCCTGAGCCGCGCCCTGACGGTCATCAAGGTGGCCAAGCCCAACCAGGACATGCGTTTTGACGTGCCGGTTGTCGGCCTGCACACGATTGAGACGATGAAGCAGGCGGGCGCCGTCTGCCTTGCGCTGGACGCCAATCGCTGCCTGATGCTGGAGCGCGAGAAGGTCATCGCCGCAGCCGACGAGGCCGGCATCTGCATTGTGGCCGAAGAAGCGGTGCACACACACCATTAGAATTTTGCCACGCTAAGGATGATCATGCCGGAGAGCGCAAACAGTCCAACTTGGAGCGAACTGCGCGGGCAACTCCAGAAGGGTACGCTGACGGCCGAGGCCGCCGTGCGCCTCAGCCTGGAGCGTATTGCGGCCCTCGAGTCGCTCAATGCCTTCATCACCGTGGACGCCGAGGGTGCGCTGAAGGCCGCCCGCGAGTTGGATGCCACGCGTGCAGCGACCTCCACAAACGAAAAGCCGGGCGCGCTCTTCGGCCTGTCCATGGCGATCAAGGACCTGGCCGATGTGAAGGGCCTGCCAACGACAGCCGCCAGCCGCGTGCTGCACGACGCTCCTGCGGCCACCTCCGACGCCGAGTGTGTGCGCCGACTGCGGCAGGCAGGCGCGGTCATCATCGGCAAAACCAACCTTCACGAATTTGCATATGGCGGCAGCGGAGCCATCAGTGCCTATGGTGCCGTCAGGAACCCGCGCGACATTGAGCGTGTCTGCGGCGGCTCGTCATCGGGCTCGGCCGCGGCGGTGGCCGCGGGGATGTGTTTCGCGGCGCTCGGCACGGATACCGCCGGCTCCATCCGATTGCCTGCGGCCTGCTGCGGAGTGGTTGGCTTTAAACCCACCTATGGCGCGGTGCCGGTGGCGGGCATCATTCCACTGGCGTGGTCCTACGATCATGCCGGGCCGCTGGCTTCTACCGTGGAGGACGCGGCGGCGGTGTTTGCCGTGCTTAGCGGGCAGGCCGAGGAATGGCCCCCGGCGCAGACTCTGCGTTGCGGTGTTGCGCGCGATTACTTCTGCGACGATCTCGCTCCCGAGGTGGCTGAGGGTTTTGAGCGCACGCTCAATGCCGCCCGCAAGCTGGGGTGGGAGTTGCGCGAGATCGAGCTGGCGCACGACGAAGACCGCAAGGCCAGCAACGCCGAGAGCTGGGCCTTCCACGCCCATTGGGTGGCCGAGCGGAGCGAGCTATACGATCCCGGCACCCTGCCGCGCATCGTCAACGGCCGCAAAGTGACGGTGGAACAGTACGTGGAGGCGCGCCGCGCCCTGGAACTCTTCCGCGAAGCCCATCGCGACGGTGTGGCTGGCGTGGATGTGGTGCTTTCGCCGACTTCGCCCATTCTGCCGCCCACGCTCGAGAGTTTTGCCACTCCGGAGGCCCGCCGGCAGGAGCTGGTGATGCTGCGCAATACGCGGCCCTTTAACGTGCTGGGATGGCCGACCGTGAGCCTGCCCACCTCGGCGATGACCGGCTTGCAGGTGAGCGCCCGGTGGGGACGGGACTGGCTGGCGCTCTCTGCGGCGCGGTCTCTGGAGCAGGCGCTCGGTAAAAAGTTTTGACGATCTACTAAAAAACGGAGACAACAGGGCCGCAGGTTCCGCTTTCCATAGAATTTGCCTGGTTCGGGCGATGGCACAAAACTGACAAGTCGTTTTTTTTGAGCCACCTAGGCGATTCGTCAACAATTGGACTGTTATTTGCAACGTAAATAGACGAGCTAAAGGGTGCGGGACTTCGGTCCTGCCTGTTCTCCGGCGATGGCAAAAGCCGCGCCGCTGCTACAGACGAGAGTGATTCGGGAAGCACCTTTCAAAAGCTCTGAACTCTGCGACTTGGCCACCGGGCGTCCGGTGGCCTTTTTTGTTTAGCGCAGATGGCCCGCGGCATCGTGCATGTCGCCTGTCAACATGGAGTTCCAACTGCCCCAGTCATGGCCGCCTTCGACAGAACTCCAATTCACCATTGCGCCGCGCTTCTTGAGTTCCCCGGCGAAGCGGCGGTTGACTCCGAAAAGAGGATCCTTCCGGCCGCAGGTGATGATCCAGCGTTGGGCGGTGGGATTCGCCTGGTGCGCCAGGAGGATGAATACATCCTCCGGCATCCTCGTGCTGCGGCGCAGGCCGAAGATTTTGCACACACGCCAGAGTTGGCCGAGTCTTCGCACGCGTATGGGGCGCACAGTGATATCGAGCGAGCCGCTTAAGACACCAACCCATGAGTAGAGTTCCGGGTGTTTGAGTGCCAGCTTGGCCGCGCCATAACCGCCCATGGAGATTCCGGCAATGCCGCGATGCTCACGGCCGCCGAGGATGGGAAATCTCGCCTCGGCATCTGCGCGAAGATCGGTGGTGATGGCATCCTCCCAGCGACCGTGGAAGCCGTATTGCGCGTTGGTGTAGTAGGAGTAATCTGCATCGGGAAGAATAACGATGAGCCGCTGAGAGGCGGCGAGTTGCACGATCTGCGAACTTCGCTGAACCTCCTCCGGGCCGCTGTTGGCGCCATGCAGAAAGTACAGGACAGGCAATCGCTCACCGGGCTGAACAGAAGGAACGATGGCGCGATAGGCAAGCGTGCGTCCGAGGCTTGCGCTCGCAAAGCGTACCTCGGTGATGGTTGGATTCCCCTGAACGAGCTGGCGCTGCCCTGCGTCCGATGAGTGGTGGCTGACGCAGCCCGCTGCGATAAAAAGTAAGAAGACAGAGAGCCAGTTGCGCATGCCTGAGGTTAGGCCGGATTGTTTTTTCCGCCAATTGACGAAGCGGGCACCTGGGCTTATCTACCGCGCCTCACCCTCTGGGGCGAAGGTTACGGGCGCCGTGTCTTCCGGCGGCGGCAGGATTCCGAGTTCGATGTAGATGGGGCGCAGGGCGCGGCGGATGATGGGCAGGCAACTGAGGTAGAAGCCAGCGCAGGCCACGCAGACGATTCCGCTGACGATGAGCGCGCGCGGGGCTCCGAAGCGGCTGGCCACGGCACCGCCGAAGAGCGAGCCGAAGGGCGTCATGCCCATGAAGGCCATGGTGTAGTAGCTCATCACGCGGCCGCGTTTGCCGGGGTCGGAGATGGTTTGCAGGATCGTGTTGCAGCAGGCCATGTGGGTCATCATCGCAAATCCGGTGACCAACAGAAGGACGAGCGAGAGCGGGTAGTTGCGCGAGAGTCCGAAGCCGAGCAGGCCGGTGCCGAAGAGCAAGGCGGCCAGGCCAAGTTTGCGTCCCAGGCCGAGGATGCTGCGGCGGGCGGCCATGGTGAGGGCGGCCATCAGGGCTCCGACGCCGGTTGCGGCCATCATGATGCCCAGGGTGTGGGCTCCGCCGTGGAAGATCTGCGAGGCGAAGATGGGCAGCAGCACCGAGTAGGGCATTCCCACCAGGCTGACCACGGCCAGCAGCAGCAGAATCGAGCGGATGGGCAGCGAACCGGTGACATAGCCGAAGCCCTCGCGCAGCTCGCGCCACAGGTTTTCCTCCTCCAGGTGGCGGGCGGCCATGGGAGCGATCTTCATCAGTAAAAGACTGGCGATGACGGCTCCGTAGCTGATGCCGTCAATGGTGAAGCACCAGGCCTCACCGGAGAGGGCGATGATGAGTCCGCCGACGGACGGCCCGACCAGGCGCGCCAGGTTGACCATGGTGGAGTTGAGGGCGATGGCGTTGCCCAGCACGGCGCGGTCCTCCACCATCTCGATGAGGAAGGCCTGACGGGCGGGCGTGTCAAAGGCGTTGATGATGCCTTGCAGCACGCTGAGGGCGGCGACATGCCAGACGGCGACGTGTCCGCTGAAGGCCAACGCGGCCAGGGCAAAGGACTGGATCATGCTGAGCGTCTGCGTCCAGACCAGCGTGCGGTGGCGGCTCCAGCGGTCCACCCAGACGCCGGCGAAGGGACCCAGCAGGAAGGTGGGCACCTGTCCGAGAAAGCCGATCAAGCCCAGCATCCAGGCCGAACCGGTGAGGCGGTAGATGAGCCAGTTGGTGGCGATGCGCGTCATCCAGGTGCCGATGAGCGACAGCCCCTGGCCCGTGAAGTACAGGCGATAGTTGCGGTGATCGAGTGCGCGCAGCACGTGGCGCCAGCTGGATCCGCTCTGAGTGGTGGAAGAGGACATAAATACCGACAGTCAAGATGATATAGGGTGGCGGCGGGCTGCGGTACCGGGATCACCCTCGAGGGGATTCGGTGGCAAATCGTGGCGCCCGGGGCTGGCTTCGAATAGACTCAAAATGGCGCGGGGGCAAGCGCGCCGGGCAAGAGAGGCGGACGACCTCCGCGTTGAGGAAGCTGTGGCGAAGGGAAAGCTGAAACCGCAAGGCGGCAACAAGGCCAAGGCGCCCAAAAAGACCCCCGCGAAGAAGTCACCGTCGCGGGCAACGCATCTTAATTTTGCCAATCTCTATGAGAAGTTTTCGCGCCGGCAGTGGGCCAAGCTAAGGGCCAACATGCCGCTCGAAATCAGCCATGAGGACCTGGACGAGCTGCGCGGATTGAACGACCCCGTCTCGCTCGACGAGGTTGAGGCAATCTATTTGCCGCTGGGCCGCCTGCTGAACATCCACATTGGCTCCGCGCTGGGGCGTGGCCAGGTGAAGGATGCCTTCCTGGGGCGGCCGTCGCCGCGACCCACTTACGTGATTGCCGTTACGGGCAGCGTGGCCGTGGGCAAAAGCACATTCTCTCGCGTGCTGGCGCAGGTGCTTTCGCGCTGGCAGAACCATCCTTCCGTGGAGCTGGTGACCACCGACGGCTTCCTGCTGCCGAACAAGGTTCTGGCCGAGCGTGGACTGGCCGACCGCAAAGGTTTTCCGGAGAGCTACGACCTGCGGCAGATGCTGGACTTTATGATCGCCCTGCGGCAGGGCGCGCGAACCCTGAAGGTTCCTGTCTATTCGCACGACAGCTATGACATTTTGCCCGGCGAGTTTCTGGAGATTCGCCGCCCGGAGATTCTCATCCTGGAAGGGCTGAACCTGCTGCAGCTCAACCTGCTGGGTGAGGCGCGCTCACCGAAGCTACTGGCCGGCGACCTGATTGACTTCTCCATTTATGTGGACGCCGAGGAGGAAAACATCCGGCGCTGGTACATGGAGCGCTTCATGCTGCTGAAGAACACGGCCTTCCGCAATCCGCGCTCGTTCTTCCACCGCTTTGCGGAGATGAACGACCACGAAGCCCGCGAATTCGCCACCGGGGTGTGGCAGCGCATCAACCTGGTGAACCTGCTGAACAACGTGGCTCCGACGCGCGAGCGCGCCCAGGTGGTGATGCAGAAGGGCCGCGACCATCGCGTGCGCGAGGTGTGGCTGCGCCGGGTATAACGCTCTAGCGGCGGCGGTAAATGTCGTAATCAGCGAGCTGCTCTTCCCGGTGAAAATCGGCGGAGAGCAGCTCGATTAATTTTGCGTGGAAGCTTATGGGCTGCTCCTGCAATTGCAGCCGGCGCTTCACGATCACCCACCGCACATTTTTCTGGCGCGCCAGTGTGGCCAGCTCGGCGGCCGAGTAGGGGTTCACCGTGTTGTCCATCAGGATGACCGGGAACTGCGGCGTGCGCCCGGTGGCGAAGTAGAAGAGATCTTCGCCGGGGACTTCGAGGATGGCGTCGCCCGCTGGGATGTTTCGTGCGGCGTAGCCAGCGAGTTCGTCGAAGTCGCCCAGCCAGGGGCCGCGCATGGCCAGCCCGCGCAGGGCGGGCTGATGGCTGTGGTGCAGTGAATCATCCGGGCTGGCGGCAGAGTCCTTCGCTGCGGAGTTTGCGGAATCCGAATTTCCACTTGCAGAGCTTTCCGAGGCCGAATTTCCCGTGGTTGAATCCAACGCCACGTAATCCAACCGCTCATGGCAGAGCGCGTAGTAGGCGCCGTTCGCGGTCAGCAGCAGCGCGATGATGGCCGTGAGAACCGCCAGTGGTGCGGAAGTGAACGATGATGGAGCGGGATCGATGGGCGACGGCGTAGACGCTTGATTCCCGAAGAGCGCCGCCAGCACTCCCGCCAGCAGCAGGACAAACATCGGCCACAGGGCGTAAGTAGAGCCCCAGAGCTGCTGCGACAGAAACGCTCCGTGGATGGTGCCGAGCAGGATGAAGGGCATCACCGCGAGCACTGATGGCGCGCGATGGTGGCGTGTGTCGCCCACAATGCGCGCGAGGGCAAAGAGCAAGGCCGTCACCAGCACGATGGGCCACAGGCGCAGCAGAGCCTCGATGCGGTCGCTGTCGTTATCTTCGAGAAAGAGCGCCGCCACCGAGGCCGCAAAGGGATAGAGCAGCAAGGCCGCGGCGATCCAGCGCGCGGGGCTTCCTGCAATCCACTTCTTGATCTCGTGCGGGCGACTCTCCGTGTTATCTGGTGAGGCGCTCCGCGCAAGCCTCTGCGAGCCCATCCACAAAATGATTCCCGCGGCGAAGCTCGCGGCAGGCCAGAGCAGCGACGAATCCTGATAGACGCCGAGCATGGTGGCCACGCCGGGAAGCCTGCGGCTGGCGGCAAAGCCGATGGTCCAGTGCAGGTAGTTGCCGAGGCCGAAGAAGAACTGAATGAGTGCAACGGACCCGGCAAGTCCAACGGCGGCACCGGCCACCAGGAGCCACGCGCGGCGTATGCCGCACAGCAACATCCATGCCACGCAAACCGCGGCAGAGGCGAAAAACGCGAGACCCGTATTTTGCTTGATGAAGAGCGGAACGACCATCAGCACACCGCACAGAAAACTGAGGCCGCGCGGGAATTCGCGCTCCTCACAGCGCAACCACAGCCATAGCCAGAAGAGGATGAAGACCGTGGAGTCAGAGTCGTAAAAGGGATGCGGGAAGATGCTGTTGGTACCCAGAAAGACGAGCGGCGCGGCCAGCGCGAGGCCTATCCAGCGCCACGGCCCGGTGCTCACGGAGAAAACGCGGCGCAGCAGGCTCCAGGTGAGCAGCGTGCCCAGGCCACCGGCGAAGGCGGAATAAAGCTGGTGGTGCCACACCACGCGGCCGAAGAGGCGGATGATGGCCGCCTGGGCAAAAAACGTCAGCGGCGCGTAGGGGAAGGGGAAATCCCGGTAAGGCCGTTGTCCCAGGGAGATGCGAGTGGCGTTCTCCAGGATGTAGCTGAGGTCCCACAACACGGTCAGGTGAAAGTTCTGCCACAGCACAAAGCCCGCGCTGGCAAGGAAAAGCGCGGCGGCGAAAAACAGTTCCCCGGTGTGATGACGGTCACGGCGTTGCATGGCGTTCAGGGTCATTCTACGGGATACAGCGAAGGTCTGGGAGCGCTCTATGTCTCACAACACCGCAAGAGAGAGCTATCGCAAGCTGACCGAGCGGCTGAACCGTTTTCCGCAGGGTGCGCCGCCCAGCGAGTTGCTCTACCAGATTCTCGGCGTCCTCTTCTCACCCGAGGAGGCGGAAATGGTGGCGCTGCTGCCCATCAAACCCTTCAACGTGAAGGCGGCGGCCGCGGCCTGGAAGAGGAGTGATGCCGAGGCGCGCGCGGTGCTGGACCGTTTGGCCTCACGCGGCATGCTGCTGGATACGGAGATCGCGGGCGAGCAGGCTTACGTCATGCCTCCGCCGATGGCCGGCTTCTTTGAGTTTTCCATGATGCGCATCGGCAACCAGTACGACCAGAAGCTGCTGGCCGAACTCTTCTATCAGTATCTGAATGTGGAAGAAGATTTTGTGAAGGCGCTCTTCGCCGGCGGAGAGACGCAGCTGGGCCGCACCTTCGTCAACGAACCGGCGCTGGGCGATAACGCCTTGCATGTGCTGGACTACGAGCGCGCGAGCGAGGTGGTAGAGACGGCGAGCCACATCGGCATCGGCTCCTGCTATTGTCGCCACAAGATGCAGCACCTGGGCAAGAACTGCGCGGCGCCGATGGACATCTGCATGACCTTCAACAGCACCGCGCACTCGCTGATCAAGCATGGCATCGCCCGCGCGGTGGAGGCCAGCGAAGGACACGAACTGCTCGCCAAGGCGATTGAGCACAACCTGGTGCAGTTTGGCGAGAACGTGCGCGAGCAGGTCAGCTTCATCTGCAACTGCTGCGGTTGCTGCTGCGAGGCGATGCTGGCGGCCAAGCGCTTTGCCGTGCTCAATCCGATTGCGACCACGAACTTTCTGCCCGCGTTGAATTCCGACGAGTGCAACGGCTGCGGCAAGTGCGCCGAGCTGTGCCCGGTGGAGGCCATGGGGATGGTTTCGGCCGGCGACCCACAGAAGCCCAAGCGCAAGAAGGCGCGGGTCAATGAGGAGTTGTGCCTGGGATGCGGCGTCTGCGTGCGCGGCTGCCGGACGAAGGCGTTACATCTTAAGCAGCGCGAGCAGCGGGTGATTACCCCGGTGAACACTGCGCACCGCACGGTGCTGATGGCCATTGAACGTGGCACGCTGCAGGAGTTGATCTTCGACAACCAGGCGCTGGCCAGCCACCGCGCCATGGCGGCGATTCTCGGTGTCATCCTCAGGCTGCCGCCGATGAAGCAGATGATGGCCAGCCGACAGATGAAGTCGCGTTACCTTGAGCAGTTGCTGGCCAAACATAGCTTCGCGCATCGCGCGAGTTAGGTTTGTTGGAGCAGCGCGCTTGTGTTTCTTGAACGCTGCTGGCAAAGAAAGAACGGCGGCGGAGGGCAGAGGGATTGCCACTTCGCCGCCGTTTCTGTTTGCGTCCGTTGCTCGGGCAAACGGCTACGACTTACACGTGGGAACGATACTCCGGTCCACCCGCCGCCGGGATCCACTCCGGCTGTGCGTCGCGCCCGCGGTAAGAGCGCCCTCCTGAGACGTGACTGGGTGCGCTGTTGGATACGTGGAAGACGCCGACGATCTCCTGCAAGCGTTGCGCCAGGGCGTTCAGGTGCTCGCATGCTTCGGCCGAAGTGTTGGCGGCCTGGCTGGCATCGGTGGCCATGCCGGCGATGCGTTGCGCGCTGTTCTGGATGTCCTCGGTGGCGCTGGCCTGCTCGGTGGCGGCCGTGGCGATCTGCGTCACCATGTCGCCCACGCGGACGGCCATTCCGATGATGCGCTCGAGCGACTCGCCCGCCTTGCGCGAGCCCTCCAGCCCCTCGTCCACATCCTGCTGCCCTTCCTTCATGGCCTGCGCCGTGTTGCGCGATTCATTCAGCACCACTTCCAAGATCTGCGCGATCTCCTTGGTGGCGCTGGTGGTGCGTTCAGCCAGTTTGCGTACCTCGTCGGCGACGACGGCGAAGCCGCGGCCCTGTTCGCCGGCGCGTGCGGCCTCAATGGCGGCGTTCAGAGCGAGCAGGTTGGTCTGGTCGGCGATGTCGTCAATGACGGCGGCGATTTTGCCCACCTGCTGCGAGCTGTCGCCCAGCTTGGTGACACGCTCGGCGATGCGCTGGTTGCTGTCGGCGATGCGCTGCATGACTTCCAGCGTGTGGCTGACCAGGCCACCGCCCTCCTTGGCCGTGCTGTTGGCGTCTTCGGCGGCGTTGGCGGCAGCCTGAGAATGCTGGCTCACCTCCATCACCGTTGCGGACATCTCATGGATGGCGGTGGCCACCATGTTGGTCTGGTCGGTCTGCTGGCGGCTGGTTTCGGCGCTGTGCGCCGTCCCTTGCGAGATGCGCTCGCTGGCCTCCGCGAGCTCTCCCGAGGTGCCCGAGATGCGCTGTAACAGCTCCTGCAACTGCTTCTGCATCTGGTTGACCGAGGCCGACATGTCGGCAAACTCATCGCCGCCGGTCTCCTCCAGCGGATCGCCCGTCAGGTCGCCTTCGGCAATCTGCTGCGCCCTACCGCTAAGCGCGGCCGCGTTGCGGCTGACGGCAACGGCCAGGCGCCAGCTCACCACCGAGCTGACGGCCAGCATCACCGCCATGCTCCCAAAAAGCCACAGGATGGAGTTCTGCATGTCCTGCTGGATGCTGGCGAAGATCTTCGTGGCGAGCGTGTTGTTCTGCTCCTGCAATTCAGTCAGCGTCTGGCGCACCAGAGTGGCCTGCGGCAGCACGCTACGCAGTAATGCCAGGGCCTGTTTGCTGTCGCCGCGGCGCGCGGCATCAATGGACTTGCGCTCGGCCTCGTGCATGATGGGCAGGTTTTCGGCGATGACGCGTACGCGCTGCCTATTTTCCTCTTTCTGGAAGCTCTTTGACATCTCAACCAGTTTGGCGGCGCACTCATCCACTTTGGCGGCGGCTTTCTCGTAACGCTCCACGTCCGTTGCAAACTGCTGCGGGTTGGCGTAATCCAGGATGGTGTCGCGAAGCACCATGCGATAGAGGTTCATTGAAGCGATGGCGTCAGAAAAGTTCTGCGCGGCCGGCCATTTTACGTCCACAACCATCTGTTGCCAGGCAAGGGCGTCACGCATGTGCAGATATACGCTCAGGTTGGCAATGCCGGCCAGCAGCATCACGGTCAGGGTCAGAGCCCAGATTTTTCGGCCAATTGTAAGTTTCATCACGCACTCCATGGGGCAGGCAGTTCGAGGCTGCCCATGGAAGAAGTATCGGCCGCGAGTGGGAGCGACTTGAGGCGGAGCCTAGCTGTCCAGCCGGTAGCGGCCCTCGGCCAGGCGGAAGAGGGGCTTCCACAGAAGGCGGTTGACGGCCACCACCAGGGCGGCCATTACGACGGTGGAGAGCAGCAGAAGCCGTCCGTTGCCGCTGTCGTTCGCCAGGCTGATCTGCGCTCCCAACCCGAGCGTGGTATAGGTGTGCTCGTTCATGCGGAAGTATTCGGCCACGATGCTTGCGTTCCAGGCGCCGCCGCTGGCGGTGATGAGCCCGGTGACCAGATAGGGAAAGATGCCGGGCAGGATGACCGTCATCCAGCGCTCGCGGCGGTCAAAGCGGAAGATGGTGGAGACGTCGCGCAGATCGCTGGGGATGGCCAGGGCTCCGGCAATGACGTTGAACAGGATGTACCACTGCGTGCCCAGCAGCATCAGCACAATGCTGGCCGCGTTGATTCCGCCGCCCATCTCGATGATGGCCAGCAGGATCATGGGAAACAGGGCGGTGGCCGGAACGCTGGCGGCAATCTGCGCCAGGGGCTGCGCATAGCGCGCCAGCTTGGGCTGGAAGCCGATGGCGACGCCTGCCGGCACGCACCAGGCCAGTGCCAAAAGCAGGGAAAGTGTCACACGCGCAAATGTGGCTCCGGCCGAGCGAAGGGTCAGAACCAGCTCGGCGTGTGTGACCGAGGTCAGCACCAGCACGGCCTTGCCGGTGGCATACAGCGAGATGCAACCGGCGAAGGCGAACAGCACGATGGGCAGTGCGCGGCGCAGCCAGCCGGGCTTCGCCGGCTCTTCCATGGCCTCGCCGTGGTTGGCAAAGTGCTGCACCAGCCGCTCGCCGATGGGCGTCACCACACGGCGCTGGAAGGTGTGCACGATCGAGGAGTTGCGCATCAAGGAGAGGAGGGGCGAGCGCGGCGGCGCGGCCTGCTCCACCTGTTCGAATTTGAACTTGTCGCTCCAGGCGATCAAAGGCCGCCACACCAGCTGGTCGAGCATCACGATGACCGCAATCAGCGCCGTCAGTCCCCAGAACATCGCTGGCTTGTCGGAGTGGTCGGCTGCGGTCTTCAGGTAGCTGCCAATCCCCGGTAGCCGGAAGTCGTGGTTGTTGAGCACGAACATCTCGCAGAGCATCAGTGCGAACCAGCCCTGTGCGATGCTGACCATGGAGTTCCACACCAGGCCGATGGCGCTGAAGGGCAGCTCCAACTGAAAGAAGCGCTGCCATGGGCTGAAGTTGTAGATTCGCGTGGCCTCGCGCAACTCGCGCGGAATGGCCTTGAGCGATGAGTAGAAGCTGAAGGCGATGTTCCACACCTGTCCGGTGAAGATCAGGAGGATCGAGCCCAGCTCCAACCCCAACTGGCGCCGCGGAAACAACGCCACCGTGGCCAGCATGACGCCGGGCAAAAAGCTCAGCACCGGAATGGACTGGAGGATATCCAGCACGGCGATCAGGAAGGACTCGGCGCGTTTGTGATAGGCCGCCATGTAGCCGTAGGTGAGCGCGAACGCCAGGCTCAGTACGTAGGCCACAAACATCCGCACCAGGGAGTAGAAGGCGTACAGCGGCAAAAAGCGCGGCGAGCGCTCAATCACGGCCTCCGCCACCGGCGCGGTAAACCAGTAGCGGGTGACGAACGAGAACGCGTAAAAAATAGCCACCACGCCGCAGAAGACGGCGGCATCCATCAGCACGGGCCAGCTGCGGGTCCGCGTGGTGGATTGCGCGAAGGTGCGCTGGCGGCTCACTGCGCCGTGGCCTCCATGGCGGGCTCGGCCGTATGCAGATACAGGCGCTGGCGGTCGGCGTCGTACTCAAACAGCTCGGCGTAGCGGCCCCAGATGATGGCCGTCTCCATCTGCCGGCCGGATTCCTCCGTCGTGAAGTGTTCGTCGAGCAGGTCGGTAAACAGTTCCTCCGGAGCGGAGTGGTCGCGCTTAGCCTCGAGGGTTCTGGTAATTTGCCGCAGCAGCGTGACGTTGGCGAGCGCGGCCTGGCGGAAGAGCTCCTTGCGGCGGAGAATCTCGGCGGCGGCGAACTCGTGGCCCTCGGGAGTGATCTGCGCGTCGCCCTCTTCCACCTTCAGGAAGCCGAGCTGGCGGGCGGCGTCAACAATGGGTAACAGGTCATCGAGTTCGAAGCTGAGATCGTCGGCCAGGCGGTACATGTCTTCGCGGCCGTTCGGGCTTTCGTCAATCAGTTCCAGCAAGCCGGCGATGCCGCCGGGGCGGGCGTGGGCCAACATCTCATAGGTGCGCGCCGGCGTTGCAGATTGCAGTGGAGCTTCGCTGGGCAATCGCGGCGTGGCCTTTTGCGAGGGCGAGGTCAGCACCTTGTAGATGTAGTCCACGTAGTTGGTGAACTCCGCGGACTTGCGGTCGCGCGGGCGTGGCAGCACCAGGTCGAAGTCCGTGCGAATGCCACCTGGATCCTTGCCGAGGACGATGATGCGGTCTGCCAGCAGCACCGCCTCCTCGATGTTGTGCGTCACCAGGAAGATGGCGCGCGTCGGAATGGCCTTCTTGCCCCACAGCTCCAGCAGTTCGCCGCGCAGGTTCTCGGCCGTCAACACGTCCAGCGCGCTGAAGGGCTCGTCCATGAAGAGCACCTCGGGCTCGACGACCAGGGCGCGGGCAAAGCCTACGCGCTGCTTCATGCCGCCACTCAGCTCCTTGGGGTAGGCCTGCTCAAAGCCGTCCAGGCCTACCGTGTCGAGAATCTTCAGGCTGCGTTTGCGGCGCTCAAAGGACGAAACGCCGCGCGCCTTGAGCGGGGCCTCGACGTTTTCATACACGGTGAGCCAGGGGAAGAGCGCGAAGCTCTGGAAGACGATGCCGACGTTGGGCGATGACTCCGCAAGCGGGCGCCCATGCCACAGCACGCGTCCGCTGGAGGGCTCGGCCAATCCTGTCAGAATGCGCAGCAGAGTGCTTTTGCCGCAGCCCGATGGTCCGAGCAGCGCGACGATCTTGTCCGGCTCGATGGACAGCTTCTCGACGGCGATCGTGGGCGGCGTGCCGGGGGCGTGCTCACCGTAGAACTTCTCGATCTTTTCGGCCTGGATAATGGCTTCCGGCATCGTGGGCCTCGCGTTGCATCTTCAGGTGCGGGAATGAGTTGCGGCCGTGGCCGCATGTTTTGTCTCGTCCTCCTCAAGATACCAGCCGAATATGAAGAATCGGGGACAAAATGCCCGGGGACGGAAAAAAGAAAACCCCGGACGGTGATCGCTCCGGGGCCCCGCGCTCTGAGGTGCCAGCCAAACTAATCGCTGGTGTAGTAGTCCACGTTCACCGGGTGTTCAAAGAGCGAGTAGTCGCGGGTGACCACCGTGATGCCGCTGTCGGTGACGAAGTACTTCTGGCGGTCGGCCGCCGTGTCATAGCCAATGACGGTGCCCTCGGGGATCTCCACGTGGCGGTCAATGATCGTCTTGCGGATGCGGCAGTGGCGGCCGACGTTGACGTGGCTGAAAAGAATGCTGGCGTCCACCTCGGAGAAGCTGTTGACGCGCACGTCCGGGGAGAGCACGCTGTCGCGCACGGCGCCGCCGCTGATGATGCAGCCCTGGCTGATGACCGAATCATAGGCCACGCCGGCGCGGCCGGCCTCGGCAAAGACGAACTTGGCCGGAGGATACTGGCGCTGGTAGCCGCGGATGGGCCAGCTCTGGTCGTAGAGGTTGAAGACCGGCGAGACCGAGGCCACGTCCATGTTGGCTTCGTAGTAGGCTTCCAGGGTTCCCACGTCGCGCCAGTACAAGGCCTCCTTGCGGTTTTCATCCACAAAGTTGAAGGAGTACACCTTCAGGTCGTCCACCATGCGGGGCAGGATGTTGTAGCCGAAATCATGGCGCGACTCGGGATCCTCTGCGTCCTTGAGCAGGGCGGGGATGAGCACGTCGGTGTTGAACAGGTAGATGCCCATCGAAGCCGAAATCATCTCCGGATTGTAGGGCGAGCGCAGGTCGGTCTTCTTCGGCTTCTCCTGGAAGCCGGTGATGCGGCCGTCGCGGGCGACTTCGACGACGCCGAAGTTGCGGCTCTCGCTGGGATCAATCAGGATGGTGGCCAGCGTCACGTCCGCCCCGGACTGCTTGTGCTGCTCGAGCATGAGCTCGTAGTTCATCTTGTAGATGTGGTCGCCGCTGAGGATGAGCGTGTACTTGGACTGCTCGCTGCCGATGGAGTAGATGTTTTGATAGACGGCGTCGGCGGTGCCCTTGTACCAGTCGTCGCTGACGCGCTTCATCGGCGGCAGAATCTCAATGAACTCGCCCAGTTCGCTGGCCACGCACTGCCAGGCCTCGCGGATATGGCGGTTGAGCGACAGAGCCTTGTACTGGGTAAGGATGTAAACCTTGCGCAGGTTGGAGTTGATGCAGTTGGAAAGCGTGACGTCAATGATGCGGTAGATGCCGCCGAAGGTGACGGCCGGCTTGGCGCGATCGCGGGTGAGCGGAAAGAGCCTTTCGCCCGCGCCGCCCGCCAGTAAAACTCCCAGAGTGTCCTTCATCGTTATGTCCTGGCCGGCCGTGGCCGGCGATAAAAGAGCGTATGAAGTAAAACACAAATCAACAGAGCTGCGGTCAAATTGTTCCTTGCGAAAAAAAGAAATTGCCGCGAGGAACAACAGAGGATGGTAGCACAGGAATTTCACCGCGTCTGGCAAGGGATTTCCGGCTCCGGAGGACGCCCGCCGGAATGTGACGGCCTTCATTGCGGGGGCGGATGGCGGCCGCGTTACAATGAGCACATGAGCGATGCGCCGGTGCCACCGAAGCCTGTGACCTGGTCCCACGTGCTGGGCAGCGGGGCGGGAGCACTGTTTCGCAGAATGAAGGGCACACCCGGACGCAACCAGCGCTGGTTCGGCGGCCTGCGCGCCGGTGGCGGAGCCTTCTGGAAGTCCGTCAGCCACACCCTGCACCTGCTCTTTCTGGAGGTCAGCGGGCTTGTGTTTCTCATCTTCACGGTAGGCGTTGGCGCAACGTTTCTGCGGGAGTGGCACAGGTACTCCGCGCACGAGACCGGCGTGGAGCGGGTGGTCGTGGCGGGTGGCATCAGCGTGATGTTCTTCTACTTCGGACTGAGCTCCTTCTGGCGCGCCCGCCGCAAGCGCTCAGGCTCTTCTTCATAGCTTCAGGAATCCCCACTTAGCTTTCTTCCAGATTCCAGTGATCCACAATTTTCTGACCCTATTGCGCAGGCGACAGGTGCGGAGACTTCCGCGCCCTGCTTTCTACTACGTGCTGTGGGCGATTACTCGCGCGGGCAGGGCACAGCCTGGCCGTTGTCATAACAGCGCAAAATGACGGGTTGTTGTTGCTGCTGGCGACGATCATTGCGCTCGGCCTCGCTGAGCAACACCATGCTGTGCACGCTGCACTTTACCTCACGGGGCAGTCCGGGACTGCTGACAAGAAGCTCGCTGATGGCCAGCCGGATTGTCACCTCTTCACCCACCATCAGCAGGACCTGCTTGTGAGGACGGACGACGTAGCTGACTTTCTTCGTGCGCAGTTCGTATTCCAGGCAGTCCCCGCCGGTGGACGTGCCGGCCTGCACGCCGCCCATTCCCATCGGTGGCGCTTGGAAGGCAGCGGAGCCCTCGCAGGGCACTTTGCGCATTACGTGGACGATGGCGCGCTCCATGCCTCCGGCCAGGCCGAAGGCGGGAAGCGCAAAACAGAGGATAAGAAACAGGCAGCAGCGTTTCACGGTGCACTCTCCATTGCCCCCTATCGGCCGCGGCGCGCAGGAACCTGAGTTTTGCCGCATATTTTCACTTCCCGCTTGACACCCACACCCACATCCGTTACAAAAAGAGGATGCAGCTGATCGCGATCCTGATGACGGCCATGGCCATGTGTATGCACACGATGTGCATGCGTACCGCCGTGGGCGCGCTCCAGACTTCGCGAATGCCAAGGTAAAAACCTTAGGCCAAGCAGAGCAGAGAGATTGCAAACGACCCACGGCGACGAGCCCGGGTCGTTTTGTTTTGCACGCAAACGAATTCCCAACACATTCGAGACAAATACAGGAGACGAAGATCATGGCGGAAAACGAGACCAAGCAGCATTTTGCAACCCTTGCACTGCACGGCGGACAGACCGTGGAGCAGACCACGAAGGCCCGCGCGGTGCCCATCTACCAGACGACCAGCTACGTCTTTGACGACAGCGCGCACGCCGCCCGCCTCTTCGGCTTGCAGGAGTTCGGCAACATCTACACCCGCATCATGAATCCCACCACGGACGTATTTGAGCAGCGCATTGCGGCCCTGGAAGGCGGCGTGGCTGGGCTGGCCACGGCCAGTGGCCAGGCGGCGGAGACCCTGGTGATCACCACGCTGGCTGGCGCCGGCGACGAAGTGGTCTCCACGACGTCGCTTTATGGTGGCACCTACAACCTCTTCCACTACACGCTGCCGCGGCTGGGCATCACCGTCAAGTTCGTGGATGCCGACGATTTCGACGGCCTGCGCAAGGCCATCGGCCCCAAGACCAAGGCGCTCTATACGGAGACCCTGGGCAATCCCAAACTCGACGTCAGTGACATTGAGACCCTGGCCACCATCGCGCACGAGGCCGGCATTCCGCTGGTGATTGACAACACCTCGGCCTCGCCCGCGCTGACCCGGCCCATCGAGTGGGGCGCCGACATCGTCGTCAACTCGGCGACCAAGTTCATCGGCGGCCATGGCACCACCATCGGCGGCATCATCGTGGACGCCGGTAAGTTCGACTGGACCAAGTCCGAGCGCTTCAAGAAGGACTTTGTGGATCCCGACCCCAGCTATCACGGCATCAGCTACACCACGGCCTTCGGCAACCTGGCTTTCATTTTGAAGGCGCGTGTGCAAGGGCTGCGGGATACCGGCGCGGCGCTTTCGCCCTTCAACAGCTTCCTGCTGCTGCAAGGTGCGGAAACGCTTCACCTGCGCCTGGAGCGGCACTCACAGAATGCCCTGGCCGTGGCCAAGTGGCTAGAGGCGCATCCTGGCGTGGAGTGGGTCAACTATCCCGGTCTGGAGTCGAGCAAGTACTACAAGCGCGCCAAAAAGTATCTGCCTACCGGGCAGGGCGCGCTGGTCACCTTCGGCATCAAGGGAGGCCTGGAAGCCGGCCGTAAGCTGATTGACGCCATCAAGCTCTTCAGCCACGTGGCCAACATCGGCGACGCCAAGTCATTGATCATCCATCCGGCCAGCACCACCCATCAGCAGCTCAGTGAGGCGGAGCAGAAGGACACCGGCGTCACCGCGGAGCTGGTTCGTCTCAGCGTCGGCATTGAGGACGTGCGCGACATCATCGCCGACCTGGAGCAGGCGATCACGGCGGCCAACGGCAGCAAGCCGGTACAAGGGAAATAGCCATGGCAATTGAAATCAAGAACCGGCTGCACCTCACGCAAGGCACGGTCAACATCACCCGGCTCGCGCCCTTTGAGCTGGAGATTGGCCGCGCCCTGCCCCGGGTGGAGCTGCGCTATGCCATGTATGGCGAACCCGACGCGGAGTGTAGCAACGTATCGCTGGTTTGCCACGCGCTCAGCGGCAGTTCGCGGGTGGACCAATGGTGGCCGGAACTGCTGGAGACGATCTTTGACCTCGATCGCGAGTGTGTCGTCTGCTTCAACGTCATCGGCGGATGTTACGGCTCCACCAGCGCCGCCAGCATCAACCCGGAGACGGGTGTTGCTTACGGCAGCCACTTTCCGCAGGTGACGGTGCGCGACTGGGTGCGGGCGGAGAAGCTGGCGCTCGAAGAGCTGGGCATCACTCACATCCGCACCGCCATCGGGCCGTCGCTGGGCGGCATGCAGGCGCTGCAATGGGCGGTCGAATATCCCGAGTGGGTGGAGAAGGTCATCGCCATGGGTACCACGCCGCTCAACGCCCTCGGCATCGGACTCAACCACCTGCAGCGCGAAGCCATCCGCCTGGACCCCGAATTCCACGGCGGCGACTACTACGACGGTCCCGGCCCGCGCCAGGGCTTGGCCACCGCGCGCGGCATTGCCATGACCACCTACAAGTCATCGGAGCTCTTCCACCTTCGCCACGGACGCCATCCCGACCGCAAAGGCACCGCGCCCTGGCAGCGTGAAAGCGGACGCTTCGACATTGCCGGCTACCTCGACTATCAGGGGCAGATCTTCTGGCAGCGCTTTGACGCCAACGCCTATCTGGCCGTCATCCGCGCCATGGACCTGTGGGATCCGCAGCGCGACTGGCACGGCGAGGCCTGGCAGCGCGTGCAGGCCCAGGTGCTTCTCTTCGGCATCAGCAGCGACGTGCTCTTTCCGGATTCGGACGTCAAGCTTTTCGCCGAGGAGTTGCAGGCCGCGGGCGTCAATTGCCGCTATCTGAGCATTGAGAGCGCCCATGGCCACGACAGCTTTTTGGCCGAACCCGACAAACTCGTGCACCATCTGCGGGAGTTTGTCGGTTGGGTGGCCCCGCTGGGAACAAGCTTTCGCACCGGCCTAAGCGACAAGGACGGTGCAAGACTGAAGAAGGCGGGCGGCAGCGTCGCCTGAGCCGCTCTTGCATCCTCGGATAGAGAGGCCCCTGAATCGCTGGCAAAGCATCGGGGGCTTTTGTTTTTCTACCTCACCACGCACAAGCATTTGACACGCCGCGGCCCGCCCATTAGCGTCTGACACATGGCCTCTTCGGCGCCCGCTGCACTGGCTGTGCACGGGGCTGGAAGGATTCATTGAACTGGAGAACCGGGCGATGTCAAAGCGGCTTTGGGGATGTGTTTCTTGTGTAGTGCTGGGTGTGGCCCTTACCTCTGTTGCATGGGCGGATTGCTACGAAAATGGCAAGAAGGTGGCCTGCCCTCCGGCGCCTAAGCCTGCCGCCCCAAAGACTGCACCTGCGCCCAGGGTCGCGGCTCCCGCACCGCGCTCGGCGGCCCAACCCGCGCCGCAGCCCACCTACACACCACGCGGACCTTCGGCGAACTCTGCGATGCAGCCGGCAACACAACCTGCTGCCCAGGCTGTTCAACCCGAAGCGCGCCGCGGCGTGCAGACCCAGCCGCAGCCTGGACAGCCGCAGCCGCAGCCGGCTCAGCCTGTCGGGCAGGTTGCACCTCAGGGGTCATCCGCACGCTCCTCGGGCAAGTCGGTCTATACCGTCAGATCCACGGCCATTGCCGCCAAGGGACCGACGCCGGGGAGCTTTGTGCTTACGCCTGCGGGCTCGCATGACATCGTCAACCAGGTCAACGGTTCACGCGCGGGATTCAAAGGGGTGAACGCGCGTCCACTGCCGCAGGGCACGGTCACCACCCGTCCGGACGGGCACATCAACATTGCCGCCAGCGGAGGCCGCCGTTACGAGGTTCGTCCCAATGGCACGCTGGCCGGCTTCAGCCGCAACGGCACCGATGCGCGTTTCCGTTCCGATGGCCGCCTTTCCGGGGTGCACACCGCCAGTCTGGACGTGACGCGCGGCGTGCATGGCGAGCGCACGGTTGTGCTGCGCCGCCCGGACAACACTCTGGTTGTGCGCACGGGACCGCGCCTGGGATACGTGCAACGCAGCGTGAACTATCACGGCGTCAGCTACACCCAGCGCACATTCATCGTCGGTGACCGGGTCTTCACCCGTAACTACGTTGGCCTGCGCTATCACGGAGTGCTCCTGCCGCAGTACGTTCCGGCGGCGTACTTTGCGCCCAACTTCTACGGGTGGGCGTACTATCCGTGGAGCCTGCCCGCGCCCTATCACTGGGGTTGGACGGCAAGTCCCTGGTACGGAGCCTACGGCGGATACTTTGTGGTCTCGCCCGGGTACGCCTCGCCCGCTCTCTGGCTGACCGACTTCTACCTGGGGCAGGTGATCTCCTCGGGTTACCAGATGCAGGCGCCGGACCTTGCGGCCGACGCGTCACCCGATGCATCCCTCGACGCGACCATGGACGCGAGCCAACTCACGGCCGCGGTGAACACTCCAATCTCTCCTGAACTGAAGCAGGCCATCGCCGAAGAAGTTCGCCAACAGTTGGCCTATGAGAACGCCGCCTCGCAGAACGCCGTGCAGGCCTCCGAGCTGACCGGGTTGCCGCAGGTGATGCAGCCGGGTCACCTCTTTGTGGATGATGCGCCGCTCGATGTCTCCACCGTGGACGGCCAGGCATGCACTCTCTCTCCCGGCGATGTAGTTCGCCTCGCGGAGGTTCCCGCCGCGGACGGAGTGGCCGCCAATCTCACGGTGGTGGCCAGCCGAATCGGAGACTGCCCGGTGAACACCCTGGTCACGCTCAGCCTGGACCAGTTGCAGGAGATGCAGAACAGCTTCCGCGCCAACCTCGACCAGGGCCTGGAGACCCTGCGCGCGCAGCAGGGGAAGAATGGCCTGCCCAACGCGCCGGCCTCGGCACTCTCAGACCTGCCTCCGCCACCGGCCGATGTGCCGCCGCCACCTCCGGCCGCCGACGCGCCCGCCCTGCTTGATGCCGCCGCCCAGCAGGCCGACCAGGCGGAGATCGGCATTACGCAGGCACTGAATGCCGCGGGCGACGCACCGCCGCCGGGCAGCCGGTAATTGCGGTCAACGGCCGCAAGTTGCAGTAATATGCAGGAGAAACCCGAAGCGGGATGGAGCCATCCCTCCCGCGCAATTTCGCGCCGAGGAGATGTTCATGCGTAGGTGTTTGGCAATCGTACTTTTCTCGCTCATCAGTTGCGTGGTGGCCATTCCGCAGAGCGCGCCCGTGGCCCCGCCGCCAAAGCCCGCCGACGGCGGTCCCACCCTGGAAGTCACCATGCGTTTTATCGAAGACAAGCTGAATGAGGTCGGGCCCATCAGCTACTCCGCCACCTGGCAAAACCAGACTAATAACACCAGCGGCGGCAATCAGTTTACGGTGGCGGCCACGGCCGTGGAGGCCGATGCCGGCGGCTGCAAAATCGCCTATCACTGGCGCAGCGCGCGCGACGGACAGACCACGCGCGACTCTGATTACTGGTTCGGACTGAACGCCGTGCGCGAGGTTGTGGTGCGCAGCGGAGACGAACATTTGAAAAAGGTGAACGAGGACGCCGGCCAGCCGCAGGTGGTGGCACACGTTGAGCCGCCGCACTGGGTGGTGGTGCTGCGCCGTGGCGGACGCAGCGAAAACGTATTCGTCTTCAAGGATGAGGTGCTGGCCAACCGCGTCGCCCGCGCGCTGCTGCACGCTGTGGATATGTGCGGAGGCGGCAAGAAGGACGAGCCGTTCTAAACTACCACTTCGTTTGTTCGGGATTCAGATTCAAAAGAGAACAGGAAAGCCAGCCCGAAGGCTGGCTTTCTTCTTGCGTGCGTGGTGCGCGGCGATTAGTGTCCGCCCTTGGGGTTTTCAATAAAGCGCGGCGGATGTGCCTCGTCTCCGAACTGCCATGCCGAGAGATAGGCCAGCCGCAGAATTTGCGCCATCTTGCGATAGTTGATCTTGTCCGCCGTATCGGTCGTGTGGTGATAATCCGGGTGGAAGCCCGTGAACCACCAGAAGGCCGGCACGTTGTGCAGCACAAAGGGGAATTGATCGCTGCGGAAAAACACATTCAGCGCCGACTCGTGATCGAAACGGTCATCGAGCACCAGCCCCACGTGGCGATTCTGCTCCTCCACCGTGCGGCGATAGTCGGGGCTGTAGTAGCTGCCAATCAGGTTCAGACGGTTCGTCGTGTCCGCGGGAATTTCAATCAGCCCATCGGTCTGCGGACTCGGAGCCTCGTTGCGCCCGATCATGTCGAAGTTGATCATCGCGCGCGTAGTTGCCAGCGGACGCACGGGATGCGCCGCCAGGTAGTAGGCGCCCAGCAGTCCGCGCTCTTCGGCGGCAAACACCACGAACAACACGCTGCGACGCGGATGTTGCGGATTGGCTGCAAAGGCCCGCGCCAGCTCCACGATGCCCACCGTGCCGCTGCCGTTGTCATCGGCTCCGTGCCAGATGCCTTCTTCCGTTTGGCCGTCGTGGTCGTGATGCGCGCTGAGGATGACGGTCTCGCCCTTCAACTCCTCGGAGCTGCCCTCGAGGATGGCCCCCACGTTCCAGCTCGTACCCGGCCGCGCATAAAGATTGCGGAAGTGCAGAGCGATCTGGGTATCGGGCAGCGGGCGCGACTGCGGCTTCAGGTCGCGGTCAATGATGGTCTGCGCCTCGGCGGGCGTCGTCCCGCTGGTCAGCATCAGCGTGCGCGCCACCTCGTCGTTGACGATGGCCAGCGGAATCTTCAGCTCGTCTTCAGCCAGGGCCTGCAGCGGAGGAGTCAGCTTGCGTACCGCGGAGCCTCCGATGCGCGCCTGCCGTTCCTGGTTGGAGAGATGCTTGCGATTTGGCTCGGCCACCACCAGGATGGCCAGCGCGCCATGTGCCTGCGCGTTCAGAGCCTTTACGCGAGTGGTGGCGTAGCGCGTGTTGCCCGTGCCATTAAAGATCGAGTTCGCGTCGGTCTCCTGCGGCTCGTGGTCGAAGACCAGCACGATCTTGCCGCGCGCATCCACCCCGGCGTAGTCGTCGTAGCCCAGCTCGGGAGCGGTGATGCCGAAGCCGGCAAAGACCACCTCGGCCGTGATGTCCACGTCCTGCTTGTAAGCTCCGTAAGCCTCCGGGAATTGCATGACGCGCTCAGTGCCTGCGCGGCGCAGGGTGATGGTGCTCTGTGCGCGGTCGGCGCGGTATTCGATCAGCGGAACTGCCTGCAGGTAGCTGTCGCCAAAGGCGGGTTTCAGCCCGGTCTTCGCGAACTCGGCGGCAATCCATTGCACCCCGACCTCGTCGCCCGTGGTCAGCGAGAGCCGACCCTGCAATGCATCGGAAGAGAGAAAGCCAAGGTCGGCGCGCAGATCGCTTTCTTTGATGGCCGCATACTCGGTGGCGACCTTTGCCGGCACGGGCGCCTGTGCGGCGGCCGAGGCCGCCAAGGTCAAAAGGGCAGCCAAGGCCACCCGCATCGCACGAATCCTGATCGTCATTGCACCTCCACCCGGACTCTTGCGGCGCAAAACAATGGTTGCGATACGCAGCGATGTAAAAAGTAAGGTCGCGATCATTCCGGCGCCGAGCCCGTTGCACCATGGTAGCGCAACGTACATAGGCCGAGCATGGAGACGCTCTTCTTTCTACGGTAGCCACGCTGGGTCGCCGCACGTTTATTAATTCGCCGCAAAGCCGCGCAAAGCAAAGCCGCCGGCTGAGTGCCCGGCGGCGA
>Ga0181528_10000387_pt1 | contig 33666 bp, 38 predicted proteins | sample PEATcosm2014_Bin_47_FD_119742 | JGI IMG/M metagenome (GOLD analysis project Ga0181528, IMG submission 119742) | Peatland microbial communities from MTU Mesocosm Facility, Houghton, MI, USA - PEATcosm2014_Bin10_10_metaG | ecosystem: Environmental > Terrestrial > Soil > Wetlands > Peat | place...
AATACGGTGGGAAGAAATACCGCCGACAGGATGAGCGCGATGGCGACGACCGGGCCTGAGACTTCCTCCATCGCTTTCAAAGTGGCGTCCTTGGGCGACATCCCTTCTTCAATGTGATGCTCGACGGCCTCCACCACCACGATGGCGTCGTCCACCACAAGGCCAATGGCCAGAATCATGGCGAACAGCGTCAACAGGTTGATGGAAAAACCCAGCACCACGAACGAGGCAAAGGTTCCAATCAGCGACACCGGCACGGCCAGCACCGGAATCACCGTGGCGCGCACATTGCCCAGGAAAAGAAACACAACAAAGACCACAAGGCCCAGCGCCAGCGCGAAGGTGATGAACACTTCCTTGATGGATTCAGTGACGAAGTTCGTGGTGTCAATCACCACGTCGGATTTCACTCCGGCCGGAAAATCCTTGCTGAGCTCCTGCATCTTCTTTTGCACGCCGTGCGCCACGTCCAGGGCATTCGCCTCTGGAAGCTGGTAGATGGCGAAGGCCGCGGCGGGCTGTCCATTGTCATAGGTGCGGCTGCTGTAGGACTGGCTGCCCAACTCGGTGTGCGCCACATCCTTCATGCGCACGCTGGCGCCGTTGGGTCCGCTGCGCAAGATGATGTTGTCGAATTCCTGTACGGTCAGCAGGCGGCCATGGACGCTGGCCGAATACTCAAAGTTCTGGCCCTTGCTGGCCGGAGAGGTTCCAAAGCTGCCGGCAGCGGCCTGGATGTTCTGGTCCTTGACGGCCGCCAGCACGTCACTGGTGGTGATCCCCAGCTCCGCCAGCTTGTCCGGCAGCAGCCAGAAGCGGATGGCGAAGTCTTTACTGTCGAACTGCGAGGCTCCGCCTACTCCCGGCACGCGCGCCAGCTCGTCCAGCACATGCACCGTTGCGTAGTTGCTCAGGAAGGTCGCATCGTAACGGCTGTCCGGCGAGGTCAGCGTGACGATCTGCACGATGCTCGTGGACTCTTTTCTCACGCTGATGCCGGACTGCACTACCTCCGAGGGCAGGAACGGCTGCGCCTGGTTAATGCGGTTCTGCGTGTTGACGGCCGCGATGTCGCCATCGGTGCCAACCTTGAAGGTCAGCGTCAGGTTATAGGTGCCGTCGTTGCCGCTGCTGGAGGACATGTACAGCAGTCCCTCAACGCCGTTGACCGCCTGCTCAATGGGCGCGGCCACCGTCTGCTGCACCGTGTCGGCGTTGGCACCCGTGTAGTTGGCCACCACCTGCACGGTGGGAGGAGCAATCTGCGGGTACTGCGCCACCGGCAGGATGAAGATGCACAGGCCTCCGGCGATGGTGATGACCAGCGATACGACGATGGCCAGCACCGGGCGATGAATGAAGAACTTTGCCATCCCGGTTACCGCCCTTCCGTCATGGGAGTAACGGGAGCGCCGGGACGAACCTTCTGCAGGCCTTCCACGATGATGAGTTCTCCGCCCTTCAATCCACTGGTCACGATGAACTTATCCTGATACTCGCCGCCCAGGACCACCGGCTGCATGACCACCTTGTTGGTGGCATCCACGGTCATCACAACCTTCTGGTTCAACAGGTCGCTGACAGCCTTCTGCGGCACCAGCACAGCGTTCTCCACCGCCTCGCCACCTACTTTTACGCGGGCAAACTGGCCCGGACGCAGCAGGCCCTTCGGGTTGGGGAAGGCGCCGCGAAGAGAGAGCGTGCCGGTCGTCGAATCCACGGCGCGGTCGGCAAAATCAATGCTTCCCTTCTGCTCGAACAGGCTGCCGTCAGAGAGTTGCAGATCCAACTGCGGAGCCTTCTGCTTGCCCACCACGTGCTTGCGCAGGAACTCGGTCACCTGGCCTTCCGGCACGCTGAAGTACACATAGATGGGCGTGTAGCTGGAGACCGTAGCTAGCAGGGTGTTGTCGCCCTTGCCCACCAGGTTGCCGCGCGTCACCGCCAGCTTGCCGATGATGCCGTCAATCGGCGAGCGCACAATGGTGTAGCTCAGGTTCAGGCGGGCATCGGCCAGAGCAGCCTGATCGGCCTTGATGGCCCCCTGGTTGAACTGCTCGGCCGCAACGGCCGTGTCCAGGTCCTGCTCCGGGGCGGCCTTGGCCGCAGCCAGCGGACGCAGACGGGCCACATCGCGCGAGGCCTTCGTCAGGTTCGCCTGGTCCTTAGCCAGTTGCGCCTCCGCCGAGGCCACCGCGGACTGGTAGGTGCTCTGCTCGATCTGGAAGAGAATTTCGCCGGTGTGGACGTGCGCACCCTCCTGGAAGTTCACCTTCTCCAAGAAACCGCTGACGCGCGCGCGCAATTCCACCGTCTCCTTGGCGCTGGTCTGGCCAACAAATTCGCGCACCACCGGAACCGTCTGTACTCCCACGGTCGCCACCGTGACAGGCACGCCTGCCGGAGCTGTGGCGCTGGCCTTGTTGGACGTGCAAGCCGCGCTAAACAACATGCCGGCTACCGCCATTAGGAGAAGAGCGGAGGGCAGCCGGTGGCCGCCGCTGGTCTCAGGTTCAAGCAACATGTTGACTCCATTTCTATGTACCGATGGGATGAAGCGTTTCCAGGGGCTGAGCGGGAATTCAATCATACGATTTAGACTGATTATTCCCGGAGGTCGCAAAAAATGCAAGCTTTTAATCATTCTTAGTAGTATTATTTATTGAGACCCCGTTAGAACCATTGGAGTCCGCCATGTCCCTGGACAAGTTTACCCTGCGTTGCCGCGTAGGCCGCCCCTCGGTGGCTGAGGCGAATCTGCGCACCGAGGCACTGCTGGAGAAGGCGGCCGAGGTCTTTATTGAGCACGGCTACCAGCGCACCAGCATGGAGGAGATCGCCCGTCGCGCCGGCACTACCAAGCAGACCCTCTACGCCCGTTTTCCCACGAAGTCCGATCTTTTCAAGGAGATCGTCCGTGCGCAGGCGGAATGTATTCGCAAGGGATTTGCCAGCGCCCTGGGCGAGGACGAGGCTCCGGAAACGGCGTTGATGCGATACGCCGAAAGCACCACCGACCTGCTCAGCCGGAATGACCTCTCTGGCATCGTGCGCACCCTGATTGGCGCGGTACCGGAGTTCCCTGAGATGGCAAGCTACTTCTGGACCTCAGTACTGACTTCGCAGCGCGAAGTGCTGACCAGCTACCTTGCAGCCCAGGACCGCCTCGGACGCCTTCGCATCCCGGATCCACGGCAGGCCGCAGAATTCCTGGAAGGCCTGTGCGTCGGTCCCTTTATGCTGCCCTCTATTATCGGTCTCAACGTGCCCCTGCCGCCCTCGCAGCAGCACCGCCGCCACCAAGAGGCGCTGCGAATCTTTCTGAGTGCCTACGCCGTGGCGGCCACCACTTAGCAGCCGTACTGTTCGGCCGTCACCTGCTCCATCCAGTCCACAACTTTACCGTTCTGCTGCTCCTGAATTGCGATGTGCGTCATGCCCGTGGCAGCCGTGGCGCCGTGCCAGTGTTTTTCTCCGGGAGAGAACCATACGACATCTCCGGCGTGAATCTCCTCCACCGGCGCCCCCTCGCGTTGCACCCATCCGCAGCCCGCAGTGACAATCAGCGTCTGTCCAAGGGGATGGGTGTGCCACGCCGTACGCGCGCCCGGCTCAAAGGTGACGCTGGCACCCTGCACCAGCGCTGGATCGGGAGCCTGAAAGAGCGGATCAATCCGCACCGCGCCGGTGAACCAATCCGCCGGACCTTTGATGGAAGCCTGTGTGCCTACTCTGGTGATCTGCATGAAGAAACTCCTTTGCCTGTCGACCCTGGCCGTCGTCAAATGCTCTGCCGCTCGCGCGGAAATTTGTTTTACCGCCTGGACGCCCGAAGGCGCAAATTCGATGATTATGATGCGGCCTTGCTGCGCTGCTGATCGCGCCAGCGAGCCGGGGGAATCCCCTCCCAGGTGCGGAAGGCGCGCACGAAGGAATTGGAATCCTCGTAACCGAGCAAGTAGGCTGCCTCGTTCAACTCCAGCACCGAGTTGTTGAGGTAGTGCCGCGCAAGGTGGTGACGGGCCTCATCCAATATTTGCTGGAAGCTCGAATCCGCCTCCCGCAATCGGCGCTGCAGGGTGCGGGTGCTGACGTTCAACTCATCGGCAACGTCATCCATTGTCGGGCGCCTTCCGGTGAGTCTCTGCCGGATGGCGCGCCGCACCCTGTGCGCAAAGGGCTCGTCCACCTCCTGCTGCTTCAACTCCTCTTCCAGTTGCGGCGCCAGCGTGGCAAGCAGTTCTGCATTGCGCGTGACAAAGGGACGCTCCGCATCGGCGGCATCAAAGACCATGGCGTTGCGCTCCGCGCCGGTGAGCACCGTGCAACCAAAGTGGCGCTCCATGGCCTTGCGATGGACTCGCGGCTCGATTAACTCCACGCATTTGGGTGAGATGTGCGTGCCGGTGCCGTGGCGCGCGATGGAAAGCACCCAGGCAAAGGCACAATCTATCAGCATTGCGGGCTCAGGCTCATCGGCCAGCAGCCAGCGGAACTGAATGATCCACTCGCCCCGCTGCCTCTTCTGCAAGATCTCTTCCGGGCAGGTGAGTTGCTTGTAGCGTGCCATCTGGCTGACAGCCGCGCCAAAGTTGTCAGCGGAAAGCGCGGCAAGGCCGTTGGCAGTGAAGCGCTCTGTCCTGGTCTCCGTGCCGAGCATCAGTCCGACGGCAGGGTTGGCACTCACTTCTCCGATGGCACGCCAAAGCGCAAAGAGCTCCTCGGTCTTCAGCAGCACTCGTGGCACTGCCAGGATGGCCGGCGAAAGCCCTGCCCTGTGGAGCACGGCCGCGGCCGAGACTCCATGCTCTTCGAGCTTTTCAAGCATGCTACCGGAGAAGCGAAAGTGCTTGTTCATCGTCCTATTCGGCCCTGAGCGACGCCATGTCAATCGAGAAGCGGTACTTCACGTCCTGCTTCAGCATGCGCGCGTACGCTTCGTTGATCTTCTGGATCGGAATGATCTCGACGTCGGCGGTGATGTTGTGCTGGCCACAGAAATCGAGCATCTCCTGGGTTTCGGGAATGCCGCCAATTGGCGATCCGGAGAGGCTGCGGCGGCCCATGATGAGGCTGAAGGCCGAGACCGGGAGAGGCTTTTCCGGTGCACCGACCAAGGTAATGTTGCCGTCGCGGCGCAACAGGTTGATGTAGGCGTTGATGTCGTGATCGGCGGCGACAGCGTCGAGGATGAAGTCGAAGCTGCCGAAGTGCTTGGCCATCTCATTCGCGTCCTTTGAGAGGACGACCTCATCGGCGCCCAGGCGGAGCGCGTCATCTTTCTTGCTCGGCGACGTGGTGAAGACGACGGTATGCGCGCCCAGCGCGTGGGCAAACTTTACGCCCATGTGTCCCAGGCCGCCGAGGCCGACCACGCCGACCTTCTTCCCCTTGGTGACGCCCCAATGGCGCATGGGCGAGTAGGTGGTGATGCCGGCGCAGAGCAGCGGGGCGGCCCCGGCCAGGCCGAGGTTCGTGGGAACGCGCAGGGCAAAGCGCTGGTCCACGACAATGCTGTCGGAGTATCCACCGTAGGTCACTTTGCCCGTGTGCTTGTCCGGCATGTTGTAGGTAAAGACCGGCTTGTGACAGAACTGCTCGAGGCCGGCCTTGCACTCCGGACAGGTGCCATCGGAGTCCACCATGCAGCCAACGGCGGCGAGGTCGCCGACCTTGAAGCTGGAGACCTTCGCGCCGACCTTCGTCACGCGGCCGACAATCTCATGTCCGGGTACGCAGGGGTAAACCGTGGGCATGACGCTGTGCCATTCGTCGCGCGCCTGGTGAAGATCTGAGTGGCAGACGCCGCAGAAAAGAATTTCCATCTGTACGTCGGTCTCGGTTGGATCGCGCCGCACGATCGTGGTGTGGGCTAGCGGCGATGTTGCACTGGAGGCGGCATAGGCTTTTGCGTTGTACATGGGAATACTGTAGCCCCAGGGAGGAGCGGTACGATATGCAAAAAGCGCCAATCTACATGCAAAAAGCGCCACATCATTTAATTCGGATCACAAGGATGATTCCCCCTGGTAAAAGCAGGTTGCCGGGATTAAGGGGAACTCCATTGCGCCTTTACGGTGAGCGGGTAGGCCGCGAGAAGTTGTGAGCCCCGTAAATGCCGGACTGCTCAGAGGCTTCGCCCTCCGGATGAGTTGCACTGTTGATATCGAAGACTCCGGCCCCTTTCGCGGGATTGAAACGCCCCTCTGCGAGATACAGCAGGGCCAACCCACCCGTGACCGGCGGGCTGAGGATGGTGAGAGGCACCGAGTATTTCTTCGACTTCAGCAACCCCTCGGCAACGTCATCCACGCGACGGCTGCGCGGGATGCTGCCGGGTACCTGGGAGATTTCGAAGGAAGACAGCTCCAACCCCTGGTGACGTTGAGCATAGTGAGCCAGTGACTTGGCCACCTGCTTCGGCGAGGTAACCCCTGCATCGGCGAAGTAATTGCGGTGTACCGAATGCGGAGCATAAAAGTTCATCACGTTACGGGCGAAGTCCGCACAATTGGCGAAGAATAAACTGTACTGCGTCTTGTTCTTCCGCGCGTTGTAGCGCCGGATGAACACATCGTCCTGCTTCGCCGTGGTTTCGATCTGGAAGCCGTAGATCTTCCGGTCATAGACGGAGCCAACCAACTGCGTCCAGTCTCCGGGCGGGGAGTTGCCTTCCGCGTCATTGGGCACGAGAGCAAGGAAATGTTTGCGGCGGTAGGAATCCCGCAGTTGCCAAACCGACTGCACATCGGCCAACTCGGGAATATCTCCGACCCCATCCACTGCATAGAGATATCCCACCAGTGGCATGGCAAGCCAGTCTCGTCCGGCGATGCGATGATAGCGGCTGATGACAACGCCGGCCTCATCCTTCTGGCAGCGCCGCAAACGAGTTGGCGATGATGCGCATACCCGCGTGAGGTAAACCGCAGAGTGTCCGGTGGGGTCGAATGCACCCATCCTTCCATACGGTTCTTCCAGCAGGTAAACGGCATCCGCACGCGCCAAGGCGATTGCGGCCAGTAGGAACAGAAGGATGCACAACTGTTTTCGAATCATTGATTCCACTTGCTCCTGCCTTCTCATCCGCTGAACCGCCTGATTGCACAAGCGTCAGGACACACAATCCAATATGAACCTTTCACACATCGGAAGATGGTCACTCCTGCTCTATATGAAGTTACCGGCGCAAGCCACGCGGTGGTCTCTGTCCTTCAAAACAACTCCAACATTGCGGCAGTGGTCAATATTGGCCAGTAATTCCGCGGCTTCGGCCGGATAGTGGAACCCTGAGGACTTCCGATCACGAAGTAGAGGCTTGGAAGGTTTTCTGCGGAGGACTACCAAATGTTGAAGATCAAGAGCACGGCCCCTTGGGCATACAGGCTGGCAATGTGCGGCCTGGTACTGGTTGGTATGGCAATTCTGTTCGCGTCTCCGGTCGTTGTGCCGGCGGCCAGCGCGCAGGTTGTCATCAGCGTCAATCCGCCCGTTTGCGTCTACGGATACTATGAGTATGAGCCGTACGGCTGCGCGCCCATGGGATTCTACGGGCCGGGCTACTTCTTCAACGGCATCTTCCTGGGCGTCGGTCCCTGGTCCAACTGGGGCTATAACCACGGCTGGGGCGGTCATCGCTTTAGCGGCGGTGGCGGCGGACGCTATGTAGCGGGCCACAGAGATGGCGGAGCACGCCCTTCGGCTGGACGCGGTGGTGAACGCGGTGGTGAACGCGGTGGTTCGTCGCACGCAACGGCGAATCGTGGCGGAGCATCCCATGCAACGGCTGCCCACAACAATACGGCACACGCCTCCGGTGGCGCATCCCATGCCAGTGCATCCCATGCCAGCGCGGCGCATGCGTCAGGCGGCGGAGCATCGCACGGCGGCGGTGGAGCATCCCATGGTGGTGGCGGCGGTGGAGGTCATCGCTAGACCTTTGCCCCAACGGGCTGACTGACTTTGAAAGACCGATGATTCATCAACCGTTGGTATAGTAAGTGGCCGCCGTGCACAGGTTCCTGCCGGCGGCTTTTGCATTGGGTTTCCAAATGGAACCCTCAATTAGACATGCATCGAAGATCAGCGGCGGTCGAACAAAGGAGAGGACACGGTCATGAAATGCAAATGGATTGAGTTCCTGATTGTGCTGGCAATGGTGGGAGCGGCCATGGCAGCAAAGGCCCCGAGTACGATTGCCGCGACCATTGAGGCACCCGGCCAAACTGGAAGCGCCGCCAGCCAGCCCAGCAGCTCGGCCGTACGCATCCTGCAGCCGCGCGCAGATCAGGTGGTCACGCACAACTTCGTCAACCTGAAATTTGAGTTGGTGCGGCCAAATCCCGCCGGGGGGAATAGCAACTTCATCCTTCGGTTGGATGCCCGCGATCCGGTCAATACATCCTCCACCGAATACACATTTACAGAGGTTCGCGACGGTGCTCACGTCATTACGGTGATTGAGGTGGATGCAAATGGTACGCCGCTACCCGATGCCGCTACAGAAGTTCATTTCACGGTGAAGGCCACCACTGGCAGCTCGGACTCCGAGGAGAGCGGCCAGACGGCAATGAACAACAATGAATGAAGGCTGATTCCCAGGTAGAGAGCGATCGGCGCGACCAATTGGTGCAACCGCTCCGGAGACTGCCGCGTAAGAGGCAGTGGCGGGAGTCTGCGGCGCTGTTTAGCCCAGCACTGGCAACGCCACGAAGAAGAGGGCGATTGCCCAGGTGAACATGCGTAAGCCCAATCGAGGCCAAGGCGTGCCGTATAGATTCGTATCCATCATCCTGATCTCCTCCGTGACTTCACGCGCAGCCAGACAATAGACAAGGGACTATTCCACGCATAGACCACACGATATGCGAAGCCCGTTGAGCGGTCTGCTCATAATTGCTCACAGTTTTAGTCGGCTGCATCCTCGCTTCGAGTGAGCAATAGTGGACAGCTTTTGTGCTGCTCCTCGGCCAGAATCGCAGGGTGACAGAAGGCATTGATGGTTGCACAGGCTGCAGACATTCATGTGCGCGACACTATGCGTTTTTCCACCAACGCGCGGCCTCTGTAGTGTGCCCAGGGAGATTCACGAATGAAGATTGGCCGCGTTGCACTCTTACTCACCGTTGTTTGCGCTGGCTGTGCAGTGGCAAGTGCGCAGCCGCCTGTTGCGCCAGAGCAGATCCCCGGCCCGGTGGAACTCAACGCGCCGGAGCCGATTGACCTGACCTATGTACGACCAACGCAGGCGACGAAGCTGCGAAACTACGCCTTTGACGCATTTGGTCCTTACCCCATCGCCGATGCCGCAGTGATCGCCGGCGTCGGCCAGGCGGAGAATACTCCGTCTTCGTGGGGACAAGGTGCCTCCGGCTATGGCAAGCGTTTTGCCTCCGACTTCGGCATAGCTGCCATCACCACGACTGCGCGTTACGGCTTGGCCGAGGCACTCAAGGAAGACACCCTGTACTACCGTTGCGAGTGCAAAGGACTCCTGCCGCGGCTGGGCCATGCTGTGGTCTCCTCGGTGACGGCGCGCCACGGCGCAGACGGCCATCGGGCATTCTCGATCTCTGCCTTTGCCGCGCCCTATGCCGGAACGTTCGCCGCCGTGTACATCTGGTATCCCAACAACTACGGCCCGCGCTCCGCCCTGCGGCTGGGCAATTTGAACCTGCTGGGCGATGTTGGCCAGAATATTCTGCTGGAGTTTTTTTACAGCGGCCCACACTCCAGGCTGTCCCGAATGCACTCCAATCCGCAACCTTCGCAAGCGGCTCCGGAGCCATCCCATGAGTGACAACCCCTCACTCGCACTCGACGGCCAGGCTCCCGCGCCGCCCGGGCCACTTCCGATGCATAACGAAAGTGGCTCGAAGTGGATGATCATCGTCTTCCTCGAGTGGTTTGGCGACCTAGGCATCTTCTCCTGGCGAGTGCTGCGAGCTGCCTTTACTCCTCCGTTTGAATTCGGCGAACTATATCGGCAACTCGATGAGATCGGATCGAAGTCGCTCCCGCTGGTGGCCCTGGCGGGCGCTGCCATTGGCGCTGTGCTTGCCATGGAGTCCATGGAGAGCATGACCCGCTTTGGAGCCCGGTCGCTCCTCCCGTCGGCGCTGGTGTACTCAGTCGTGCATGAGATTGGCCCCATCATCACCGCCCTGGTTGTAAGCGGCCGCGTGGGTGCAGGCATCGGCGCGGAGCTGGCGTCCATGAAGGTGACGGAGCAGATTGACGCCATTGAGGCCTCGGCGGTGAATCCGTATCGTCTGCTGGCTGCCACGCGTATCCTGGCCTGCATCGTGATGCTGCCGTTGTTGACGCTTGCCTCCGATCTCTGCGGACTGGTGATGGGCTGGGTTGCGTTGGCGCTGGCTGAACCACTCTCGTTTCACCAGTTCATCACCAGCGGCTTCCGAGGCTCGGATTTCAGCGATCTGCTTCCACCCACCTTCAAGACTGCCATCTTTGGACTGATTATCGGGACAGTCTCCTGCTTCCAGGGCATGCGCACCCGCGGTGGTGCTGCGGGAGTGGGTCGCGCGGCCACCAGTTCTGTGGTGTTGTCTTCCCTTTTCGTCATTTTGGCCGATGTGGTGCTCGTCAAACTCATCATCATTTTCTTCCCGTAAACGACCATGACAACCATCGCAGACATCCCGATCAAGGCAGAGGCCCTGCACTCCAGCAACGTACCGGCCATCGCTGTCGAGAACGTCTACAAGTCCTTTGGGAGTCAGAGGGTTCTTAACGGCGTCAGCCTTACGGTCGGCCGCGGAGAGACCTTGGCCGTGCTTGGAAGCAGCGGCAGCGGCAAGAGCGTTCTCCTGAGGCTGATCATTGGGCTGCAGTCACCGGACTCGGGTTCGGTGCGGATTCAAGGCAACGATATTGCCGGACTATCGCTCGACCAGCTCGGCGTGTATCGCGAAAAGATGGGCTTCCTCTTCCAACATGCCGCACTCTACGATTCGTTGACGCTGGAGCAGAACGTCGCTTTCCCCCTGCTGCACCACAGCCGGAACATGTCAGCTTCCGATCTGAGCGATCGCGTCCTGCAATTACTCAAGGAGGTGGGCATGGAGGGACACCTGGATAAGATGCCGGCAGACATTTCCGGTGGAATGAAGAAGCGAGTAGGACTGGCGAGGGCGCTGGCGCTTGATCCTGAAATCCTGCTGCTTGATGAGCCCACGGCCGGGCTAGACCCGATCAGTTCGTCGGAGATTGACGACCTGGTCCTCAAGCTACAGGCAGAACATCACATGGCTTCCATCGTCGTGACGCACGACCTGCACAGCGCAAAGACCATCGCAGACCGGCTCATCCTGCTGCACGGGGGCAAGGTCGCGGTGGAAGGTACATTTCAGGATCTTCAGAACAGTCACGACGACTTCGCGCGTGAGTTTCTAAAGCATTCGTAGGAGAGCTATATGTCCAGAGCAGCGCGGTTGGGGGCGTTCATCGTCTTTACCTTGACGATTCTAGTGGTTGGCATCTTCATCATTGGAGGCAAGCAATATCTCTTCAATTCGACATACCAGGTGAAGGCACAGTTCGCCAACGTCTCCGGCTTGGACGTGGGCGGAGAGGTGCGGATCGGTGGAGTCCACTGCGGGACCGTGCACAGCATTGAACTGCCGCATGGCGCCAATGATAAAGTGACCGTGGTGATTGATCTCGTCAGCACAACCCGCGACATCGTCAAGAAAGACTCCGTGGTTACTATTGAGACAGAGGGAATGCTGGGCAACCAGTATCTGGCGCTCTCGTTTGGCTCGGCTGGATCGCCCGAGGTGCGGAATGGCGATATGCTGGCCAGCCAACAGCCACTGGAGATGGCGGAACTTCTCCGAAAGGCCGATACAGTTCTCGACAGCAGCCAACAGGCGATCCAGAACACAACGCTGGCGACAGCTCATCTGAACTCGATCACTGCAAAGATTGACGACGGTAATGGCACCGTCGGAGCGCTGGTCAACGATAAACAGCTCTACAGCAACCTGCAGCAGACGACGGGAGCAATGCACGACACCATGCTCCACGCACAGAGCGGCGTCACGGACTTCCAGGAGAACATGGAAGCCCTGAAACACAACTTCCTGCTGCGAGGATATTTCAAGACCAGAGGCTACGAAGATTCCTCGGAAGTGACGAAGAACGAGATCAACAAGCTGCCATCCGATGTCCCGATCAAAGAGTTTACGTACTCAGTGAAGATGCTCTTCGATAAGAAGGAGACTGCCAAGCTGAGCAAACCGAAGGCGCTGCATGATAGCGGTGAGTTCCTGACGAGCGAGCAGTTCGGGCTGGCTGTAATCACGGTCTCCGCCGGCAGTGAGGGCGACGCGCAGAAGGAGATGGAGCTCTCGGAAGCCAGGGCGATGGTCGTGCGGGATTACTTGGTGGAACACTTTGGATTCGATGACCGCATTGTGAAGACTCTTGGGCTAGGCAAGCAGACGGTCTCCGCTCCGGGCAACGACTGGGGTACGGTGCGCGTAGTCATCTACGCACCCGGCACAGCGGTCCCCGCGGATAAAACTGCTCCACAGGGAACTACCGCTCCGGGGGCAGTCGTATTGTCCTCTGAGTCTGTTGCAGCCGGCGAGCCGAAGCCCCATAACTGAGCGACTTCAATGACCCTTATTGATGTACGTGGGCGCGCACAACATAACGCCTGGGCGCAGGCCCGACCAGATAGAACGGATAGCAGGTCACGAGTGTGAGCGTTGATGTATCGCCGGACGCTTGCAGCACCGAGACATCGGCCGGATCAACCACCTTTACCCAGTCCACTGTATAGCGAAACACCCTGCCCGGCGCCTGCAACATGATTTCATCACTGGTGCGGATGTCCTTCAAGCCTCGAAAGAACGTATCGCGGTGCCCTGCGAAGGCGCTGTTTCCACTCTCGCCAGGCAATGGCGTTCCCTCAATATGCCCGGCTCCCAGGCGCAGAATACGCGAACTTGTGCCTTGCAGCACTGGCACGGACAATCCCAACCGCGGTATATCCAGGCGACCCATGACGTCACCCCGATGGAGCGGTGCGAGCGGCTGAGGTCCATTGCTGCTATCGGCTCCCTTGCCCGCAGCGATTATTACTTGATCCGCGACCGCGAGGGTTTGCCTCGCCTGCAGCAGTGTGTACCCAACGTAGGTGAGAGCAACCACTCCAGCCAGAAACAGGAGATCGCGCACGCACAACACGATGCTCCACCTGCGTGGCATAGGCTGGCGCGGCGTCTTAGTTGCGTTCATGGCTGGCACTCGTTGTTGCTGACGGCGCGGTAGCAGTAGATGCAAAGTACCCACTTCGAGTGCGGACCAGCAGGCGTCCCCGGCCTTTGGCGGCGGCGCGGACCTGAATCAGGCGATAGGCGCCATCATGGTTCTTATTGGTTGGTAGATAAGACAGCGTGTACTGGCTTCGGATGTCCCGGGCAATTTCCTTACAGATCGGAACAACATCCTGGACCTCCGCCGGCAGAAAGACCTCGCCGCCGGTGTCTGCAGCAAAGCGCTTGAGGACTCCCGGCCTGCGGTCTTCATCTTGCTCGTCATAGATTCCAATGCTGTAGATGATTGCGTTGGAGTGTTTCGCCTTGAGGAGGATGGAATCGAGCGTGTGCCGGCTGGCATTGTCACCCCCGTCACTGATGACGATGAGGACTTTCTTGTCCATTCGTCCCAGGGATAGATGATCCAGGGCGGCGTCCATGGCGTCGTAAAGAGCTGTCTGCCCAATCGCCCTGAAGCTGGATAACGCCTCTTCCAGCTGCGCCACACTGTCTGTGAACGGAACCTCCGGCGGGAGCGCAAACGAAACCTTCTCGTTGAAGTTGACAACAAACATCTCGTCCTTGGGGTTGCTGGCGCGGGCAAACGCAAGGGCGGCAGCTAACACATTCGCCCGCTTGTGGCTCATGCTGCCGCTGTTATCAATGACTAGGCCAACCGTAACGGGAATATCATCCTGGCTGAAGTACTTGAGTGGTTGAAGGATTCCGTCTTCGTAAATCTGGAAGTTGCTCTGCGCGAGGCCGGAGATCGCCTGCCCCTTGCTGCCTACCACCGTCGCATGAAGGGCTACCATCTCGACATCTACGTTGATGGTGTACGGAGCCATGCCCGAAACCTGCGGCTGCGCCAGAGCGGCGCCAGGGGCAAAAGCTACACTGGCTAAAAGAAGTAGGACTCGCATGCAGCGAATGGATTGCACGATCCATACAGGGCTACTGAACATGACCGGCCTCACACGCGCAGAAGCCGGACGAGAGCGCAGCAGAGGGCCATACTGACCAACACCCATTCGCTGACTAAGTCTCGTCCGGCGTTCCATCCACTATCCAGTGTGACACTTACCTGAAAACCAACTTACTGTTTTGTCTTCAGAACCCGCCTGGCAGTGAATGACAGAACGATGCTGCCTGCAAGTCCCAACATTCCCAACAGTCCGATGAGGGGCAACAGGCTGGCAGTCTTCGGTAGCGTTTCCGCCGCAACCATGACAGGAGCGGCAGCTGCTGCAGGCGCGACATCCGCCTCAGCCGGTGGCATATCCACAGCCTGGTTCAGCGCGACTGATTCTCCTGTGGGAGCAACGGCAACAACCGGAACCGTTTTCAGGGTTTCGATCGGAGCCGACTCCATTTCAGTGGACGTGGTCAATACCGTCACATTGGCTTCCTTTGCCAGCAGTACGGCTTTGGACGGAGGATATACAAACTCTTCTCCCCATTCACGGCCCGGATAGAACCATGCCCTCAGCGCTTCAGGCTCGCCAGCGGGACGCTCGCTGAAGGTGATCACGGTCTTGTTCGTCGCCTTCAGGCGGAAGTTCGGGATCGCGAGGATCGTCGTGTAAAGATGCGTCTTGTCCTGGCTGAAGATCTGCACGATGTGGCGATCCGAAGGTGAATCGAGAATCTTGAAGACGTATGTTCCCGCCGGCAGGATGTGCTCGCCAACTCCTGGTACTTCAATCGGCCCGTTAATCGTGACAACGGTCTCCCTGTTCAAGTCATCTGCCATGGCGGCCGGCGCGGCAAGCGCGAACAGCGCGATGATGGAGATTGCGGTAGCTGCTGCTCTAAACAGTTTCATTTGGTTCTCTCCGGTGTTTCTCCGACTCGCCCGCACGGCAGTGGGTAGGTTTTGGGAACTCTTGCGTATCGGTTCAGAAGAGTTCTGCTGCCGGATGACCCGGCTGCTTCTCCACCGTGGAGAGTGTTATCGCCAATCAGTATGGCGGCCCTGCCTGGAGTATGCTGTGCAATGTTGACCTCCAGTGTGCGAATCTTCGCAGTCTTTGCAGAATGATCTTTTGAAGATCATCCTGCCCGCGCTGCCGACTCAGTTGCGCCGCGTGAGCAGATTGAATATCAAGACGACCAGCGCCACGACCAGCAGAAGATGGATCAGGCCTCCTGCGATGTGAAGACTGAACCCCAGGAGCCACAGAATCAGGAGGATCACAAAGATTGTCCAGAGCATTTCATCTCCCCGTAAGCTGATTGAGCGCCCGGAACCGTGTCATGGCTCCCGGGCGCACAATCCTTACTGTTTCTAGTTAATTTCCTGCGACAGCCTGCCGCTTTGCATTCCTCACTTCGTGCAGGAAGCGCGCTGAGGCCGGCGTGGCCGGCACTTCGCCCCGCAATACCGCACGGGTGGAAATGTCATGGCCGTACACGGCTTCCATGGAATCGTCGTCACGGCGAATCGAAGCGCCATTCAGGGTGAGGCCGGCAAAGGCGCCCTTGGCGCGCGAGTAAGTCAGGATCTCGGTGTTAAGCTTCCAATCCGTATCGGCAGAGGCATGGCGCCCAACCGGACCAGCCGCGGCAGAAGCATCGGCACCCAATTCGAAGTTGCTCTGCAGCAAGCGCTGCATCCCACGCTCATCCTGGATGATCATGACCAGGTCGATACCTTCAACACCAATCTGCAATCCCCAGCTTCCACCGGTAATCGCAAAGAAGGCGGGCGCGCTCCAGCCATTCGCGGTCCGGCAGGTGGCAACGCCACGGCCGTTTTCCGCGCCAAAAACAAATCCGCCCTTGAGCAGATGCGGAACCACTGCAACACACTTCGCATGCTCAAGGACTTCTTCCGGGATTCCCTTGTCCGGAGCTTCCATGATCTCGTGCAGCACTCGGGCCGCGTTGTCCAGGCGGTCGGCTGACTTCTCCAGATGGGATGCCCAGCCAAGGCTGGTCAGGCTCAACAACGCGACAAATAACATGATTTTCTTCAAGGTGAGGCCTCTTGTTTTTCTACCCCTGCACGGCTTCTATGCGTCCTTCGCATGGGCAACGTGGTGAGGTACTTCTGAGCTTAACGTCTTGCGGCGGCAGCGTCTGAGCTAGAATGCACACCCGCCAATAGAGCATCTTGTGTGGAATGAGCGCTGCTTTCGCACTTTCTTGCGGCTCTATACTTCACATGGAATTGATACAGAATGGCGCCGAGTGCGATGTCGGCGCCATTCTATTGCTCTCCTACTTGAGCTCAGTTAATTCGGAGTGTTTAGGTATGTGCCTTTGGAGCCTTGGCCGACTCGGCAGCCAGCTTTTCAGACAGCCCAAACGCGCTCATGGAATGCTCCAGCGCTTTCTTGCTTAGTTCATGCGCCGACAGGTGGTCACCCTTGCCGTGGGCGACGCTGGCGGCCTCATGGACGTGTGCCGCCAGGTTGTGTAGTTCCGCGATCCGTTCGTGTGTGCTCTGCGGCATGATATTAGCCTCGTTTCCTTCTGCTTCTAGCTGACCAGCAACGCGGTGCCATGCACGGCGCAGAAGCTGTGTTTTGTTCCATGAATCACGTGCTCGGCCTTGGCCACCGCTTCCTGCGTACCATGAACGACGAGCAGGTATTTGTCTGTCTTCAGAGCCTCTTCGTAGGCGATGACGCTGTCCTTCGGAATGCCAATGCTGGCCAGTCCGCCGCCAATGGCGCCAATGCCGCCAACGACAACCGCACCTTCCAACGCGGCCACGATCCATGCCACCAGCGGTCCAGCCACCAGCACCGGCCCAACGCCAGGAATGGCAAACAGAGCCGAGCCGAACAGAAGGCCCCAGAGTCCGCCCCAGAACGCTCCAACCTTACCCCACATTTTCATGCGGTCGCCGGCGTTGTAATAACCCGTGACGTGCTCATCCGTGTGCTGGCCCTTTCCGGCAATGGAGAGGCTCTTCATATCAATGCCCGCCTGTTGCAGGCTCTTCACGGCCAGCTCGGCCTCATCATGCGTTTCATAAATGGCTACAACAGAGTTTCGGTCGGTCATTGCTCTCTCCGCGGCTTTTGAGTAGTGGAACAATTCGGGATGCGACTGTCGCGCCTATGGCGATTACGTCGCGTGGATTCTGCTGCCATGTTCAAGCAGCACCTGCAAAAGGAGTCTCGCACTCCCCGACCCGCAATGCTGTGCAATTCGGAACAGTCCGCCAGGCGCGTCCGCACGTGAACCACGCAGATCCGGAGCGCCGCGCACCATCTGCTATCTCTTGGACTCACAATGCGTTAAGTGCTTGCGAATGTGAGAAAGTGAGCCGGATTGACCAGCCCGGAGAGCACTTACCCGGTAGCCTAATACGCAGATGCAACATCGCCCCTAGGAGTGGACCGTGGCCGACAGAGATTCTGTAGCATTTAATTATCTGGGCTCGCACAAAAGCATAGCCTCCCACTCGACCACACATCAGTACCGGAGCGGCCAGGAGATATTTCGGCAGGGAGAAAGAGCCGATGCCATTTATTACATACAAAGTGGCAACGCAAAGCTGACTGTCGTCTCCCCCAGTGGCAAGAAGGCCGTGATAGCCATTCTGCGATGCGGCGACTTTTTCGGCGAGAGTTGCATCACGAGCCGGACACTTCGATCCTGCAGCGCCACGGCAATCCGCAACTCCACGCTCTTTCGCGTCAAGCGGCTGGATATCGTCAGCATTTTGAAACGTGAGCCGGCCTTTGCGAAGCTGTTTACCTCCCATCTCCTGTTTCGCATTGGACGCATCGAAGAAGATCTGGTGGACCAGGTATGCAACTCCAGTGAACAGCGCCTGGCCAGGCTGTTGTTGATCCTCTCCGACTTCGGGCGCCAAACCGCGCTGGAAGCAGGCATACCGAAGATTGACCAGGAGACGCTTGCCGAGATGGTCGGCACAACGCGATCTCGTGTGAGCTTCTTCATGAACCGCTTTCGCGCGAGAGGATATATCGACTACAACGGGTCGTTGCACGTGCACAGGGCATTGCAGACGTTCCTCTTTGATGAATAGCAATGCTATGCCGGCAACACATTGACGTTCCTATGACACGAGGACAAGATGGAGCACCCGTTAAGAACTCTGCTCAACGAGATTTTCATTAAGCCGCCTCGGCGCTTATATGACCGTGCCTGCGCGCTGACCCGTCGAATGGTCCGGTATGCAACATTCGAAGTCCTGCATACCTGGAGAAGCCTGCGGCGCCCGATCCCGCGAAAGCCAGACTGACCGCGCACAGGACCGGCAGCCTGCGCCGATGCACGCACTTCCGCGCTCGCTGTGCGATGATGAACAACACGAGCAGCCTCGTGTGACCAATTTGGCTCCGAACTTTCAGCCCCTCGCTACCGATGCTCGCCCCCCGCTCGCGGAATCCAGCCGGCGCCTTCTGCCATGGCTTATTGCGGTGGCATTTTTTATGGAGTCGCTGGACACCACGATTCTCAGTACTGGCGTCCCGGCCATTGCCGCGGCGCTACATGTGGGCCCACTCAGTATGAAGTCCGTACTGGCCAGCTACACTCTGAGTCTTGCGGTCTTCATCCCCATCAGCGGATGGATGGCCGACCGCTTCGGCACGCGCCGGGTCTTTGCTTCTGCAATTGCCATCTTCACCCTAGGCTCTTTTCTCTGCGGCATCTCGAACAACATTCACCTGCTGGTCGCATGCCGAGTCATCCAGGGCTGCGGCGGAGCGATGATGGTGCCCGTCGGACGGCTGACCATGGTCAGAACCTTTGCCAAGGCTGACCTGATACGAGCCATGAGCTTCGTGGTCATCCCCGCGCTGATTGGACCGATGCTGGGACCGATCGCCGGCGGACTGATCGTTGATTACTTTCACTGGAGATATATTTTCTTCGTGAATATTCCGATTGGCCTGGTGGGCTTGTACATGTCCTACCGTCACCTGCCGGATTTTCGCGAAGCTCACAGCAACCCTCTGGACCTGTCTGGACTTTTTCTCTTTGGCTCGGGCATCGCCCTGCTCTCCTACGTGCTGGAGATCTTTGGCGAGCACACTCTCGGCACCAGCGCAATTATTGGATTGCTCGCACTCTCGATGCTCCTACTGACAGCCTACGGTTTCCACGCGACCAGGGCTGCTTATCCGCTGTTGCGCCTGACGCTGTTCCGGATTCGAACTTTTCGCGCGGCCGTGGTCGGCGGCTTCGTCACGCGGCTGGGCATCGGAGGAATCCCGTTTCTCTTCCCTCTTCTGTACCAGGTTGGACTCGGCTTTACGCCGATTCAGTCCGGACTGCTGATGATGCCGCAGGCGGTCTCCGCCATGAGCCTGAAGCTCGCGACACCGTGGATTCTTGCACGCTTCGGATACCGCTCCGTGCTCGTCTCAAACACGGTCGCCATCGGTTTGATGATCATGGCATTTGCCACCATAGGAAGAGGGACTCCTGTGTGGCAGATTGTTCTGGAGATGTTCTTCTTCGGATTCCTCACGTCATTGCAATACACCAGCATGAACACCTTGGTCTATGCCGGAGTGAATGACGAGCAGGCCAGCAGCGCGAGCTCCATCGCCGCAACCATGCAGCAGATGTCCATCAGCTTCGGAGTCGCCTCAGCCTCACTGGTCACCGCGCTGTTTCTACCAAGTCGTTACCACTTCAATCCAATGCAGTTTATCTACGGCATTCACCGTGCGTTCTTTGTCCTTGGTGGATTGACCCTGCTCTCCACGCTCGTCTTTTGCGACATGAAGCGAGGAGATGGTGACACCATCAGCCAAGGCAGCAGGCCGTAACCCTCCGTGTAACGCACAAAAGGCCGCGCACCATGCGCAGCCCCTTGCAGGTCGAACACACACCTGTCACAACCGTCTTGCTACACCAGATGCGTCAGGTAAAACACTCCGATAATCACAAAGCAGGCCGCGGTCTTGATGCATGTCACGGCAAATATGTCCTTGTAGGACTGCTTATGCGTGAGCCCGCAGACGGCGAGCAGCGTAATCACTGCGCCGTTGTGAGGCAAGGTGTCCATGCCACCGCTGGCCATCGCCGCTACGCGATGCAGGACCTCCATGGGGATATGCGCCGCATTCGCCGCCGCGATGAACTGGTCCGACATGGCGCCGAGCGCGATGCTCATTCCGCCGGATGCCGAACCCGTGATTCCAGCCAGCACGTTGACGCTCACCGCTTCCTTAATCAGAGGATTCGGAACATGTGCCAGGGCATTGCGGATCACCAGGAAGCCCGGTAACGCGGCAATCACTGAACCAAATCCATACTCCGACGCGGTATTCAGTGACGCCAATAAAGCTCCACCGATGGCAACCTTTGTGCCCTCAGCAAACCTTGTATGCACCTTCTTCCAGGCAAAGACAACGACCGTCAGGATGCCCAGAACCAACGCAATTTCCACGGCCCATACACCGACCATTTTTGAGACTGGCACCAGGAGTGGCTTCGCAGCATCAGTAAGCTGTACGTTCATGGTATCGCCGTAGAACCTTGGTATCAGTCGAGTGAATACCAGGTTCATCACGCCAACGACCACCAGCGGAAGAATCGCGATCCACGGATTGGTCAACTCCGTCAGTGCGATTGGTTCCGGCTCATTGATGTGGCCGGTTCCATAACCCTCTCCTGCTTTTGCACACTGCCTGCGCCGAAATTCCAGGAACGTCATACCGACGCCGAGAATGAAGAGAGATCCGATGATGCCAAGCCACGGAGCTGCGTATGCGTTCGTCTTAAAAAACGTGGTGGGGATGATGTTCTGAATCTGTGGCGTACCGGGCAACGAGTCCATGGTAAAAGTGAAGGCACCCATGGCAATCGTGACTGGAATGAGATGCTTCGGGATGTTCACTTCGCGGAAGAGTTCCACGGCGAAAGGATAGACGGCAAACACTACGACAAAAAGAGACACGCCACCATAGGTAAGTAATGCACACACGATGACAATCGATAGCATTGCGCGCGAGGGGCCCAGCAGCGTGACGACCGAGTGCACGATGGACTTGGCGAATCCAGATATCTCAATCAACTTTCCAAAGATGGCTCCCAGCATGAACACCGGGAAGTAGTTCTTGATGAACACAACCATGTTTTCCATGAACATGTTGCTGTACACGGGAAGCACGAGATGCGGGTGAGTGCAGAGGACCGCCAATAGACATGCGATGGGAGCAAATAGAATGACGCTGAAGCCCTTGTAGGCGACAAACATCAAGAAACACAATGCAGCGAGACAAATGATGAAACTCATGGTGATCTCCTGGAGCGGAGGACAATCTGTGAGAGGTGGGCCTATGTTCGCCCGCGGTGGTGTCGGCACTGATTGCATCCTGGAGGTGGAAGCGGGTATGCGCTCACTTGCGCGCTACGCATCCCGCTGATCCACTTACCAGTGCACGGCCGTGGCCGCGGACCGCATTGCCGTTTTCAGCTCGGCAGGCCGCTTACTTCTTCAGGTGGGTGACCCAACCCGGGAGCTTGACTTCCGCATAGCCGTCCATCACAACCTGGCCATCCTGCTTCTTGATGACCACGTCAACCTTTGCTGCGGACTTCGGCTGGATTTCAGAGATGGTAGCCACCAGCGTAACTGTGTCACCAATGAAGACGGGCGCGCGGAAGTTGACGAGCTGCGTCAGGTACACGGTGCCTACGCCCGGCATATTCATGCCAAGCACCTTGGAGATGATGCCGAACAGAATGCCGCCATGGGCAATGCGCTGGCCAAACTTCGTCGTCTTGGCAAAGGCATCATCCAGGTGAATCGGGTTGTGATCGCCGGTCAGGTCGGCGAAACCATGTACGAGCTTGTCGTCAATCAACTGGGTGTAAGTGTAGTTCTGACCAACTGTGAAAGTCGGGACCGCGGGTACCGCGGGTACTGCTGTGGTAGTCATTGAGTTTCTCCTTTGGAGCGTTGCCGCGATGATGAATCATCGCGACGGTAAATTCTTCTTAGCTGATCCGGAAGGTGACGCCGAAGGTCGCTCCCGGATAATTCCATTGAGTGACGCCTTTTTCGACGCACATCACGCGGCAGGTTCCGCATTCCAGGCAGCCGGCATATTCAAAGTTCACCGCGTTGTCCTTGAGCCGGTAACAGCGTGCCGGGCATACGACCAGGCAAACCTGGGGTGTGCAGGTCGCGCATATCGCTTTGTCCACAAGAATGTGGGGATGGCCTTCATTCACGCTGAATTTGTCCAGGGCAAGCAACTCTTCCGGACCTAGCTTTTTTATGCTCATAAGCTTCTGAATGCCTTCCAGCCATCGGCAGCCAACTGGCCGAGTGTCGCGTTCTTTTTCACGACGCCATAGAGTCCACTCAGCATCGGCTTGGGAACCTTGCCGTCCACGGTGTAAAGAAACTGCAAGGCATCGTTGGCGAGCGCGGGATAAGTGTTGAAGATGCGCGAGATGTCGAAGATGTTGTGAAAGTTCTTGTAGGCACGCTCGTTGGCCATCAGCAGGCTCTCTTCGAGCTGCTTCATGTAGAGCTCGCCTGCATCTGCCGGCTTGGTGGCCTTCAGGATGGCTTGTCCCGCAGCCAGGCCGCTCACTATGGCCAAGTCCATGCCGCGAATGATCATGCCAGTGTTGATTCCGAACTTGGCGGCGTCGCCTACAACAAGGAACCCTTCGCGATGCAGCCGCTTTGGAATTCCCTCGTAGCCGAGTTCTGGGACCAGATGCGCACCATATTCCACGCTGGTACCGCCCTCGAGCAGTGGCAGCACGGCCGGATGCATCTTGAAGTCCTGAAAGATATCCTGCACCTGGCGCTTCTGCCTGCCGGCCTCAACCAGATTGAAGACGATCCCCAGCGAGACGCTTCCCTTGTTGGTGTACAGGAAGGCTCCACCGGAGATGCCGTCCGTGCAGCCGATGGCCACGCGAGCGACGCCCTCGTCGGACTTCACTCCAAAACGCGCGTTGATCACGTCGTCCGGCAGCTCAATCGTCTCCTTCACGCCGAGGCCAACTGTGTGTGCCGTCGCATCAGGAAATAGTCCAGCTTTTTGCCCCAGCAGCGAGTTGACGCCATCGGCGGCCACCACGATATCGGCGCGCATTTCGTCCGAACCGGAGCGGATGCCGGCGACCTTGTCATTCTCTATGAGCAGATCGTCAACCAGCACCCCGCTGGCAACCGTACCGCCATGGGATTCAACCTCGCCGGCAAACCATTCGTCCAACTCTGCCCGCACCACGGAGTAGGATTGCGGAACTCCATCACCGAAAGCGGGATTGTGATAGTCGATCGTAGTTGCGCCGCGCGCATTGAGGAGCATGATCTGCTCACGGATAATCTTGCGATGCAATGGAGCGCGCTTGTACATGCCAGGCTCGAGCTGCTCCAGCGCGTAGGTGTAAAGACGCCCACCGGAGACGTTCTTACCGCCGGGAGCATTGCCCCTTTCGAGCAGCAGGATGTTCTTGCCTTGCTTTGCCAGGGTATAGGCGCAGGCCGAACCTGCCGGCCCCGCACCCACAATGATTGCGTCGTATTTATCGTCTGCCATGTTTATCTCGCTACTTTCTCAGCGCGGCTGTCAGCAGCGGCAACACTTCGTATAGGTCGCCGACAATGCCGTAGTCGGCGGACTCAAAGATCGGAGCGTGCTCGTCCGTATTGATTGCGACAATGACCTTCGACCCGCGGCATCCGACCATGTGCTGCACCTGGCCGGACAATCCGACCGCCAAGTACAGGTCAGGCTTCACGGTCTGTCCGCTGATTCCCACATAGCGCGCAATCGGCAACCAGTGTTCGTCTTCCGCGACGCCACGCGTGCAAGCAAGTTCGGCCTTTAAGGCCGCGGCTAGGTCCTCCGCGAGCTTCAGGTCTTCCTTCTTCCGGAAGGCCCGGCCAACGGCCACAAGCTTTTGAGCTGCGGTGATATCAACGCCCGTGTCGCCAGTCGCAGTCACCGTACCAACCGTGACTCGGGTGTCGGCCTCGACAGTGATGGTTTCAATCGCACTGGGAACTGCGCTGGCCGAGGGCGCAAGAAATGTTCTTGCGTGAATGGTGAGAACGGCCGGTAAGGCGACTTGCTCCTCACACAGAGCGAGCCCTGCATAAAGCACGCGGGTCGCCAGCAGTCCACCGTCTACGACCTTTAGCACGGTGGCATCGGTGACCATGCCGGCGTCCAGCTTTGCAGCAACATAGGATGCAATCCCCTTGCCGCGCAGCGTGCCACCCACCAGCAGAATGCTGGCCTTGGCATCGTTAAATAGCTTGTAAATTGCCTCGGCGAAACCATCCACCCATTTGTTAGGGGACTGGAGGATCACGACCTTATCTGCGCCGAGGGTTGACAGTTCTTTGGCATCCGGCTCACTTACAGTGAGCACGGTCACCGGCTGGTTCAGCGATTTCTTCAGATCTAACGCAGGCGTCAGCAACTGCTTGGCTAGCGCGACATCTTCTGAGAAAAGATAAATACCTGGCATATCGTTTGCGCCCCTAGCAAAGACCTTCCGTGGTCAGACTGGCTTTCAGCTTGGCTACGTTGTCCGCCGCAGCAGACTCCTTATAGATAATGTTCTTGCGCTGCATCACGAAACCCTTCACTGACTTGCACACTGCTTTGGGCAGGAGCTTTTCGGGCTTCAGGTTGAGATCAGCGATCTTGATCTCTTCATTCGGCTTTTTGGAAGCTCCCAACACCTGCTTAAGGCTAGGGATTCGTGGCTTGTTGATATCGCTGAGAACGCTGATGACGACCGGCCCCTTCACGGTGACGTCTTCCTGGCTCTCTTCCAGTTTGCGCGTGGCGCTTACGGTATCTCCGGCAACGCTCAGTTTGCTGACGAAGCTCACGCAGGGCAGTTCGAGCAAGGCTGCAAGCCGCGAGGCCGTCTGCTGATTGAACTGGTCGGAGCTGCCTTCGCCGCACAGAATCAGGTCATACGGACCGATTTTGCGAATGGCGGCTGCCAGCACCTTTGCCGTCACATTCCCGTCTGCGTTCTCGGCCGAGGCATCGGCGATCCAGTACACCTTCCCCGGCCCGCGGGAGAGTGCATCTTTGAGAGATTGTTTTACGGAGGTAGTGCCGTAGGTGAGAGCATCTACGGCACCTCCATCCTTCTCGACGAGCAGGATGGCTTCTTCAATCGCATTGCGATCGAAGTCGCTGATCTTGCCTTTGGCTCGGCTTACGTCAAGACTCAGATCTTCAGGCTTGATCTTGATGTCCTGCTCGTCGAGTGTCCACTTGTAACAAACTAAACATTTCGGCATACCAGGTGACTCCTCGGACGCTTAGGCGATGTTCGCTGCGATTAGCTTCTCCGGGAAATCTCCCGGAGCGTCCAGTAACGTGGTACCTGCAATGTCGCGGAACATGCGCGGCAGCGGCATGGTCTCGCTGTAGCCAAATCCGCCCTCAACCTGGCAGGTATCAATCAACATCTTGGGTCCAAGGCGAACCAGGAACGACTTCACCATGGCGGCTTCCACTTCAAACGGCTTGCCGTCTTCAATCAGCAACGCCGCATTGCGAAGCCCGAGTCGCGCCAGGTGGCAGTCCGTCGCAACTTCCGCCAGCAGGGTCTGAATCGCCTGCAGGACGGCAACCGGCTTGCCAAACTGAACCCGCTGCTTGGCGTATGCCGCGGCGTGCTCCACCGCAGCCTGTCCAATGCCGACCGTCTGCGCGGCTTCTGCCACCGACGCCACGGCCAAGGCCTTCGCTGCGATCTCCGCACCCTGGTTGAGCGAGCCGAGTAATGCAGTTTCCGCCAGGACAACATTCTCGAAGGTGATCTCCGCAACCGGACAGCCCTTCAATCCCATCGTCTCCTGCTTTTCGCCAACCTTGACGCCCACCGCACTTGCCTGCACGATAAACGCCGTCAGCGCCTTCGCTCCGGCTGCGGGGTCGGTTGTGGCAAAAACCACGTAGACGCCGGCTTCGCCCGCATTGCGCACAAATGCCTTTTTGCCATTCAGGACATAACCAACGTCATGCTTGGTGGCGATCAGAGCATCCTGCCCAACGCCCGGCATCGGGCCGTTCTCAAAGATTGCAAATCCGCCAAGCAGCTCGCCCTTGGCCATCGCCGGCAGATACTGCTTCTTCTGCTCCGCGGTGCCCCAGTTCTGGATCGTGTAGGCGGCAACGGTGTGATTGTTCACGATGGAGGCCACCGCGCCACAATAACGCGAGAGGTCCTCAATCACTTCCACGTAGCTGACAAATCCGGCCGCGGCGCCGCCGACATCGGCGGGCAGCAGAAGTCCCAGAAAGTCATGCTTCGCCAGAGCCTGTACAACTGCTTTCGGATACTCGCCGGTCTGATCCAGCCCGACTGCAATCGGTTCAAGGTACTGTTTCGCAAAGTCGCGGGCGCTCTGCCCAATCAGTTGCTGTTCTTCCGTCAGGTCGAAGTTCATTTATTTTCCCGCTTTCTGTGCAGCGATCGGAGCCGGCGGATGAGCCAGCACCGCGCGCGAAATCACAAGCCGTTGAATCTGATTCGTGCCTTCGAAGATCTGCATGATCTTCGAGTCACGCATGTATTTGCCGATATCCGAGGTGTAGGCGTAGGAACCCATCAGGCTCATCGCCGTGGCGGTAACCTGCATGGCCACATCGGAGCAGAACGTCTTGCAGATGGCGGATTCCTTGGTGTATGGCGCGCCCGCATCACGCAGAAGCATGGCCTGGTGCAGGCAATCGCGAGCCGCTTCCACCATGATCTGCATATCGGCCAACTTGAACTGCAGGGTCTGCCCAGGAAAAGGCTTGCCGGGGAAGCGCGTGTGTACGTGCGCGACGCATGCGTCGAGTGCGCGTTGTGCAAGTCCGACGCTGAGGGCGGCGATTGCGGGACGCGCCATGTCAAGCGTCATCATCGCAATTTTCATACCCTCGCCTTCCTTGCCCAGCAGGTTCGTCGCAGGTACCTGAACGTCCTTCAGGAGAAGCTCAACGGTGTTGGAGGCGCGAATGCCAAGCTTGTGATCGGTGGTCCCGATGGTGAAGCCCGGAAGTCCGCGCTGGAGAATGAATGCGCTGATTCCCTTCACGCCCGCAGCCGGATCGGTGAGAGCAAAGATGACGTAGACGCTGGCGAAGCCGCCGTTCGTGATCCAGCACTTGGTGCCGTTCAGGATGTAGTTATCGCCCTTCTTTACCGCCGTTGCCTTGCCCGCAGCGGCGTCAGAGCCGGCGCCGGGTTCGGTAAGGCCGAAGGATCCGATCTCTGCATTCAGCATCGGCTTGAAGTAGGCGCTCTTCTGCGCGTCTGTACCTGCAACCAGTACGGAATCCATACTGAGAATGCTGGCGGCAAGCGTGGTGCCCATGCCGGCGCAACCGTATCCCCACTCTTCCAGAACGAGCGCCTGGGTCAGCGCATCGTAGTTCAGGCCGCCGTACTCCTTCGGCACCGCCATGGCAAATATCTTGCTCGCCTTCGCGGCCTCCAGCAGCATGGTCGGAAACTCTCCGCTCTTGTCGTACTTTGCTGCGTTTGGGATGATGACTTTGGCGACAAATTCTTTTGCCGTCTTTTGAATTGCCAGTTGTTCGGGACTCAGGATACTCATGGTCTTTTACCTTTCCTCGTAGTTATGCGGTGACGAGTTCAGCAGCGGTTGCAATAGCTTTGGTGCGCTTTGCCTCGAGAATCTCCCGCAGTCCGCCCCACTTCGGCTGGAAGATACCTTCGGGCATGGATTTAAGATCGGGGGAGATGCGCGGCACGAAGTTCATCTGGCCGAGAACGTCTTCCTTCAACCGGACTCCAGGCGCGATCTCGATCAAGGTGACAACCCCGTTCTGAAGTTCGAAGACGGCGCGCTCCGTGATGAAGAGCACAGGCTGTTTTGTGGAAGTCGCATAGGCGCCGCTGAAGGACACCTGCTCGACTTCCTTCACATACTTGCGGCCCTTACCTTCCTGCTTAATGATGAGCTTGCCGTCTTCCACCGCGATCTTGAGGCCACCGGCGGTTAACGTGCCGCAATACACTACCTTCTTGGCGTTTTGCGTGATGTTGATGAAGCCACCGCAGCCAACGCAACGCCCGTGGAACTTGCTGACGTTAACGTTGCCATGGGGATCCACTTCGGCTGCGCCCAGGAACGCCAAATCCAACCCGCCGCCGTCATACCAGTCGAACTGCACCTGCTGCTCGACATAGGCCAGTGCGTTGTAGGACATTCCAAAGTCATGGCCGCTCGCGGGGATTCCCCCGATGGCGCCGATTTCGGTGGTCAGCGTGAGTTGGTCGGCTACGCCTTCCATCCCGGCCACGGCCGCTACGCCTTCCGGCATGCCAATGCCCAGGTTTACCGTGGAACCAGGAATCAGTTCCATGGCGGCGCGGCGAGCGATGATCAGGCGCTCATCCAGCTTCATCTCCGGCAAGTCGTTGACGGGAACACGCAGCTCGCCCGAGAACGCGGGATTGAACTGCGTGCCGGCCGATTGCCAATGGTCCTGCGGCAAGGCGACGACAATGTGGTCAATCAGCACGCCTGGCACACGAACCCGCTTTGGATGAAGAGTGCCGGTCTGCGCGACATACTCCACCTCGGCGATGACGATGCCGCCGCTGTTCTTTGCCGCCTGCGCCAGGGGCAGGCACTCCAGCAGCGCGCCTTCATCACTCACTGTAAGGTTCCCAAACTCGTCGGCGGTTGTGCCGCGGATGATCGCTACATCCACCTTGAAGCTGGGATAGAGCAACCACTCCTCACCTTCGAGCTGAATGACCTTGACGATCTCTTCCGTGGTGTTCTTGTTTACCTTTCCGCCTTCCAGCCGCGGATCAACAAACGTGCTCAAACCGATCTTTGTGATAACGCCCGGGCGGTGCGCAGCAATCTCACGCCACAGCTGGGCGATGGTGCCCTGCGGCAGGTTGTAGCCCTCGCAGCCGCCATCAATGATCATCTTGGCCATGGCGGGAGCCAGGCCGGTGTGACCGCCAATCCAGCGCTTAATCATTCCGGGGTGTGCGAAGTGTGAGGTCCCCTTTGTCGCCCAGTCACCTATGCCGGAGGCATGCACTAGCGTGAGACCGGCGGGATGCCCAGTGGCAAGGAATCTCTTTTCAAGAGCTACGGCGATTGTCTCTGGCCATCCAGCCATGGCAAGCGCACTGGCGCCAATCGTGGAACCATCTTTAATCAGGGCGACTACATCATCTACGCTGATAACTTTGGACATTTATGACTCCTTGATACGATGTGGGACGTCCACATTGAATTGACTCGCCTGCGCTCTGGGGCATTCATGAATGAATACCTTCAAAGGCAGCCGGGGCCTTCTCACTCGTCACTATGGCAGGGGGCAAAGCGCGGCACTGTGCTGGATTGCACAGTTCTGGAAATTACAGGGGAAGGTTTTCCAAATGAAGAACATGAACATCGACTGCCAAGGGCCTGAGGCTAGAAACCGGATTCGTTACTCGGGTTTCTCGCTCGTGCATCATCGTCGCAGCCGCAAGGGGCAGGAGTCGCACATCCACTACTCGTGCAGGACCACACTTACCAGCGAACTATGAACGTTCATGCCACCGTCGTTGTACTCGATAAAGCCCAGCTTCCGGAAGCGGTTCATAAAGAAGCTGACACGCGAGCGCGTGGTGCCAATCATCTCGGCAAGGCTCTCCTGGCTCATCTTTGCGATCAGCGGTATGGGCTTCGACTCCTGGCCGAAGTTCGCCATCAGCAGGAGAAGCCGGGCCAAGCGCTTCTCGCTGGAGTTGAAGAGGTGATCCACCAGGTCGGCCTCCATGCGGATGTTGCGGGCGAGCATGTGCGCAAGAAAGCGCTCGGCGAACTCCGGCTCATCATGCAGCAACTTATTCATAGCCTGCTTTGACACTCGAGAAATCCTGCAGTTCTCGGCTGCGCTTGCCGATCCCATCCGAAGCGGCTGCCCAGCCAGGCTGCCTTCGCCAAAGAAGCTGTGTTGCGTCAGCATGGCGACGATGGCTTCTTTGCCCGTCGAGGAAACAACCGCCAGCCTGACCTTGCCTTGCTCAATGTAGTAAACGGCATCCGCAGGATCGCCCTGGGAATAGACTGTTTCGTCAGCCGCGTACTCACGGCTTGTCTTTCCCTTTGAAATCCTTGTGAGAACAATACTCGGATGTAGGCTGGCGACACCTTCATTGAATGCATCGCCCTGCATGCCTTGCGCCGTCGGCACTGCATTGACTACATGCAATCCATCATCAGCCTTGCCGGCAGGTCTCTTGGTCTTTCTTTTCATTGAAAGGGTGACGTGCTGTTTTGCGGGATAAACGGGTATTGACTGTCTTATTGCGGCCATGGGAAGCCTCCCCACTTGTATCCACGGGCCCCCTGAGTGAGCCCAGTATACGCTCGGGCGGAAGGCGCTCCCATGAATCTTTTGCTATATTTTGCTGAAAACTGCGTGGAATACCAGTTTAAGCGAGACGGTTAGAGCCAAGAGGTTTTGCCTCTGGCTCAAACAGATCCGCCCTTGCTGAGTACGGCTTTTGTGCTACTTACGACGTAGCGACAACCCAGCCAACAACCCAATTGCTACGCCTGCGGCCATGCTGGCAGCGACGGCAAACAAAGGGTTTTGCTGGATCCGGTGGGCTGACTCGTCCACGCATTTCCCTGCCACATCATAACCATGCTGGGCTGTGCGCCTGGCTGCGTTTAGTCCATCGGCGACGGCATCTTTGACTTCTGTGGTTGCGCGGGTGGCCTCTCGGACGGACTCCGCTATGTGATCCCCTACTTTTTCTGCAAGTGTCTGTGACATTAGGATTCCTCCACTTGAAGAGTGCGCCTGGCCGCCGATAACGGCTGTTCCATAATGCTCATTCCGGCCAAACATATTTTCGTTATGTTCAACTTTGAACAGCCTCGTAATGCTGGCCCCGGATAATCTCGGCGAGTTGACACCATTCCACAGAAAGGGACACGACATGCCGCGTGACCAACAACTGACCCGAGCGCTTCTTGCCGATCTTAAGAAGGCCTACCAGAGCCTGCCACGACATATCCAGGTTCGCGTTGCCACCCTGCTGCGCGAGAGCGCTCCGCAAGAGCGGCCCGCCATTGAGCGCGCCGGCTGACGACGCCGGTGCCCCAATAGCAAGCGAAAGCAATGTCAATATCGTCATGGCAGATGGCGCAGGACGGTATTGACAGATACCTCATCTCAAATCCTTCCCAGAAGTACCAGTATCACGACGATCAGTAGTATCGCCCCGAGGCCTCCGGTCGGATAGTAGCCCCATCCCCTGCTGTGCGGCCACGTTGGCAGCGCGCCAACCAGGGCAAGAATCAATAACACGATCAGAATTGTTCCTAACATTTTGCTTCTCCTTGGAACTGATATCACCTGCACGCTATGTATACCCTCTTCGCACGCCGGTTGCTGGTCAATTCTGCTCACGCGGTTGATTGCCGCTCTGTCCATGCTTGGGCGCGCGCACAACGGCCACAAACAAAAAACGGCGTGAGCCCAAGTTGCGGACCCACGCCAGTTATGCACAGAAGGTTTCTACACGGGCTCCAACAACTACATAATTACGTTGATCTCAAGATTGACGCCGGGGAACATCGGATTACAGAGGTAGTACACTCCGTCAATCTCGATGACGTAGACATCCTGCGTATACAGCCAGTCATTCGGCCAAGCGCCGACGAACCCGAACGAGTAGCCACCGTACTCAAAGCGGTGATTCCGGGTGTAGTCGTTCTGGCTTACGCGGAATCTGTGCTGCTCTCCGAACTTTGCCTTGTAGCGATCAGCAGGTATACGGCCGCCACCAGCCTGCCCTCCAGCTTTGCCTGACTGCACTTGTCCGCCCGGGCGCATGTCATTCTTCTTGTCGCCCTTGGATTCCGTGCCCGGCTGCGCGCTCTTCTCTTCCGGCTTGGCAGGTTTTTCCTGCTTCACGGCCTGCTGCTTCTCCTGCTTGGCAGGCTTCTCCTGCTTCACAGCCTGCTGTTTCTCCGGCTTCGCCTGCTTTTGTTGTTTCGCGGCCGGCTGCTTCTCCGGCTTCGCCTGCTTCTCTTCCTGCTTCGCAGGCGCTGCTTTCTGCTCCTGCTCGTGCTGCTCCTGTGCCAAACCCGGGGCGGCAATTGCCAACAGAAGTGCGAATGCACATGTACTGGTGATTCTGATTGTCTTCATTTGGTGTTACCTCGTTACTGCCAGTCGTCTTGCGAACGCATAGAGGGAAGAGCTCGATCGATTGCCCCGACTTTGGCTCCTTGCGATCGCAGCCTTACTTCTGCCATGCCTTACGGACCGACTTTAATCCGTGAGAAGTTGTGCATCAGCCCGGACACATTCAGCAGCCACAGGACGACGACAATGACCACAACCGCGTTCAGGATTGACTTGATCGTCCTCTGCATTGGAATGTAGCGATTAATCAGCCACAGGACGACGCCGACAACGATCAGAATTTCTACCAACTGGATCAGTGGCATAATCTCTACCTTTCATACTCCAAAAGCCGGCTCATTCCGTCGCCACCCGCGCGACGGTGCCTTGTGCCGGCGTGAGCCCCTGTCTGAGGCACTCATGCATCCAAAGGATGACAGTACCGAACCTATCTGCCTGTACTGTATTGCTCACTTCGGAATGCACGTGCACAGTTCCCTGGTCAATGTCGTGCTGCACGATTCGCGGCCTGAGCGCTCACAATCCTGGCCCCGCATCCTACTGAGCCGCAGGTCACATCAGTCTTTGAATTTCAGTTGGATGCTGCACTTGGGTATATCCAACTTCCATTTTTCTCCTGAGAGTGACGCGTGCCTGTGCCCGCTTGCTCCTGAGGCTTCTTCATTGGTGTGTGGGGGGCTGGTGGGGATATTACAGCAGGAAAACTCCGCGAACAGAAAAGGCACCCCGAGGGGCGCCATTACCGTAAACCTTCCGAATGTGTTTCCCGATTGATTACAACGGAGGCTGTAAGTCATTGATTTGTTTGGGGTTCGGAGCAGCATTCGAACCCGTATACGATTTGTGACTGCGAGACCAATCGCCAGAACTCGACAAGCTCTGAGAATACTAGTCATCCATTGATGCTGTCGCGATATTGGGTTCGGCAGCGACCTCTGTTTCCGAGGGACGCTCAGCCTGCCGGGTCATGACATACACCGCTACCAGAGCCGCGGCGAATCCTGATAGAGCACCCACGACCAGCGCCCAGCGCGGACCGAAGCGGTTTGCTACCCAGCCAACGACTGGTGCACCAATCGGCGTGCCGCCTAAGGCCACCGCCAGGCGAAGCGCCATCACTCGTCCGCGCAAAGCGGGCTCGGTGGATAGCTGCATCATAGTGTTTGTAGTGTTGGTCAGGATCAAGGCCGCGACTCCAATCACCACCAGCGCCGCCGCAAACCACCAGTATCCAGGCGATATTGCCGCCA